>Ga0111538_10011352_pt1 | contig 11817 bp, 7 predicted proteins | sample SoiMethybrSBSTD1_FD_79669 | JGI IMG/M metagenome (GOLD analysis project Ga0111538, IMG submission 79669) | Bulk soil microbial communities from a Populus tree surrounding site in Tennessee, USA - Soil MetaG P. TD hybrid SBSTD1 (version 2)... | ecosystem: Environmental > Terrestrial > Soil > Tree...
GCGGACCGCCGCCATCTGCACCTCGAAGTCGGTGGCGTCGGTGCCGTGCTCGAGGATGTAGTCCCGCGTGAAGGCGTGGATGCGGCTCCAGTAGTTCATCGCCCGCTGCGTCAGGGCGATCTCCTCGGTCGTCTTGACCATGCGCATCTTCTCGCCGATGGCGCCGGCCTTCCGGAGCGTCGTGCCGGGGAGGACCTCGGCGACCGCTTCCGTCAGGTCCGCGGTGATGGGGAAATCGACGCCCAGCGCCTTGCCGCCGTGGCCGCGCTTTTTGAGCCCCTTGAGGAGCCAGCGGGTGAGATCGACGGTCCCGCCCATCTGCACCTTGCCGAGGTTCGGGAAGGCCCCCTCGCCGTGCAGGAAGTCGAAGTACGACTCGGTGTCCTTGATCCACCAGGTGCCGACGAGGTCCCGGTCGAGGCTCGGGTGGAAGAAGGTCGGGGGAGTGTCGGCCGCCGCCGGCACGAACAGGGTGAACGGCCGCTCCGTCGAGGTGAACCACAGGCCGCTGAAATAGATGATGTTCCAGCGGTCGGTGAGCAGGATGCCGGCCAGCCCCTCTTCGTTCAGACGCTGCTTCAGGCGGGTGATGCGCCCCTGGTGCCAGGCCTGGTCGAGACGGTCGAACTTCGCCGGCTTCGGGTGCTCGGGGTTGGAGACGAGCAGCGCCTCGGAGCCGCCGGTCGATTTCGCGGCGGCGCCGGCGGCCGATTCGGCCGCCTTCACGAGGCCTAAGGTGCCGCTGGCGGCGATGGCGCCGGCCCCCGCCGCGGCCATCGAACCGAGCACGAACCTGCGTCGAGTCGTCGTCATCGTCCCCCCCGCGCGGGCGCGCCCCAGGGGGGCGGCGCCGAAGCGGCGATGTTGCGGCGAGCCTTCGGGGCTTGTCAACAGAGGGGAAGTGGACTAAAAGCCGAACGCCATGGGACCAAGCCGCTGCCGCCTGCTCGTCGCACTTCTCCCTATCCTGGCAACGATGGGTCTCGTCGCGCCCGGCGCCAGGGCTCAGGAGACGCAGCCGTTCGAGCAGACGCCTCCCCGGGAGGACGAGCCGGCCGAAGCGGCGCCTCCGGCGACAACACCGCAGTACCGTCCCGCACCGTCGGATCGCGACGCGCGCCGCCTCTTCCAGCGCTTCGCCGAGGACGCGGCGATCATCCCCGGCGGGTGGGTCGAGGGACTGTTCTCCTTCGAGCACTTCGACAGCGGCGCCGAGCGCGCCTTCCTCGAGGGCCTCTTCGCCTTCCAGGTCGGAGAGGCGAACGAGGCGGGGCTGCGGCTCGGGTTCGAATGGCTCAATGCCGACGCGTCGGACCTGGACGGAAATGGCCTCGCCGACATCGACGTCTATTTCAAACACCGCTTCGCGGGTCCCTCGCCCTGCGCCATCGGGGGCCTGCTCAAGCTGCCGACCGCCAAAGAGGATGAAGGGCTCGGCACCGGCAAGGCCGATTTCGAGCTCTTCGGCGCCTGCCGCGCCAATCTGGACGCGGTGTCGTTCACTGCGAACGCCGGCGCCCGCTACAACGGCGATCCGGACCCGCCGTTCCCGGAAAGCGAAGTCTCGCTGCTGGCCGGGGCCGGCGCGATCTTCCCGGTCGGCAGGGAAATCTCGATCGTCATCGAAGGGACCTGGGAAAGCGAGCGGCTCGACGGCGTGGGGAACGACAGCCGCCTCACCATCGGCCTGCAGGGCGTGGCCGCGCGTCCCGGCTTCGGGTTCCGCGGCGCCCTGGCGCTGCCGCTCACCGACGCGGCGCCCGACTACCAGATCCTCGTCGGCGCCGTCTATCTCTACTGAGGTCGGAGGCCCATGAGCCACCGGGCCCATCAGCTCGCCATCCGCTACCTGCGCAAGGAGTGGGACCAGGCGGACGAGACCGAGAAGCGCGTGCTTCTCGCCATCGCCGACAAGCTGGCCACCCGGCGTTCCCATGACGAGGAGCGCAGCCGCGGCGAGCGGCTCGCCGACGAGGTGGCGCGCTTCGGCGGTTCGTGGACGTTCATCATCATCTTCGCCCTGGTGCTGCTCGCCTGGGTCGCGCTCAACACCTGGATCCTCGCGGCGCGCGCCTTCGACCCGTATCCGTACATCCTGCTCAATCTTTTCCTGTCGTGCCTCGCCTCCATCCAGGCGCCGGTCATCCTGATGAGCCAGAACCGGCAGGCGGCGCGCGACCGGCAGCGGGCCGAGCAGGACTACGAGGTCAATCTCGCCGCCGAGCTGGAGATCAAGGCGCTGCACGAGAAGATCGACCGGCTGAGCCAGCGGCTCGGCGGCGATTCCGGCAGGTGAGCGGACGATCGGAGTCCTCCGCCTCCGCGCCGCACGGGACGCCTGGAGGCGATGCGCCGCGGGCGCCGCTCGGGCTGCGGCTGCTCGCGAGCCTCGGGCGCTTCTGGCCGTTCCTCCTGCTCGCCGGCATCGCCTTCCTGGGCTGGGAGGATCTCCGCCGGCTCGACCTCGCCGCCGTCCGCGCCGCGCTGCACGTCCTCGATCCGCAGTGGCTCCTGATCGCGGCCGGCCTGACGGTCCTCAACCTCGCCCTCTTCGGTCTCTACGATCTGGTGGCGCTCGCCGGGACGCCGGTGCCGCCGGCCGCCCGCTGGCGCCTCGGGACGCTGGCCTTCGCATGGAGCAACTTCCTGACACTGGGGCCGCTCGCCGGGCCCGCTATCCGGCTCTGGCTCTACGCCCCGTATGGGCTGGAGGCCGGGGCGCTCCGCGGCGCGGTCATCGCCACGATGATCGCGTTCGCGGCGGCGCTCGGCGCCATCCTCGTCTGCGTCGCGGTCCTGCCGCCGGTCATGGCACTCGTCGCTGCCGCGGCGCTCCTGACCCTCGTGGCGTTCGCGCTCGGGTTCCTCGAGCGGCGCGGGCTCGTCCCGGCGTGGCTGCGGCGCGGAGAGGGGCGGTGGCGCGCGCTCCTCGGCGTGGCGCTGGCGGACTGGATCGTCGCGGCGCTCGTCTTCGTCGCGACGCTGCGCGCGTGCCCGGAGCCTCTGCCGCTCGGCACGGCGCTCCAGGGGTTCTTCGCCGGCCAGGCGGTCGGGGTGCTGTCGCTCATGCCGGGGGGGATCGGCAGCGCCGACGCCTACTGGCTGCTGCGGCTGCCGCTCACGCAGGCGACCCTCGCCGCGGCGCTCGTCTCGTACCGCATCCTCTATTACATCCTGCCGTGGCTCATCGCCTGTCTCATCCTCCTGGCGCGCGGGGCGCGCCGCGGCGCCCGCTGGCTGAGCCCGGTGCCGGCGGTCCTCGGGCTCCTGGTGGCCGGGGCGGGCACGGTGATGCTGGTGAGCACCGCGTCCCCCGCGGTCGAGCACCGCCTCCGGACCCTCGAGCAGTGGGTCCCGCTCGGCGTCGTCGAGGTGTCGCACCTCTTCGGCGCCCTCTCCGGGGTGGGGCTGCTCTTCCTGGCGCGCGGCGTGATGCGCGGCTACCGGGAGGCGCACCGGCTCACCGTCGCGCTCCTGCTCGCGGCGGTGCTGGCGGCGGGCCTCAAGGGGCTCGACTACGAGGAAGCGGGCATTCTGCTGGCGCTCGCGGCGATCGTCGCCTCGCAATCGGCGCAGTTCCGGCGCTCGGGACGCGCGCCGTGGGTCGGCTGGACCGCCATCCTGCTCGTGGGGCTCGCCATCGGCATCTACGCGGCCGTCGGGTTCGGGTCGTTCGCGGCGCCGACCCTGGAGCAGGCGCACTGGGGCCGCTTCGGGTTCGGGCCGCACGCCGACCAGGTGGCCCGCTTCCTGCGCGGCCTGGCGCTCCTGGCGCTGGCGGGGGCCGGCGTGCTGCTCCTGGCAGGCCTCCGCGCGGCGGCGAGGTTTCGGCCGCCGGAGCCGGCGGAGATCGACCGCGCGCTCGCGACGCACGCCGGCATCGGCGCGGGGACGACGCCGATGCTGGTGGCCGCGGGGGACAAATCGATTTTCTTCCAGAACGGCGAGGCGTTCTGCTCGTACCGCGTGGTGGGCGCCTACCTCGTCGTCTTCGGCGACCCGACCATCCCGGCAGGCAGCGAGCGGCCGTTCCTCGACGCGCTCATCGAGCACGCCGACGCGCTCGATCGGCGCCTGCTCTTCTACCAGGTCTCGGCGGCGTGGCTCCCGAGCCTGCACGATCGCGGCTTCTCCTTCTTCAAGCTGGGGGAAGAGGCGATCCTGCCGCTCGCCGACTTCACGCTCGCGGGCGGGCGCTGGAAGTCGTTCCGCCACGCCGTGCGCCGCGTCGAAGAGAAGGAAGGAGGGCGCTTCGCCGTCCTGACGCCCGGAGAGGCGGCGGCGCGTCTCGCGGAGCTGCGGCGCGTCTCGGACGAGTGGCTCGAGCGGCGCATCGGCCGGGAGAAGCAGTTCTCGGTCGGCGCCTTCAGCGAGGAATACTTGAAGCGCTTCCCGTGCGCCGTCGTGCTGGACGAGCGGGATCGCGTCGTGGCGTTCGCCAACCTCCTGTGCGGCCCCGGCAAGGGGGAGCTGTCGATCGACCTGATGCGCCACGCGCGCGACGCGCCCGAAGGGGTGATGGACTACCTGTTCGCGAGCCTGCTCGACTGGGGGCACAAGGAGGGATTCGCGACGTTCAACTTCGGCGTGGCGCCCCTCGCGGCGGTCGGCGACCTGAGCGGGGCGCGGCTGTGGGAGCGGCTGGCGCATCTCCTGTTCCGGCACGGCGAGGGGCTGTACCATTTCCAGGGTCTGCGGTCGTACAAGGAGAAGTTCCAGCCGCGCTGGGTGCCCCGGTACATGGCCTATGGCGAGTCGTGGGAGTGGCCGTTCGCGGTCGTGCAGGTGTCGGTGCTGATCGCGGGCGGCTGGCGGGCGGTTCTGCGCCCGAAGAAAGCGGCGGCGTGATTTCCTTGCTCCTGGGTCTTTCCCTCGCCGCATCCGCGGCCCCGGCATCCGGCCTGGCCGAGCGCCGGGTGCACGTGCCGTTCGCCGGAAGCGCCACGCTCTACACCCCGCCGGGGAGACCGAGCCGCGCCATCCTCTTCCTCAGCGGCGACGGCGGCTGGAATCTCGGCGTCGTCGAGATGGCCCGGCGCGCGGCGCGCGACAGCGGCGCCGTCGTCGCCGGCCTCTCCCTGCCGGCCTATCTCAAGGCCGCCTTGAGCGAGAAGGTCCCGTGCTGGTGCCCCGCCTGCGATCTCGAGGAGATCGGTAAGGCGGTCGAGAAGCAGGCCGGGTTCGAGGAGCCGAGCCCGCCGATCCTGCTCGGCTACTCGAGCGGCGCGACGCTCGTGTACGCGGCGCTCGCCGGTGGGCCGCCGGAGACCTTCGCCGGCGGGATGAGTCTCGGCTTCTGCCCCGACCTCGAAGGGGTTCCGCCGATCTGCCGGCACGCCGGCTGGCGGCCGTCCTACGACGCGGCGAAGCGGCGGCTGGATGTCCCGCCGGTTGGCCTGCAGCGGCCGTGGGTGGTCCTGCAGGGCAGCGTGGACAAGGTGTGCGGTGCCGGCGCGACCGGGCGCTTCGTGCGCGCGGTCGAGGGGGCCTCCCTCGCGCAGCTCGACGGCGTCGGCCACGGCTACGGCAACGAGAAGCGCTGGGGCGCCGCGTTCGATGCGGGGATCGCGAAGCTCATGGCATCGGTCGCCACGCCGGCGCCCGCCTCCCCGGTCGAGGACACCCAGGGGCTCCAGAGCGCGCTGGACCGCCTCGGCCTGCCGCTGGTGACGAAGCTGAGCGGGAACCCGCACGCGTTCCTGGTCTTCCTGTCGGGGGACGGCGGCTGGTCGAGCCTCGACCGCGCGCTCGCGAATCGGCTCTCCCGCGACCACATCGACACCGTCGGCATCAGCGCGCTGCAGTACTTCTGGAAGGAGAAGCCGCCCGCGCGCGTGGCGGCCGACCTGCGCCGCATCGTCGATCTCCTGCGCGCCGCGGGGAAGCCGATCCTCCTGGGCGGCTACTCCTTCGGAGCCGAGGTGGCGCCGTTCCTGGTGACGCCGGACTTCGCCGGTGTCGTGCTCGTGGCCCCCGGCCCGTTCGCGACCTGGGAGGTGAGCCCGATGGACTGGCTGCGGCAGAAGGAGAAGGCGAGCCCGGATCCGGTGCGGCCGCGGATCGAATCGCTCGGCGCCGACCTCCCCCTGTTGTGCGTCTATGGCGCCGACGATCGCGAATCGGCCTGCTCGGGTCTCGCGACCACACCGGCGCGTCTCGTCCGGGCCCTCGGCGGCGGGCATCACTTCGGCGGTGACTACGACATCATCGCCGACGCCGTCGCCGGCTTCGTCGAGAAGACGCTCGCGGGAGGCGTGCTAACATCCGCCTCCGCTCCCACCCCGGAAACACGCCATCCCTGAGGAGGCCACCATGTCCCGGAACCTCAAGCTCTACGACCTCACACCGTCTCCGAACAACATCAAGGTCCGCTGCGCGCTCGCGTACAAGCAGCTGCCCTACGAGAGGATCCTCGTGGATCCCGCCAACCGCGAGGCCGTCGTCAAGGTGTCGACGCAGCCGCTGACGCCGGTGCTGCTGCACGGCGACACCGTCGTGTTCGACTCGTACGCCATCCTGCGCTATCTCGACGCGAACTTTCCGGAGACGCCGCGCCTCTTCAGCACCGACCGTCCCACGCTGAAGTCGATCGAGGCGTGGGAGCTGTATGCCCGTACCGACGTCGGGCCGGGGATTTCGATGGCGTTCGGCCAGCTGCGCGCGGAGACGCCGGATCCGGACGTGCTCAAACGGGCCAACGACAACATCGCGAAGGGGGCCTCGCGCGTCGAGGAGACGCTCGCGAAATCGTCGTGGCTCCTCGGCGATGCCCCCTCGGCGGCGGATTTCACCGTCGGGACGATGCTCTTCCTGGGGGCGGTGCCGGAGGCGGAGGTGAAGCGGGTCCCGGCCTGGGGCTTCTTCCGCAAGCACCTGAAGCTCGAGCGCGCGCCGAAGACCATCGACTGGGTCGGCCGCGTCATGGCGTACGACCGGCAGCCGTAGCTATCGCGATTCGCGCGGAAGTCGCTTCGCGAGCCAGCGGCCGAGGCAGCCGCTGGCTTCGAGCCGGCCCAGGAGATCGGCGAGGCTGACCGCTTTCATGTCGGCGGGCGAGCGGTCGTCGAGCCGGAGGCCGGAGCGCCGCGCGATCCAGGCGCCGAGCCGGCGCGGCTCCGACGGGTCGTCCATCGCGCGGGCGATCTTCCGGCGCAGCCGCAGATCGGCGATCCGGGGCGGAACCTGCGTCGGCGGCGCGCCCGGGGCCACGGCGTAAAGCGTGTACCAGCGGTCGTCGTCCGAGTCGGTCGTCGCGACGAACTCCAGCGACCGCGCTTCGAACAACTCCCGGACCCCGCGCGCCGACCGCCGCCGCAGGACGAGGCGTCCGGGATCGATCCGCCACTCGCGCCGGGTGCTCGAGATCCTCCAGGCCCCCCAGCCCAGGGCGAGCGCCAGGAGCGCGAGCCCGCATGCCGCAGGGAGGCCGCCGGCGTCCGCCCGCGCGCCCCTGGCGGACGCAACGGCGAGGCCGGCGACGAGGATGGTCAGCCCCCACGCGATGCGGCCACGGGTGCGGCGATGGTCTTCGAGGTGAACGAGTGCCGTGCGCCCCTCGTCATCGATCACCTCGCGCCAGTCTTTCGGCAGGAACGTTTCGTCCCTCTCCCCGCCGGTGCCGAGTGCCTCGCGAAGCGCCGCGACCAGCGCTGCGACCTCACTCCCCGCTGCGTGCATCGTCAGGTCGATCGTCCCTGCGGCCGTCTCGGCGACGATGCGGTTCTTGCGCGCAACGCTGTAGATGGCGGCGATCTCGGAGCGCGGGACGGTGCGCGTCGAGCGGAACGGGCCGATGCGCCGGTGCAGGACGAGGGCATCGTGCCGCACCAGGATCCGGTCCTCCGAGGAAATGATCTGCAGCAGGTGGTATCCCGCTGCCCAGCCTCCGAGGGTCCAGAAGGAGAGCCACAGGAGAAGGAAGAGGGCGGCGAAGGCCGCCACGCCGATGGGCATCGCGGCCGGAGATCCCGGCGCTGCCGTCCCGCTCAGGAAGGAACGAACGCCGAGGACGAGCATCCCGATGGCGAAGCACTCGCCCGCGAGCCAGCCGCAGAGCCAGACGAGAAGGAAGGCGGCCGAGAACCAGCGCCCGAATCCGCGCGGCCTCAGCCTGGCTTCGAGCCCCTCCCCGGTGCGCTCGATCGTCATGCGGCGAAGATCGGCGCCGTGCGGGCCGGCGTCAAGCCCTGGCCGGATTACAATCGCCTTACCGCTCGACAGGAGGTGGCCTATGCGCGCCCGGATCCTCGCCTGCCTCGCTTTGCTTTGTCCGCTCGTCGCGGTGAGCCCGGTGGCGGCCCAGGAGTTCGTGAGCGCCGGGCAGATGGGCGGCATCGATGAGAATGGGGAGGGGGCCGGAGGGGCCGCAGTGGACCGGGACCGCAACGTGTATGTGCTCGGAGGATTCGATCACACCGGCGACTTCGATCCGGGGCCCGCGACCTATCTGATGACCTCCTTCGGCGATTCGGACGTCTTCATCGCCGGGCTGGACCACAAGGGAGGGTTTCTCTGGGCTGGTCAGATGGGCGGCGCCCGGTCGGATCGCAACGGGAGCATCGTCCTGGATCCGGCCGGAGATCTGCTCGTCGTGGTCGGCTCCGGCGGCGGCGTCTTCGACGCCGACCCCGGTCCCGGAACGGCCTTCCTGAGCACCCACCCGACCGGGGAGGCGGTCCTCGCGAAGCTGGACCGCTCCGGCCATCTCGTCTGGGCCAGGCAGCCAGCCCATCCGCAGCCGGGTTCGAGCTCCTCCGAAGGGTGGCACGTGACCGTGGATGCGGGTGGCAACATCTATGTCGCCGGGGCGTTCAACAACGGCACTGTGGACTGCGATCCCGGGCCCGGCACCTTCAACCTGAGCACGACGTCCACCTCGTACTACATCTCCAAGCTGGACAGTGCCGGCAATCTCATCTGGGCCCGTCAGCTGGGGGGCTTGTCACCGTCCCCCTTCTCCATCGCGTACCTCGATGATCTGATGGTGGATGGCGGCGGAACGCTCACCATGGTCGGGCATTTCTCCGGGACGGTCGACTTCGATCCGGGACCCGGTTCGTTTTCGATGACCGCGTCGGGGACCTACGATGCCTTCATCGCCAGGCTGGATCCCGCGGGGAGCCTCGTCTGGGCCCGGCGGCTGGGAGGTGGCGGGGACGACGCGGCCGCAGACGGCGCGCTGGACGCCGACGGCAGCCTCTACGTGACGGGGCATTTCCAGGGGACCGTGGACTTCGATCCGGGGCCCGGCTTCTTCTTGATGACCACGCCGGACGGAAACGATTACGACGCCTTCGTCGGCAAGTTCGGCAACGCCGGTCAGCTCGTCTGGGCGAGGCAACTGGGCGGACACGGGGTGCAATACGGCATCACACTGGCTCTGGACCCCGGCCGCGCGATCCTCACGACGGGCACGTTCCAACAGGCCGCCGACTTCAATCCCGGGCCCGGTGTGTTCACGCTGGAGCCGACGAGCGTGTCCGACACCTATCTGTCGAAACTCGATCCGGCGGGGAACTTCGTTTCGGCCGTCGGACTGGTTTCCGCTGCGGTCCTCGCCACGACGCTGATGGGCTCGGGAGACATGTACCTCGTCGGTCTGTTTTCCGGGACGGCCGACTTCGATCCCGGTCCGGGAACGTACCCCATGACCGCGGTGGGACGCACCGACGCTTTCATCACCAGGCTCGGGAAGCCCTGCCCCCCCTTCATCGACAGGAGCGCCTATGGTCAGCTCGTCCTCCCGGCTGCGTGCGCGCGCGAGGCCTTTGCCCTGACGACCGACCTCTACGCCACGGCGCAGGTTTCCCTCGAGCGTGGTGCGCGCGATCGGTTCTTTCTTTCCGCGGGCGGGGTTCTCTCGGGGCAGGCTCTCGGCCCCGTCTTCGCTCCGCTCGTCGCCGACGACAGGATTCGCGTCAATGGGGTGGATCTGGGGCTCGGGCCATACGGCTACCAGCCGGGCGTGCCGCCGGTGCTTCTCTACTCGCCGATCGAAGCGAGTCTGGTTCCGCTCGCGGCCCCCGAGCTGGGGACGAACGTCATCCCCGACGGATCGAGCACGGTTCAGGTCGAGGTCCTCGACACCGACCGGGACATCTACGGCCACACGGCGCTCTACCTCGTGCGCGACTGCGGCATCGCGCTGGCCGGGAGCTCGCCGACGAGCCTCAACTGGATCAGTCACGATGCCGAGATCGCCGGAACGGACCCCGAATTCGATGTCCGCTATGGCCTGCTTTCGGAGCTCCAGGAGGATCGGGGTTTCTCGCGCATCGCGTGCCTCGGTCGTTTCTCCGGCACCCCGGCCCTGGATGCCGGCCCCAATCCTCCGGTGGGGGATGGCTACTACTACATGGCCCGCGGCCTCGACAGCTGCGTCCCGCAGGGCTACGGAACGTCGAGTCTCGTTCCCGACCCCAGGGCGGCGCTCGACGCGCTGCCGGCGTGTCCCTGAGGTCTTAGCGGTCGGCGCGGTCGAGCGTGCCGAAGACGCGCTCGCGGCAGGAGCGCTCGCCGCGCGTGTCGCCGAGGCGCCACAGGACGTCCGAGAGCTTCGTGAGGAGCCGCCGGTCGTTCGGGCGGGCGGCCAGGGCTGCCTCGTACGAAGTCCGGGCCGCCGCGTCGTTCCCCAGGAAGAAGGCGGCATCCCCGGCGTGCTCGACCCAGAGGTCGTCGGGCAGTTTCAGGCCCCGCGCCCGCTCGATGCGCTTGTCGGCGAAGCGGGCCGCCTCGGTCCAGGACTTGCGGTGGAGGAGGACGAAGAAGAACTCCTCCGCCAGCCCCTCGTCCTTCCCGTCGTTGGCGAGGCGTTCGAGATCGGGCCGCTCGAGCCCGATCCGCGCCGCGGCGAGTCCGAGGCGCGGATCGTCGCCGGCCGACGCGGCGAGCGCGTCGAGCCGCGTCTCGGCATCCGCGAAGCGATCCAGCCGGGCGAGGGCGGCGATTGCGGACAGGTCGTAGATGCGGCCGGCCGGTCTCGCCCGCGCCGCCTCCTCGAACGCGGCGAGCGCCTCAGCGACCCTTCCGGCGGCGAGGGCGTCGCAGCCGCGCTGCCAGTCGAACACCGGCTCCAGAGAGGCGGCCAGGGCACCGAGCCCGGCCGGTTTCGCCGGGCTGCGTCCCGCGGCGTTCGGCAGCGCCCGGAGGGCGGTCATCAGATCGGCGCCGGCGGCGCGCGCCAGGGCGCGCAGGTCGTCGAGGGAGTAGCCGAAATCCTCCGGTCCGGCGGCGCGCGGGCAGCCGCGATCGCGCCCGGCCTGCTGCACCGCCGTGAGCCAGGCGTCCACGAAGAGCCGTCGCCTCCCCGGCGCGGCGAAGGGCGGGAGCGTCACTGGCCGATCGGCCGACAGCACGACGTCGTCCACGAAGTAGTCCACCTTCGACTCGTCGGTCCCGGGGTCGCCGATGAAAGAGAACATCTCGACTGCCGAGCGGGCCTCGTGCGGGGCGTTCGGCTGGTCGCGCCGATCGACCATCGGGGTCGAGGTCCCTTCCTCGCGGATGACGAGGTCGTAGGTTCCGGTGTCGATCCGATACGCGAGGTCCACGACGTACCAGACGAAGGCCCGCAGCGGGAACAGGCGCTTCGGCATGCTGTCGGAATGGTGGTAGAGGATGCCGTCGCGCGCCTGCAGCCGGAACGCGATGCCGTCCTTCACGTTCGTGAACCGCCGCGGACCGGCGAGCGCGACGTTGAATTCCTGCCGGTCGTCGGTCGTCAGGAAGGCGAAGTGGGCGTAGAGGGTGCCGCTGTCCCGGCGCGGGAAAAACCCCTGCAGCTCCGGGAAGTCGCCGTCCCCCGCGACGTCGCGCAGC
>Ga0111538_10011354_pt1 | contig 11816 bp, 6 predicted proteins | sample SoiMethybrSBSTD1_FD_79669 | JGI IMG/M metagenome (GOLD analysis project Ga0111538, IMG submission 79669) | Bulk soil microbial communities from a Populus tree surrounding site in Tennessee, USA - Soil MetaG P. TD hybrid SBSTD1 (version 2)... | ecosystem: Environmental > Terrestrial > Soil > Tree...
GGCGTGCTCGACGCCCTCGAGCGCGCGGGCCTCTCGCGCGACACGCTCGTGATCGTGACCAGCGACCACGGCGAGGAGTTCGGCGAGCACGAGTTCTTCGGGCACGGCGAGTCGCTCTACGAGCCGGCCGTGCGCATCCCGCTCCTCGCGCGCCTGCCCGGGCGCCTGGCCGCGGCGCCGGGCGGCGCGCAGCCGGCGGCGACGCAGAACGAGCCGGTCAGCCTGGTCGACGTCGCGCCGTGGATCCTGCGCCTCGTCGACGTCGAGGCCGATCCGCGCATGTCCGCCCCGCTCCCCTTCGCATCCGGCCGCACCGATCCGCCCGCGCGGACCACGGTCGTGATGGAGCTCGACACCGAGACGAACCAGCTCTCGGCGCTGCGCGAGGGCGCGCTCAAGCTCATCCACCTCGCGCGCGGCAGCGCGCACGGCCTGGCGCCCGGGGGCAGCCTGCTCTACGACGTCGCGCTCGACGCGGGCGAGAGCTCCGACCTGGGCGGCACGTCGCCGGGCGCCGAGCAGCGGCGCGCGCTGCTGCAGGCCTTCCACGGCTTCGCGCAGCAGGCGCACGACGGCTGCGTCCGGGCCGAGCACTCGATCGACGCCGAGACGCACGAGTCCCTGCAGCAGCTCGGCTACTAGCGAGCGCTGAGTGGTGTCACGAACGTCGTTGCGAGGCGGCGTCAACGCAGCGAGGCGCGATTTGCCGCCGCCGCGCCCGCAGCAGGCGCTGGGCTCTCGCGGCGGACGAGGGCCGCGCAGCGGCGCGGCCGGGGGTCGGCGCAGGCCCTCCTATGAGTCCGGTGCTCCGTGGACTCCGCGATTTCCCTGAAGGTCCGGACCGGGCGAATGAGAGGGCCGGAGCCGACCCCCGAGCCAGCCGCGGAGCGGCCCTACCCTCCGCCGAGATAGTCCAGCACCGCCCTGCAGTAGTGCTGGAACTCGACGCGGTGGTCGAGCTCCTTCAGGTGGCCGTGCGCCGCGAAGGCCTGCACCTGCTCGGCGCCCCGCAGCAGGTAGCTGGCGTCGCCCGTCTGCCGCCAGGCCTCGGCCATGCCGAGCTGGATCGGGTGGAAGTCCCACTGCTCCCACTCGTTGACCTGCTTCTGCGACACGCCGTAGCTGTAGACGAGGTGCCGGTCGGCCGGGTTCGCGACGTGGGGGAAGAGCTCGTCGCGCGTGTAGGTGGCCAGGTCGCGCAGCCGCAGGTGCGCGATGAAGGCGTCGGGGTCGGTGTCCCCGAGGTGCCGTGCGGCCACGAAGAGCGCGATCGGGCCCATGCTGCCCGACACGAAGCCGCGCGAGACGAAGTGCTCGCCGGGCGCCTTCTCGCTCTGGTGCTGCCCGCTGTTGACGAAGTAGCCGCGCACGCCCTGGCCCGGCGGGCCGTCCCAGCCCCACCCCTCGGTGGCCGTGTCGACGTCGATCGTCGGGAGGTCGTAGTAGTGCAGCCGGTGGCGCAGCACCGGGTCGAGCGCCTTCTCGTTGTGCGTGAAGGTCGCCACGCAGGCCAGGGCGCGCAGCGTCTGGTACATGCCGCGCTCCTGCGGCCACAGGTCGACGGTGGGCAAGTTCTCGGCCTCGTCGTACAGCGCCTCGCGGATGCGCTCGTCGCCCGACAGCCAGAAGGCCAGCGCCATCCCCTCGCGGTAGCGGTGCTCGTCGTCGCTCGCGAAGGCCTTGCTGTGGGGGAGGTCGAAGTTGATCGGCCCCGGGTCCTCCCAGCTCAGGAAATCGTCGCTGCGCAGGATCTGCCACTCGCTCTTGTAGAGCGCGAGGTCCATCGCGTTCATCCACGAGCCGCCCGTGCCGAAGCGCAGGTACTCGCCGGCCAGCGAGCGCAGGATCCAGTCGTGATTGTTCGGCCCGCCGCCGGTCGAGGCCGGGTAGAAGCGCGTGACGAGCAGCGACGCGTTCGGCGCCGAGATCGTGTGCGGCGTGCCGAGCAGCGCGTAGACCTGCTCCTGCTCGGCGACCGTGACGAGGTCGTAGGGCGCGAGCACGCCGGTCACGGCGTAGGCGCGGTAGTCGGCCATGCGGCCCACGACCGGCGCCTCGAGCCGGCGCGCGACCTGCTCGGGCGCGACGGCCGGCCCGGCATGGAAGGAGAAGCCGACCGTGCGGCTCTCGTGCTGCCGCCAGACCCAGGTGTAGGGCGCCGGGTTCGCGCCGGGGAACAGCCCGGCCGACACCTGGCCCGCTCCGCTGCAGGACAGCGCGGCGGGCCACTCGTAGGCCATCTGCTGGAAGGCGACCGTGATCCCGCCCTGGGCGCCGGTCAGGTCGGTCCAGCTCGAGCCCGGCCAGGAGTCCCGGCCGCCCAGGAAGAGCTGCTGGTCGTCGTGGTAGACCGCGTAACCCTCCTGCACGTAGGTGTCGTCGTCGAGCTTCGGCAGGTGCGGCAGGTAGTTGGGCGTGAAGCCCGTGGTCATCTGCGTCGGCGCGGTGGAGCGCGCCTGGTAGGCCGTGGCCCACGAGTCGGCGGCCAGCGCCGTCTGCAGCGAGCCGCCCGGCACCGCGAAGCGGGCCGTCGGCGCGCCGCCCAGGTTGCCGTCGACGACGAGCTCGAGCGACTCGAGCTGCGCGTGGCCGGGGTTGTCGCGCCGCGCGTTGCGCACGGTGAAGGTGACCTGCACGTCGTGCGACGTGCGCACGAAGGCCAGGCGGCAGGTGAAGTCGACGACCGCGTTGCCGTTGCCGCGCTCGAGCGTGCCGTCGACGCGCACGACCGCGCGCGCCGGGCCGTTGCACTCGAGCCGGACGTCCGGGTCCTGGCGCACCGTGAGCATCTGGCCGTCGACGGCCTTGGCGGCGATGCCGCCCTGGCCACCGGGCGTCACCAGGGCCTGCCCGTCGGCGACGACCACGTCGAAGAGCTTGAAGGGCTGCTTGTCGATGCGGACCTGGAGCGGCCCGGTGTCGACGTCCACGTGGTGGGCGGTGTCTTTCGCCAGCGACGGAACGCCCGCGCTGCCCGTCCCCTGGCGGATGCGCAGATCGGGCGGCGGCACGCCCTCGCCGGCCGGGACGAGCGCCTCGCACAGCGCCCACTTCACCGAGCCGTCCGGCCACGTGTCGAGCGTGCGGAAGCTCCAGACGTCGCTGCCGGAGAGGGACAGCGCCGGGCGACCGTCGACCTCGCCGACGTGCCAGCCCTGGGCGAGCGGCACCGAGACCGTGGCGCAGACGAGCGCCGGGCTGAAGCTCTCGGCGGCCGCGTGCAGGGCGGGCGCGACGACGACCTTCGCCTCCGGCACGCCCTGGGCGGGGGCCGCCGCGAGCAGCGCGGTGGCGCCGGCGAGGTGGGGCCAGGCGGCGAGGAGCAGGCCGGAGAGCGGCCTGAGGAAGGTGCTCGTCATGCTGTGCTCGGGCTCAGCCGTTCGGGAAGGACGACGACCGACCTCGACTACGAAGCCGCGTCTCGATCGTAGCGCAGGTCGGCGCCGGCCGCCACGCTCGGCCCCGAAGAGTCTGCCGCCTCGGCGCCCAGCAGGTGGAGGCGATAGAGCTTCCAGTAGAGGCCGCGCCGGGCCATGAGCTGGGCGTGCGTGCCCTGCTCGTGCACGCGCCCCTTGTGCATGACGACGATGCGGTCGGCGTTCACGACGGTCGAGAGCCGGTGCGCGATGACCAGGCAGGTCCGCCCCTGCATGAGCCGCGCGGTCGCGCGCTCGATCGCGGCCTCGGTCTCGCTGTCGACCGACGAGGTCGCCTCGTCGAGCACGAGGATGTCGGGCTGCGCGGCCAGCGCGCGCGCGAAGGCCACGAGCTGGCGCTGTCCCGTCGAGAGGTTGCTGCCGCGCTCGAGCAGCCGCGTGCCGTAGCCCTGCGGCTGGCGGCGGATGAAGCCGTCGGCCTCGACCGCCGCGGCCATCTCGGCCACGCTCTCCTCGCTCATCTCCGGCCGGCCCATGCGGATGTTCGCGCCGATCGTGTCGCTGAAGAGGAACACGTCCTGGTGCACGACCGTGATGCGCCGCCGCAGCTCGTGCTGCGGCACCGAGCGCACGTCGCGGCCGTGGACGCGGATGCGCCCCTGCTCGACCTCGTAGAAGCGGCACAGCAGGCTGACGAGCGTGGTCTTGCCCGAGCCGGTGTGCCCGACGACGGCCACGCGCTCGCCGGGCGCGACCTCGAAGGACACGTCGTGCAGCACCGTCGGCCCGTCGCCGTAGGCGAAGGACACCTGCTCGAAGACCACGGCCGGCACGCCGCGCGCTGGCGCGGGCAGCGCCGGGCCGCCCGCCGCGCCGGCCGGCGCCGCGACCTCGGTGGGCGTGTCGAGGATGCCGAAGATGCGCTCGGCCGCGGCCATCGCCGCCTGCAGCACGTTGTAGCGCTCGGCCAGCTCGCGGATCGGCTCGAAGACGTAGTCGAGGTACATCCAGAACTGCACGAAGACGCCGAGGCTCAGCGAGCCCTGCACGAGCAGCCAGCTGCCCCAGACGAAGCAGCCCATCTTGACCGCGCGCGAGAGCACGTCGACGGTGGGGAAGAACAGCGAGAAGTGCCGCACCGTGAGCATGTTGTCGCGGTAGTACTGGCTGTTGAGCTGGTCGAAGCGGCGCGACGAGGCGGCCTCGCGGCGGAACAGGCGCACGACCGCCAGGCCCGAGAGCCGCTCCTGGAGGAAGGCGTTCATCCGCGAGAGCGAGGCGCGCGTGGCGCGGTAGGCCACCCGCGCGTTGAGCCGGAAGCGGAAGGAGACCCAGATCATCGCCGGCAGCAGCAGCAGCGCGACGAGCGCCAGCTTCGGCGAGAGCAGAACGAGCACGACCATGATCACGGCGATGGTGAGCAGGTCGTAGGCCACGGTCGCCACGCCGGTCGTGAACAGCTCGGAGAGCGCGTCGACGTCGCTGGTCGTGCGTGTGACCGTCCAGCCCACGGCGTGCCGGTCGAACCAGGCCACGGGCAGCCGCAGCAGGTGCTGGAAGAGCGCGTTGCGCAGCTCGAAGACGATGCGCTGCCCGGTGCGGTTCATGAGCCACTCGCGCAGGAGCACGAGAGCGGCGCTGACGGCGGCCACGAGCAGGAAGAGCAGGCCCCAGCGCGTGACCTCCGCGAGCAGCGGCTGGAGGTCGACCGCGGCCGAGCCGCCCCCGCGCGCCGCCTCCGTCACCGGGCCGTCGATGAGCTTCTGGATCAGCCAGGGGCCGGCCAGGCGCGCCGCGAGGCTCGCCACGAGCAGCGCCACCGAGCCGAGCAGCGCCCAGCGGTGGGGGCGCGCGAACTGGAGCAGCCGCGCGAGCAACCGCCGGTCGTAGATCGAGCCGACCTCGATCTCCTCGTCGTGCTGGTCCTTGGCGGCCGCGCTCACAGGGCCTCGATCTCCTGCTCGAGCTTCTGGCGCTGGTGGAGCTCGGCGTAGAGGCCGCCGCGCGCGATGAGCTCGTCGTGCGTGCCCTCCTCGGCCACGCGGCCCTCGTCGAGCACGACGATGCGGTCGGCCAGCGAGAGCGAGGCCACGCGGTGGCTGACGACGATCGCCGTGCGGTGGCGCAGCGTCTCGCGCAGGCCCTGCAGGATGGCCTGCTCGGTCATGCTGTCGACGGCCGACAGGCAGTCGTCGAGGACCAGGATCGGCGGGTCGGCCGCCAGCGTGCGGGCGATGGCCGTGCGCTGCCGCTGGCCGCCCGAGAGCGTGACGCCGCGCTCGCCGAGGAGCTGGTCGTAGCCCAGCGGGAAGCCCTCGATGTCGGAGTCGACGTGCGCCGTGGCGGCCAGGGCCCGCACCGTGTCGAGGTCGAGGTTGTCGCGCGCGAAGGCGATGTTGTCGCGGATCGACTCGCTGAAGAGGAAGGCGTCCTGCGGCACGACGCCCATCGTCCGGCGCAGCCAGGTGAGCGGCAGCGTCGCGACGTCGCGGCCGTCGACGAGCACGTTGCCGGGCGGCGGCTCGATCTGCCGCGAGATGAGCTGCACGAGCGTGCTCTTGCCGCTGCCCGTGCGGCCGGTGATCCCCAGCGTCGTGCCCGCCGGCACGCGCAGCGAGACGTCCTGCAGCGCGGGCACGCCGTCCCAGCTCCAGCTCAGGTGTCGAACCTCGAGCTCGCCGCGCGTCGCGGCGGGCTCGGACGCGGCGCGCGCGTCGGTCACCGAGGGCTGCAGCGCGAAGACCTCGTCGAGCCGCAAGGCGCCGGCCTTCGCGCGGTGGTACATGCCGAGCATCCAGCCGATGGCGATGAGCGGCCAGAGGGCCCAGTTGATCATCCCGTAGAAGAACAGGAAGTCGCCCAGGCCGAGCCGGCCCTCGATGAGGTGCCAGCCGCCGAGGAGCACGATGGCCAGCATCGCCAGGTCGCGGACGATCGCGATCGTGGCGCTCGTCATGCCGCGGATCGTGGCCAGCTTGACGTTCGACTCGAGGAAGGCCAGGCCCATGCGCCCGAACACCGAGGCCGAGACCGCCTCGGAGACGAAGGCCTTGACGACGCGGATGCCCGAGACGTTCTCCTGTGCCGCGGTCGAGAGGTCGGCGATGCGCTCCTGGCCGACGTGGCTCCAGCGCTGCGTCGGGCCCGCCGCGAACTTGACGATGGCCGCGAGCGCCGCGAACGGCAGCAGCAGCGAGAGCGCGAGCTGCCAGTCGAGCCAGGCCATGGCGGCGAGCGCGCAGGGCAGCACGACGGCCGCCTGCGCCACGTACATGACCGCCGGACCGAGCATCATGCGCACGGCCTCGATGTCGGACACCGAGCGCGACATGACGTCGCCCGTGCGCACGCCGCGCAGGTCGTGCGGCGTCAGGCGCATGAGGTGGTCGAAGAGGTCCTGGCGGAACAGCCGCTCGAACTGCCGCGAGGCGCCCGTGACCCACCAGCGCATGCCGTACTTGAAGGCGCCGCCGGCGAGCGCCGCGGCCACGATCGCGAGGGCCGGGTAGAGCATGCCGGCCCGCCACCAGCCCGGCCCGGGCTCCTGCCCGTTCGCCTTCGACGCGACGAGCGCCGTGACGTCGTTGAACATCGTCCGCATGGCCAGGTTCGACCAGAGCTCGAGCCCGGTCGCCGGCAGGATGCAGAGCAGCCCGAGCAGGAACGGCCGGCGCACCCGCGGCCAGTAGCCGTAGGCGCGCGCGAAGACGCCGCGCCCGACGGGGGCCGGAGCCCGCCGGCCCGTCTCAGCCACAGGACTCCGGATCGGCCGCGCCGGAGGGGCGGACCTTGCGAGCCGCGCGCACCGGCCCCGGGCTCGCGGCCCGCAGCGCGCGCGGTGCGTCGGCCGCGACGTTCTCGAGCCCGCGCGTCAGGCCGCTCTCGTCCTGCTCGAGGATGCGGCGCTTGGCCGCGGGCAGCAGGCCCATGTCGCGCTTGATCGCGAAGCACAGCGAGGGCGGCACGCCGCACACGTGGCAGACCTTGCCCACGCAGTACTCGGTCGTCATCTCCCGGCGCGCCTTCTCGCGCTCGGCCCACAGGAAGTCGCGGCTGGGCCCGATGTCGAGGTGGTCCCAGGGCAGGGCCTCGTCCCGCGCCCGCTCGCGCAGCGCGTAGGCGTCGGGGTCGATGCCGGTCGCCGCGAAGGCGTCGAGCCAGCGCGGCAGCGAGAAGTGCTCGCTCCAGGCGTCGAAGCGCGCGCCGCGGCGGTGCGCCTCGATCAGCGCCGGCGCCAGGCGCCGGTCGCCGCGGCTGAGCACGCCCTCGAGGAAGCTCTGGTCGGCGTCGTGGAACTTCAGCTTCACGCGCCGGTTGCGGTTGAGGCGCCGCATCCACTCCTGCTTGGCGCGCACCGTGGCGCGGTCCATCATCCCGTCCCACTGGAAGGGCACGAAGGCCTTGGGCACGAAGGTCGAGACGGTCACGTTGACCTGCGCGGGACCGTGGCCCGTCTCCTTCTGCCGCAGCCTGGACAGCTCGTCGGCGAACTCGACGATGGCCGCGAGGTCCTCCTCGCGCTCGCCGGGGATGCCGATCATGTAGTAGAGCTTGATCTGCGCCCAGCCCTCGCGATACGCGGCCGCCGCGCTGGCGCGCACGTCGTCGTTCTTGATGTCCTTGTTGATGATCGCGCGCAGCCGGTCGGTGGCGACCTCGGGCGCGAAGGTCAGGCCCGACTTGCGCACGCCGTTCGTCAGCGCGGGCAGCTTGGCCAGCTCGCCGGTCACGCGCAGGCTGGGCAGCGAGATCGAGACGCCGCGCGGCGTGAAGCGCTCGGCCATCGCGCGCAGCAGCTCCTCGATCCAGGGGTAGTCGCCCGAGGAGAGCGAGGTCAGCGTGATCGAGTCGTAGCCGGTCGCGACCCAGGTCTCCTCGGCCGCCGCGACGAGCTGCTCGACCGTGCGGTAGCGCATCGGCCGCGTGATCATCCCGGCCTGGCAGAAGCGGCAGCCGCGCGTGCAGCCGCGCATGATCTCGAGGCTGATGCGGTCCTGCACCGAGCGCGCGTGCGGCACGATCGGCCGCGTGGCCATGGGCGTGGACGAGAAGTCGAAGACCGCCGCGCCCTTGACGCTGGCGGGCACGTCGGCGAAGCGCGGCGTCAGGCCGCGGAAGGGGCCGTCGCCCGGGTCGAAGGCCGCGGTGTACATCGCGGGCACGTAGGCCCAGGGGAAGGTCGCGGCGATCTCGCGGAGCAGCGCCTCGCGGCCCACGCCCGCGCGGCGCCGGGCGGCCACGAGCTCGAGCAGCGGCACGATCGTCTCCTCGCCGTCGCCCGGCGTGAAGACGTCGACGAACTCGGCCAGCACCTCGGGCGAGTGCGCCCCGTGGCCGCCGGCCAGCACGAGCGGGTGCTCGTCGCGGCGCTCGCGCGCGAGCAGCGGGAGGCCCGCCAGGTCGAGCGTCTCGAGCACGTTGCTGTAGGTCAGCTCGGTCTGGAGCGTGAGGCCCAGGATGTCGAAGCCCGACACCGGCAGGTGGCTCTCGAGCGTGAAGAGCGGCACGCCGTCGAGGCGCATCACGTCGGCCATGTCGGGCCAGGGCGTGTAGCAGCGCTCGGCGCACAGGCCGGGCACGTCGTTCACGATCCGGTACAGGATCTGCAGCCCGTTGTGGCTGCTGCCGACCTCGTAGGTGTCGGGGTAGCAGAGGGCGATGCGCCCGCGCAGGGTCGCGGGATCCTTGCGCACGAGGTTGAACTCGCCGCCCAGGTACTGCGCGGGGTTGGTCACCCGCGGGAGCAGGGCCCGCACGCGCTCGAGCAGGCTGCCGGACGCCTCAGGACTCGTCGCGCGCATGAGCGGTCCACCATAGCACGGGGGCCGGCCCGCACGGCGAGAGCGCGGTGAAGCGGCGCCGCGCGGGATGCACGCGCTCGTTGCCGAGCACGAGCGCGGACGCCAGCGGGCGATGGAAGTCCTCGAACTCCGCTCGCGCGGCGCCGCCGTCGTCGGGCAGGGCCTCGATCGCGGCGAGCAGCTCGGCGCCGAGCTCCTGCGGCGGGCGCTCGTCGGCGGGGAGCTCGCGCGTGCGGCTGCTGCCGGTGTCGATCGCGTAGCGCGCCTCCCAGGGCAGCAGCACGCGCCGCGCCAGGACGCCCGCGACCTCGGGGCACACGGGCGCGTCACGCTCCCAGTCGAGGGCCACCGCGAAGACGCGCAGGTCGCCGGTGTGCGGCGCGAGGCGCGGCGCGAGCGGCGCGAGCTCGGCCGCGCTGGCCGCGACGAGGAGCGCCGGACGGTCGTCCACGTCGTCGAGGTCCTCGACGAGCTCGGCGCCCAGACGCTGCGCGAGCGCCCAGGCCAGCGGGGCCGCCAGCGGCGAGGCCGGCACGACGACCTCGGTCGGCAGCTCGAGCGTCCCGAGCAGGTCGCACAGGCGCTGGGCCAGGAAGGCCAGCATGTCGAGGCGCAGGTCGAGCACGTCGTAGCGGCCCAGCCACGTGCCGTCCTCGAAGTAGCCACCGGCCACCTTGAGGATCACGCCCGCGTGCTGGATGAAGTGCCACTCGCGCAGGCCCAGGCCCGAGAGCTCCTTCCAGCGGGCGCTGCGCCCGAGCTGGCCGTGCAGCGCGTCGAGCCGCTCGCGCTGGTCGTCCTCGGGCACGAGCTCCTCGGCGTGCTCGAGGCGCAGGCGGCAGGCCTCGCGGTCGCCGGCGTAGAGGGCGGCCTCGGCCAGCGTGAGCAGCACGTCGAGCCGCTCGGTCTCGGAGAGGTCGGGGTTGTCCTCGAGCGGCACGAGCGCCGCGAGGCTGGCCGCGAACTGCCCCGACTGCAGCCGCGCGTAGGCCAGCTCGCGGCGGATCGTGGCGTCCGCGGGCTGGGCCGCGAGGGCGCGCTGCAGCAGGGGGGCGGCCACGTCCGGGCGGCCCTGGTCGACCATCCGGTAGCCCAGGGCGTAGAGCGCCTGCGCGTCGGCGGGCCGGGCGGCCACGGCCTCGAAGAGCGCCGCGTCGTCGGACGCGCCGAGCAGCCGGCAGATGCGGCTGGCGGCCTCCAGCGCGCCGGCGTGCACGGGGTCGGCCGTCAGCGACTGGAGCAGGGTGCCGAGGGCCGCGCGGAGCTGCCCGCGGCGGACCTGGTCCACCGAGGCCTCGAAAAGTTGCTGCGCGCTCGCGGTCATCGTTGGCGATTCTAGCCCGGCGGGCCGCTAGGCTGGCGAGCACGGCTCGGCGGATGGGCACGGCATGCGACGCATCGCGGTCATCAACCAGAAGGGCGGGGTGGGCAAGACCACGACCGCCGTCAACCTCGGCGCGGGGCTCGCGCGCATCGGCTGCAAGGTCCTCGTCTGCGACCTCGACCCGCAGTGCAACCTGACGGTGCACCTCGACGTCGACCCGGCGGGCGGCCAGCCCTCGGCCTACGAGCTGTTCCACGGCAAGGCGACCCTCGAGGGCGTCGTGCGCAGCACGAAGACCGGCGGCCTCGAGATGCTGCCCGCGAGCATCGACCTGGCGGGCATCGAGCTCGAGCTGGTCAACACGGTCGGCCGCGAGACGCTGATGCGCGACGCTTTCGCGACCGTGTCCAAGGACCGCTGGGACTTCATCCTCATGGATTGCCCGCCGAGCCTGGGTCTGCTCGCGCTCAACGCGCTCGTGGCGGCGGACGAGGTCTTCGTGCCGATCCAGTCGGAGTTCTTCGCGCTGCAGGGCCTGGGCAAGCTGCTCGAGGTCGTCGACCTCGTGCACCGGCGCCTCAACCCGGGGCTGCGCATCTCGGGCATGGTGAGCTGCCGCCACGACCCGAGCACGAACCTCGGCCGGCAGGTCATGGCCGACATCACGCATCACTTCGGCGACGTGCTGCTCAAGACCGTCGTGCGGCGCAACGTCAAGCTGGCCGAGGCGCCCAGCCACGGCCAGACGATCTTCGAGTACGACGCCGAGTCGCGCGGCGCCCTCGACTACCTGGCGCTCGCGCGCGAGGTGCTCGGCGCGCAGTGGGCCGTGGGTCACGAGCCGGCGCCCGAGGCGGCGGCGCCCGCGCCGCTGCCGGTTGCGCCGCCGCGGGACGAAGTGGCCGCGCCGCCGCAGCCCGCGCGCGAGGCGGCGGCCGTGGCGGCGGCCGTGGCGGCCGCCGCGCCCGAGTCGGTGCCTGCCGCGCCTGCCGCCCCGGCGGCCGCGCCCGAGTCGACGGTCGTCGCGGCGCAGCGCGTCGACCCGGCGCCGGTGGCCACGAACGGCGCGCCGCCCGCGGCCGCGGTTGCGAATGGCGCCGCGCCCGTCAGCGCGGCGCCGAAGCCGGCCGGGCCGCCGGCCGAGCTGACGGCGCAAGCGGCCGCCGAGGCTTGATCGTTTAAGCTGCGGGGATGATCGAAGCGTCGATGCGTGAAACCCTGCCGCGGCGACTGCTCGACCCCGACGGGGGGGCGCTGCTCTTCCTGCTGCGGCTCGTGCTGCTGCCGCTGACGACCCTCGTCTACCTGGCCACC
>Ga0111538_10011355_pt1 | contig 11816 bp, 11 predicted proteins | sample SoiMethybrSBSTD1_FD_79669 | JGI IMG/M metagenome (GOLD analysis project Ga0111538, IMG submission 79669) | Bulk soil microbial communities from a Populus tree surrounding site in Tennessee, USA - Soil MetaG P. TD hybrid SBSTD1 (version 2)... | ecosystem: Environmental > Terrestrial > Soil >...
CATTGCGTGCGATCCCCCAATCCGCTCAAGCCGTTGCGTTGGCCTTGTCGAGCAGCGACTGCTGCCGGATCACGTCAGCCTTGCCGCCCTTGCGGCGCTCAGGTCCGGCGTAATTGGTGCTCACGCCGCGCCGCCGGTCCGGACCGAAATAGGTCTTGGTCTTGATGAACGGCCGCGGATTGGCGACCACGTTGACGATGCGCTGATAGAGGGACTTGGCGGAAATCGGCTTCGCCAGGAACTCGGTGATGCCGGCATCGCGCGCCGCGGTGACGCGCGGCTTTTCGGTGTGGCCGGTGAGCATGATGATCGGCACGAACGGATTGGCGTTGGCGCCGGGCTGCCGGATCATCTGCGCCAGTTCCAGTCCGTCGAAGATCGGCATCGCCCAGTCGGTCAGCACGACGTCGGGCAGATGATGCGTGAAGGCGTCGAGGCCGCCGGCGCCGTCCTCGGCCTCATAAACGTCGCGGGCGCCGAAACTGTGCAGCAAGGTGCGGACAATGCGGCGCATATGCGCATTGTCGTCGACGACCAGGAAACGCAAACGATTGAACTCGATCCGGACCATAGCGCCCCGACGGCCGAACTTGCGCTCCGCCCCCCCCAACGGACAGACCGTAGAGCCATGCCGTTAACGAACGGTTTAGGATCGCGGTCTGCTGCCCGCCCACGCCGGTGGGCAGCCATTGACCGTGCGCAAAACGGCCCCAGGTCACGGTGCCGAGCGCTTGCATGACACCTGGACCGCGAATAACCATGGCGCGGGCGATCGAACGCGGGACGTGGACCATCATGCAGCGCAGCACCAATCGAATCCTCACCACCCATGTCGGCAGCCTGATCCGCCCGGACTCCATCCGGCAATTCCTGCGTGCCAAGCAAAAGGGCGAGGGTTATGACGCGGCCGCCCACGCGCGATGCCTCAAGGAGACGGTTGCCGAGGTGGTGCGCCAGCAGGCCGAGGTCGGCATCGACGTCATCAGCGACGGCGAGTTCGGCAAGGGCATCAGCTGGTCGCAATACGTGTTCGAGCGCATGGAGGGGTTCGAGAAGCGGCCCTTCCGTCCGGACGCCGGCAATCCCTTCACGCGCGGCGCCGACCGCATTCGCTTTGGCGAGTTCTACAAGGAGCTCGATGCGCGCGACCACGTCGAGACCGTCACCGACACTGTCGCGGTGGCGCCGATCCGTTACACCGGTCAAGCGCTGCTGCAGCAGGACATCGACAATTTCAAATCGGCGCTGAAGACCGTGGATGTCGTCGAAGGCTTCTTGCCGGTCGCGGCGCCGGCTTCGGCGATCCCCGACCGCAAGAACGAGTACTACAAGACCGAAGAAGATCTGGTCGAGGCGATCGGCCGCGCCATGCACGTGGAGTACAAGCAGATCGTCGACAACGGCCTCCTGGTGCAGATCGACGACGCGCGCGCCGCCGTCACCTACGACCGCATGGTGCCGCCGGCAAGCTTCCAGGACTATCGCAAGTGGGTACGCCGTCACATGGACGTGCTCAACGCCGCGACCGAAGGCATTCCGACCGAGAAAATCCGCTATCACGTCTGCTGGGGCTCTTGGCCCGGCCCGCACACCACCGACGTACCGGCACGCGACATCATGGATTTGATCCTGCGGGTGCGCGCCGGCGCCTACGTGCTGGAAATGGCCAATCCGCGTCACGAACACGAATGGCGGATCTGGGAGGACGTGAAGCTGCCCAAGGGCGCGGTGCTGATCCCGGGCGTCATCAGCCACGCCACCAACGTGGTCGAGCACCCCGAACTGGTGGCGGAACGCATCGTGCGGCTCGCCAAGCTGGTCGGCCGCGAGAACGTGATCGCCGGCACTGACTGCGGCTTCGCACAGCAGCCGTTCTATCAGCGCGTCCACCCGACCATTCAGTGGGCAAAGCTGCAGGCGCTCGCCGAAGGTGCGCGGCTCGCCAGCAAAGCGCTGTGGGGCAGCGCCAAGAAAAAGGCTGCCGCAAAGAAGCGCACGGCGAAGCCGGCCAGGCGACGCCGTGCGGCCTAGGTGTGGATTTGAGCGCGGCTACGCGCTCAAGGCGTGTTGCACTTGGAAACCAGGACCGAACAGTTGGTCCCCTTGTATTCGCGGCACGTCCGCAGCGTGATGCGGCGCGCCTCCTGATCGGTCGGGCCGCTCGCGGTACCCCAGGCGCCGTTGGGACTTTTCGCCAGCGCGCCGCAATACTCGCCCCAGAATCGCATCACAACCCGGCAGCCGCGACCGCATTCGTCGAGGGCGCGGTCGTTGGCTTCGTCCTGGCTCTTGTAGTTGATCGACCAGCCGTACCGGCCGGTTCTCTCGTTATAGGCGATCGCGCCATAGGCATCAGCATCGTCCGGCGGCGACTGGGCGCCCGCGATCTGCAAGCCGGAAGCGATTGTCAGCGTTGCGACGGCCAGGGCGGCCGCCATCATTGGTCTGTGCAGAACTCGTAACCCGATTGCCATTGGCATTCCCCCTCTGGGCGATCCACCGGTGCCCCGCCTATTATTTTCCGCGCCGGATCGTTTTGGTCAACCAGTCATGAAGGACGCCGGCGACCCGGTCGCTGTTTTTTTCCAGCATCATCATATGGCCGTTGCCGCGGATGCCGACGTCCTCGAGCCGGAGGAACGTGTTGCGCACGCCGGCCTGCGTCAGATAGGCCGCCGTGCAGTGATCGAAAGCCGCGTGATAGGAGGCCTCGGCCACCACGATCAGCATTGGAACCTTGGCGAGATTGGGCAGCTTGCGCGCCGGTTTTGCCTGGAGCCAACCGCGCACCAAATCCGGCCTATCCGGCTCATCCTGACGTACGAACGCGAGCTCCTCGCCGGGTTTGAGCGGCGGATCGTAGGTCAGCGGCGTGACGGTCAGCCCGAAACGCTTGGGCGCGCCGACATCGGCGAACCAATCGGGCGGGCCCTTGAAGTCGCTTTCATAGACCGGCGGGCCGTTGGGTTCGATTGAGATCAGCGCCTTCACCAGCTTGGGCCGCGCATCCGCGATCAGAAAGCCATAGGCGCCGGATTGCGAATGAGTCAGCACGATCGCGGAACCGATCCGGTCGAGCAGGGCGATCGCCGCATCGCGGTTGATCTCCTGCGATTTCTGGTTGCTGGTGAGCGAGGGAAATTGTGTCGCGTAAAACGCGTCGAAACTCGGATCACCGGCCGCGCCGGTGCCAGGCCACTGCGTGTGCCGCCTGGCCTGCGGCCAGCGGTTTTCGCGCTTGGGGGCGGTGAAGCGCCACTCGGTGCGATCGAGATTGGCCGGACCAACCGCGCCTTGCGACTGGGAAAAGTGCGGCGAGCGGCCGCGCGCCACCTGGTCGACGATGTAGACGGCGTAGCCGCGCCGCAGGAAATACTGCGCCCAGCCCTCGCGGCCGTCCGGCGTGCCGGTGAAATTGGTGCCGGTCTGCCAGTTGCCGTGGATCATCACGATCGGATAGCGGTGCGTGCGTCGGCGTGGAATGAAATACTCGACATACATCTGGCCGACCGTCGGCGCGCCTTCGAGGCTGCGGTCGATCCGGCCACCGATGTAAAAATGTCCGAAGGTCTCGAGTGCGAGCGGCGGGCGTGAGGAGCGTCGTCGGCGAGCCACGATCACCGCCTGCTCAGTAGCCGAACTGCTCGCGCAGGATGCGCTCGTCCAGGCTGTGGCCGGGATCGAACAGCATCCGAATCGAGACCATGTGGTCCATGCTGATGTCGACCTCACGCACCGAGCGCACCTCGCGGTGGTCGGCGACCGCCGCGACCGGACGGCGGGCATAATCGAGCACCTGAATGGTGACGCGGGCGCTGTTGGGCAGCAGCGCGCCGTGCCAGCGCCGCGGCCGGAACGGACTGATGGGCGTGAGCGCGAGCAGCGGCGCGTTGATCGGGATGATCGGCCCCTGCGCCGAGAGGTTATAGGCGGTCGAGCCGGCGGGCGTCGCGACCAGCGCGCCGTCGGCGACCAGCTGCGACAACCGCTCCTTGCCGTCGACGAAAATGGCAAGCCGCGCAGCCTGGTAGCTTTGCCGGAACAGCGACACCTCGTTGATGGCGTGATGGACATGCATGCGGCCTTTGTGGTCGCGCGCCCGCATCACCAGGGGATGGATCACGGTGGTATGCGCGGCGGCGAGCCGCTCGCGCAGGCCGGTCGGCGTGTAATCGTTCATCAGGAATCCGACCGTGCCGCGGTGCATGCCATAGATCGAAATCGCGGTGTTCATCAGCCTGTGCAGGGTCTGCAGCATCAGGCCGTCGCCGCCCAGCGCCACCACGACATCGGCCTTGGCGAGCGGGACGTTGCCGTAGCGCCTGACCAACAGCCTGAGCGCCTGCCGGGCATCGGGGTGGGGGCTGGCGACGAACGCGATGCGCTCATAGCGGGGCTGCGCCGGGCTTGGCGCCCGGCCAGTCGCTCGGTCGGCTCGACTTTTGGCTCGGCTCATGCGACCTGCTTCGACCCGGAGGTGCCGTGCCACCATGGAACGGGCGGTGTTCGTCTATACGACTTGGCCCTCGACTGTCGAGGCGGAGCAGGCCGGCCGCGCGCTGGTGGAGCGGCGGCTATGCGCCTGCGTCAACATCCTGCCCGGCATGATTTCGCACTATTGGTGGGAGGGCAAAGTCGAGCGCGGCGAGGAGGCGGTGATGATCATCAAAACCCGCGCGTCGCTCGCCGAAAAGGTCGAGACCGCCGTCAAGGAATTGCACCCTTATGAGGTGCCCGCGATCGTGGTGCTGCCGGTCGAGAGCGTGGAGAGCAATTATCTAAACTGGATCCTGGGCGAGACCGCGCCGGCCAAAAAATAGCGCCCGGCGAACCGCGCCGGGCGCCGCTCCGATCTGGGTTGATCTCGCTCAGTAAACCCGCGTGCCCTCGATCACCTCCTTGAGCATCACATATTCGCGGCAGCCGGTGCCGCACAGCGAGGCGACCTTGGCGAGATGGTCGCGGGCTTTCAGGAAGTTGCCCTGTTCGGCATGCCACATGCCGTAATAAGACCAGGTCAAAGTGTGGTTCGGGTTGGCGGCGAGCGCCTTTTCGTACCAGAACTTGGCGTCGTCGTATTTGCCGAGCTTGCGGCTGGTGTAACCGAGGAGGTTGGCGACATCCGGATGATCGTCGCGACCGAGCGCGCGCAACTTGGCGAAGCCGCCGGTGTAGTCGTGCCCCTGGTAGATCATCGCATGCGCGGCCTTGTAGCCGTCGATGAACTGCTGCTCGGACTTCTTCTGCTTCGGAGTCTTTTTCTTCACCGCCTTCTTGGCTGGCGCATTGGGCTTGGCCGCCGGCTGGGATGACGGGGTCGGCGAGTCGACCGCGTAGACAAGGCCCGGCGATGCCGCCAATAGCAGCGTCAAGGCGCTGGCCGCGTGCAGAAACCTGATGCGCATGGTGGTCCTCCCTGGTCGGCCGCGACTCTAGCCGATTCAAGGATGGGAACAACGCGGTTGGACCGGCATTCCGGCCTTCGGCTTCAACTCGCCGTGAAGCTGCCGCGCCGTCGCCCGCAAGCTGAACGCCAGCTAACCGTTAACCGCGGCGGCGGTTCAGCTACCTGAACGGCGAGCTTCACGGCACTTCAGCGCGAGTTCAGCGCGCCTCGCCATACTCTCGACAATTGCGCAAGTCCGGCATCGGGCCGTGACCGGCGCCAACGGAGAAAAGGACAACGACCATGTTGAGGAAATTCGCCGCCGTGCTGATCGCGGCCACCATGTTCACCGCGCCGGCGCTGGCGCAGGGTACCGCGCCTGCTGCCGCGCCGGCCCCGGCTTCGCAGCCCGCCAAGGCGCCGATCGTGAAGTCGACCAAGACCGTCAAGGTCAAGAAGCACCGCGTGCACCGGCATAAGGTTGTCAAACACAAGCATGTCCGGCACGCGAAGCCGGTCAAGCCCGCCAAACCGCAGGTCCAGAAGCCGGCAGCCGCGATGACGGCCGCGCCGGCCGCCAAGCCCGCCCCGACCACCTCGGTTGGCACCACCAAGCCTGCGGCGACGCGCAGCAACTGAGGCCTCGTGTTGCTCGCGTTGGGGGAGACCGGCCGCGAGGCCGGTCTCTCTTATTTCGTCAGGATTCGCTTTTCGGCGTCGCGGAACAACGTGACGCCCTCCGGATCAAAATGCATCGCCGTGAGGAAGTCGTCGACGCGATAGCGCGGCAATGTCTTGTGGATGCTTGCCAGATAGGCGCGCGCTTCGTCGAGTCGGCCAGCCAGCGCCAAGCTGTAGGCGGCAATCCCCAGAATCTGCGCGTGGGCATTCGGACGCGCCGCTGCCTTGATGCCCCACTCCGCTGCCTCGTCGAATTGGCGTAGCCGTACATGCGCCATCGCGCGCGCGCCGAACATGGCGAACAACATCGGATCGAACGGGCTCAGCTGCCGCGAGTGATCTGAGGCCTTGATCGCAGCCTTGGGATCACCAGTCTGGGAGTGGACAAAGGACAACGCGTAGTGGCCGAGCGCGAAGTTCGGGCTGAGATCGACTGTATTTTCCAATTCGACCAGCGATTGATCGTGATTGCCGCGCAGCCAGAGCGCGCGGCCCATCGCCCAATGCGCAGCGGGATCGCGATCGTCGACCATCAGGCTTTGCCCGGCGGTTTCGTAGGCGCGGTCGATTTCGTGCTGCCGTTTCGCCCAACCTTGAAACGCGTTCTGCCAGTGCGTGAAGGACAGACCCGCATAGGCGCGCGCGAATGTCGGGTCGAGCCGTACCGCGGTTTCGAAGAATTTTCGGGCCTTGTCGTTGTCAGCCCGGTTGAAGCGGTACATGTGCCAGAGGCCGCGATGATGCGCCTCCCAGGCATCGAGCGAGTTTGGCGGCTTGAGGATGGCGCGGTTGCGCTCGATGGTCTCGATCTCGTGGGCAAGCGAGGCCACGATCCTGTTGCCGATCTCATCGAGCACAACGAACGCATCTTCGGCCTTCTGATTGAACATCTCAGTCCAGACAATGCGTGCGGTGCGTGTCTCGGTGAGTTCGACGCTCACGGTGAGACGCTGGCCCTGGCGATGCAACGAGCCGCTGACGACGTAATCGACGTTGAGCATCCGCCCAGCCTCTTCTGGACCAATGCGCCGTTCGTGCAGCGCAAACACGGTGCCCTGGGCGATGACGAACAGCGTGCGCAGCTTGGCAAGCCTGGTGATGACGTCGTGGGCAAGACCACCCGCAGAGCCGCCGCCGGCGAGATCAGCGGGGTCGCGGCCGACAAAGGGCATCACCACGATCGAGGCGCGGCGCGAAGTGGGCCCAGCAGTCGCGGCATGCTGGCCAAGCGGGAGTGCGGCTGCTGGCGCGGTCGTTTCGACGCGCGATGACGCTCCGGTTTGCGTTCGGACCGCGCGCCACGTCTCGCGGATCGGAGTCCAATCGATGCCGTCGGCCTCGAACAGCCGCGCCGTCGCAGCCAGATGTTCCTCACCTTCGCGGATGCGGCCACGCCGGGCCAGCGCGCCGAGCAGCATTTCGTGTACGCGTTGATCGAACGGAGCGAGCTCGAGCCATTTTTCGAGATAGCCGAAGGCCTCCTCGCCAGAAGTTTTTCCGACCAGGTGCTCCAGCAAGGCCGCATGACGGGCGCGAAACCGACGCCGTTGTGCGATCAGCCAGTTGTTGAAAGCCGGGCTGCGGTCAATTTCCAGTCCCTCGAGAAAGTCTCCATGGAACAGCGTCGCCAGAGCCCGCAGGCGCTCGGGGACAAGCGTCTCGATGCCGTGCTCGACCGCCTGCGCGACCTCGATCGCATCAACCGTGCAGTCCGCAAGATCGAGTTGAACAACTTCGCGACGGGCTTCGATCCGGCGTCGGCCGGCTTCATCGAGGATGCCCCTGGCCTTGCTGAGGCACCAGCGAAGTTCACCCCGTGGATCGTTCGGGACATCCCATAACAGTTCGCACAATTGACTGCGCGTCACCGGGTGCGGTGCCAGCGCCAGATAGGCGAGCAGCGCACGCATCTTGCGCGACGCCGGCAGCTTGAGCGTGGAGCTGCCGCGACGGATCACGAGCCGTCCGAGCATCTGGATCTGCAGCAAGGGTTGGGCTCGGACCGACCGGTCCGATTTCACGCGCTTTTGCAGGCCGGCACCCACAGTCGCCTCCAGCTGGCCATTGAGGTCGAGATCGAGGTTATGGCGCAGCGCACCAGAACCAGCCGTCGGGTGCACAATAGCATAGCAATCAACCACATAACGGGGCCATGCCACGCGTGGGCGGCGGCTGACGAAGTCCACGGCGGCGTGGCGTGCGATTTCCACTGACGTTTCCACGCTGGCTCCCACGCTGATGTCCACGCCAGGCCGCTAGGGTCGTCGCGTCACAGGAGAACCGCCATGGCCACGTCAGCCGCCGCCGTCGTGCAACCGCCCGCAGCCGTTCCGGTCGATCTCAAGGCCATCAAATCCCGTCAGCAGGGAGCCTGGTCGTCCGGAGACTACGCCGTCGTCGGAACGACCCTTCAGATCGTCGGCGAGGAGCTTTGCGAAGCTCTCGACCTCCGTGCCGGGCAAAAGGTGCTGGACGTCGCGGCAGGTAACGGCAACGTCACGCTGGCAGCGGCGCGCCGTTGGTGCGACGTGGTCTCGACCGACTTTGTGCCTGCCTTGCTCGAACGTGCCCGCGAACGCGCTGTCGCCGAACGGTTCGACATCGACTTCCAGGAAGCCGACGCGGAAGCGCTGCCATTCCGGAACGGCAGCTTCGACGTCGTGGTGTCGACCTTCGGCGTGATGTTCACGCCCGACCAGGATCGTGCTGCGGCCGAACTGGTCCGCGTGTGTCGGAGCGGCGGCAAGATCGGCCTCGCCAATTGGACGCCTGAAGGCTTCATCGGCCAGCTGTTCAAGACGATCGGCAAGCACTTGCCGCCACCCGCAGGCATGAAATCGCCGGCGCTGTGGGGCACACGCGCCCGCATTGCCGAAATGTTTGAGCCGCACGCGTCATCGATCAAATGCGCGCAGCGCAACTTCGTGTTCCGATACCGCTCGGCAGAGCATTGGCTCGACGTCTTCAGGACTTATTACGGGCCGTTGCTGAAGGCATTCGCGGCCCTGCCGCCCGCCACCCAGGCGGCCCTCGAACACGACCTCAAGGCGCTGGTCGCCCAGTTCAACCGCTCAGGCAGCAACGCCATGGTGGTGCCAAGCGAATACTTGGAAGTCGTCGTTATTCGGCAGTGAAACGTCGATTGCCATTCATCGTGCTGCAACCAAGAAAGGATGTCTGCCATGAAGAGTATCACCCGTTCGACGCTTCTCGTATTCGCGCTGGCTTGCGCGGCGTCGGCTAGCGTCGCGATCCAGTCGCTCGCCTCAGATGGACACCACACCGTGGTGTCGGCAGATGCCGTCAAATGGGGACCGGCTCCGCCGTCGCTGCCGCCGGGCGCGCAGGCCGCGATCCTCCACGGCTCCCCGGCCAAGGAAGGGCCGTTCGTGATCCGCCTCAAATTCCCGGCCGGCTACACGGTGCCGCCGCACCGTCATTCCAAGGACGAGTTTGTCACGGTGATCTCGGGCAAGTTCGTCGTCACCCATGGCGAAAAGGTGGATCGCGCGTCGCTCAAATTCCTGCCTCCGGGCTCCTTCCTTCATCTGCCGGCCGGCATGCCGCACTACGCGGTCGCAGAGGTGGAATCGATCGTGCAGATCAACGGCGTTGGTCCCTTCGACGTGGTCTACATCGATCCCAAGGATGACCCGCGCAACAAATAGCGCGTGACGGTAGATCCGCGGCGGCGGCCCCTCCAATTCGGGGACGCCGCCGGCTCCCCTTGACAGTCCTTCGTACTGGGACGAGCATTTCCATTGTGCTGGTTCCTCGGCGCGAGCCGGGGAGGCAAGAGGGAACACGGTCCCTGTAAATTCGCAGAAGCCGTGGCTGCCCCCGCAACTGTAAGCGGCGAGCCTGTCGTCCGCGTCCGCCACTGGGAAACCGGGAAGGCTGGACTTCAGGCAGAGACCCGCGAGCCAGGAGACCTGCCAGCGCAGTCACCCAACCGGTGGGCGGGGCGTCCACACGGAGCGGTCTTTCGCAGCGGTGACGACTACCGATGCGAAGACCGTGCGAGACTTTCTCCCACGACTTCGGCTGGTGAGCGTCAGACGCGTGAGGCGTTGAGCGTTCGAAGCCTTCCTTCGCATCGGGTTGGTTCACCCCGATGCGCTCGCCTTTGGGTGGCGGGCGCGAACGAAGGAGCGCGACCATGGGAGACGCATCCCGCCTGAAGACCGCCGGCCGCACCATGCTGGCCGGCACCCTCGCCGCATTGCTGGCCGGCACCGCACAGGCCCAGACCCTGGCGCTGCCGGCGATCGACGTGATCACCTCACGCTTCGGGCCCGCGGTCGTCGGTGCTTCGACCTCGGTGATCACGGCCGAGGAGATCGCCCGCTCGCCCGCGCAGACCATTCCAGACATCCTGGCGCAGCAACCCGGCATCCAGGTCCGCAATCTGTTCGGCTCGGTGGCCGCCGCCCAGACCACGGTCGACATGCGCGGCTTCGGCGCCACCGCGACCTCCAATACGCTGATCCTCATCAATGGCCGGCGGCTCAACGACATCGATATGGCCGGGGTCGATTTCGCGGCCATCCCGAAGGAAAGCATCGAGCGCATCGAGATCATCCGCGGCACCGCAGGAGCGGTGCTCTATGGCGACAACGCGGTCGGCGGCACCATCAACATCGTCACCAAGTCCGGCGCCAACCTGCCGCCGTCGCTGCGCGTCGGTGGGACCGCGGCCTCCTACAATTATTGGGCTGGCGACGTGTCAATGACCTCGTCGAACGGACCGTTCTCGATCGCCGTTTTCGGCAACATGATCAATTCCGACGGCTATCGCGTCAACAACGCGCTGCGTCAGCGCAATGGCGTGGTCGAAATGCGCCATACCGGCGACATGGGGACCGTCTATCTCAACCTGTCGGCGGACTCGCAGATTTTGGGGCTCCCCGGCGGCCGGCTGGTGACCGCGACGACGAGCCTGCTCGACACCGACCGGCGCGGCGCCGCGACGCCGTTCGACTACGGCACCAAGACGGGCATCAACGTCACCACCGGCGTGACGCGGACGCTGGCGAACGGCACCGAGCTGATCGTCGATGGCGGCATCAGATACAAGAACCAGAAGAGCGCGTTCTTCAACGCGTTCGGGTCGTTCTTCGACACCGCGCTCGACACCACGCTCGCCACCTATTCGGTCACGCCGCGCATCAACAGTGCACACAATCTGTTTGGTGTGCCGTCCAAGCTGATTGCGGGCATCGACTTCTACTATTCGAACTACGACTCCCGGCGCATGAACCACGTCGGCGATATCCCGAACCACGAATACGATATCACCCAGCGCTCGCTCGCGGCTTACTTCCAGAATACCGCAGCCGTTCGTCCCGACACTGACCTCGCGGTCGGTGCGCGCATCCAGCGCAACGCGATCTCGGCACGCGATCGCCTCGACGTGTTCGCGCCGGGCGGCTTCTTTGCTGCGCCCGAAGGGATCCCGCTCAACAAGAGCGAAAGCCAGTACGCCCTGCATCTCGGGCTCGACCACCGCATCAATCAGGTGTTCGCGGTGTTCGCGCGGCTCGGCCGCAGCTTCCGGTTCCCGAACGTCGACGAGCGTGTCGCTCAGGGGCCGTTCGCGGTGCCGACCACGTTCGACCTCAGGCCGCAAACCTCGTATGACGCCGAAGCGGGTGTCCGGGTGCAGTTCGGCGCCTTCGCATTGCAGTCCAGCGCCTACTACATGAACCTGACCAACGAGATCTTCTTCAGCCCGGCGACCTTCACCAAC
>Ga0111538_10011358_pt1 | contig 11814 bp, 14 predicted proteins | sample SoiMethybrSBSTD1_FD_79669 | JGI IMG/M metagenome (GOLD analysis project Ga0111538, IMG submission 79669) | Bulk soil microbial communities from a Populus tree surrounding site in Tennessee, USA - Soil MetaG P. TD hybrid SBSTD1 (version 2)... | ecosystem: Environmental > Terrestrial > Soil >...
AGCCCCGGGTGGAGCGCAAGCGACACCCGGGGTTGTTTATTCAGAGCCAACCGCACCCCGGAGGGGTGCGAGGATAATTTGGACAGCAGCCTCGTATTTCGAGGCTGCTCCTTGAACGTGCTAGCGCTGATTGAGTGTCGCGCCGATCGAAGTTCCAATGACCTCACCCGAAACGACCAACTCCACGCGGCGATTCTGCTGACGGCCGGACGCGGTGTCGTTGGTTGCCACCGGTTGGCCTTCGCCAAATCCCTGGGATGCAATGGACGTTTTCAGAATTCCCTGGAGGATCAGGAAATCGCGAACCGCACCTGCTCGATTCTCGGACAGGGTTTGATTGAGTGCATCCGTCCCGACGTTGTCGGTATACCCGCCTACGTCGAGCATGAGGCTGGGGTACGCCAAGACGATTCCGGAAAGCTTCGCCAGAACTTCTCTCGCGCCGGGCTTCAGTGAAAACTTCCCGGTATCGAAGAGAACATCGGGCATGTTGGCGACGAGGCCCTTGGCCGTGTCCTTCGTTTGAAGGATCGTGTTGAGCTGTCCCGCCAGTTTGTTGCGCAGTTCCTGTTTCTCACGTTCCGACTGGGCTGCTGCGTCCCTGGCTGCCTGCTGGCTTGCCATTTCTGCTGCCTGCTTGTCGCTTGCGGCTCGCAGGGCCAGACGGTCTGCATCGGCCTTTGCGCGTTCGGCATCCGCCTTGACGCGTGCCGCCAGTGCTGTGGCTTCATTTGCTGCGCGCTGAGTCGCCAGATTCGCTTCCAATCGCGCACGGTCCGCCTGGGCTTCTGCTGCGTTGCGCGCACGGTCGGCGTCGCTGGCATCCGCACGGGCGTTTGCCGCAGCCGTATTCGCTGTTGCTTCGCGACTGGCTGAAGCAGCGCGTTCCGCGGCAAGACGTGCGTCCGCCTGGGTCTTCAGCGTAATGAGACGAGCGTCTTCGGCGGTCTGCACCGCTTCGCGTGAAGACATCGCAATCGCCTTGGAACCTGCTTTTGTTGTCTGGGCAGTTTCGGCCTGTGCGAGCAGCTTGCTCGCCTTGTCGAAGCTTTCCGTTGCGGAGGCGCTGGCGCCTGCCCATCTTGCGATACGCACGGCATTCCTTGCCTGGTAGAGATCGAGCGGCGTGTTCTTATCGAGGGGGAACGGCTGCAAGTCCGCGGGCAGCACGTTTGTGGTGTACTGGCCGCGCTGCAGCAACTGGTACTTCGCTTCGACCTCTTCAACCTTGCCCCTCGTATCGTTCCTGACGGAATTCTCCATCACAACGACGTCACTCGGCTGCGATACCGCGAAGTAGGGTTCGGCCGTGACGATCATTCCAAATGCCTGCAGCTCGGTCGTGACGTTCAGCTTGCTCTTCGTTCCGTTGAGAATGACTTCGCCCATGTTCGTGGCGCGCCCTTCGGGCGTAATGGCCCAGAGGACGTAGGTCAGAAACTCGGGACCAAAGCGGGTTGCGGATTGGAGATCATCGAATTCGACTTCGACTTCGATGTAGCCCTGTTTACTTTCGACCTTGGCTTCGCCACGCGCCGCTGCCAACAAGGGTGTGCCTTTGAAGTCGATTGTTGTAGATCCGTTCCGGTGCGAGTAGTTCACCGCTTTCGTGCTGCGATCCACGACGTTAATGGTGATGGTGTAGAGCGGCTGCTTGTCGCGTGTCTGCGCTGGTGTCTGTGCAACAGCCGGCGCCGCGGCCGCAAGCAAGGTTGTGATAGCAAGAATCGTTTTAAGTTTCGTCATTTGTGACCTCCCGGTCCCTGGTTACAGTTCTACTGAATTCGTGAGTGTGAAATTCAAATGGGTCTCGGGACCGTAGTGAATCTCGTGGCCTTTCGTCGCGAGGACCACACCGGTGCCCCCGCCTCCTCCGACAATCGCGCCGATTCCGGCTCCCTTCTTGCCGCCCGCAATCGCGCCGATCGCGGCTCCGACCCCAGCACCGCCTGCGACAATTCCAGCGTCGCGTGCCTTTGTGGGTTCCGCCTGGGCCCCGAAGGTATCGGTGGTGATCGGGACTGTTTTCTTGTTCTGCACAATTTCCGTCAGCTCAAGACGGATGCTGGCGAGGCCCTTCACTTTTCCGGATCCCACCGCGTCGATAACGCGGCCATGAAGGAGCGTTCCTCTCGGCAGGAGCGTCGAGCCGTTAACGACTAGATCTTCTGAGAGGTTTCCCGCAAAGCGATCGCCTGCCTGACTTTTGTCCGAATCGAGAGCATCTATCAGGGAAAGTCGAAGGATGGTTCCGGATGGAATCACAACCTTGGCCACGGCGGCCACGGCGGCCACGGCGGCCACGGCGGCCACGGGCCTGGCTTTAGGCGCTGGAGTTGTCGTTGCGTCGCCCCGCGTCTCCGTAGAGTCTGCGGAAGAGCTTCCGGAACATCCGACCGCTGCGGCCAGCAGGGTCGATGCGAGGCAGAGCCCGACAAGAGTTTTCATTTGCATTCTTTTCATTCGCCGATTGTGCGCTGAAGCGAAAGCGATAACTGTGCATTCCCATACAGTTTTCCAGCCGGCATTAACGGTCCGGCGCGCAAGAGGCCAGCCCGGAGGGCTGGCAGGAGATTAGCCCCGGGTGGAGCGCAAGCGACACCCGGGGTTGTTGTTCAACGCCAACCGCACCCCGGAGGGGTGCGAGGATAATTTGGACAGCAGTGACTCAGCTGAGGAGGGGAGCTTTGCGCGCTTCCAAGTCTCTGTGATTCGCCAAGTGGTTACCGCCCTTTCAGGCGAGGTGTCCTAAATATGTAGAGCCAGATCGGCCAGCATTGCGGCCCTGATTACAATCTTTCCGTTGTAGTGGTAGTGGATCAGGCCGAGTTTTCTGAATCTACTGAGAAAATGCGAGATCCGCGAGGGTGTGGTCCCTACCAGGTCGGCGAGGGTTTCATCACTCAATTGCGACAGTTTGGCGTCAGGTAGAAAATCGTGCTCGCCGTATCGACTCAGCTTCAAAAGCACCCGGGCCAGCCGTTTCTCGGTCTGGTTGAAGAGCTTATTTCCGATGTCCTGCTCGACGTCGATGTTGCGGACCAGTAAAGAGGCTATGAACTTTTCAGAAAGTTCGGGCTGGTCACGCAGAGCTTGAAGCATGGCGAGCCTTTGAATTTCGAAGACTATGGAAGATTCCGTTGTGGTCGCGGTGCTGATCCGCAAAGATTGTCCGACGAGGCATCCTTCACCGAGAAAATCACGCGGCCCGAGTACTGCCAGGACCGCTTCCTTTCCCAGAACTGAGACTATGGTGAGCTTCACTCCACCAGACTGAATGAAGTAGAGAGACTCCGCCTCTGCCCCTTGAGAAAAGAGTTTCATATCCTTACGAAGTTTCAGGACCTTTTTACCTTCAACGATGTTCTCGAGCATGGTCGCGACATAGGGATCCACTTTCCCGGATTTGAGCTGTGCAACTGCCTTCAGTGGTTCCATATCAATCGTGTAGGACCAGGTCCGTGATGAGGTCTTCGTTCACCGTAATGTCTCCCGTGCCTCTGTACTGGATCAAGCCCAGTTTCTTGAATTTGTTCATGAAAAACGTGATTCGAGAACGCGTGGTGCCCACCATTTCGGCGAGGGTCTCATGACTCAATCTTGGCATTTTAGCGCGCGGCATGTCTGCGTGCTGGCCCAGGCGATTGAGTTTCAAAAGGACACGAGCCAGCCGTTTCTCGCTGTGGTTGAACAGCTGATCGCAAAGATCTTCTTCCAAATTGATGTTGCGCGCCAACAGCGCCGCTGTGAATTTCTCGGAAAGCTCGGGCTGGCCATGAAGACCCAGGAGCATGGCTTGCTTTTGGACTCGAAATACAACGGACGATTCCATTGTCGTCGCCGTGCTGACTCGAGAAGGTTGGCCGACAAGGCATCCCTCACCGAAGAAGTCTCGAGGCCCGAGCATGGCCAGTACCGCTTCCTTGCCCTGGCGCGAGACAACGGTGAGCTTCACTTTGCCCGACTGGATAAAGAAGATCGAGTCTGCCGGATCCCCCTGGGAAAAGGCCGTCTCGTTTTTCTCAAACTTCAACACCTGCTTGCCTGTCGCAATGCTCTTGAGCAGGCTTTCGACATGCGGATCGGCTTCCCTGAGTTGCAGCTTCATGGTCTTGGATCCATTGACGGATCTTCCAGGCACGTCCTGGCTCGCTACTTTTTGAGACGCACTCGACAATCTAATTTCTCCGGACAGATTCGACCCGACCAGTCTTACTGGGAGCGTCGTGTTTGCGGCTGCGGCCCATCTCCATTTCGTCCAGGGCGAGCGAATCCTCTCGCTGTTCGCCGCGGCTGATGATCCGCCGGATTCTGGATTCCTCGGCAGAATACTCGGCACGCAAAGCGGCGATCTTTCCTTCAAGCGCGTCATGTTTGCGTTTCAGGTCCAGTTGCTGACTTTCGACTTCCTCGTTCCGGTTCACCTGCTCCGTCCGCTCGCGCGCCTCCTGGGCCACTCGCGCCGAGCCTGTGAGCATTCCGGCCGGACCAATATAAATGTCCTTCAACTCGATACCCTGCTCACTCATGATGAATTCCCGGACCTGGTTCGAGTGCGCCATTCCGCGTGATTTCAGGATGTGAAGACCGCGATTGCGCTCCCCATTGAGTTCGAGATCGCGGACAACCAGCCATGTGTCCACAAGCGAGGTGATTCCGCTTTCGGTTAATGCGACGGTGCGTGCGTCGGATGTCAGGTCCGTATACATGGCGGTGAGGCCTCTCATTTTCATGAAGTCGATCAACCGCATCATCCCGGCCTTGATTTCGATCGGCGAGCCCGTCGTTTCCAACGCCGACATCTGATCGACGATCACTACCAGCGGATCGAATTCGGTGATGGCCCGGATGGTTCTCGCAAGATGCATTTCCAGGCCGTACCGGAAAGGGCGGACGGTTTGAAACTGGAGTAGCCCTTTCTTAACCCACTGCTGTAAATCCAGTCCGATGGACTTCATGTTTCGCATGATCTGGCTGGGCGATTCCTCGAACGATATGAACTGGCAGCGCTCACCGCGGCGGCAGGTGGCGTCGGCAAGAGTCGCTGCCACGCTGGTCTTGCCGGTGCCCGCATTGCCCGACAACAGAATGCTGCTTCCGCGGTAATAACCCCGGCCGCCAAGCATTGCATCAAGCCGTTCGATGCCGGTGGGAATGCGCTCGTCCGACGTCGGGTGCTCGAGCTGTGCCTCAGTGACCGGCCAGATCGAGATGCCGTCCTTGTCGATGAGAAACGGATATTCATTGGTGCCGTGGGTGGCGCCGCGGTATTTAACGACGCGCAACCGCCGGGTTGTCACCTGGTCCAATACCCTATGATCAAGCGTTATCACGCAATCGGAAACGTATTCCTCGAGGCCGTAACGGGTGAGCGTGCCTTCGCCGCGCTCGCCCGTTATGACGACGGTGACGCCTTTTTTCTTGAGCCAGCGAAAGAGGCCGTACAGATACTCTCGCACAATCGCCTGGTTTGAGATTCTTCTGAACAGTACCTCGATCGTGTCGAGCACCACGCGCTTGGCTTTGATGGTGTCAATTGCATCGCCAAGCCGCAGGAAGAGCCCATTAAGATTGTATTCTCCGCTTTCATCGAACTCGTAACGCTCGATTTGGACATGATCGATCAGAAGAACTTTGCCGGCGACCAGTGCCTTCAAGTCAAATCCAAGGGAAGCGACATTCTCGGCCAGTTCGTCAGGCATTTCCTCGAACGCCATAAAGACGCCAGGCTCGTTGCATTCGGTTGCGCCATGTACCAGAAACTGCATCGCAAGCAGTGTCTTGCCGCAGCCGGCGCCGCCGCAAACCAGAGTGGGCCGCCCGGTGGGTAAACCGCCGCCGGTGATTTCATCGAGTCCGCGAATTCCCGTACTTGTTTTTCTGATCCCCTCGGGACCAGAAGGCGTTGCGATCTTTCTGTTTAGAAGTTTAGTCATTTCCGCCTTCGATTCGCCCGTCGCTGGGACCGCTTCGCCAGGTCGCCCGCTTTGTCAGCGGATCCCCGTCTCGCTTCCATCACGCGGTCAAGAGATTGAGTTGCCGCGATGGCTAAGGCCGCGATCTTTATCAGTTGAGCGCGGTAGGCGACGACCAGGGACTGTTCCTCGTCGCCGGTGATCTCATCAGTTGCCAGAGAACAGGCCGCGCGATCCGCAAGCCGGATCTGGTGACGGAGGAATGCGCACCATTTCTCCGGCTCATAAACATCATCGTGTTCCGAACTGCTCCATTCCTGGTCTTCGAGGCGCTGCTCGGATTTAACTTCTTTGAGAATCTGGTCCATGTCTCCAGCCTTCCTGTTGTCTTACTTTGTTTAACCGAAAACCTTCTCTAAAGCTGAGCACAATTGCACGTTGTGCCTGCACCCCGCCCTGCGCGGCTTAGGCCTGTGCACTTCGACACAGCTTATTTTCGGTTTGGGCGGCATAGTCGAAGGATTATGGCCAGTTCCTCAAACTTTCCTGGGAACCTGCTTGGGACATTCCTTTCGGAGGCAGGATCCATCGGCGCCTTCGGCTTGCGGGCAATCCGAGTGGCGTTTCAATCCCCGTTTGAGCTGAGAGAAGTCGTCCGCCAGATTTATGTGATCGGATGGCGCTCCCTTCCGCTGGTCGTGACATCCGGCATGGCTATTGGCGTGGTTCTTTCGATGCACACGAGGGCGACGATGGAAAGATTCGGCGCAGAAGCATTGATTCCCGCGGCTCTTTCAATTGCGCTGATCGCGGAGACTGGCCCGTTGATGACGGGACTTCTCGTTTCCGGACGCGTCGGCGCCGGCATCGGCGCCGAACTCGGCGGCATGCGCGTGACGGAGCAGATCGATGCGCTGGAATCGCTGGCGGTGGACTCATTTCACTACCTTGCGGTGACGCGCATCGTGGCCTGCATGATCGCCATGCCCATTCTTACGACAGCGATGAACTTCTCCGGTCTGGTCGGCGGTTTTCTTGCCGAAACCACGGTTTCAAATGTTTCGTTGCGACTCTATTTTCATCAGGCATTTGCCGGTATTGGCTTCGTAGAGTTTGTGGCGCCAACGCTGAAGACCGTCGTGTTTGGATTCATCATCGGCACTATCTCCTCCTGCCTGGGTTACACGACCACCGGAGGCTCGGAGGGAATCGGCCGGGCATCGACTCGCAGCGTTGTGCTTTCGTCCATGGGCCTGATCGTCGTCAACGTCCTGTTGGTCCGGATGATTTTTCTGATCTTTCCCGGCGGTGCAATGTGAGTTTGGTGGACCATGCCGTTCGTTTTGATGGCGTTACGAAAGGGTTCGACGGGCGGCGCGTCCTGGACCATGTGTCCTTCGATGTGCCCCGTGGTCAGGCCTGCTGCGTCATGGGCCGCAGCGGCACAGGGAAGAGCGTGACCTTGAAACTGCTCCTGGGACTGTTGAAGCCGGATGAAGGGAGAATCTACGTGAACGATGTGCAGATTGAAGCGCTGGACAGTGCGGGCCTTGTGGAAGTGCGGAAAACCATCGGGTTCCTTTTCCAGTACTCCGCTCTTTTTGATTCGCTCTCAGTCGGAGAGAACGTGGCCTTTCCCCTTCGCCGCCATACTCACATGTCCGAAGCGGAGATCGCAGAGTGTGTACGCGAAAGGTTGGCAGCCGTAGGACTCGAGGCGGAACTCGAAAGAATGCCTCTGGACCTGTCGGGAGGCATGAGAAAACGCGTCGGCCTCGCCAGAGCTTTTGCGTTGCAGCCTTCCATACTTCTTGTGGACGAGCCGAGCAGTGGCCTCGACCCCATCACAACGCGCGAGATCGACAATCTCCTGACGGATCTGAAGACCGCCGGCAAAACCACCATGGTTGTTGTGACACACGACGTGGCCAGCGCCCGAAGGATTGGCGACAAGCTCGTCATCCTGCACGAGGGGCACATCATCGCGCAGGGGACGGCGCAGGAATTGGATCAGAATCGGAACGATGTCGTGCAGCAGTTCATGGAGTCCGATACGGAGGTCCAGAATGCCATCCAAAGATAAGACCGCGATGGGCGCCTTTCTGGTTGGAGGGTTCCTGCTGTTCGGGCTTGGCCTGTTCCTGATTGGCGACCGGCGCATGCTGTTTTCCGCAAGCACTCACTACCATGCGGAATTTGCCCAGGTTAGTTCGCTTGAGGCCGGAGCCAAGGTGCGCGTTGGAGGAATGGACGCAGGCGAGATTATCGAGATCCTCGTTCCCCGGAAGCCGGGCGAGAAATTCCGATTGAAGTTCCGGATCGTGGAGAAATTCGTCCCGGTCGTGCGCACGGACTCCATCGCGAGTATTGGAACGGATGGACTACTCGGCAGCAAGTTCCTGCTCATCGATATAGGGACCACAGGCCCGGCGCCGCCGGAATGGACCCTTCCAAGCAGGGAACCGTTTGAAATCGGGGATCTGCTGGCAAGGATTCGCGAAACAGTCGCCGGGGTTGACAGGACCTTCGGTGAAGTCAAAGGCGACATTTCAGATGCCACAAAGTCGGTCGCCGAGTCAGCAAAGCACGTTGATCAAATCCTTGTCGCCGCACAGGTTCCTCTCGGGAAAGCGACCGAAGCAGCGAGCAGGTTCACCGAGGATTTCAGCGTCATCGTTGCTCGCGTCAGATCCGGTGAAGGAACACTCGGCAAACTCTTGAACGACGACGCCGTTTACAACAACTTCTCCAGTTCGTCGAGGGAGATTGCACAGGTTCTGGGGAATCTGCGCCAGACCTCGGAGGATGTAAGGGATCTGGTTTCGAGGTTTAAGGCCGGTGACGTTCCGGAAAACCTCGAAAGGACCGTCAAAAACGCGAGCGAATCCTCGGAGAAAATCAAAACCCTGATTGCGGGATTTCAACCCTCCGCAGGTGGCGACGGTATCGCAGGGGACCTTCGGGCAACTCTGGGCAGCGCACGTGAGGCTATGGCCGATCTTGCCGAGAATCTCGAGGCCCTGAAACACGGGTTCTTCTTCCGTGGGTTCTTCAAGGACCGTGGGTTCTATGATCTCGGAAGCCTTTCAACTGCGGAATATCAGTCCAAAGAGTTTGAGAAGAATGTGACAAAGGAACGTACCTGGATTCAGCAGGAACACCTCTTTATCGTCGAAACCGATGGCTCCGAGACGCTTTCAGACCCAGGGAGAAAGAAGCTCGACTCCATGATGGCGAATTTCCTTCGGTTTACAAACGACCGGGCTGTGATCGTCGAAGGCTATGCCGCCGCGGGGACAGTGGATGAGCAGTTCGTGCTCTCGCGCGATCGCGCCACGAAAGTCCGTGACTACCTGATTAAGAGGTTCACGCTGAGCCCCGGATACATTGGGGTAATGCCGATGGGCGCCGTGGTTGGATCCGTGGACGGCGTCGCGCTCGTGCTTCTCAAGAAGTGATTCAGTCAAACGACGGAGAGTACATTCGACAACACACCCCGGCCCGACGACCATGTCACGCGGGCGATGTGTACGCGCTGCTTCAGGAACTCACGACGGGCCCCGTTGTGTTGGCCGCTCACTACAAGCGCTGCAGGTGTCAGACCGCTATCCTGCCCTGACGGTACCGCGAGGAGCCGTACCCAACGCAGGTTGCTTTTGCAGACGCATGATGGCAGCGGAGGTGTAATCCGCCCTAAGTCCGCAGCTAGCCAGCGTGCAGGTCAGAACGAGCTTTTCGGGAGGGGGACTGTTGCGGTCTTCGTCTCCATCGCCGTGGTCGAGGGCAAAGAATATGTGGGACTCACATTTCACGCAGCGAACGGCGAGATACCAGCGAGTGTCGGTTTTGGACCAACGAGAAATTTTCACGAGGTCACTCCCGCTTTGATGGCTTTGTACCTGTCGTCCTTGATTATCATTTTTCTCACCTGAGCGCGCAGTTCCTGCCAGTCGTGGATGAAGTAGCCGGCCTTCGGGTTCGCCAGGACTTCGGAACGCTTTTCCTCCAGGATGCAGATCATCGCCTGCGTATCCATTCGATCCTGGCGGATTTGCTTGCTGGCGGCGGTTCTGAGGGCTCGTGCGACGCGATCGAATTCGGCATCGACCTGCAACCTGATTCGTTCTGCCCATTCGATCTGATTGACTGTGCCGGTTAACGCGTTCCAGCACCGTTTGCTTACCGCCCCACCTTCGCCTTCCCACACTGAGAGTTTGTCTTCCATTTTTCGCCTTCATTGCAGTCTGCCTGAAACGCTCTGCAGGGTCTGTGCGGTTCAGCACAGTCGACGAGAGCACTATTGAACAGGCAGGAGAGCGGTAACTCGTTAACGTAGGGATAATGCGATCAAACCAGCAACTCATCAATGAACTGAGAATGGCGCCCGAACCCTGGGTGGACTCGGCCATAGTCGTTGCGTTCGAGAATCGATTCGAGTTCGTCGGAGAGGATCATCCGGATCCGGTGAGCCGGCTTCACGCCCTGCTGACGCAGGGCGGCCTCGCGATAGGGTTAGCGGGAGTCACGCCGACAACCTTTACCAATGGCAATGTCCTCCATACGCGGGTCTTCCAGGAGTACCTCGGGCAGGCGTGGGCGCACCGATATATGGACACCCTTCGTGGAATTGTCCGGGGGCATGCGGCAACAGGCTCGCATCAAACGGCAGCGAATTGCGTGGAGCCCATCTGACTCAGCAAGTCGACCATTTCACGCCATCCTTATATATAAGGATGGGGCTCTCTCGATCATCCTTTCTTGCTTCCCAGAATCACTAGCCCCGTGCCGGCCGCTATGGCGACTATACCCAATACCGGCAGGGAAATAATTCTGCGGCTCTCCCCGCTTGCCCTCAAAAGTCTTTCACGGTCGGTATCTGCAGTCCGTCCAGACGCCAATGCAATGACGCCTGCAATAATCAGCACGATTCCGACGATGACGGTCGGCTTCATGATGCTCAGCAGCCCGCCAGAACTTCACAGCTGCGGTTTGGGTTGATCTCAAAGTCGTTGACGTGCATCACCGTCCAAAGCCTGGTTGAGAATACCGTAGGAACGCCTAACGAGGGGCCGCCAATCGGACAGCCTCTTGACTCAAGCGACAGCCAGGGACCACGCGGACTCCCACCAGCTCAGCAGTCCCCGGATGGATACACAGGTGGCGCCATCCCAGGTGTCGTAGCCGATGAAATCGATTTCCTTCAGCGATCCTCCCATCGGTTGGCGTAGCCTTGTCTTCTCACCAGGGGCCAAACCAATCGGGCACAGGAGCTCCGCTGCCTCAACGGACCCATCCCTTGAGATCCGTTTCGCTACGAGGCTGCCCGGACCTACTGGCTGGTGGCCGACATTTTCCAAGCTGACGACTAACGTGGAACCTCTGTGCGGTAGTACCTCGATCTCGATGCGAGTGATGCTGATAACAGGATTCATGGCGTCTCCTTCACGATTTCTTAAGGGTCTTGTGCTACTGAAGGAGTTCGCGATGTTCGACGAACAACCAGCGCCTGCTATCCTTGCCTTGAATCCCCGTCCTTGGGTAGGACCCGATCGTTGCAGGGCATTTGCACCTTTGTGACCTTCTCAGATCCGTTCGGAAATCCTGCAAATATAGCCCGCTATTTCAGGTTGTCGGGAATGCCAGTGTCGCGAAAGAAGACAGGTTTCTCAACTTCAGCTATGTCAACGCGTTGACAGGGGGGTTCACCGTATCAGGCGGGACCTGTTCCGGCGAGGTCTCCGCGTTGATTCGTGCGACTTGCGTCGTGAGGTAGTCGCGTTCCGGAATGCTCGTGGTGCGACGCGACGCAGACCGGTAATACGCGATTGCCGTCTGATGATCTCCGCCCATCTCGAAGAGATGGCCGCGAACGGCGTCCAGGCGATAGTGGCCTGCCAGC
>Ga0111538_10011359_pt1 | contig 11814 bp, 13 predicted proteins | sample SoiMethybrSBSTD1_FD_79669 | JGI IMG/M metagenome (GOLD analysis project Ga0111538, IMG submission 79669) | Bulk soil microbial communities from a Populus tree surrounding site in Tennessee, USA - Soil MetaG P. TD hybrid SBSTD1 (version 2)... | ecosystem: Environmental > Terrestrial > Soil >...
CGCGTCGTCGCGGCCATCAAGAACCCGAAGGACACGGTCGAGATCGCGATGGTCGGCAAGTACGTCGACCTCACCGACTCCTACAAGAGCCTCAACGAGGCGCTCACCCACGGCGGCGTCGCCAACGAGTGCCGCGTCAAGGTGTCGTACTTCGATTCCGAGAAGATCGAGCAGGAGGGCATTCCCGACGGCGTGCGTACCGCGGACGCCATCCTCGTGCCGATGGGCTTCGGGCCGCGCGGCACCGAGGGGAAGATCGCCGCCGTGCGCCTCGCGCGCGAGAGCAAGATCCCGTTCCTCGGCATCTGCTTCGGCATGCAGATGGCGGTCATCGAGTACGCGCGGCATGTCTGCGGCCTCGAGGGGGCCAACTCGACCGAGGTCGACCCGAAGACGCCCCATCCCGTCATCGACCTCATGACGACGCAGCGTGGGCTCACGCAGAAGGGCGGCACGATGCGGCTCGGCAGCTACCCCTGCGTGCTCGCTGACGGCTCGCTCGCGCGGAAGATCTACAACCGCAGCAAGACGGCGGAGCGCCATCGTCATCGCTACGAGGTGAACAACGCGTACCGTGAGCGCCTCGAGGCGGGCGGACTCTTGCTCTCGGGGCTCGCGCCGGACGGATCCCTGGTGGAGATGATCGAGCTGCCGGGCCATCCGTGGTTCGTCGCGAGCCAGTTTCACCCCGAGTTCAAGTCACGCGCCATGGAGCCGCACCCGCTCTTCAAGGGGTTCATCAAGGCGGCGCTCCTCCACCGCGCGCAGCGACGCGAGGCGCCGCTCCTGAAGGTCCTCCGACCCGAGACCTCGTCTCGGGCCGGAAGGTAGAAGAGCCGAGTGTCCCGGGCCGTTCGGGTCGGAGGCGTGACGATCGGCGGCGGCGCGCCGCTGGCGGTGATCGCGGGACCCTGCGTGATCGAGTCGCGGGACGCCGCGCTCCGTCACGCCGAGCGCCTCCGCACGCTCGCCGCACGTGCCGGCGTGGGGCTCGTCTACAAGTCGTCCTTCGACAAGGCGAACCGGACCGCGCTCGGGTCGTTCCGCGGCGTCGGCATGGACGAGGGGCTCGCGATCCTCGCCGAGGTGCGGCGCGAGACGGGCCTGCCCGTCCTGACGGACGTGCACGAGAAGGACCAGATCGCGGCCGTCGCGAGCGCCGTCGACGTGCTCCAGACGCCGGCGTTCCTCTGCCGGCAGACGGATTTCATCGTCGCCGTCGCGGCGGCCGGAAAGCCGGTGAATCTGAAGAAGGGCCAATTCCTCTCGCCCGCGGAGATGGCGCGTGTGGTGGAGAAGGCGCGCTCGACCGGCAACGACGCGCTCCTGGTCACCGAGCGCGGCTTCGCCTTCGGCTACCACAACCTCGTGTCGGACATGCGCGCCCTGCCGGTTTTGGCTGAGACCGGCTGCCCGGTGGTCTTCGACGCCACGCACAGCGTGCAGCAACCGGGCGGGCTCGGCACCGCGTCGGGCGGCGAGCGACGCTTCGTCGCGCCGCTCGCGCGCGCGGCGGTGGCGACGGGGGTCGACGCCATCTTCATGGAAGTGCACGAGGATCCCGGCCGCGCGCTCTCCGACGGGGCGACGAGCCTCGCGCTGTCGGAGGTGCCCGCGCTCCTCGGCGCGCTCGTCGCGATCGACCGCGCGCGCCGCGAGGCGGGGGCGTGACCGCCGAGCGCCTCGCCCGCGCGCGGCGGGTGCTCGACGTCGAGATGGCGGGGCTCGCCGCCGTGCGCGAGCGGCTCGACGCGCGCTTCGTCGCCGCGGTCGACCTCCTGCTCGCGTGCCGCGGCAAGGTGGTGGTGACCGGCATCGGCAAGTCGGGCATCGTCTGCCGGAAGATCGCGGCCACGCTCGCGAGCACGGGCACGCCCGCCTTCTTCCTGCACGCCGGCGAGGGCGGGCACGGCGACCTCGGCACCCTCGAGCGCGGCGACGTGCTGATCGCCATCTCGTACGCCGGCGAGAGCGCCGAGGTCCTCGGCCTGCTCCCCGCCGCGCGCCGCCTGTCCCTGCCGCTGATCGCGATCTGCGGCGCCGCGGCCTCGACGCTCGCGCGCGCCGCGGACGTCGTCCTCGACGTCGGCGTGCCCGAGGAGGCCTGCCCGCACAACCTCGCGCCCACCGCCAGCACGACCGCCACAATGGCCATCGGCGACGCGCTGGCGATCGCCGTGCTCGAGGAGCGCGGCTTCTCCGCCGACGATTTCGCGCTCCTGCACCCGGCGGGGGCGATCGGGCGCCGCCTCCTGCGGGTCGAGGACCTGATGCACCGCGACAGCGCCATGCCGCTCGTAGGCGCCGCGGCGCCGCTCCGCGACACGCTGGTCGAGATCACGTCGAAGCGGCTCGGCATCGCCGGCGTCGTCGACGAGGCCGGCGACCTGCTCGGCGTGATCACCGACGGCGACCTGCGCCGCGGGCTGGAGCGCGGCGGCGATCTGCGCGCGCTCACCGCGCGGGAGATCATGACGACGACGCCGAAGACGATCCGCGGCGGCGCCCTCGCGGCCGAGGCGGTGGCGATCATGGAGCGGCACAAGATCACGTCGCTGTTCATCCTCGCGGACGGCTCGCGCCGTCCCGCCGGCGTCATCCACCTGCACGACCTCCTGCGCGCCAGCGTGGTGTGATGAGCCGCCGCGGCCCGTGGCGGCGGCTCCGACGCGCGACGCGCGGTCCGCGGAACGCACTCCTCGCCCGCGCCATCGGCGGGGCCGGGCGCGCGCTCGGCCTGCTCCCCGCGTCCGTGGGGCTGGCGCTGGGCGAGGCGCTCGGCGCGGCGGCGCATGCGCTCCTCGGAACGCCCCGCCGCTTCGCCCTCGAGCACGTCGGCATCGCCTTTCCCGAGCTCGACGCCGCCGCGCGTGCGCGCCTCGTCCGGCAGACCTTCCGCCACGCCGGCCGGTCGTTCGCGGAGCTGGCGCTCCTTCCGAAGCTCAGCCGGCGGCCGGGGTTCGTCAGCCTGGAGGGCCGGGCGGCGTTCGACGAGGCGCTGGCGGCCGGAGGCGGCGCGATCGTCGTCACGGGGCACGTCGGCAACTGGGAGCTCCTCGCCGCGACGGTGGCGGCGGAGGGCTACCCGATCACGGTCGTCGGGCGGCGGGTGAACGACGTCCGCTTCAACGCGCTCATCACGGCGTTCCGCCGGGCGGCGGGGCTGGAGATCCTGAGCCGCGACGATCCGCGCTTCGTGTCGGCGGTGCGCGACGCGCTCCGTCGCGGGCGCGTCGTCGCGCTGCTGATCGACCAGGACACCCGCGGCGCCGGCGTGTTCGTTCCGTTCTTCGGGCGGCCGGCGCGCACCCCCCCGGGCCCGGCCGTGCTGGCGCTGCGGGCGCGCGCGCCCGTGCTCACGGTCTTCATCCGTCGCCGCCCGGACGGGGGACACACGATCGCCTTCGAGCGCGTTCCCGTCCCCGCGCGCTCCGGACGCGACGCCGTCGTCGCGCTGACGGCGCGCCTCACCGCCGCCATAGAGGCCCACATCCGCACCGCACCCACGGAATGGGTCTGGTGGCATCGCCGCTGGCGGAGTTCGGAAGAGATCGCCGCGTCGCGCGGAGCCGGGCTCGGCTTCGCCGAGCCCGAGCGACGGGGTCCGGGGGCATCGGAGGAGCGCAGCGGGCGACCATAGGTCGCCCGCGAGCACCGCACGGGCCCCCGGATCGTTTTGACCTGGGCTCACATCGCATGGTACCCGTGGCACGCGGCGACGACCGCTCTGGAAATCGATGCGCAGGAGACGGTTGCGTCGGGTGCTGCTCATCGGGGTGCTCACGGCGCTCGGTGGGATCGCCTATCTCGTGTCGAGCAGCGTATCGGCGCGGCTCGATCCGGTTCGTGTCGCCGCGGACCTCCTGCCGCAGGTCGCGCAGCGCATCCAGAACTTCCGCCGTGTGAAGGTGAAGGACGGACGGACCGTCTGGGAGATCACGGCAGACGAAGCGCAGTACTTCGAGGACGACAATCAGATCATCGTGCGCGAGCCGCGCCTCACGTTCTTCCTGAAGGACGGGGAGCGGCCCTGCCGCGTCGCCGGAAGCGAGGGGCGCCTGTCGCTCGACGGCCGCGACATCGACTCCGTCACGCTCGGAGGCAGCGTGAGCGTCCAGCTCGACGAGCTCGTGCTGGAGACGGACGAGGCCACGTACGACCGCGAGCGCGATCTGATCACGTCCCCGGGTGCGGTGATCGTCCGCAGCCGCTCGCTCGAGGTGCGAGGGAAGGGCATGGAGATCAGCGTGGGCCCGCAGCAGCTCCGCCTGCTCGGCGATGTCCACACGACGGTGCGCTCGGATGCCGCTGCGTCGTGATCTCGTGATCCTGGCCGCGCTGGCGGCGACGCAGGTGCCGGTGCTCGGCGCCGACGGTGCGGTGCCCACCACGCGGAGCCGCATGATCGACGCGGCCGGGCTCGGCAAGAGCAAGGAGCCGATCGTGGTCACCTCGGACCGCCTCGACTACGACTACAAGAGCAACGTCGTCGTCTATCGGGGTGGCGTGCTGGCGACGCAGGGCCAGCTCAAGATCACGAGCGACACGCTGACCGTGACGTTCGCGGACGAAGGCGAGGGCACGGCGGCGCCGCAGGGCGGGCTCGCGCTCGGCGGCGGCTCGGCGCGGCTCCGCGAGATCGTGGCAGCGGGCTCGGTCCGCATCGAGGACGGCACGCGCTGGGCGACGGGCGGCCGTGCCGTCTTCGACCAGACGAATCGCACGCTCGTCCTGAGCGAGAACCCGATGCTCCACGACGGCGCCAACGAGGTGCTCGGCGATCGCGTCATCGTCTACCTGGACGAGGACCGCAGCGTGGTCGAGGGCGGTCGCAAGCGCGTGAAGGCCGTCCTTCATCCCGACCGCGAGGACAAGCCGGGCGCCGGAGAGCGGGCGCAGAAGAAGCCGGACGAGCAGCGGACGGTGGCGGAGGGGGCGCGATGAACGGGCGCGGGGCGTCGCTCCTGCGCGCCGATCGCCTGACGAAGTTCTACGGCGGCCGGCGCGTGGTCAACGAGGTGTCGATCGAGGTCCGGGCCGGCGAGATCGTGGGCCTCCTCGGGCCGAACGGCGCCGGGAAGACCACCACCTTCTACATGACGGTCGGCCTCGCCCGTCCCGACGCCGGGCGCGTCTTCCTGAACGGCGAGGACGTGACCGATCTGCCCATGTACGCGCGCGCGCGGCGCGGGATCGGCTACCTGCCGCAGGAGCCGTCGATCTTTCGCCGCCTGACCGTCGAGCAGAACATCCTGGCGATCCTCGAGACGCTCGACCTCGACGCCGACGCGCGCCGCGAGCGCCTCGCCGCGCTGCTCGACGAGCTGGGCATCGCGCGGCTGGCAAAGAACACGGCGCATTCCCTGTCCGGCGGCGAGCGGCGACGGGTGGAGATCACGCGCGCGCTGGTAATCTCCCCCGCGTTCATGCTCCTGGACGAGCCATTCGCGGGCATCGATCCCATCGCTGTGATTGACATTCAGGGCATTGTGACTCAGTTAAGAAACCGAGGCATCGGGGTCCTGATCACGGACCACAACGTGCGCGAAACGCTCGGGATCTGCGACCGGGCGTACATATTGAACGAGGGCGCGGTCCTGGAAGAGGGGGTCCCCGCCCGCATCGCGGAGAGCAAGCGCGCCCGCGAGATATATCTCGGCGAGAAATTCAGCCTGTCGTAATCTGACGAACCACGATGGCGCACGACGCCCGCATCGTTCTGCAGCAACGGCTCTCGCAGCAGCTGGTCATGACGCCCCAGCTGCGGCAGGCCATCAAGATCCTGCAGGTGTCGCGTACCGAGCTCGAGACGCTCGTCGACCAGGAGCTGACCGAGAACCCGCTCCTCGAGGAGCAGGTCGACGACCGCACCGAGCAGCCCGAGGTGCCGACCGTCGACGGGCAGAACGGCTCCAGCGAGGAGTACCAGGCCGACCCGCAGACCGCCGACGACGTGCCGCAGGCGTCGAGCATCGGCGAGATCGACTGGAAGGAATACGCCGAGAACTACAGCAACGACTTCCACGGCGGTCTCGGGCACTCGGGCGGCGGCGGCGACGACGACGAGCGCCGCGCGGCGCTCGAGAACGTCCTCGTCAAGCGGACGTCGCTCCCCGATCACCTCACCTGGCAGCTCCGGCTCTCCGACCTCTCCGACGCGGAGAAAGAGGTCGGGGCCATGATCATCGGCAGCCTCGACAAGGACGGCTACCTCCCGCTGCAGCTCGAGGAGGTCGCCTTCCTCGCCGACACGTGGCCGGACGTGGACATCGTCGCGCGCGTGCTCGCGCGCCTCCAGGAGTTCGACCCGCCGGGCGTGGCGGCGCGGAGCCTCGCGGAGTGTCTGCTGATCCAGCTGCGTCAGCTCGGGCTCGACACCGACTCGCTGCCGGCGCGCATCGTCCGCGACTATCTCCCCATGCTGGAGAGCCGCCGCTTCGACCGCCTGTCGCGCGAGCTCGGCGTGTCGATCGAGCAGATCGCCGAGGCCACCAAGGTCATCTCCGTGCTCGAGCCGAAGCCCGGGCGCGACTTCACGGATCAGGACACCCGCTACGTCACGCCGGACGTGTTCGTGCACAAGGTCGGCGAGGAGTTCATCGTCACTCTGAACGAAGAAGGGCTGCCGCGCCTGCGCGTCTCGTCCTTCTATCGCCGCATGCTCGGCGCGAACGGCGCGCCCGAGGCGAAGGGCTACATCCAGGAGAAGATGCGGGCCGCGGCGTGGCTCATCAAGTCCATCCACCAGCGCCAGCGGACGCTCTACATGGTCACGTCGAGCATCGTGAAGTTCCAGCAGGAGTTCCTCGAGAAGGGCGTGTCGGCGCTGCGCCCCCTGGTGCTGAAGGACGTCGCGAACGACATCGGCATGCACGAGTCGACCGTGAGCCGCGCCACCGCCGGCAAGTACGTCCACACGCCGCAGGGCACGTTCGAGCTCAAGTACTTCTTCACCTCGAGCCTCCGCGGCGGCCAGGGTGCCGAGGTCTCCGCCGAGAGCGTCAAGGAGAAGATCCGCGAGATCATCGGCAAGGAAGACGGCAAGAAGCCGCTGAGCGACCAGTACATCGCAGAGCTCCTCGCCAAGGAGCAGATCGACATCGCCCGCCGAACGGTGGCAAAATACCGCGAGCTGATGGGCATCCTGCCCTCCTCGAAGCGCAAGCAGGTGTACTGAGCCGACGCTGCCGATGCCGTCCGCGCCACCTCCGAACGACCAGCCTCGCGCGCGCGGAACGATGCGCATCGCGGTGACCTTCCGCCACGTACCGCCCACCCCGGCGCTGCGTGCCTACGCGGAGGAGAAGCTCGAGCGCGTGCGCAAGTATCTTCGCCGCCCGACGGACGCGCACGTGATCCTCAGCGTGGCGAAGGAGCGGCACGTCGCCGAGATCACCCTGCAGGCGGACCACGTGACCATGTTCGCCCAGGAGGAGACGCACGACCTCTACTCGGCGATCGACCTGGCGCTGGACAAGCTCGAGCATCAGGCGCAAAAGCTGAAGGCCAAGCGGCGGAGCCACAAGGGGTCGGCGGCATCCCGGCGGGAGACGCGGGCGGCGGTCGTGGAACCGCCGCAGAGGCGCGCGTCGCGCCAGTCCGACCGTCCCGAGGTGGTCCGCGGCGACGAGATGGCAGCGAAGCCGATGTCCGTCGACGAAGCGGCGGAGGAGCTGTGGCGTTCACGCGGCGACCTCCTCGTGTTCCGCAACGCGCGGAACCAGGGCGTCGCCATCCTCTACCGCCGGAAGGACGGCCGCTTCGGCCTGATCGAGCCCGAAGGTCGCTGACCGGATGCGCATCGACGACTTTCTCGCCGAAGACATGGTGGTCGCGGCGCTCGAGGGGCGGAAGAAGGACGACGTCATCGAGGAGCTCGCGGAGGTCGTTTCCAAGCATCATCCGGAGATCGACCATTGGAAGCTCGTGGGCGCGCTCCAGGACCGGGAGCGGTTGAACAGCACGGCGCTCGGCGAGGGCGTGGCCATCCCGCACGGACGGCTCACCGGCGTGAAGCGCGTCGTCGCCGCATTCGGGCGCAGCCCGCAGGGTGTCGACTTCAACTCGCTCGACGGGAAGCCGACGCACCTCTTCTTCCTGCTGGTCGCGCCCGAGGACTCCGCCGGCGCGCATCTGAAGGCGCTCGCACGCATCTCGCGGCTCCTCAAGGACGACTCGTTCCGGTCGCGGCTCATGCAGGCCGACGACGCCGCGTCGCTCTACCGCATCATCCGGGAAGAGGACGCGAAGTATTGACGGTCGCCGTCCGCGAGCTGCTCGACACAGTAGGCGCGGCCCTGCAGCTGCGGCTCGTGGCGGGCGCGCGCGGTCTCGATCGTCCGATCGCGCTGCCGCGGCTGCAGCAGCCGGGGCTCGCGCTCGCGGGGTACCTGCCGCAGCTGAAGCCGGACCGCGTCCAGGTGCTCGGCAACAGTGAGATGTCGTACGTCGGGACGCTGCCCGCGGAGCAGGCGCGCGCGGCGGTCCTCGGCGTCGCGAGCGCGGCGGCCTGCCTCGTCGTCACCAACGGGACCCCGCCGCCCGCGCTGCTCACGGACTCGGCCGAGGCCGCCGCTGTGCCGCTCCTGTCCTCGGGCCTCCCGACGGGCGAGTTCATCCGCACGGCCAGCGCCTGGCTGGAGGAGCGCCTCGCGCCCGAGACGCAGCTCCACGGCGATCTCGTCGAGATGCACGGGCTCGGCGTCCTCATCCTCGGCAAGAGCGGCATCGGCAAGAGCGAGGTGGCGCTCGACCTCGTGTCCTCGGGCCACCGGCTGGTCGCCGACGACGTCGTCATCGTGCGGCGCATCTCGCCGACCATGGTCCGCGGGCGGGCGGCGCCGCTCCTCCGCCACCACATGGAGCTCCGCGGCCTCGGCGTGATCGACGTCGAGGCGCTCTTCGGGACGCTGGCGACGGTCGACGAGCTCCAGATCGACTACGTCGTCGAGCTGATCGAGTGGTCGGGCTCCGCCGATCGGACCGGCCTCAACGCCGAGCCTTATCGGCTGCACGATGTGGAGCTACCGCTGGCGCGGATCCCGGTGCGGCCGGGCCGGAGCAACGCGGTGCTGATCGAGACGGCCGCGCGGAACCACCTGCTGCAGCGCCGCGGGAAGCACGGCGCGCGCGGCTTCTCCGAGCGGCTCGACCAGGAGATCGCGCAGCGCCGCGCCCGACGCAGCGGAGGCGCTGCGTGAAGGACCGGCTGCAGCTCGTGGTGGTGACGGGGCTCTCGGGCTCGGGGAAGAGCACGGCCATCCACGTGCTCGAGGACCTCGGCTTCTACTGCATCGACAACCTGCCGGTCGCGCTCATCCCGCGCGTCGTCGAGCTCTGGGAGAGCTCGCAGGAGGAGGTGCGCCGCGTCGCGCTCGGCGTGGACGCCCGGGAGCGCCACTTCCTCGATCAGGTGCCGTCGGTGTTCGCGGAGCTCCGCACGCGCGGCGTGGCGCTCGAGGTGCTCTACCTCGAGGCGAGCGACGACGTCCTCCTCAGGCGGTTCAGCGAGACGCGGCGCCCGCATCCCGCCGCCGAGGGCGGCTCGGCCGTCGACGGCATCCGGCGCGAGCGGGAGAAGCTCGGCGCGCTCCGCGAGGCGAGCGACCGCATCATCGACACGAGCGGGCTCACCGTGCACGAGCTCCGCGCCGCGCTCCGCGACCTGATCGAGCGCACCGACACGGGCGCGATGACGGTCGCGCTGCTGTCCTTCGGGTACAAGCACGGGCTCCCGACCGACGCCGACCTCGTGCTCGACTGCCGCTTCCTCCCGAATCCGTTCTTCGTCGAGGAGCTCCGGCACCGGATCGGCACCGACCGCGCCGTGGCCGACTACGTCCTCGGCCGCGACGAGACGCGAGAGTTCCTCCAGCGCATCATGGCGCTCCTCGACTTCACGCTCCCGCGCTATCAGCACGAGGGGAAGAGCTACCTGACCATCGCCCTCGGCTGCACCGGCGGACGGCATCGCTCGATCGTGCTGGCGGAGGAGCTGCGCCGGCTCCTCGATGCGCGCGGCTATCGCGTGCTCGTGCGCCACCGCGACGTTGAGCGGTAGGGAATCTTCGCTTGCCGCGCCCCGGGGCCGAGAGTAAGAATTCCACGAATATGGTTGGGATCGTCGTCGTGGGACACGGGCGGTTGGCCGAGGAGATGGTGCGCACGCTCGAGGGCGTGCTCGGGCAGGTGGATGCGCTCGAAGCTGTGGTGAACGAGCCCGCGGACCCGCGCGAGCGCGTGCGCGCCCGCATCGAGGAGGCCGCCCGGCGCGTCGATCGGGGCCGCGGGGTCCTCATCCTGAGCGACATGCTGGGCGATACCGAGACGAACCAGGCCCTCGCGTTCGCCCAAACGTCCGGCGCGGAGGTCGTCGCCGGCGTCAACATGCCGATGCTCATCAAGCTGGCGAACGCGCGCAAGCAGACGGATGCGCGCGCGCTCGCGGGCCTGCTCCGTCGCTACGGCCAGGAGCACATCGTGTGGGCGACGGAGGCCCCGGCGGTCGTGCGCAAGGCGCAGTGAGCCGCGGTGGCGGGCGAGGCGCGCGCAACCCTGATCATCCGCAACGCCGCCGGCCTGCATCTGCGCGCCGCGGCCAACCTCGTCAAGACCGCCGATCAGTTCGACGCCGAGGTCTCGATCGCCAAGGACGGCCAGGTGGTCAACGGCCGCAGCATCATGGGCGTCATGATGCTGGCCGCCGAGCAGGGGAGCAGCATCGAGGTCACCACCACCGGGCCGCAGGCCGAGGAATCGCTCGCCGCGATCACCGCGCTCGTCGAGGCCGGATTCAACCTGAATCAGTGACGGGATCGCCCCGATAGGGCGTCGGCCTTGCGACCCGCGCTTGCCGCGGTCGATCGCCATCGGCTATACCGCCGGCCGATGTTGAAGGACTATCTGTTCACTTCGGAATCGGTCAACGAAGGGCATCCCGACAAGGTCTGCGATCAGATCTCCGACGCCGTCCTGGACGCGATTCTCGACCAGGATCCCGACAGCCGCGTCGCCTGCGAGTCGCTCATCAAGACGGGCCTCGTGGTCATCGCCGGGGAGATCACCACGCGCGCGAAGATCCACTTCGGCGAGGTCGCCAAGGAAGTCATCCGCGACATCGGCTACACCTCCGCGGAGAGCGGCTTCTCGACCGACAGCTGCGCCATCGTCACCGCGGTCGAGCGGCAGTCGCCCGACATCTCCCAGGGCGTCACCGAGGGCGAGGGCCTGTTCAAGGAGCAGGGCGCCGGCGACCAGGGGATGATGTTCGGCTACGCCTGCGACGAGACCAAGGAGTACATGCCGTTCGCCATCTACACGGCGCACCGGATCGGCCAGCGTCTCGGCGACGCGCGCCGGAGCGGCCAGCTGCCGTTCCTGCGTCCCGACGGCAAGTGCCAGGTCACGGTCGAGTACAAGGACGGCAAGGCCGTCCGCGCCACGACGATCGTCGTGTCGACCCAGCACACCGAGGACGTCACGCACGGCACGCTCAAGGAAGCCGTGATCGAAGAGGTGGTGAAGAAGGTGGTGCCGCCGGAGTTCCTCGACCGGAACACCGTCTACTACATCAACCCGACCGGCCGCTTCGTCGAGGGCGGCCCGAAGGGGGACTGCGGCCTCACCGGCCGGAAGATCATCGTCGACACGTACGGCGGCTACGGCCGCCACGGCGGCGGGGCGTTCAGCGGCAAGGACCCGAGCAAGGTCGATCGCAGCGCCGCATACATGGCGCGCTACATCGCGAAGAACCTCGTCGCCGCCGAGCTGGCAGAGCGCTGCGAGGTGCAGCTGGCGTATGCGATCGGCGTCGCC
>Ga0111538_10011360_pt1 | contig 11814 bp, 16 predicted proteins | sample SoiMethybrSBSTD1_FD_79669 | JGI IMG/M metagenome (GOLD analysis project Ga0111538, IMG submission 79669) | Bulk soil microbial communities from a Populus tree surrounding site in Tennessee, USA - Soil MetaG P. TD hybrid SBSTD1 (version 2)... | ecosystem: Environmental > Terrestrial > Soil >...
CGTCGCGCGCGCCCGAGGGCAAGTGGATCGTGTGGATCCAACTCCAGGAGCTGCCCGCGGGCACGGTGAAGGGCGACGCTGCAGGCGAGATCGACGTCGGCGACGGAACGTGGACCGAGACGCTCCGCGAGGCCTACGCCGACCGCATCGTCGCCCGGCTCGCCGAGTCGATCGACAACCTCACATCGGCGAGCGTGAAGCGCATCGCGCTTTCTCCCGCCGACCTCGAGCGCCTGAACTGCAACCTCGTGAACGGCGACATCTACGCCGGCAGCTGCGCGCTCGACCAGAACCTCCTCTGGCGGCCGTTCGCTGCGGCGCCAGGGCATCGGACGACCGTCGAAGGCCTGTGGCATATCGGCGCCAGCACGCACCCCGGGCCAGGGCTCGGCGCCGGCTCGGGGTACCTGGTGGCGAAGGAGCTGACGAAGCCGGCACTCTCGCGTCGAGTTCTTGCAAAGCTTCCAGGACGCTAACGTGAGGCTCTCGCTCTCGGCGATCTCGACCGTCAACGCCTCCTTTGCGCAGGATGTCGAGGCATACGCGGCTGCGGGGTTCGACGCGATCGGACTCTGGGAGTTCAAGCTGCCCGAGGACGATGCCGCGAACGTCGAGCTGCTCCGCTCGCACCGTCTCGTCGTCTCGAACTGCATCCCGACCGTGCCGTCGTTCCTCCCGCTCGCGATCCCGGGGATGGAAGGCCCGCCCGAGCCGCAGGAGCGCCTCGCCGAGCTCTGCACGTCGATTCGCCGCCTCGCCTCGTACGAGCCGGAATGCGTGCTCTGCCTGAGCGGGCCACTGGGCCGGCGGTCCGAGGACGAGGGCCGCGCGATCGTGCGAGACGGCCTGCGGCAGGCTGGAGGAGCCGCACGGGCGGCGGGTGTCCGGCTCGGGTTCGAGCCGGTCCATCCCGGACAGGACGACACCGCCGGCTTCGTCACGTCGCTCGGCGACGCGCTCGCTCTCCTCGACGAGGCCGGTGTCGACGACGTCGGGATCATGGCCGACACGTACAACCTCGCGCACGAGAAGTCGGCCGACGTCGTCGCGGCGGCGCCGCGGCTGACGGGACTGCACGTCGCCGACGAGCTCCCGGAGCCCGTCCCGGGCGTGCGCACCCTCCCGGCCGCGGACGGCGCCTCGGCCGTGCTGATCCGGGCCCTTCGCGATGCGGGCTGGGACGGGACGCTCGACGTCGAGATCTTCTCGACGCCCGAGGCGTTCTGGGCGCTGCCGCCGGACGAAGCCGCGCGCCAGGCGTACGCGAGCGCCTCAGCGCTGTAGCGCCTTGGCCGATGCCGTCGAGCTCGACGCGCTCTCGGACTTCGGCGACCCCGCCGGCAGCGAGGTCCGGCTTCGCGCCGTCGTCGATCGCGCGCGGGCCGACGACGCCGCCTAGACCGACCCGTAGAGCTGCAGGATCACGGAAACGTATTGCTTCGTGTCCTCGAAGAGGCCGCGCTCGCGGACGGCGCGGGCGCCCTGGTAGTAGCCGGCGAGCGCGAGCTTCACGTCGCCGTCGAACTGGTCGAGCTGCCAGCGGAGATACCGGACACCGGCGCGCACGTTCCCGTCGTACGTCCGCGGGGTGACCTCGCCGAGCAGCATCGTGTCGACCCACTGCCAGGTCTCCGGCAGCAGCTGCATGACGCCGATCGCGCCCGCGCTCGAGAGCACGTCCTGCTGGAAGCCGGATTCCATCCAGGCGAGTGCCCGCGCGAGCTTCGGGTCGACTCCGTACGTCGCGGCCCAACGGTCGATCGCGGTGCGGACGACCGAGCGATCGACGGGCCCGCTCGACGAGCCGAGGTGCGCGCCGTCCGGCAGCGTGAGCCGCTGGCCGGGGACGATGGTCGACATCAGTGAGAGCCTGTTCGTGCGTGCGAGCCGCCAGGGGCTGACGTGATAGCGCTGCGCGATCGAGAAGAAGCTCTCGCCCGCCGCGACGGTGTGCCGGGCACCGGAGCTCGCCTCCGGACGGACGGTCGGCGGCTTGGGCTTGGGCTTCGACTTCGGCTTCGGCTTCGCGATCGTGATTGACCGCCCGGGCACGCGGAGACGCTGTCCGGGCGTCAGCACGCTCGTCAGCTGGAGGCGGTTCGCACGCGCGAGGGAGAGCGCCGGGATGCCGTAGTGATCAGCGATGAGGAAGAAGCCTTCACCCGCGCGGACGACATGGAACAGCGCTCGCCGCTCCGGCTTCGGGCGCGGCCTCGCCGCCACGACGGCACGGCCCGGGACTCGCAGGCGCTGGCCCGGGACGATGACGCTCGTCAGACCGAGGCCATTCGCCCGTGCGAGCCGCGCAGCTGCGACGTGGTAGCGGCGCGCGATCACGGCGAACCCCTCGCCCGGCTGCACCGTGTGGATGACTGCGCGCTTCACGGTCCCGGGGCGCTTCGTCACGCCGCGTCTGGTGCCGCGGGCGAGCGCCCGGAACGTGCGAGCGCCCGCGACCCCGTCGGGGTCCAGGCCGCGCGAGCGCTGAAAGCGCTTCAGCGCAGCGGCCGTCGCCGCGTCGAACCGCCCGTCGAGCTTCGCTGCAGGGAGCCCGAACCGGCGCAGGCGGAACTCGAGCGAGGCGACGTCCCAGCCGATGCGACCACCCGCGAGCTCGCGCTGGCCGAGCAGCGGCATTCCGAGCCGGCCGAGCTTGCAGCGGGTGAGGGTGCCGACCTTCCCGGTCGCTCGGATCCCATTGCGACGCTGGAAGGAGATCAGTGCGCTGCGCGTCATCGGGCCCGAGACGCCGTCCACCTCGCCCCGATAGAGACCCTTTGCGCGCAGGGCGACCTGGAGCGCCGCGATCCTGGCGCTCTGTGCGGCGACAGCCGGCCCGGCCACCCCGAGCGCGATCGCCGCCGCGACGACGATCACGATGATTCGACGCACGGAACTGCGGTCCTTCGCCGACCCGCGCCGGGTTCCTGCCACGCGAGACCCGGCTACACTTCACGGCCGCTGCCTTCCCCGGTAGCTCAATTGGCAGAGCATCCGGCTGTTAACCGGAGGGTTGTTGGTTCGAGTCCAACCCGGGGAGCTACGGCCCCAGCACCCATGCGGAAACGGCTTGAACGTGTGGGTCAGGTGTGTCTCGGAGGCCGTGAAAGAGCAGGGGGTGCTGACCGCTGAATCCACCGGAGGCGTCACGAATCTCCACCGCGTCCAGGAGGCTTCTGGGCCGCGACGCTACGTAGCGTGGATCACTAGGACCTGTCGATACGGAGCCGCGATTTGAGCGAGCACGGGTTTTAGAGCTCGGCGACTGCGCGGTGCCGAGACTCTGCACCACCCGCAGGTCTCACGAACTCGTCAGTCGCCGGGGAGGGTCTTACGCTCCCCGTGTGAGCACCGCAGAACCGGCGAGGATGCGTTTCGGAGGCCGGCTGTCCGATCGCGGCGCCGTGTTCGCATTCGTTCTTGTCGTTGCCGTCTTTGCTGCGGGGTCGTTTTGGTGGATCTACGGCTCAGAGCTCGCGCACGGCCCGCCGATCCGCGCGGACGGCACGGGGTACTACCTCTATCTCCCCGCTGCGTTGTTGGGCGAGGACGTCACGATGGAACGCATCGCGGAGCGCTCGTTCGAGGGCCGCACCTCCGAGTGGGTCCGGCGCGTTCCGCCGCACAATCGCTACCTCGGCAAGTTTCCGATCGGCGAGGCGATGATGCTCCTCCCGTTCTTCCTGCTCGGAGACGCAATGGCTCGTCTCTCGGGCGCGGCGGCAGACGGGTTCTCTACGCCGTATCAGGTCGCGGCCGCTGCCGCCGGCCTCGTCTACGCATTGGTCGGGCTTGCGCAGCTCGGCCTCGTGCTGCTCCGGTGGTTCTCGAGGTCTACGGTCGTGATGACGCTTGTCACGATCACCTTCGGGACCGCACTGTTCCACTACGCCACGTACGACGCGGTCTTCAGCCACGCTTTCTCGTTCTTCCTCGTCGCGACGATCATCCGGCTCGGGTTGTCGGTGCACGAGAGGCCACGACCTCGGTCTGCGATCGCGCTGGGACTCGCCTTCGGTCTGCTCGTGGCGGTTCGGCCAACGAATGCTGCGCTCGTCGTCTTCATCTCGCTCCTCGGCGTATCGAGCCTGCGGGACGCTGTGGAACGTCCGAAGGCGCTGCTCCGTCAGGCCCCGTTGCTCGCCGCCGGACTCGGCGCCTTCGTCGTACCGCTTCTTCCGCAGCTCGCCTACTGGCACACGATTACCGGGAAGCTCTACGTGTACACGTACGGCGACGAGCACCTCGATCTGCTGCACCCACACGTGTTGGACGTGCTCTTCAGTGTTCGCAAGGGCCTCTTCTTCTGGGCGCCGCTGCTGCTTCTCGCCGTGTTCGGGTTGGCCCTTGTGCGGCGATACGCCGACGGAATACTCGTCCCGGCAGCTGCTTACCTGGGCGTGAACGCGTGGGTGATCGCGAGCTGGTCAACGTGGTGGTACGGCGGCTCCCTGGGCCAACGCGCCTTTGTCGAGGCACTACCGGTCTTCGCTCTCGGGATCGCTGCCCTGATCGAAACCGTGCGTGGCCGTGTGGCACGGTGGGTGCTCGTCACGGCCCTCGCCTTGGCGACCCTTCTCGCCGTGCACTCGATGGTCGCCTACTGGACGGAATCCATCCCGTTTGATGGGACGACATGGGACACGTACGTCCGATCGTTCCGCATCGGTTGACGTCGCTTGCTCAACGGGACTACGTGGCAGGCGAGACACCGGGATCCCGCGCTACGCGCCGCGGGCGTCGAACACCGAGGCACGTACGCCTGCCGTCAGACCTTCGCCGCGTGGTCGATCGCGACGGGAGTCCAGCTCCTCTGCCTGCGGCATCCGCACCTGGGGCTTCTACCGCGCGCAAGCGCACTCGTAGCCCGATGGCTCCTCAGCGTGGATCCATGGGGCAAGAGGCGGTCTCCCGTTCAGGCCGATAGGGCGCGATATGTGCTTCGAGGCGTCTGCTGACCGGGTAACGCTCGGCATCTGCGCGAGCTCTCTCTCGCGCCGCGAGTAATCTTCGCGGGGTCTGCCGTCGCCATGTTCCCCCCACGGCTCGACTGGCAGACCCCGCGGCCACGGAGCGCGTCGCACATGCTCCGGAGAGAGGCATGCTCGCGTGGGAACGAACGCCGCTCTTCGACTCTTCGGCTAGACCCAGCCTGGACCTAGGCCGGGTTTAGCGATCGCCGCATTCCGACTCGCTCGCGCCGCCGTCGGTTCGGCCCGGTGAGGATGCGGTGTCGCTTGCGCGATTCCGGCGTGAGTCGGTGCGGTCTTGCAGCTCAGACGAGGTAGTCCGCGCCGGCAGCTCAGAGAGGCGCTGGGAGGCGTGGGATCAGCCGACGGCTTCGGTTGTCCCCACTTCGGTCATCCCCATCAGCTCGTCGAGGCGGTGGCCCGTTCGTGGGCTCTTCGGCGGCTGGCCCTGCAGCTTTCGGTGGCGCAGATGGTGGCCAATCGGTCACGGCACCTTGGCCAAGGGCCGTCAACCCGGGGAGCTGCCAACACCCTGTCGTCCCGCAGAAACGAGAAGGGCGCCCGCGTGGGGCGCCCTTCTCGTACCGCGCTGTACGTCGCAACGAGCCGATCAGGCGGCCGTTGACGCCCTACTCACCCACCGGCAAAGAAGCCGGTGTGCCCGTTACAGGAGTTGCCGGGCTGCTCGGGCCCCTTGCCGATCGCATCCCGGGCTTCCTTCGGGATATGGCCCCAGTTCTGTACCCGACCCGGCTCGAAGTCAGCAGAGCCCTCGGGCAGGAACTGCTCGGGGTTCTGGCCCGAGAACGAGCAGATCGAGCTTGCGTGGGGGGCGTCATCCGGCGCAGCCCCAATCGGCGTCTGCTTTCCCGTCCTGTTGAAGTTGCCGGTCGACTCACCGGCAAACGCAGAACTCGCCCCAACTGCCGTAACGACAACTGCGCAGAGCGCAGCCACGAGCAAAGACGTCTTGCTCATTCGTTCCCTCCCCATTGTCGATCACCGCCGACGCCACGTTTGGCCGCCAGTCTCGACCTGTGACCCTATCACGGTCGAAGCGACGCCTCGTTGAGACGGCCGACTCCGAGACGCGTTCTGTGAGGCAGCGGACGGGCAGCCGGGGGGTGACGGACACGCTACCCTCTCGCCCCTCTGGGTTCCAAGCTACTCGGTGTCGCCCGTTACCTCAGCGTTTGCCCGAGCTCGGTCGAGCCACGGGAGATACTCGAGCCGGATCACCGAGTAGCCCTCGCCTTGTTCGAGAGTCACCTGGCGGTAGTAGCGCCGCGTCAGAAGGGCGATCACGCCCGTGACCACGAAGCCCAAGCCGTAGAAGTACCAAACGCCGAGGGCGAGCCCTGCTGGTAAGAGGATGAACCACAACCCGAGGAAGATAAGCCCGTAGTTCAGCCAAATGGGCAGGTCCGCCCGCTTCGCCTTTGTCCAAAGACTTGTCTCAATTGGCTCACTCATCGCCCCAGTCTCGGACGTTTCCCTAGCTTCCGCAAGCTGCCGCGAGGCACGAGGCACATCCACGAAGGCCCGGGCCGCCGGTCGCGCGCCGGGCCTCCATCGAGTCGCGGATGCCCCATCCGGACGGACAGTGGCTCACAGGGTGCCGTCGGCGTAGAGTCGTCTCATGGAACGGCCGCAGACCGAAGTACGGATCGAGCTACGTCGCGGGGTCGTGTCGATCCCCTGGTCGTCGCGCGACGCCCTGCTCGAACAGCTCGCGAATCTCGATTCGATGAACGACGTCGGCGACGCGTTCGAGGCCGTCGAGGACAACACCAAGCCCGTCCGCCTGACGGATCCGCAGAAGCTCGGGCTGCGGAACGTCATCACCTTCTGGGCAAACCGGACGGGCGGTAGCTACGACGATCTTCCGGAAGGGATCTACGACCTGCGGAACGCGCTCCAGGGCGACCTCCAGCACGTGGGCATCGAGGAGTCGAGCGACTGACCGCGCCGATAGGCGCGAGCGATCGAATCGCAACTCCTCGGATGACGCGGGCGCTGCGACCCGGGGGCTCGTCAACGGGGCTCGAACCTGCTCCCCTGATCGTTCGTCGACCACGGCGAGACGGCGCTGATGACGGCAGGCCCCGCAGCCCTCGAACGAGGCACCAGGCAGAGTGTGTTCTTGCCGAGGTCTCAGACGTGTCTGCGGCCAGACATGCCCAGGGCCAAACCGCGCCCGCCGTCCGAACGGAGCGCGCGACCAACAGCCCCGCCGTCCCGCTCCTGATCATGGTCATCGGGCTCACCATCGCAACGATCTGGTTCGTCGCGTTGCCGATGCTCGACCGGCCAGTGCATGCGAAACGGAGCTGCGAGGTGATCGTCCTCGAGCCTCGCAAGACCCGGTGCGTCACCAACCCCGAGACAGGCACCAAGCCGGCGCACCGGAAACCGAAGCCCGCGAAACGCGCCAGGGAGTGACCCGCCCGGGCTACCCCTCGAACGAGGCACCAGGCAGCCCCTGGTCCTGCCGAGGCTTCGAGCACGGTGCCCGCGGCCAAACCCCCGTACGGCGTTCCGAACGTCACCGTCGCAAACCAGCGGTCGGAAGACGAGACCCGTATCGTGGTCGCGCTCCTGATCCTGGTCACCGCACTCGCCGCAGCGACGATCGGGTTCGTCGCGGTTCCGATGATCGACGAGCCGCATCGTGCGCCGCAGGACTGCCAGATGTTCGTCCTGACCAGGTCTGGCGTCACGAAGTGCGTCGCTGAAACGACGCCCTGACGCGCCGAGGGCTCTGGCCCGGCAACACGCGCAACATGTGAGTAGGTGTCAGGCCGGTGCCGCCCCTTCGCACGATCGCTCTTGTTGGCTTGATCCTCGTCCTGACCGATGTCACGTGGGACGGCAAGTCGCTCCGTGTGTCGGACGGCTTGCCGGGACGACGACGCATCATCCACCACGTCCTCCCGTAGCAACTCCACGGATCACCCCGTCGGCCCCGACGACGGAAGCGGAATCGGGCCCAAGCAAGGGTAGACTCGAGCCAAGCGATCCACTCTTCCTCCGCCCTGACCGCTCCCGGCCATTGCGTCGGTAGAGCGAAAGGAGGAAAGGGATGACCCGCTCTCAGCTCGTCTTCCGTCGCGAACCGCATGTCGACGGGCGCTTGGCCGACACGGAGACGTCCGTCATCCGCGGTGTCCAATGGCTTGCACGCCGCGATGGGGACTGGGCCGGAACGAGACGGTTCATCGGCGCGCTCGTCGTCGGGCCCAAAGATCCGTGATCGTCGGGGGCGCCACCCTTCGTCCTGACAACGTGCGGCTGCTCGCCGCGATGCTCGACGGCGAGCTCGCGGCAAAGCTCGAGCGGGCGGTCATGCACGAGAACTCGATCGTGGCGCTGACGCTGGCCGACCGTGAGACGATCGTCGCAGCGCTCGAAGAGGAGGCGCCGACCGCGCTCCTGGAGCTCCACAGCGTGCTGGTCAAGCAGATCGCCCAGCAAAGGCGGAAGGAAGCGCAGGAGGCGCAGACACGACGCAATCAGGAACGCGCCCAGCGGCGGCGCGAGCCTGGCGACTGACGCACGTCGCTCTGAAGGCGTTCAGCTCGCCGGCCGGCTCGAGGACGCGCTCGGGCGGATGGTGCGCGCGTTTCGCGCGCGCCATCCGCGACCGGGAGGCGACCAGCTGGCCACTCGACGACGCGCCGCCAGGGCTCGGAGCTGAGGGCAGCTGTTGCGCGAGCGCGCCGCGCGCGTACGCGACGGGTTGGCCAGACGGCCGCGAAGGAGTACAACAGAGGGGTACTGCCCGTGGTGCCGTCGCCGCTGGGGAGACGATCCTTCGTCGCTTGGGGGAGGGGACGGCACCACGACTCTCCGCGCCGTCCGCTGCGTCGGAGAGCGTGAGGTCGCGATCAGCTAGTGGAGAGACGCGACAGCCGGTCTGCGGATCAAGACCGCCGGGGGAGAGGAGGGCCTGACCCGTATCGGAAGACACAGCCGCCGCGCCTCCCGCACCCAGGAGTGTGACAGATGCGCGGCTCTCCCCGCTCCCCCGGCTCGATGTTGGCGGCGGTCTTCGCCTGGCCGCGTCCTCGCGCATGGGTGGGAGCGCACCCGAACAGCGGTTTGAGCGGCTTCGGCTGGCCAGCTAGAACGGTCACGCCCTCAGGAGGCCGGCGGCGAGTCTTCTAGCCGCAGTCGATCGCGTCTTTCGTCTCGACGACCTGGTCACCAGCGCCGAACGACGCGACCGCGGACGAAACGCAGACGCGAGGTGCGTCGGCTGGGTTCCCGGCCGCGATCGCGCTGACGACGAAGAGCGCGCACGCGGCCACGAGCGCCACGGCGAGGCTCACCGCCAGCGATGCGCGTTGCCACCCACGGCCGAGATGCGGAGGCCGCGGGGATCCCGAGCTTGCGCTCGGGCGAGCGGAAAACTGCGATAGCACGCTCCGACCGCTCCCGTCCTCGTGCATCCGATCCATCGGCAGTCCCTGGCCTCATTCGCGAGCACCAGCTGCTCTCTTGCCACTGGACGGCGAGCGGGGGCATTCTCTTCCCGCGACCATGATGTTCGGGCGCGCGGCCCGGTCTCCATCGTCGACGAAGAACGTGCGTCCCCCATTCGGTATCCCCCTTTCGGCCGCTGGCGACCCCCACGGGCGTGAGTAGGGTCGAGTGCGTGTTCCTCGCTGGCGTCCCTGTGAAGAGCAGCCTCGTTCTCGAGCTCGCTGCGCGTGTGAAGGATCCCGAGCTCGCCCGCCGACTCGAGCACGGCGTCAAGCGCGATCTGATCGTGGTCCGGATCCATGTCGACGAGCGGGCCGACCTCCTGAAGGCGCTCGAAGACCCGCCTGCCGGCCTCGAGGCGGTTCGTGACGCCCTCGCCGAGGCCCAGCCGCGGCACAAGCGGGATGAGCCCGTCGCCGAGAACGCCGCCTGACGGCAACCGGCGCACAGATCCTCGGGTGGCGCGCCCGCGGCGGCACCAGCTACATTCGCAGCGCATGCTTATCGTCGCCGGGATCCGATTGAGTCGGGACGAGGCGCTCGCCCTGTCCAGCATGCTCACGCGTGACGGTTTCGACCGGACGGCACGTGCCGTGCTCGAGGCGCTCACGAACGGCGAGCAGTTCGTCGCACTGACGGTCGACGATCGAGAGGACGTCCTCGCCGCCCTCAGCCGGAGGACGACGGTGCTCGTCGAGCTTCGGCGCACCCTCTTCGACGAGCTCAACTGGCGACGCGAGGGCCTCAAGCCGCCGAGACGCCCGCAGGGGATCGAGGCCGCGACCTCCCGTCGCGACCGTGAGCGCGTCAACGTCGCCTGGGTCTAGCGCTCCACGTCGGCTCAGCGGGGGTGACCGTGGTCGTGGTCGTGGTCCCACTCGCGCCCGATCGCCTCACGGGCGACGTCCAGGTCGTCGGGATCGAGGATCCGCTCCGCGAGGACCGTCCGCTCGAGCGCGGTGAGCCATCGCTCGTAGTACCGGTAGCCCCCGTCGGCTGGGCTGCGTGACGCCTCCCACGAACCGATCCCCTCGATCAGTCGCGCACGGAACGCCTCGAAGTCGACGACCCGGGCATCGTGGAGCGCCAGGGCGACGCCGAAGGCGCGGCTTTCCCACGGCTCGGCGAACACGAGCGCGCCGTTCGTCCTTGGCGGCGCCGCCGGCGCGTCCGGGGACGCGACATCCGGATCGACGCTGCTCATGCCGGGGAGGCGGCCAGTCCCGTCCCGATCATGCTGTCGCGCGTCACGAGGCCGGCGAGCTCTTCCTCGCTCATCCCGTCGGTGCCGGACGGCCGTTCGGGCAGGACGAGGTAGCGCACCTCGCTCGTCGAGTCCCACACGCGAATCTCGACCTCCGGCGGTAGCACCACGCCGAACTCGCGCAGCACCGCGCGTGGCTCCGCGACGACGCGCGCGCGGTACGCCGGGCTCTTGTACCAGGTCGGCGGGAGACCGAGGACGGGCCACGGGTAGCACGAGCAGAGCGTGCACACGACGACGTTGTGGACGGCCGGGGTGTTCTCGACGACCACCATCGTGTCCCCCTCGAACCCTCCATAGCCGAGCTCACGGATCGCGGCGGCCCCGTCGGAGCGCAATCGGTCGCGGTACGCCGGATCCACCCATGCCCGCGCGACGACGCGCGCGCCGTTCTGCGGGCCGAGGTCGCGCTCGTAGCGCTCGACGATCGCATCGATCTGGTCGGTCGAGAGGAGCCCCTTCTCGACGAGGACAGCCTCGAGCGCAGCGGCCCTCAGCGCCAGCTCGTCGTGGTCGTGGTGATGGTGGTGCTCGTGACTCACGCCTGCTCCAGGTAGCTCTCGAAGAGATCGAGCATCACGGTCCATCGGCCCTCGGACGACGGCCCGAAGAGGTCGTCGGAGGCGAACGCCACTGCGTAGACCGGCTCGTCCGGCCCCGCGTAGGGACCGATGTCCGGGAACGCGTCGAGGCCGCGAACCGCTTCGACGACGCCGGTGGCGCCGCGGGCATAGCGCGGGCAGCGTGTGTGCCCGCCGGGGCGCATCCGTCGCACGCGCACCTCCGCCCCGGGCGCGAACGACGGGTTGCCAGCAGGTTCGAGCGGATCGACCTCCGCCGTCGCGGCGACGACCCGCGCTGCCGCGGCAGGGTCGTCGTGCCGTGGCGGCGGACCGCCGTCCGCGAGCCGGGCGACCCAGGCGTCGACCTCGTTCTCGGTGATCGCGCCGCTTCGGAGGAGCCGCCGCTCGGTGCTCCAGAGCCAGCGCTCGTAGTACCCCGCGCGCAGGTACTCGGCCGGCTCCATCTCCTCCCGGATCGCCCGTCCCGAGCCCTTGCCGAGGCCTTCGATGCCGACGAGCGTCGAGATCGCGA
>Ga0111538_10011361_pt1 | contig 11814 bp, 8 predicted proteins | sample SoiMethybrSBSTD1_FD_79669 | JGI IMG/M metagenome (GOLD analysis project Ga0111538, IMG submission 79669) | Bulk soil microbial communities from a Populus tree surrounding site in Tennessee, USA - Soil MetaG P. TD hybrid SBSTD1 (version 2)... | ecosystem: Environmental > Terrestrial > Soil > Tree...
GCAGCGTGTGATCGTCGGGCCGTGGGCTCTCGTCGGCGGCCACCACGATGTCCTCGGGCCGGATGGCCAGCTGCACCCCGGCGTCGTCCTCCAGGCTTCCCTCCGCGGGCGCACGGCCGGCCAGGATGCGTCCGGCCAGCGCGCCGTCCATCTTCACCGTCATCACGCCCGCCTCGCGGCCGGCGATCCGGCCGCGCAAGACCACCGTCTGACCCAGGAAGTCCCGCACGAACGCCGAGGCCGGACGGTCGTAGAGGCCGCGGGGCGTGCCCACCTGCTCGACCCGTCCACGCTGCATGACGGCGATGCGATCCGAGAGGCTGAGCGCCTCGATCTGATCGTGCGTGACGAACAGTACCGTGACGCCCAGCCGCCGCTGCAAGAGCTTCAGCTCCACGCGCATCTGCTCGCGGAGCTTGGCGTCCAGGTTGCTGAACGGCTCGTCCAGCAGCAGCAGATCCGGCTCGTACACGAGCGCCCGGCAGAGGGCCAGGCGCTGCATCTGGCCGCCGCTGAGCAGCGTGGCGGCGCGCGTGTGCAGCCCGTCGAGTCCGACCAGCTCCAGGACCCTGCTGACCTTGTCGCGGATGACCGCGCGGCTCGTGCCGCGCAGCGTGAGCGGGTAGGCGACGTTGTCGAACACGGTCATGTGGGGCCAGATCGCGTAGGACTGAAAGACCATCCCGAGGTTGCGATTGTGCGGCGCCACGAACACGCGGCGCGACGACGAGGCGACCACGCGACCCCGCAGGGTGATCTCGCCCGCGTCGGGGCGCTCGAGGCCGGCCACCAGCCGCAGCGTGGTGGTCTTGCCGCACCCGCTCGGCCCGAGAAGCGTGAACACTTCGCCCCGGCGGACCTCGAGCGACGCGCCGTCCACCGCCGGCGTCGAGCCGAACAGCTTGCTGACACCGGCCAGCCCCAGGACCGTCTCGTCCGAGCTCACTGCCCGGCTCGCAGCGCGCGCAGATCGTCCGGTCGCGCCAGACTGCGGGCGCGGGTCGTCAGGATGCGATCGCGACTACGTTTCATCGTGGTCCCGCGGGGCTCCGACTATAATCGTCGCCTCGGAGGCGGTCAATCGTGCGACACACCACACAGCGGCTGGCACTCCTGGCCGTGCTCGTCCTCGGCGGCGCCTGCGTCCGGCCCGCCGTCTCTCCACCGACGCCGAGCCTGGGACAGCTCATCCAGGGTTACGAGCGCGAGACCTCGCCCTATTACCCCCTCACCGCCAGCGAGCGAGGCCTGCATCAGTACGACCGGGTGCTGGCCAACGACATCGGCGACGACTGGATCCGCGGGCTAAAGGAGATCTGTACCCGATATCGTGGCGAGCTCCGTCGCGTCGACGCCGGCGCGCTGCCCGCCAAGGCCCGCGTGACCTACGACGTCTTCGCGTATCGCCTCGACCTGTGTGTCGAGAGCTTCGCCTACCCGTGGACGCTGGTGCCGGTCAACCAGGTGGGCTTCAGCTGGCCGACCCGCTTTCCGATCCTCGGCGCCGGCCGAGGTATCCACCCGTTCAAGACGGTCCAGAACTACGAGGACTTTCTCGGACGCGTCGACGGTTTCGTCCTGTGGATGGACACCGCGATCGCCAACATGCGTCTCGGTCAGGCACGCGGCATCACGCTGCCGCGTGATCTCGTGCTCCGGGTGATTCCCCAGCTCGATGCTCAGATCGTCGCCAATCCCGAGACCAGCCTCTTCTGGGAGCCGATCAAGCACTTTCCGTCGTCGTTCGACGACGCCGCCCGCCGGATGCTGGAGGCGAAGTATCGCCGCGCGATCCAGGACCAGATCGTGCCGGCGTATCGCCGGATGCGGGACTTCATGCAGAACGACTACCTGCCGCACTGCCGCGCCACGGCCGGCTTTGGCGATCTCCCTGATGGACGCGCGTGGTACGCGTGGTCCGTGCGCGCGTCCACGACGACGGACCTGACGCCCCAGCAGATCTACGACATCGGCATCGCCGAGATCACCCGGATCCGTGCGGAGATGGCGGCGCTGCAGGCCCAGATCACCACCGCGGGCGATCCCGATCTCCCGCGGTACGGAAGCCCCGAGGCGCTCCTGGCCGCCTACGGGAACGTCCGGACCTCCGTCGAGGCCGCGCTGCCCACGCTGTTCGGGCGGCTGCCACGGAGCGGCTTCGAGATCCGCGCGATCGAGGCCTTCCGCGAGCAATCGATGCCGTCGAGCTACGAGGCGCCGTCGCTCGACGGCTCCCGGGTCGGCGTGTTCTACCTGAACGTGTCCGACGCGCGCGACGGGCGGACCGCCCACGTCTCCCGCAGTCTCTTCCTGCACGAAACCGTGCCCGGACATCACCTGCAGATGACCCTGCAGCGCGAGAACGCCAGCCTGCCCGACTTCATCCGCTTCGGCTGGTACACCGCCTACGGCGAGGGCTGGGCCCTCTACGCCGAGAGCCTGGGCGACGAGCTCGGCGTGTATACCAACCGGCGCGATCGGCTCGACATGCTCATCAACGAGGAGTTTCGCGCGGCGCGCCTGGTGGTGGACGTCGGCATCCACGAGAAGGGCTGGACCAGGCAACAGGCCGTCGACTACCTGCCGGGCCCACGCGGTAACGCCGAGCGTGAGGTGGAGCGCTACATGGCCTGGCCCGGTCAGGCGCTCGGGTACAAGATAGGACAGCTCAAGATTCGCGCGCTGCGCACCAAGGCGCAGGCGGCGCTCGGCCCCGCCTTCGACGTCCGCGCGTTTCACGACGAGCTACTCGGTGACGGCGGCGTGCCCCTCAGCATTCTGGAGGCGAAGATGGATCGCTGGATCGAAGCTCAGAAGAGTCGCCGGCCGTGAGCCCGACGATCTCTCGCCGTTCGCTGCTCGGGGGCCTTGCCGGCGTCGGTGTCGCCGCTCTGGCCTCGGGCCCCACGGCCCGCGTCACGGCCGCCAGCGAGTGGGAGCAGGTGGTCGCCGCCGCGAAGAAGGAAGGCAAGGTCGCGGTCAACACCTTCACGGGCCAGGGCTACGCGCGGATCTTCAAGCTCTTCAGCCAAACCTATCCCGAGATCAAGCTCGACCACACCAATCTGGAGTCAGATGCCTTCGCGCCGCGGCTGGTCCAGGAGCGCAAGGCCGGCATCTACACCTGGGACGTCGCGACCATCCCGACCAGCACCGCGCTGCAGGTGATGAAGCAGAGCGGCGTGTGGGATCCGATCCGTCCGGTCATCACCCAGCCCGAAGCCCGGAGCGACGCCAGCTGGCGCGGCGGCTTCGAGGCCGGCTTCCTCGATCGCGACAAGCTCTCGTACGCGTTCACCCTGGTCCGCTCGCTCGGCGTGTTCGTGAACGTCGACCAGGTGAAGGTGGACGAGTTGCGCAGCGTCAAGGATCTCCTGGCGCCGAAGTGGAAGGGCAAGATCGTCATCTCCGATCCGCGCGTGATCGGCTCGACCTTCTGGCCGCTGACCGTGGCCCGCCTGGCGCTGGGCGACGGGATCATGAAGCAGCTGCTGATCGATCAGGAGCCGGTGCTCAGCCGCGATCGCAATCAGCTCAGCGAGTTCATGGTGCGCGGGCGGTATCCGATCGGCATCGGGCTCAACGTGCTCGCCATCCAGGATTTCCAGTCCCACGGCGTCGGCCGCAACATCAAGACGCACTTGTTGCCGGAGTTCGACTATCAATCCGCCGGCAGCGTGGTGTGGCTGCTGAACCGCGCGCCGCATCCCAACGCGGCGAAGGTCTTCATCAACTGGCTGCTGACGAAGCCGGCCCAGGCGGCGTGGGCCAAGGAGCTGCAGACCAACAGCCGGTTCGTGGGGGTAGAGCCCGGCAATCCCGACGCGGTCGTGCCCCCCGTGGTGAAGCTGACCCAGATCGACTCGGAAGAGACGCTGCCTGAAGTCATCAAGACCCAGGACCTGGCGAAGCAGCTGATTCGCTGACCGGCGTCCTCGACGCCGAGGGGGCTCCTTGACAAGGCCTCCGCGCCGGGTGTAGTCATCGCCCATCCAACGACGCTTGAGGGGTTCGTGTCTCTGCTTCGCGCCCTGGAGACGTCGTGTGGCCGCTCGCACCGGCGCATTGCCTCACTCATGTGCATGCCCGAGCCCGCTCGTGAGAGCGGCCGGGCGGGGAGGGATGTCATGGAAGAGGACCGGCCGACGTTCGAGACGCTCGAAGCGGCGTTCATCGAGGGGCGACTGAGCCGGCGCGATTTCCTCCGGCGGAGCGCCCGCATCGGCGCCACCGCCGCCGCCATGAGCCTGCTCGGCTCGCTGGGCCTGACGACGAAGGCACGGGCGCAGGGGCCCAAGAAGGGCGGCACCCTCGTCATCGCGAAGGAAAGCGAGCTCGACATCCTCGACCCGCACAGCGCGGGCGGCTGGGTGACGTGGCGGGTCAGCAAGCAGATGCACGAGGGCCTCATCGACGAAGACCTCACCCAGGCCGACGTGCCCTATCCCAAGCTCATCCCCAAGCTCGCGACCTCCTGGGACATCTCCAAGGACTCGCTGACCTACACCTTCAAGCTCCGCAAGGGCGTCAAGTTCCATGACGGCACGCCCTTCGACGCCGCCGCGGTGAAGTACAACATCGACCGCTGCGCGGCCAAGGACGCGCCGCAGTTCTACCCGCGCGCCAACGCCTACACGACGTGGATCTGGCAGTTCCTCAAGGAAGTGAAGACGCCTGACGAGGGCACCGTGCAGATCGTGCTGCGCGAGCCGTACGGCGACTTCCTCCGTCAGCTCGTCCAGGGCGGCGGCGGCGCCGCCGTCTTCATCAGCCCCACCGCACTCAAGAAGTACGGCAACGAGGGCATCGCCGAGCACCCGACTGGGACCGGACCCTTCCGCTTCGTGGAACGCGTGCGCGGAGAGAAGGTCGTCACCGAGCGGAACCCCAACTACTGGGGGACGCAGCCGTACCTCGACCGGATCATCGATCGGCCGATGCCGGAGCCGGCCGCTCGCATGACGGCGCTGCAGGCCGGCGAGGTCGACATGATCTACGTGCCGCACCCCGACGGCATCGCCGATCTCAAGGCCAAGGGCTTCAAGCTCGAGCAGGGTCCAGCGCCGCACGTCTGGTACTTCGCCTTCAACCTGCGCGACAAGAACTATCAGGACATTCGGGTGCGGCGCGCGATCAACATGGCCATCGATCGGGAAGGCATGGCCAAGCAGCTCCTGAAAGGCACCGCCGTGGCCGCCCGCGGGCTGCAGGCGCCATGCTGTCCCTCGTACGACCCCAACTTCAAGGACTACCCGTACGACCCGGCGCAGGCCAAGAAGCTCATGGCCGAGGCGGGATTCGCCAACGGCTTCGACACGGTGTGGCAGACGTCCGTCGACGGCAGCGGGCAGCTCATCCCGGTGCCGATGGCCGAGTGGATCCAGCGCGACCTGGCCAAGATCGGCATCCGCATGAAGCTCCGGACCTACGAGTGGATCACCTACATCGGCTACTGGATCAAGGGTATGGACGACGCATCGAACAAGGTCGGCAGCCAGCAGATGAGCTGGGGCATGACCTCGGACTACTGGATCGACATCGTGACCAACTCGTCCCACATCGCGCCGGCGGGCGGCGCCGGCCAGAACGGTGGGTACTATACGGGCGCCGACGCGATGTTGAACCAGGCCCGCGGCGAGATGGACGAGGGCAAGCGCGCGGCGCTGTACCGCAAGATCAACCAGAAGATCAAGGAGGACGCGCCGGCGGTGCCCATCATCAACGATCTCGCGCCGCTGATGCTGAGTCCCAAGGTGAAGGGTTTCGTCCATGCGCCCGAGGAGTGGTACGACATGACCACGGTCTGGCTCGGATGAGCGTTGGCGGCGGCCCGGGAGGCGCAGGCCTCCCGGGCTAACTCCTCGCCATGATCAAGTTCCTCGTCTACCGAGTTGCGACGATCGTGCCGGTGCTGTTCGGCGTCTCGATCGTGGTGTTTCTGATGATGAAGCTGATCCCCGGCGACCCGGCGGAGGCGCTGCTCGGCCCCGCCGCCACGACCGAGAAGATCGAGATGGTGCGGAAGTCGCTCGGGCTCGATCAGCCGTTCTACGTGCAGTACTTCCGGTGGTTGTGGAAGGTGCTGCAGGGCGACTTCGGCTCCTCCATTGCGGTGAACGTGCCGGTCGCCCAGCTCGTCTGGCCGAAGTTCTGGAACACAGTACTGCTGACCGCCGGCAGCCTGGTGATCTGCATCATGGTGGGCCTCGGGGTGGGCATCGTGTCCGGCACGCGGCAGTACTCGTGGTTCGACCGTATCAGCATGTCGCTCACCCTGATCGTGGCCAACACGCCGGCGTTCTGGCTCGGCCTCATTCTCATGGTGGTCATGGCCCTCTATTTCGGCTGGTTCCCCGCGACTGGGATGTACTCGATGCGGGCGTCGTCGAAGACCTGGGGTGACCTCATCCACCACATGGTGCTGCCCGCGATCACGACGGCCTCGGTCTCGGCCGCGATCATCGCGCGGCTCGTCCGCTCGTCGTTCCTCGACGTGATCCGCAAGCATTACATCACCGCCCTGCGCGCCAAGGGGCTGTCGGAGCGCGACATCATCCTGCGCCACGGGATGAAGAACGCGATGCCACCGATCATCAACATCGTCGGGCTTCAGGTGGGCTATCTGATGGGTGGCGCGCTCTTCACGGAGGTGGTGTTCTCGTGGCCGGGGATCGGTCTGCAGATCTACAGCTCGATCGTGGCGCGTGACCTGCCGGTGGTCCAGGCCGCGGTCCTGGTGACCACCTTCGTGTTCGTGCTGGTGAATCTCGGCACCGACATCGTCGTCGCGGCCCTGGACCCCCGGATCCGCCGGGCCTGAGGAGGGTGCGATGAGCCTGGTGAACGTGCCCGTCAAGGAACAGACCGCCGGGGTGACCACGGCGGCGGATGCCGCGGCCGAAGCGCGGATGTTTCGCCGGCCCTCGGAGTGGCGGATCTTCTGGGAAGCGTTCAGCCAGGACCGCCTCGCGCTCGGCGCGGCGACGCTCATCGGTCTCGTGTGCCTGGCCTCCCTGCTCGCGCCCGTGCTGAGTCCCTATGATCCGACCGTGGGTGACAACGCGCAGCGACTGGCCCCGCTCGGCACGCCGGGCCATCTGCTCGGGCTCGACGGGCAGGGGCGCGACATCCTGAGCCGGTTGCTCTGGGGCGGGCAGGTGTCGCTGATCATCGCGCTGCTGCCGGTCACGGTGGCCAGCGTCATCAGCGTGATCCTCGGGCTCGTCGCTGGGTTCTTCGGTGGCAAGGTCGACATGCTGATCATGCGGACGCTCGACGTGTTCTTCGCCTTCCCGGCGGTGCTGCTCGCGGTGGCGATCGCCGGCGTGCTCGGCCCCGGCATGCTCAACGTGATGCTCTCGATCACCATCGTGCTGATCCCCTACATCTCACGCGTGGCTTACATGGCCACCGTCACGGTGAAGAACGAGTTGTTCGTGGACCAGGCCCGGGTCTCGGGGGCGCGGCCGCGTCAGATCCTCTTCCATCACATCCTGCCCAACACGCTCTCGCCGGTCATCGTGTACGGCAGCACGCTGGTGGGCATCATGATCGTGCTCGGGGCCGGGCTCTCCTTTCTCGGCCTCGGGATCACGCCACCCCGGCCGGACTGGGGGATCATGTGCTCGGACGGACGCAACTTCCTCTCGGTGGCGCCGCACGTGTCTGCGGTGCCGGGCATCATGCTGATCCTCGTCGCGATGTCCTTCAACATCGTCGGTGACGGACTGCGCGACGCTCTCGATCCCAAGCTGCGGCGATGAGACATCCTGTGTCAACCCCGAGGCGCGCCACGGCTGCGCCGCGGCGCGTCCGAGCGTTGGGGGTCTGGGGGCCATTTCGGGGCCCCCAGCAAGACCGATGAGCGCGGCCATGGCCGAGGCGCTGCTCGAGGTCGACGACCTCCACACGCACTTCCACCTGAAGAACAAGGTGGTACGCGCGGTGAACGGTGTGTCCTTCACCGTCCGCCGGGGAGAGATCGTCGGCATCGCCGGGGAATCAGGGGCGGGCAAGAGCGTGGCGTGCCTGTCGATCATGCGTCTCGTGCCGAATCCGGGGCGCATCGAGCGCGGGCGCATCCTGTTCACCGGCGAAGACCTGCTCGGCAAGACCGAGCGGCAGATGCGCGAGCTGCGCGGGCAGACCGTCTCGATGGTGTTCGAGGATCCGCTGAACTCCCTCGACCCCGCCTTCACGGTCGGAGCTCTGATCGGCGAGGCGCTGATCCTCCACAAGGGCCTGTCGAAGCGGGAGGCGTGGAAGAAGTCCGGTGAGCTCCTCCGGCTGGTGGGCATCCCCGATCCCGAGCGACGGCTCGACAACTACGCTCACGAGCTGAGCGGCGGCATGCAGCAGCGGGTGATGATCGCCATCGCGCTGTCGTGCGATCCCGCCCTGCTCATCGCCGACAACCCCACCACCGCGCTCGACGTCACGATCCAGATCCAGATTCTCGACCTGGTCAAGCAGCTCCGTGACCGGCTCGGCATGGGCGTGCTCTGGATCACCCACGACCTGGGCGTGGTGGCCAAGCTCTGCGATCGCGTGGTCATCATGTACGCGGGCGAGGTCATGGAGCAGGGCGACGTCTATGGCGTGCTCAAGCGCCCGCGACATCCCTACACCCGGCGGCTCATCGACGCGCTGCCCAAGCTCGGACGGCCCGAGCGGCGGCTGATGCCCATCGAGGGCCGGCCGCCCGATCCCGCGCATTTGCCCAGCGGGTGCCCGTTCGCGCCGCGCTGCTACAAGGCGCGGCCCGAGTGCGAGGCCCACGACGTGCCGCTGGTGGACAACGGCGACGGCCGGGCGGTGCGCTGCCTGTTTCCGGAGGACTAGGAATGCCCGCGCAGCCGGCGCTCATGGAAGTCCGGAACCTGGTCAAGCACTTCCCGGTCCGGCGAGGGATCTTCGATCGGGGCCCGGCCCGCGCCGTACGCGCGGTCGACGGGATCAGCTTCGACATCGCGGGTGGGGAGACGGTAGGCCTGGTCGGCGAGTCCGGCTGCGGCAAGACCACGACCGGGCGGATGATCATGAAGCTCATCACGCCGACCTCGGGCGACATTCGCTTCGAGGGCGCGTCGATCGGTGGGCTCTCCTTCGAGCAGGAGCGGGCCTACCGGCGATCGGTCCAGATGGTCTTCCAGGATCCGTACTCCTCGCTGAATCCACGGATGACGGTCGGGAGCATCATCGGCTACCCGATGCGGATCCAGAACGCCTACCCGGGGGCGGCGCGCGACGTCCGCATCCGCGAGCTGCTCGAGCTGGTCGGGCTCTCGCGCTTCCAGGCGAGCTGGTATCCGCACGAGTTCAGCGGCGGCGAGCGCCAGCGGGTGGGCATTGCGGCAGCCCTGGCGCTCAACCCGAAGTTCATCTTCTGCGACGAGCCGGTCTCGTCGCTCGACGTCTCGGCGCAGGCGCAGATCCTGAACCTCCTGAAGGACGTCCGGCGCGAGTTCAATCTCACGATCCTGATCGTGACCCACAACCTGAGCGTGGTGGAGTACCTGAGCGACCGGGTGGTGGTGATGTACCTCGGCAAGATCGTGGAGATCGCGGGCACCGCCGACCTCTATCGGGAGACGCTGCACCCGTACACCAAGGCGCTGGTCTCGGCGATTCCGACCCCCGATCCCGACGTGGAGCGCGAGCGGGAGCAGATCATCCTGCGCGGGGAGATCCCGAGCCCGCTCGATCCGCCCACCGGATGTCGCTTCCACACCCGGTGCCAGTCGTACATTGGCGACGTTTGCCGCGACGTCGAGCCGCGCCTGCAGCAAGTGCGGCCCGGGCACTTCGCGGCGTGTCACCTGTACGCCGACCCGGGAACCGCGACGACGGGCCCCGGCGCGGCTCGCCCGGCTGGCCAGCTCGTGTAGTCGTTCTCATCGAACGACGTTCATCGCAAGACTGGAGGACCCCATGCCTGTCTCGCTGCCGACGCCCGATCAGCTCAAGCGCATCGCCGAGGAGATGAACCTCTCCCTCACCGAGAGCGACATCGCCTCGTTCCTCGCGCTCATGAAGCCGAGCATCGATGGCTACAACGTCGTCGATCAGCTCCCTGACAATCTGCCGCCGGTGAAGTACCCGCGCACGCCCGGATACCGCCCGCAGCCCGAGGACAACGCGCACAACGCTTGGTACTACAAGTCCAAGATCGAGGGCGCGCCCCAGGGCAAGCTCAAGGGCAAGCGGCTCGTGATCAAGGACAACGTCATGGTCGCGGGCGTGCCGATGATGAACGGCGCCTCCACGCTCGAGGGCTACACCCCGGAGGTGGACGCCACGGTGGTGACGCGCATCCTCGACGCGGGCGGCACGATTCTCGGCAAGGCCCACTGCGAGTACTACTGCCTGTCCGGCGGCAGCCACACCAACGCCACCGGTCCCGTGCACAACCCGTACAAGAAGGGCTACTCGGCCGGCGGCTCGTCCTCGGGTAGCGCGGTGCTGGTCGCGCTGGGCGAGGCCGACATGGCGATCGGCGGCGATCAGGGTGGCTCGATCCGCATGCCCGCCTCGTTCTGCGGAATCTACGGCATGAAGCCGACGCACGGCCTCGTGCCCTACACCGGCATCATGCCGATCGAGATCTACGTGGACCACACGGGTCCGATGACGGCCACCGTCAAGGACAACGCGCTGCTGCTCGAGGTCATCGCGGGCCCCGACGGTTACGACCCCCGGCAGTTCGCGCCGAAAGTGCATCCGTACACCGAGCTGCTCGGCGACGGCGCCGGCGGGCTACGGATCGGCGTGGTGAAGGAGGGCTTCGGCCACCCGCAGTCGGAGGCGGCGGTAGACGCCAAGGTGCGGCAGGCGGCCGCGCACCTCCAGCGTCTCGGCGCGAAGGTCACCGACATCTCGATTCCCGCGCATCTGCAGGCCGGCGCGTTGTGGCTCCCGATCGGCGTGGAAGGGCTTACGCAGACCATGATGTGGGGTGACGGCTACGGGCTCAGCCGCCAGGATCTGTACGTGACCAGCCTGATGGATTTCCAGCGCGGCTGGCGCCAGCGGGCCGACGAGATGTCCGAGACCACCAAGCTCTTCACGATGCTCGGCACCTACATCCATCAGCACCACGGCTCTCGCTACTACGGTAAGGCCATGAACATCACCCGGCGGCTCACCACCGCGTACGACACGGCGCTGAACGACTGCGACCTGCTGCTGATGCCGACCACGCCGATGAAGTCGCAGCCGATGCCGGGGCCGGGGGCGCCACGCGAGGAGATCGTGGGACGCGCGCTGGAGATGATCACCAACACCGCGCCCTTCGACATCACGCATCACCCGGCCATGGCGATTCCGTGCGGCATGATCGACGGGCTGCCGGTGAGCGTGATGCTGGTGGGCAAGCACTGGGACGAGCCGACGATCTATCGGGCGGCGTACGCCTTCGAGCAGTCGGGCGACTGGAAGCGCATGTAGCGCTCAGGACGCCGCGAGACGATGAGCTGATCAGCGTGCGTCGACTACTTGATCAGGGCGCGGGCGATGTCCTGCGTCTTGACGACCTGGGGCAGATTCTCCTCGGCGTCCACCTGGAAGAACCTCGCGCCCTTCGGGACCACGAACTCCGGGTTCCCCGGCTCCACGCCCAGCCGACGGCTGTTCGTCTCCACGTCCTTCGCCCACGCCGCCTGCGCGTCGCGGGTGAGCAGCCAGTTGATGAAGACGCGCGCCGCGCTCGGATGCGGCGCGCGATTCACCAGCCACGCGGTGGTGCCGAAGTTCACGGTGTCCAGCTCGGTGAACCGCAGGAGCTTGAGGTTCTTGCCGAGCCCCTGGCTCTGGAAC
>Ga0111538_10011364_pt1 | contig 11813 bp, 9 predicted proteins | sample SoiMethybrSBSTD1_FD_79669 | JGI IMG/M metagenome (GOLD analysis project Ga0111538, IMG submission 79669) | Bulk soil microbial communities from a Populus tree surrounding site in Tennessee, USA - Soil MetaG P. TD hybrid SBSTD1 (version 2)... | ecosystem: Environmental > Terrestrial > Soil > Tree...
GCTCTCGACCGACAAGGCCGCCAGCCCGATCAACCTGTACGGCGCCACGAAGCTGTGCTCCGACCGCTGCTTCATCGCCGCGAATCACATGGCGGCGCGCTCGGGCACGCGTTTCTCCGTCGTGCGCTATGGAAACGTCATCGGCTCGCGCGGCAGCGTCGTCGAGCGCTTCCGCAGCCTGGCCGCGCGCGGCGTCAAGACCCTGCCGGTCACGGACAAGCGCATGACGCGCTTCCTGATCACGCTCGACCAGGGCGTCGACTTCGTGCTGGAGCGCCTGGAAGCGATGGAGGGCGGCGAGGTGTTCGTGCCCAAGATCCCGAGCGCGCGCGTCGTCGACCTCGCGCGCGCCATCCACCCGAAGTGCGAGCTCGAGGAGATCGGCATCCGTCCCGGCGAGAAGCTGCACGAGGTGCTGATCCCGTTCGACGAGTCCGGCCACACGGTCGAGTACTCGAAGCATTACACCGTGTTCCCGTTCTGGAACCGCTGGCAACCCGGCCTCGAACGTGGCCAGCGCGAGGACGGTCAGCCCGTCGCCGACGGCTTCCACTACTGGTCGGGGCTCGAGGAGTTCCTCATGAAGCCCGCGGAGCTGAAGCGTCTGCTCGCCCGCGACCGGACCGACACGCCCGTCCATGAGCACGCCGCCTGACACGATCGGCTACGGGCGCCAGTACGTCGACCGCGACGACGTCGACGAGGTGGCGCGCGTCCTGCTCTCCGACCACCTGACGCAGGGGCCGGCGGTCCCCAGGTTCGAGGCCGGGCTCGCGCAGGCCACCGGCGCGCCGCACGCGGTCGCCGTCGCCAACGGCACCTGCGCGCTGCACCTCGCGTATCACGCGCTCGGCGTCGGTCCAGGCCGCAGCGTTCTCACGACGGCCAACACGTTCCTCGCCACGGCCAGCGCGGCGCACCAATGCGGCGGCGAGACCGAGTTCGTGGACATCGACGCGCACACGGGCAACCTGGACGTGCGCGAGGTCGAGGAGCGCCTGGCGCGCGGCTCGGTGCCACACGTCGTCAGCGCCGTGCACTTCGCGGGCCTGCCCTGCGACATGGAGTGGCTGATCGCGCTCAAGCGCCGCTACGACTTCGTCCTCGTCGAGGACGCCGCCCACGCGCTAGGCGCGCGCTACCGCGTCGAGGGCAAGTGGTATCGCCCGGGCGAGCACCCCGAGGTCGACGCGACGATCCTGTCGTTTCATCCGGTGAAGCACGTCACGACGGGCGAGGGCGGGGCCGTGCTCACGCACGACGCCGCGCTGGCCGCGCGCCTGCGCCGGCTGCGCTCGCACGGCGTCGATCCGGAGTCGTCGCTCGCGCCGTTCCCGCGGATGTCCGCGGACGCGTTCCAGCCCGACGGCCGGCACACGCCCTGGTTCGCGCCCATGCTCGAGCTGGGCTTCAACTACCGCCTCACGGACGTGCAGGCCGCGCTCGGCACGAGCCAGCTCAAGAAGCTGCCCGACTTCCTCGACGCACGGCGCGAGATCGCGTTGCGCTACCTGGCCGAGCTGCGCGGCTACGAGCTGCCGCTCCCGGCTGGTTTCGACGAGCAGTCCGACCGCAAGCACGCCTGGCACCTGTTCGTGATCCACTGCGCTGCCGGGGAGCGCGACGCGCTGATGCGCGCGCTGCTGCAGCGCGGAATCCGCACCCAGGTGCACTACTACCCCGTGCCCCTGCAGCCGTGGTTCCGCGGTCGCGGTACGCACCGCGCGTATCCGCGGGCCGAGCTCCACGCCCGGACGGCCATCAGCCTGCCGATCTATCCCGCGCTGGAGAGGGCCAGCCAGGAGCGGGTCATCGCCGCGTTGAACGAGTGGCGGCGCAGCCGCGGAGAGGTGGCCCCGCCCTGGGAGAGCGCCGCGTGACGCGCCTCGAGTGTGTGGCCGGGATCCAGGCGCGCATGGGCTCGCGCCGCTTCCCGGGCAAGGTGCTCGCGGACCTGTGCGGCAAGCCGCTGATCGAGCGCGTCTTCGAGCGCACGCGCGCGGCGTCGCAGGTGGGCGCGACCTACGTCTTGACCTCCGACGATCCGAGCGACGATCCCCTGGTCGAGTTCCTCGAGGCGAGCGGCATCCCGTACCGGCGCGGCTCGCTCCCGGACGTGCGCTCGCGCTACCTCGCGCTCGCGGACGAGCTCCAGCCGCGCTACGTCGTACGCATCACGGGCGACTGCCCGTTCGTCGAGCCCGAGTTCATCGATCTGCGCGTGCGCACCCTGCGGGCGAACGACGGCGACGTCGCGCCCGTGGGCAACGACCCCCGCGACGAGGTCGAGGGGGTCCTGGGCAGCCACGACGTGTACTCGGCGCGCGGGCTGCGGCTCTCTCTGGAGAGCGACGACCCGCGCGACCGCGAGCACGTCGCCTCGTTCTTCTTCGCCGGCGACCCCCGCTTGAAGCGCGTCCGGATCCGCGTGCCGGAGCCCTACAAGCGCGCCGGCCTGCGCCTGTGCGTCGACGAGCCGGCCGACATCGAGCTCGCTCGCGCGGTCTGGGCGGCCGTCGATCGCGAGGGCGACGGCCTCTTCCCGCTGCGGCGCGTCCTGCGCTGGATCGACGCGCACCCCGCGGCGTGCGAACTCAACCGCCACGTGCAGCCGAGTGCCGACAACCGCGACCTCCTGCGCGAGCGCAGAGCCCGCGCATGAGCGCCGACGTGCTGGTCCTCCTGCGCGCGAGCTCCGGGCCGCGCGTCGGCCTCGGACACGTGATGCGCACGCGCGCCGTGGCCGAGGCCGTGCTCGAGCTCGGCGGACGCGCGCGGCTCGTCGTGGACGACGAGCTGAACGCGCGCGCGCTGCGTGAGCACGGTCTCGAGGCTGCCTGCGTGACCGACGACCCGCACTGGACCTCTGCTCCCGCCCGCGGCGCCTGGCTCGACGGCTTCGTCGACTGGAGCGCGGAGCTGCGTGCGCTCGCGCGCGGCGGGACCCCGGGGTGGCTGGTCGAGAACCGCACCGTCGCGCGCGAGCGCTGCGCCCGGCTCGTCCATCCCGCGCTGCACCACGAGGCCGACGCCTGGGAGCGTGTTCATCCCGACCGCGTGCTCTCCGGCGCGGGCTGGATCCCGCTCGCGCGTCAGGTGCGCGAGACGCGACCGTCGCGCGAGCGCGACGTCGAGCTCCTCGTGACGTTCGGCGGCAGCGATCCCTTGCGCTCGACCGAGCGCGTGCTCGCGGCGCTCCCGGAGGGGCTGGCGATCGCCGTCAGCGTGGGCCCGCACATGGCGGGACGACGGCGCGCGATCGAGGAGCTCGCCGCGCGGCGCCGGGTGCGCGTCCTCGACACGGGCGAGCCGCTCGCGCCGTGGATGGCGCGCGCGCGCGTCGCGGTCACCGCGCTGGGCACGACGCTGTACGAGCTCGCGTACCTGTGCACGCCGGCCCTGATCCTCGCCAACTACGAGTCCGATCGAGCGGCGCTCGAGCACTACCGCGTGCACGGACCGCACCGGCCCGTGGGCATCGCCGGCGAGATCGGCGAGCGCGAGCTCGCGACCGCGATCGCTCGTGGTCTGGCCGAGGCCCGCAGCCCGAGCGCGCCCGTTGCCGAGCTCGGCGAGGGCGCCCTGCGCATCGCGCGCGGTCTGCTCGGGCTCGAGACGGCCGCGCGGACCGCCTGAGCCCGGCCGATTCACGCGCTGGCCGCGGCGACGGCGCGCGTCTCGATGCGCACCGTGTCGTACACCCAGCGCACGCGGCGCTCGAGCTCCTCGCGGTCGCGGGCGACGATCACGAAGACCCCGAAGCGGTGCGCGTGCGAGAGGCTCGGCGGCACGACGTCGCCCGGCCGGTACCAGAGCTCGAGCTTCTTCACCCAGGGCTGCGCGCGCACGCGCTCGACGCCGTGGACGGCCACGAGCACGCCGGGCTCGGGGAAGAAGTAGCGGTTCGCGACCGCGCGCTCGGCCGTGGGGACGAGCGCGGAGAAGTCGGGCTCGGCGCCGATCGCGATCTCGATCGCGGAGCGCACGTAGTTCACGCCCGTTCCCAGGGGCACGAGGCTCTCGCAGAAGTCGCCGCCCGAGAGCCGCGCCGCGATCTCGATCACGCGCGGTCCATCCGGGGTCAGCACGACGTCGCCCTTGGCGATGCCGCGCCGCAGGCCGAGCGCCCACGCGGCGGCGGTGACGAGCGCCTCGACCTCGGCGCGCTGCTCGGGCGTGCAACGCGAGGGGATCCAGCCGCCGTTCTCCATCACCCGCGGCCGGAAGCGCTCGAGGAGCTCGTAGTTGCGGTCCGCGAAGCCGGGCGTCACGGCGCTGTCGTCGTAGAGCACGGTCTCGGTCGAGATCTGCGGGCCCGCGAGGTATTCCTCGACCATCACGCGGCCGGTGTACGAGAAGTCGCGCGCGCGCGCGTGGAGCTCGGCGAGGTCGCTCGTCCCGTCCAGGAGGAAGACGCCGCGCGAGCCCGAGCGGTCCACCGGCTTCAGGACGAGCCGCGGGCCGCGTGTTCCGATGAGAGAGCGCAGCTCGGCGAGGGAGCGCACCTCCGCGAACCACGGGCAGGGCACGCCGCGCTCGACGAAGCGCTGCTTCATCGCCAGCTTGTCCGTGGCGAGGCGCGCGGTCTCGATCGACGGCCCGGGGAGGCCGAAGTGCGCGGCCAGCGCCGCCACGACGTCGGGGATGTCGCTCCCCATGGTCAGGACGCCCGCGAGGTCGAGCCCCTCGGCACGACGCCGCTCCAGGTACGCGATGAGCGCCGGCACGTCGCGCGTGCTGATCACCGCCGTGTCCTCGGTCTCGAGGAAACCCGGAGAGTCGGGGTTGCGGTCCACGGCCAGCACGGAGAGGCCCATGCGGCGCGCGGTGCGGATCAGGAACACCTGGTCCGAGCTGGCGCCGAGCACGACGAGCGTGCGCTTCGGTTGCAGGCCAGCGCGGCTCATGTGCGCATCAGCTGCCCGCCGTTCACGTCGAGCACCTGGCCGGTCATGAACGCGGCGTCGCTCGACGCCAGGAACAGCGCCGCGCCGGCGACATCGGCCGGCTCGCCGATGCGGCCGAGCGGGATCTCGTCCGCGATGCGCTCCTCGCCGTCGCGCGCCAGCACGCTGGCGATCATCTCCGTGCGCACGAAGCCGGGCGCGATCGCGTTGACGCGCACGCCGTCGCGGGCGAGCAGGCGCGCGGCCGAGCGCGTGAACGCGATCAGCGCGGCCTTGGCCGCGGAATAGTGGGGAGCGCGCGGGCCGCCGATCTGGCCGCCGATCGAGGCGATGTTCACGATGCAACCGCCCGAGCCCTGGTCGCGGAAGATCCGGCCGGCCTCCTGCGTGGCGATGAACGGGCACTTCAGGTTGACGTCGATCGCCTGGGCGAAGCCGCCGCCGTCGATCTCGAAGAAGTCCTTCTGCTGCAGCCAGCCCGCGTTGTTGACGAGCACGTCGAGCCGTCCGAAGCGCTGGAACACGCCGTTCACCGCGTTGCGCACGTCTCCGGAGCGGCGGACGTCGAGCTGGAGCGGAACGGCGTCAGGGAGCTCGTGCGCGAGCTCGTCGGCCTGCTCGACGCTCGTGCGGTACGTGAAGGCCACGCGCGCGCCCTCTTCATGGAAGGCGCGCACGATCGCGGCGCCGATCCCGCGCGAGCCGCCGGTCACGAGCACGACCTGTCCCGTGAAGCGTCGCGCGCGCCGTTGTCCGTAGAACGTCGTGCTCATGCGAGCTCCGGCCAGCGCACGCGGATGCGCTCCAGGACGCCCGGACCGTCGAGCTTCCAGGCCGACGCGAGCTCGGCGCTCGAACCGGGCTCGACGAACGTGCAGGGGAGGCCGATGCGCAGCCACTGCGGCGCGAGCCCGCGGTCGGCGGCGAGCGCGGCGAGCGCGCTGCCCACGCCACCGTCGAGCACGCCCTCTTCCAGTGTGACCACACGCTTCGCGCCGGAGAGCTCGGCCGCGAGGAACTCCTCGGGCAGGGGCTTCAACCAGCGCAGGTTCACGAGGCCCGCGTCGACGCCGCGTTTGCGCAGCGCGTCGACGGCGTGCAGCGCCGCGCGGTAGCGGTTGCCGACCGTCAGGAGCACGAGCTCGCTGCCGGGATAGTCCACCTGCGGCAGCGCGAAGGACTCGGGCGTCTCGAGCTTCACGCTCTCGTCGACGTCGTCCGCCGGTCCATAGGGCATCAGGATCGCGGTGGGCTGCGAGAGCGCGTCGAGCTCGTCGCGCACCATGCGCTCCGCTTCGTGGCGGTCCTTGGGATAGGCGATGCGCAGGTTGGGGAGCCCGCGCAGGTAGGCGAGGTCGTAGATGCCGTGGTGCGTCGGGTTGTCGTAGCCCGCGAAGCCGCTGCGGTAGAGCAGGAGGAGCAGCGGCACGTTGGCGAAGCACACGTCGTGCACGAGCTGGTCGAACGCGCGCTGGAAGAACGTGGACTGGTACGCGACGACGGCCTTCATCCCGCCCAGCGCGAGACCGGTCGCGAGCGTGAGCGCGTGCTGCTCCTCCATGCCGGGGTCGAAGCAGCGCTCGGGGAAGCGCGCGAACACGCCGGCGAGCCCGGTCGCGTAGAGCGTCGAGGGCGTGATGCAGGCGATCGAGGGATCGCGCTCCATGCGCTCGGCGATCACCTGCGCGACGATCTCGGGATAGCCCGGCTGCGGCACGCCGTCGCGCAGCGCGCCGGTCAGCGGATCGAACGCGAACGAGAAGTGCGAGCGGAACGGATGGCGGTCAGCGGGCGGCCAGCCGCGGCCCTTGATCGTGCGCACGTGGACGATGGCCAGGCGCTCGCTCGCACGGGCGCGTTCGAACGCGCCGGCGAGGGCGCGCAGGTCGTGGCCGTCGACGGGGCCGACGTACTCGAGACCGAGCGCGTGGAAGAGCTCGCCCGCGCGGCCCTGCTGCAGGGCCTCGTGGAGCGCGCCCGAGCCCGGGCTGATCGCGTAGCCGTTGTCGTTGAGCACGAGCACGAGGCCGGTCTTCTCCACGGCCGCGTGGTTGAGGCCTTCGAGCGCGAGCCCTTCCGCCAGGCTTCCGTCGCCGATCACCGCGACGGTGCGCGTCGTGTCGCCGCGCAGCTTCTTCGCCAGCGCCAGACCCAGCGCCATCGAGATCGAGGTGCCCGCGTGCGAGGCCTCGATCGGGTCGTGCTCGCTCTCCGCGCGCGAGAGGAAGCGGTTCAGGCCACCGTAGCGGTTCAGCGAGGGGAAGCGCGCTGCACGGCCCGTGACGATCTTGTGCGTGTAGCCCTGGTGCCCCGTGTCGAACAGGAGCGTGTCGCGCGGCGAGTCGAACACGCGGTGCAGCGCGAGCGTGAGCTCGACCGTGCCCAGGTTGGCGCCGATGTGCCCGCCGGTCTGCGAGACCTGCGCGAGCAGGAAGCGGCGCACCTCCTCGGCGAAGCGCTCGAGCGCGGCGAAGTCGAGCGCGCGCAGCTCGCCGGGGCTGCGGATCGTCTCCGGCGTCGGCGCGCTCGTCGTCGCGGTGCTCAGGCGGCCGGCGTGCATGCGCCCTCCGCTTCCAGGATCGCCCGCGCGGCGCGCAGCGTGCTCTCGAGCTCGTCGCGGCGCTCGCGGCTGGCCCAGAGGATGGCGGTGGAGTCCGACGCCCCGCGCGCGGGAACGACGACCCACGGATCGCCGCTCTCCGAGCGGGGCGCGCTCGAGCGCTCGGGCGCGGGTCGGACCTCGATCCATCCGCCGACGTGGCGAGGCGCGAGCGGCATCTCGTCGAACGGGCCGCCGGCGTCGACGAGGTGCGCGAGCCAGGCCTGCACCGGGCTCCAGTGGAAGACCTGCGTGCTGACGAGCGTGGCCGCGACTCCGAAGCCGGGGAAGAGATCGATCAGCTCGGGGTGCGTCGAGCCGCGCGCGAAGCGCGCGTGGACCGGACCGCACGCGATGCCGAGCGCGCGCGCCGCGCGTTCGGCGGTGCGATAGACGAGGCGCCCTGCCTCGGCTCCGATCTCGGCCGGGAGGATCCAGCACTCGGTCGCACCGCGCCGCGGAGCGCGACGCTCGGCGATGCCGGCGCGCACGAAGACCTCGTCGCGGAAGAAGCCCGTGACCTCGAGCGCTGCGGTGGGCGAGGCTCCGGCCACGGGAAGGCCGGCGTCGCGCCACGCGGAGCGTGCGCGCTCGACATCTGCCGCGAGCTCCAGGGCGCGTCCGGACGGTGCGGGAAGCGGCAGCGCGTCCGCAAGACGCGCGAGCAACCGCAAGGACCGCGCATCGCCCGCGTGGACGCCCACGACCTCGCCGCGCTCGACGCAGCAGCGCGCGAGCGCGAGGTGCGCGTCGACGTCGCAGGGCGGGAGCGCGTGGAACTCGTGCGCGAGACGGCGCGCCGGAACGCGCGCGTCCGCATCGGTGGCGACGGTGGTCAGGCCCGCTTCGCGGGCCCAGCGCAGGATGGGGGCCTCGAGCTTGCCGGCCCCGAGGACGAGCAGGATCTGTTCCATGGGAGGAAACGGGCTCTTCGGGCGAATCCGGCGAACCCTTGAGTGCCGCTGCGACGCGCACGCGGGGCTCAAGTCCGGCAGCGGAATGCCGAAAGGAGCGAGTCGGATGAACACCGCGGCCTCGCTCGGGCTCCAGGGCACGCTGCTCTTCCACCTCAACCTCAACTATTCGTCGATCGAGGTGGGGAGCCGCCCGGCCGTCGTGCGGCGCTGCTACGGGCCGCTGCTCGACCTCGTGGAGCGCCGCCCGTGGCTGCGCATCGCGATCGAGGCCTCGGGGCACACCCTCGAGCGCATCGCGCGCATCGACGCGGAGTGGATCGCGCGCCTCGTGCGGCTCATGGCCGAGGGCCGCGTCGAGTTCGTCGGCTCCGGCGACTCGCAGATCATCGGGCCGCTCGTGCCCGCGGTCGTCAACCGCTGGAATCAGGCGCTCGGGCGTGCGACGTACGAGCGCCTGCTCGGCACGGCGCCCGAGATCGCGCTCGTCAACGAGATGGCGTTCTCGCAGGGCCTCGTGGGTGCCTACCTCGACGCGGGCTACCGCGGGCTCGTCGTGGACTGGAACAACCCGCGGCGCTTCCATCCGGAGTGGAAGGACGAGTGGCGTTACCGGGCCGCGTGGACGCGCTCGCCTTGTGGACGGCGCATCGCGCTGCTGTGGTCGGACTCGGTGCACTTCCAGCGCTTCCAGCGCGCGGTCGCGGGCGAGCTCGAGGCGAGCGACTACCGCCAGTTCGTCCTCGAGCGGGCCGGTGAGGGCGCGCGGCACGTGTTCCTCTATGCGAGCGACGCCGAGGTGTTCGACTTCCGGCCGGGGCGCTACGCGAGCGAGCCTGCGGCGCCCGCGGTGGGCACGAGCGAATGGGAGCGCATCGGCGAGCTCGCGCAGGGATTGCACGAGGCCGGGCTCGCATTCACGACGCCGGCGCGCGTTCTGCACTCACCCGGGCTCGCGCCCGAGGCCACGGTCGAGCTGGGCGTGGCCGCGAACCCCGTCCCGGTGAAGAAGAACCCGAAGTACAACGTCACGCGCTGGGCGCTCTCCGGACGCGACGACGTCGGCCTCAACGCGCGCTGCTTCGCGCGCGCGCGCGAGCTCGAGCGCCGCGGCGGCTCGGCGCGCGAGTGGCAGCTCCTGTGCCGGGCGTGGGGCTCGGACCTGCGCACGCACCTGACCGAGAAGCGCTGGCGGCGCCTGCAGCGCGCGTTGCCGCCGCGCGTGCCCGCCGCGCCGGTCGCCTCCGCCATGCCCGCGCGGAGCGAGCTCCGCACCGCGGACGTGCAGCGCGACGGCCAGCGCCTGCGCATCGAGACGGACGGCGTGCGCGCGTCGCTGCTCGCGCGGCGCGGCCTCGCGCTCGAAGCCTTGACCCTGCGCACGGCCGGCGAGCAACCGCTGGTCGGCACGCTCTTCCTCGGCCACTTCGAGCCCATCGAGTACTGCGCCGACTTCTACAGCGGCCACGCCGTGCTCGAGATCCCGCCGCACGCGCGCGTGACCGACCTCGAGCCCGTGGAGCCGGTCGTCGAGCGCGAGCCCGACCGCATCGTCGTGCGCGCCGACGTGACCACTCCACTGGGGCCGCTCCCGAAGGAGATCGTCTTCCACTCGGGCCACGTCGAGCTCTGCTACCGCTTCTCGCGCTGGGGCGAGCGTCCCGCCGGCTCGCTGCGCGCGGGGATCCTCACGCTGCTGGCGGAGGCCTGGGGTCCCGAGCTCGCGGTGTCCTGCGCCAACGGCGGACCGCGCGAGCGCTTCCCGCTGAGCCAGGCCTGCGACCACGGGCGCAGCGTGTCGCCGCTCGTCAGCGCGAGCGCGGCCTTCGGCGCCACCGACGGCTGGATCGCGCTCGACGACGGGCGCATCGGCCTCGAGGCTTCGTGGACGCAGGAAGAGGCGGCGGTGCTGCCGCTCCTGACGTTCCAGCAGGTGGGGGACAAGCGCTTCGTGCGCCTGTCGTTCTCGCTCTCCGAGCTCGACGAGACGCACCGTCCCGGCGCGCCGCTGTACGACTTCCGACTCTCGCTGCGTCCCTACAGGAATCGCCGATGAAGACCCGCTTCGTGGCCGAGGTGTCGAGCAACCACTGGACGGCGCAGTTCCGTCCGCGGAGTCTCGTCGACCGCCGCCGGCATCTCGCCCGCGCGCTGGCGTTCGTCGACAAGGCCGCGGAGCTGGGCTGCGCGGCCGTCAAGTTCCAGCAGTTTCGCATCCGCGAGCTGTTCGCGCCCGAGGCGCTCGCGCTGCACGCGAGGCTGCGCGAGCGCGAGGCCTGGGAGCTGCCCGAGGAGTTCAACGTGGAGCTGGCGGCGCGCGCTCGCGAGCGCGGCATCGCCTTCGCGAGCACGCCCTTCTACCGCTCGGCCGTCGACCTGCTCGCGCCGCTCGTCGACTTCTTCAAGCTGGCGTCGTACCAGGTCCCGTGGACCGAGATGCTGGCCGCCGTCGCGCGCACGGGGAAGCCCGTCGTGCTGGCGACGGGCATGGCCACGCTCGACGAGGTCAAGCGCGCCGTGGGCACGCTGCGCGAGAACGGTTGCTCCGATCTCACCCTGCTGCACTGCGTGTCGCTCTATCCGACGCCGCCGGCCGAGGCGAACCTCGCGGCCATCGGCACGCTGCGCAAGGCGCTCGCGCTTCCAACCGGGTGGTCCGACCACACGCAGAACGCCGAGGTCGTGGAGCTCGCCGTGCGCCGCTTCGACGCCGCGATGGTGGAGTTCCACCTCGACCTCGACGGCCAGGGCGTCGAGTACCTCGGCCAGGAGGACGGCGGACAGCGCGGGCACTGCTGGCTGCCGGGCGAGATCAACTGGGTCCTGCGCAACCTCGAGCGCGCCTCTACCGGCGAGCTCCCGCGCACGCACCCCGCCTACGGCGACGGACGCAAGGAGCCGCGCGCCGCGGAGGCACACGAGCGCGCGTGGCGCAGCGACGCGGACGGGCTGCGTCCGCTGCTCGCCACGCGCAGGACCCTGAGCCGCGAGGCCGTCGCATGAAGACTTCTCCGCTGGAACGGTTCCCCGACATCGCGCGCTGGCTGGCCTCCGCGCCGGCGCCGCGTTCGGTCGAGATGCTGCCCGGACCGAATCCCACGCTGCGCATCGACGGCGTGCAGCTCGCCTCGCGTTTCGACCCGTGCGGCGAGGCCACGCAGCAAGCGCGGCTCGTCCCCGAGGGAAGCCCGCGTGCGACGCTCTACGGCTTCGCGCAGGGCGAGATCGTGCGCGTTCTGCTGAGCAGGCCCGAGCTGAAGGAGCTGCGCGTCGTCGTCCTGAACCCCGGCGTCGCGCGGACGAGCCTCGCGCGCTGCGGAGCGGACTGGCTCGCGGATCCGCGCATCGAGCTCCGGCGCACGGACGCGCGCTCGGAGGTCGAGGCGCCCTTCA
>Ga0111538_10011366_pt1 | contig 11812 bp, 20 predicted proteins | sample SoiMethybrSBSTD1_FD_79669 | JGI IMG/M metagenome (GOLD analysis project Ga0111538, IMG submission 79669) | Bulk soil microbial communities from a Populus tree surrounding site in Tennessee, USA - Soil MetaG P. TD hybrid SBSTD1 (version 2)... | ecosystem: Environmental > Terrestrial > Soil >...
AAGGTTTAACTTTAGAGTCTTTCCCTGCACGGCCGCTTTGAATCCGACACCCTGAATCTCCAAATCCTTAACGAATCCAGCACTCACTCCGGTGATCATGTTATTGACAAGCGCACGCGATAGCCCATGCAACGCCCGAACCTTTCGACTATCGTTACTCCGAGCAAGGGACACATTTCGACCATCCACTTTGCACATTATTTCTCCCGGTAGCGTCCACGAAAGCTCACCTTTCGGGCCCTCGACTTTCACGGCGCCATCTCCGCTGACGTTCAGCTTCACTTTTTCGGGAAGCGCGATGGATTTATTGCCAATTCTCGACATAACAAGCTCCTTACCAAACGTATGCCAGCAACTCGCCACCAACATTTTGCGCCTTGGCTTCACGCCCTGTGACAATCCCCCGCGGAGTTGACAGAATTGAGATCCCCATGCCTCCGAGGACCCGAGGAATCTCTCCGGCACCCACATATTTTCTCAAGCCAGGTTTGCTGACACGTCGTAGGCCTGTAATCGCTGAAATTCTATTCGCAAACTTTGCAATTACCTTAATCTGTGGGAAGCGACCTGTCGTATCCACTTCATAGTTGGAGATGTAACCTTCTTGCTTCAAAATTCGTGCAATCTCCGCTTTCATCTTCGAGTACGGGACGAGAATTTCCGGCTTTCGCGCACTATTCCCATTCCGGAGGCGCGTCAGAAAATCAGCAATTGGATCAGTGATTTGGCTCATACTTTCAGGAAGCTTTCGATTGAAGCTGGCGCTTCATCTTATCGCTAAATGGCATTCCGAGTTCACTCAAAAGCGATTTCGCTTCCTCATTATTTCGAGCCGACGTAACGATCGTGATATCAAAACCGATATTGCGCTTAATCTTGTCCAATTCCACCTCGGGAAAGATGGATTGGTCCGCCACGCCTAGGGTGTAGTTTCCATGCCCATCGAAGGCACGAGGGGAAATGCCGCGGAAATCGCGGATTCGCGGTAAAGCCGTTTTGATCAATCGTTCCAGAAACTCATACATCCTGTCTCCGCGCAGCGTCACCTTTGCACCGATCGTCTGTCCACCGCGGAGTTTGAAGTTGGCAATACTCTTCTTCGCGTGAGTCTCGATCGGCCTTTGGCCTGAAATCAACGCGATTTCGGTCTTGGCATCCTCCAACGCCTGCTTGCCATCCTGGTGCGAGCCGATGCAACTGTTAATGACGACCTTCTCGACGCGCGGAACCTGGTGCACATTCTGGTAACCGTGCCTCTCCTTCAATGCGGGCACGACGCGTTCCTTGTAATGAGTGTAAAGTTCAACTGCCATATCGCATCAACGCGCCTTCGCTTTTCTCGCTTTCGGTGACTTTGTTTCCTTTTCGACCAACTTGACGTTGGAAATATGAATCGGACCTTCTCGTTCGGCAATGACTCCTTGCGGGTGTTCCTGCGATTTGCGCTGGTGCCGCTTGATGATTCGGACGCCCTCGATCAGGACCTGTCCCTTTTTCGGAAGCACGGCCAGAACCTTCCCTTCAGCCCCTTTATGGTTGCCGCTAATCACGTGAACGTGGTCACCCTTCTTCACATGGAAACGTGGCCGATTCATTAGAGCACCTCCGGAGCAAGCGAGACAATCTTCATGAAGTTCTTCTCGCGAAGTTCGCGAGCAACTGGTCCAAAAATTCGCGTCCCGCGCGGATTTAGATCCTTATCGATTATGACTACGGCGTTGTTGTCGAATCGCAAATAGCTTCCATCATCCCTGCGGATTGGTTGCTTGGTGCGCACGACCACTGCACGAACGACCTCACCCTTCTTAACCGTCCCTCCTGACACGGCTTCTCGAATATGCGCAGTGATGACGTCGCCAACGTGGGCTTCCAGCGTTGATTTTCCAATGACGCCAATCATCTTGGCCATGCGAGCGCCGGTGTTATCGGCAATATCTAATCTTGATCTGATTTGAAGCATGGGAATTGAGGGGTGGAGAAAATACGCTAGTGCTTGATGATTTCAACCAGTCGCCAACGCTTTAGTTTACTCAACGGGCGGGTTTCTGCGATTCGAACGGTGTCGCCAACCTGAGCCTTTCCATCCTCGTCGTGGGCATAGAATCGCTTCACCTGTTTCACAATCTTTCCAAACTTTGCGTGCGGGACACGGTTGGTCGTTTCAATCACCGCGGTCTTCTGCATTTTGGTCGAGACGACCTGTCCGATCCGTTCTTTGCGCAGGCCTTGAGTGCTCGCAGCTTCGGTTGTCGTGGTATCTTCGCTCATAATGTCTATTTTGCGCCTGACACCGCAGCAGTCTGCTTTTGGGTCAGGACCGTTTCCAGGCGAGCGATCTCGCGGCGGAGTGTTCGCAACTGACTCGGCTTTTCCAATTGACCGCTCTGCTGTTGAACTCTCAAGTGAAAGATCTCCTCTTTCAGCTCCCGTTTTCGCGCTTGCAGCTCGTCAGGCGTTAGTTCGCTAATCTCTTTTATTTTCATTCTCGCTCTCGATCGTTAAACGGCACGATGGCGGGCCAGGAATTTCGTCCGGACTGGCAGCTTATCAGCAGCCAGACGTAACGACTCGCGGGCGACTGACTCCGATATTCCATCGAGCTCGAAAAGTATATTGCCGGGTCGAATCGTTGCGACCCAATACTCCGGCGCACCCTTGCCTTTTCCCATGCGCGTTTCCGGCGGTCGCGCCGTAACCGATTTGTCCGGAAAAATCCGGATCCAAAGTTTGCCCTTTCGTTTCATGTTCCGCGTAAGCGCCACCCGCGCGGCTTCGATCTGCGTGTTGGTAATCCAGGCACGCTCCAGCGTCTGTAAACCGTAGGCACCAAAGTCGATCGTAACGTTGCGTGAAGCTGGCCCTTTTCGCGACCCTCGCTGGGTCTTGCGATACTTTACGCGTTTCGGCATTAGTGGCATGGTGGATCTCCTTAACTAAGTGTTTTGACGTTCAGGCGGCAGCGTCACCTGACACGGGTTCCAATCTCTTCTCCGGCTGCGGAACGGAGGTGTCTTCCTTCTTGCAGAGCCAACACTTGACCCCAATCTTTCCGTAAACAGTGTTCGCTTCGGCGAATCCGTAATCAATGGGCGTCCGCAGCGTGTGCAATGGAATCTTGCCCTCACGATACCATTCCGCCCTGCTGATCTCCGCACCCCCAAGCCGCCCCGCGCAGCGAATCTTGATTCCTTCTGCCCCAAATTCCATCGAAGTCTGAATCGTCTTCTTCATCGCTCGACGAAAGCTGATCCGGCGCTCGATTTGCAGAGCGACATTCTCGGCCACGAGTTGTGCATCAAGCTCGGGAGTCTTTATCTCCTGAATATCAATCTTCACGGATTTGCCCCCGGACATCTTGCTGATCTCCTCGGTCATTTTTTCGATCTCTGTTCCCTTTCGCCCGATGACGATACCCGGCCGCGCCGTGTAGATGGTTACGCGAATACTGTTCCAGGCGCGCTCGATGACAATCTTTGAAACTGCCGCGAGTTTCAGCTTATCTTTTACATAGGCGCGAATCTTTAAATCGCTATGGAGAAAGTCAGGTAGCTCTTTGGGCGATGCATACCATCGTGAACGCCACTCACGATTAACTGCCAGGCGATAGCCTATCGGATTTACTTTTTGGCCCATGGTTATTCTTGATTACTGGATTCGTCAGCACCGGCGGCACTACTCGCTGGCTTGCTCCCCCCGCTCTTCGCTCTCTTCCTGGTTTTGCTCTGCGGTCCCTTCTTTTTGCTGGCACTCTTCTTCGGAGCGCGTGTCTTGATCTCAATCTCGTCGGTTAAAACGATTCGGATATGACTGGTTCGTTTGCGAATTGGACCCGCGCTGCCGCGTGCCTTCGGTTGAAAGCGCTTAAACGTTGGTCCCTCGCCGACGACAGCCTCGCGAACAACTAGCTTCTCAACACGCAGATTGGCATTGTTCTCGGCATTCGCAACCGCGCTCTTCAAGGTCTTCGCCACAAGCGCTGCCGCCTTTTTAGGAGTAAACGCGAGAATATCCAGCGCCGCCACAACGGGAAGGCCCTGAATCTCCCGCGTCACTTCGCGTGCTTTGAACGCCGAAATGCGCGCTCCCCGGTAGATGGATTTAATCTGCATGTTGGATGCTTTCGCTGAAAGGTTGTAAATCTCTATTGTTGAGAGGCAACCTTGAGGCGGTCGCCAGTTCTTATTCGTTCTTGATCACTCAGGTATTGAATCAGGCCACCCGCAATCTTTTCCCGCACATCGACAATTCGGACGCTGCCGACGATGTTGTCCCCCCGAACGATGTCGAACGGCATACCAACCTTGACCCCATGACGGCTGCCAATATTTGCCACAACAAGATTCAAGTCTTCCTTAATGCTAACCACCATCCCATCAGTCAGTGTCGATGGCTCAGCCTGAGCGTTCACAGCATCGGGTGCATTGATTCCCAGTACCTTCGCCGATTCGCGCATCGTCGCCTCGAGATCCAGCCGAATTGCGGCATCGCTGCTCAAGGAAACCTTATTGTACCGCAAGACCGCCTCCGACAAACCGATCAACGCCGAACGCAGTTTGCTTCGCTCATCTTCGGCAATTTTTAGATCGTTTAGCAATTTGATCACCCGGTCATCCAGGTTGCCGGTCCCAAGTGCTTCCAAACGAACAGTCAATTCGCCGGCCTTTCGGCGATAACTCTCCGCTTCAGTCGTTTTGACAGCCAGACTCTTTTGAAGACTGCTCACGACAGCTTCCGCTGCGGCGAGCTTTTCCTTGAGCGACTTGTTTTCACCCAACGCGGAACCGAGCGCCACTGCCTTCTCCGCTCTATCAATATCGGTTGTTATCAAAGAACTTGCCTCTTGTGCGGCAACGGTTGTAACCAGCGCCAAACACAACCCGAGGACGAGGGTCACGGTTCTGATACACCGGATCCAGACTGCCAAGGCAGGCACATGACACTGTGACGTTACTTTCACGGATGGATCCTCAGTGTCCCTCTTTCATTATTTCGTCACCTTTGCAGTATGGGAGCCGTGCTTCTTGAAAATTCGCGTAGGCGAAAACTCTCCAAGCTTGTGACCCACCATGTTCTCAGTAACGAAGACGGAATTGAAAATCTTCCCGTTGTGCACCAGAAATGTATGACCGACGAAATCGGGTGTGATCGTTGACCGGCGCGACCAGGTTTTGATCGGCTTCTTCACACCACCTTCATTCATTTTGTCGATCTTCTCGAAAAGCTGCTGTTCGACAAACGGACCTTTTTTGAGTGAGCGTCCCATATTATGTGATTCTTGTCGGCTTTAGGATTTCTTTTTGGCCTTACGGCGCTCAACGATAAACGTGTTGCTTGGTTTATGTTTGCGTCGTGTTTTGAAGCCCTTGGCTAATTGGCCCCATGGGGACATCGGATGATGGCGTCCACCGCCCCCCTTTGATTTACCCTGGCCGCCGCCCATCGGGTGGTCGATCGGGTTCATCACCATGCCGCGGACCGTGGGCCGAATGCCGAGCCAGCGGCTACGCCCAGCCTTACCAGACGAGACATTCATGTGATCAACATTCCCAACCTGTCCAATGGTAGCGTAGCAACTGACGTGGATCTTGCGGATCTCGCCCGACGGGAGCTTGACCAATGCATAATCCCCCTCCCGGTTGTTCAGGATCACCTGTTGACCCGCACTTCGAGCGATTTGACCTCCGCGACCCGGCGCCAATTCGACGTTGTGAACCGCCGTTCCGAGCGGAATCGACTTGAGGGGCAACGCGTTTCCGATTTCCGGCGCAGCATCATCTCCAGCGGTAATTTTGACTCCGACGCCCAAACCAATTGGGGCAAGGATGTAAGTCTTTTCTCCATCTGGATACTGAACCAGCGCAATCCGCGCGCTCCGATTCGGATCGTACTCGATGGCGATTACTTCCCCAAAGACCCCTCGTCGCTTTCTCTTAAAGTCGATGATCCGATACTTCTGTTTGTGGCCTCCACCGATGTGCCTCGTAGTAAGGCGTCCCTGGTTGTTGCGACCGCCGGATTTCTTCTTCGTTTCAACCAGTGATTTCTCCGGCTTCTTTTTGGTGATCTCGTCAAACGCCGGGAGGACCTTGAAGCGGTTGGTCGGTGTTAGTGGACGGAAGGTTTTGAGGGCCATGGCGAGTCTCGGGATTTCTAGGCGAGTTCGATCTTGTCGCCGCTCTTCAAGCGCACGATCGCCTTTTTCCAATTGGCTTTGCGACCGAACGAGGCCGTCCGCTCGCGCTTCTTTTTGCCAGCATAGTTACAGGTATTCACAGATACCACTGACTTCTTGAAAAGCTTTTCAATGGCGGCTTTGATTTGCAGCTTATTCGCCTTGGGGTTCACGCGGAAGACGTACTTGTTCTCCTTTTCGCTCAAGAGCGTCGCCTTCTCCGTCAAGCAAACGGTTTGAATGATATCGTAAGTCTCGTTCATCGCGAGGTGGTTCTTTCAGCAAGTTGCGTCAAGGCGTCGGTCGTTACGATGATCTTCCTGAATGCGAGCAACTGCTCCGTATTTACCTCGGCGGAAGTGATAAGTCGGGCCGGCTGCACGTTACGGGCCGCGAGATATGTTTGAGCATCAAATTCCTTGCCGACAATGAGAACCTTTTCCTCCGGCGTAATCGCCTTAAGAGCCGCAACAAATTGCCGCGTCTTTGCCTCTTTCACGCCAAAGTTATCCACCATCAAAATGTCACCGGCCTTGATACGCTCAGAGAGCGCCTTCCGAAGCGCCAGACGTCGGACGGTCTTCGGGACCTTCTTTGAATAGTCCCGGGGCTTTGGACCGAAAGCCACACCGCCACCGACCCAGACCGGGGATGATTTGTAACCCGCGCGGGCTCGTCCGGTGCCTTTTTGGCGCCAAGGCTTGGCTCCGCTCAGGTTAACATCGGCCTTGGATTTCGTGTTCGCGGTTCCACTGCGGCGGGCGGCTCGCATGGCGACGACGACATCATGGACCGCCTGAGTGTATTTGCCATTCTCGATGACATCAATGTTCGCAGCGCGCGCCGCCTCAATACTAAGAACTTTTGCGCTCATGGATTACTTTGGTTCCTCCTTCGCCTTTTTAGCAGGACGCACCACGACGAAGCTTCCCGCCGCGCCCGGAACCGCACCCGTCACGAGAATGATTCCATCCTCCGCACGGACCTGAAGAACTCGCAGGTTTTGCACTGTCACTCGCTCGTCACCCATGTGACCCGGCATCCCCATATTCTTCCAAATCCGTCCTGGCGTCGACCGGTTACCAATTGCGCCGTTGCGCCGATGCATCATGGAGCCATGCGACGCAGGCTGGCCCGCCATATTATGCTTCCGCACAACTCCCTGAAATCCCTTGCCTTTTGATTGGCCGATCACATCTACAAGATCACCCACTGAGAACTGATTGACGTTCAAATCGACGGCACCTTCCAAGGTCGTTCCCTCTGGCAACCGAAACTCTTTCAATACTTTCTTCGGCTCGGAACCGGCCTTCTTGAAGTGCCCTAGAAGCGGCTTGGTGACGCGGTGCTCCTTCTGGGCGTCAAAACCAACCTGTACTGCGGAGTATCCATCTTTCTCCTCTGTCTTTATCTGAACTGCAGCATTACTTCCGGCTTCTATTACAGTGACGGGCGTGGCTTTCCCGTTGTCGTCGTAGACTCGGGTCATGCCCAACTTTCTGCCTAACAATCCGATCTTCATGTTCGGTTCGTAACTAAAAGTTAAATCTTGATGGTGATATCCACGCCGGCCGGAAGATTGAGCTTCTTCAGTTCGTCCACCGTCTTTGCGGTAGGCTCAATGATATCGAGCAGCCGTTTGTGGGTTCGGATTTCAAATTGCTCCATCGATTTCTTGTCCACGTGAGGTGAGCGATTCACCGTGAACTTCTCGATGCGTGTGGGGAGCGGGATCGGGCCCGCGACCTGGGCGCCAGTGCGCTTGGCCGTTTCGACGATCTCCGCTGCCGAGGTATCGAGCATGCGGAAGTCAAATGCCTTTAGACGAATGCGAATGCGTTGGCCGGTCATATTGATGTTGGTTTTACTTGGCCTTTTGATCCAGGACCGCGGCGAGCACTTGCGCCGGCACCTGTTCGAAGTGAGAAGGTTCCATCGAGTAACTGGATCGCCCCTTGGAAAGGGAGCGGATTGCGGTCGCATAGCCGAACATTTCGGCGAGCGGAACCTCCGCGTTGATGATGGAGAGATTGTTCTTGGCTTCGATGCTCATGATCTTCCCGCGCCGGCGATTCAGGTCGCCCATGATGTCCCCTTGATACTCTTCCGGCGTGCTGTTTTCGACCTTCATGATCGGTTCGAGCAGAATTGAGTTAGCCTTCTTGAAGCCATCTTTCATCGCGAATATGGCAGCCATTTTGAAGGCGAGTTCGTTGGAATCCACGTCGTGGTAACTTCCGTCGATGATATCGACCTCAACATCGATCACCGGATAGCCGCCAATCACGCCATTAAGGACCGCTTCTTCGATTCCCTTCTTACAGGCCGGGATGTACTCTTTCGGGATGGTCCCTCCAACAACCTTGTTTTCGATGGTTAGACCTTTGCCGCGTTCAGCAGGCCGCACATTGACGATCACGTGACCATACTGCCCTCGGCCACCCGATTGTTTGATGAGTTTGCCTTCGCCCGTCGCTGGTTTGGTGATTGTCTCGCGATAGGCAATCTGCGGTTTACCGGCATTTGCATCCACCTTGAACTCCCGCATCATGCGGTCACGAATAATCTCCAGGTGCAATTCACCCATTCCGGCGATGATCGTCTGGCCAGTATCCTCGTTCGTGAAGACCCGGAACGTCGGATCCTCCTCGGCCAGGCGTTGCAAAGCATTGCCCATTTTCTCCTGGTCGATTTTCGTCTTTGGCTCGATTGCCATCGAGATAACCGGATCAGGAAATGATGGCGGCTCCAGGAGCAGCGGATAATCCTCATCACAGAGAGTATCGCCCGTCGTGACATTCTTGATACCAACAATGGCAGCGATATCTCCGGAATAGATGGTCTCGATATCTTCACGTTTATCCGCCTGAATCTGGATCAGCCGGCTAATTCGATCACGCTTGTTAGTGCGCGGGTTATAAACCGTGTCCCCTTTCGACAGACTCCCGCTATAAACCCGGAAGAAGACGAGCTTGCCAACAAACGGATCACTCCAAAGTTTGAAGGCGAGGGAGCAGAATTTTCCGTTGTCGTCCGTGATCGCTTCCACCGGTGCGCCACTATCGGGATCCTGGCCCTTGGCAGGCGGGATTTCGATCGGGCTTGGCAGGTAGTCGATAACCGCGTCCACGAGGTATTGCACACCTTTGTTTTTGAAGGCGGAACCGCCCACAACTGGAACGAATTTATTAGCGATCGTTTGGCGGCGAATCCCGGCCTTGAGCATCTCCACCGTGATCGGTTTTTCCTCCAGAAACGCCATACCGACCTCGTCATCAAGGTCTGAAATCGCGGTAACCAGATCGTGGTAGGCACTATCTACCAGGTCCTTGTACTCTGCCGGCACCTCTTCGATCATGTAGTTCGAACCCATCTTCTCGTCATCGAGATAGATGACCGCCTTCTTGTTAATAACGTCGAGTTGCCCCCGCAGATTGTCCTCTGCTCCAAGCGGGATCAGCACGGGCCACGCATTGGCCCGCAACTTCGTCCGCATGTCATTGATGGCGTTGTTAAAGTTCGCGCCCGTCCGATCCATCTTGTTCACGAACGCAATGCGCGGAACATTATATTTCGTGGCCTGACGCCACACCGTCTCGGACTGCGGCTGCACACCTGCCACGCCACAAAATACGGCAACCGCCCCATCAAGCACGCGCAATGACCGCTCCACTTCCGCGGTAAAATCCACATGCCCGGGCGTGTCGATGATGTTCACGCGCATCTTGATGCCATCAAAAGCTTTGAAAACCCCGGGTTCCTTGCGCTGCTGCCAGAAACACGTGGTCGCAGCCGATGTAATGGTGATGCCGCGCTCACGCTCCTGCTCCATCCAGTCCGTCACGGTCGTGCCTTCATGCACTTCACCGATCTTATGGATCATTCCCGTGTAAAAGAGGATGCGCTCAGTCAGCGTCGTCTTGCCGGCATCGATGTGCGCGGCAATGCCAATGTTTCGCGTCCGCTCGAGTGGATACGCGCGATTCGGCGAATTCGGATTGGTGGTTGCTGGAACAGCGGCGACCGACATAAGTTTTCGCTGATTAAAATCGGAAATGAGCAAAGGCGCGGTTCGCCTGCGCCATCTTGTGCGTATCGTCGCGTTTCTTGATGGCGTTCCCCTGACCTGCCGCAGCCTCCTTGAGTTCGCTGGCCAGCGCCTTCATCAAGGGAACATTCTTGCGGGCTTGTGCGTAACCGACGATCCAGCGCATCGCCAACGCGAGCTGGCGTCCCGGCGGAACCTCCATCGGCACTTGATAGGTCGCGCCACCGACACGGCGGCTCTTGACCTCCAACCGCGGCTTCACGTTATCGAGCGCCTTGTGCAGAACTTCGAGAGGATCCACGGTATCGCTGCCTGTCCGCGTCTCTTCGATTGCGGTGTAAACCACGCGTTCCGCGAGCGATTTCTTCCCGTCCTTCATGACCGTGCTAATAAGGCGCGCCACAACAGGGCTGCCATAACGGCCATCAAGCTTCTCTTCCTTATGAATGACGCGGCGACGACGGGACATTGTTAATGACGGGTAAAATGAGAGATGCGGGATCTTATTTCTTGGCTTTCGCGGCGTCGGCGCCCGGCTTTGGTCGTTTGGCTCCGTACTTGGAGCGACTGCGACGACGGCCATCGACGCCCAGCGCGTCCAGTGTCCCGCGCACGATGTGGTATCGCACGCCGGGCAAGTCCTTCACGCGGCCCCCACGCACCAGCACGATCGAGTGCTCCTGCAAGTTGTGACCCTCGCCTGGAATGTACGCGATGACCTCATACCCATTCGTCAACCGAACCTTCGCGACTTTGCGCAAGGCCGAATTCGGCTTCTTCGGCGTGCGGGTCATGACCTGCACGCAGACGCCGCGGCGAAATGGACAATTCGTCAGAGCCGGTGATTTCGATTTCACCGTAATCTTCTTACGTCCTTTTTTGACGAGCTGATTGATCGTGGGCATTGAGATTTGGCGCGCTGTAAAATTCGCTCTCGGTCACTTTCCGCCACCGGATTTACCGGAGACGAAAAACCCGCCTTGGCCTTCAGGGAGCGAGCCCTCAGGCGGCGGGGAGCGCGGACACTAGGAGGATTCGTTTGTGACGCAAGCAAATTCTCCAGAGGCGCTCGGATTATGTTTCGCGGGCCTTTCGGAGCGTTGATCCGATGCGGACCGCGTGTTCCTTGATGCGACTCCCGGCCGTCTTCTGCTCGCGAAGACTCTTCGACTTTCGTCGGGAGCCGCGAGAGCGCGAATGACGCGAGAGCGCGAAAAGGGGTAGGATGTTTAGGTGAGCGGATGCACGCGCGCAAGCGCGATTTGCAAAAATTTCCATGCTCGCCTTGGTGGCGGACATCAGTCGCCGGTCTTGCGCTGCGCGTGAAACGCCGCGCCAACAAGCGTTCCGCCAATGACAATCAGCGGCAGGAGGCTCCATCGGGACTGAGGCCAGAGGAATTCGCCAACATTGCAAGACGCCCACGTTGCGGGCATCGAGTCGATGGAAAAAGCACCGAAGCCGAGCAACCCGTCATAGACTCCCACGGGATTGACCGAGACGGGCCCGCGGATGGCGGCGAGCAGGAACGGGTCCTGGTCACCGCGTTCAATCGCCGCGCGCCACTCGACGCGCCTTTCCGCGAGCTCGCT
>Ga0111538_10011367_pt1 | contig 11812 bp, 13 predicted proteins | sample SoiMethybrSBSTD1_FD_79669 | JGI IMG/M metagenome (GOLD analysis project Ga0111538, IMG submission 79669) | Bulk soil microbial communities from a Populus tree surrounding site in Tennessee, USA - Soil MetaG P. TD hybrid SBSTD1 (version 2)... | ecosystem: Environmental > Terrestrial > Soil >...
AAGCCCTGGAGCTGGCGCTTGATGATCTCGCTGATCTCTTCCGCCTTGATCATGTCCTATCCCCTTGCCAGGCGCTCGCGCATGCGCGCGAGCTGCCCGTCGAGACTGCCATCCAGGATGAGGCTGCCCACCTGGGCGACGAACCCGCCCAGGAGCGAAGTGTCCACGGATTCCTCGACGATGACCTGCTTGCCCAGCGCCTGGCCGAGCCGGGCGGCGAGCTGTGTCTTCTCGTCGGCGGTGAAGGCGACCGAGGTGCGCAGCTCGGCGCGGACGCGCCCGGCCGCCTCGTCGACCATCGCGCGATAGGCGGCGAGCAGCTCGGGCAGATGGTCCATGCGCCCGCGCCCGGCCACCAGTCCCACCGCCTTCTGCACGGTGGCGGAGGCGCCGACGCGCTTGGCGACCTCGGTGGCGACGGCCTGCCGGTCCCCCGGCTTGATCCACGGCCGCTGGAGCATGGCGCCCAGCGCCGGGCTCGCCGCGAGGGCCGCCGCGAACTGCTCGAGCTCGCGCCCCGCGGCCTCGGCATTGCCGGCCTCGCGCGCGATCGAGAAGATGGCTTTCGCATAGCGCCGGGCCGTCCCGTGCCGGGACTTCATCTAGTTGACCCGGTCGACGCGGGTGAGCGCTTCCTGGATGATCCGGCGATGGTCCTCGTCGCGCAGGCTCTTCTTGATGAGCCGCTCCGCGATCTGCACCGCGAGGTCACCGACTTCCTGCCGGAGCTGTTGCCGCGCGCGCCGGATGTCCTGATCCATCTCGGCCTTGGCGCTCTCGACCAGCCTGGCCGCCTCCGCGCGCGCCGCCTCGAGCAAGCGGCGCTGCTCCTCACCCGCTTCCTTCATGGCGGTGGCGCGGATCTGCTGCGCCTCGGCGAGCGACGCCTGGATCTGGGCCGCGTGCTGCTGGCGCTGGCGCTCGGCTTCGGCGCGGGCCGCCTGGGCCTCCTCCAGCGACTTCTTGATGGCCTGAGTGCGCTCGTCCATCTTCGCGACCAGGGGCTTGTAGAGGAGCTTCCACAGGATGAAGAGCAGGACGGCGAAGTTGATGGCCTGGATGAGCAGCGATTTGTCCAGGCTGATCAGCCCGCCCTCATGGCCCCCGCCCTCCGCGGCCAGCACGGGCGAGGCGAGCACGAGGACGGCGAGGGCGACGAACCCGAGCGTGCGGCGCATGGTGGTAACTCCGGCGGTTCGAAGTTGTGAAATTAGGGACAAACGCTAGACAAGTATCACGGGCGCGAGAAAACTGTCAAGGCCCTCACCGGTCGCGCCGGCCGATGACGCCGCCTCCCACGACCAGGTCGCCCTGATAGAAAACGACCGACTGCCCCGGGGTGATTGCCCGCTGAGGGGCTGTGAACCGGACCTCGGCGCCGAGGGTGCCGTCGGGGCCGCGCTCGGGTGGATGGAGGACGGCCGCCACGGGGGCCTGGCTGTGGCGGATCTTGGCCTGGACGGCCAAGGGGGCCTCGAGGCTCGCCACCGAAATGAGGTTCACCTGCTCGGCCCAGAGCCAGTCGGCCTCGAGCTCGTCGACGGCGCCCACCACCACGGCATTGCGCTCGGGATCCAGGGCCGTCACATAGAGGGTGCGCCCGGTGGCGAGGCCCAGGCCGCGCCGCTGCCCCACCGTGAAGTCCGCGAGCCCGGCATGGCGGCCCAGCTCGCGCCCCTGCCCGTCCACGATGGGCCCGGCGCGAAAGGCCTCGGGGCGCCGGCGGCGGAGGAAGCCGCGGTAGTCGTGATCGGGGATGAAGCAGATCTCCTGACTCTCCGGGGTGTCCGCGGTGGCGAGGCCGAGCGCGCGCGCCTTGGCCCGCACGTCTTCCTTCACCAGATCGCCCACGGGAAAGCGCGCGGCCTCGAGCTGCGCCTGGGTGAGCGGCCAGAGAAAATCCGACTGATCCTTGCGCACATCGCGCCCGCGCCAGAGGAGCCGGCGGCCCGAGGCGGGGTCGCACGTGATCCGGGCGTAATGGCCGGTGGCTACCGCCGCCGCGTCCCACGCGCGGGCGCGCGCGAGCAGGGAGCCGAACTTCACCTGGCGGTTACAGGCCACGCACGGCACCGGCGTGCGGCCGGCGGCGTACTCGTCGATGAACGGCGCGATCACCGCCGAATCGAACTCGCGCTCGCTGTTGAGGAGGTAGTACGGGATGCCGAGCTGCCGCGCCACCGCCCGCGCGCCGTCCACCGACTCCGTGGAGCAGCACGAGCCGAAGCGCCGGGTCGCGTCCTGCGGCTCGCGCCAGGGCCAGACGCGCAGCGTGACCCCCACGACGTCGAAGCCCTGCTCGACGAGCAGTGCGGCGGCGACGGAGGAGTCCACGCCCCCACTCATGCCGACGATCACACGCTCTTTCAACGCAGGTGCCCCAGCGCTCCACTCGCCCGCGTCAGCGCCGCGCCGTCAGGATCTCGGCGATGCGGTCGAGGTCCTCGGGCGACGCGTAGGCGATCTCGATGCGGCCGTGGCGTTCATTGCCCACGAGCCGCACTCGCGTGGCCAGCGCCTCGCGAAACGCGTCCTCGAGCGCGGTGAGCTCGGGTGATCGGCGGGCGGCGCGGCGCGGCTGGATGCCGCGCTTCTTCTGCACGCCCTCTTCGGTCGCGCGCACCGACCATGAGTGCGCGAGGATCTCCTCGCGCAGGCGGAGCTGCTCGATCACGGAGTCCAGCGAGAGTAGCGCGCGCGCGTGCCCCATCGTGAGCCGGCCGCTGCGGAGGTCGGAGCGAATCGGCTCGGGCAGCTTCAGGAGCCGGAGACAGTTCGAGATCGTGCTGCGATCCTTGCTCACGCGCTCGGCCAGCTCCTCCTGCGTCCAGCCGAACTCGGCGAGCAGACGCTGATAGGCCTCGGCCTCCTCGATCGGGTTCAGGTCCTCGCGGAGCAGGTTCTCGACCAGCGCGAGCTCGAGGCTCTCGGCGTCGGAGACTTCCCGGACGACCGCGGGAATGTGCGTGAGGCCGGCGATCTTGGCCGCGCGCCAGCGGCGCTCGCCGACAATGAGCTGATACCCGGGCCCTGCCTTCCGGACCACGATCGGCTGGATCAGACCCGACTTCTGGAGGGACCCAGCCAGATCATTCAAAGCGTTGATATCAAAGTCTTTTCTTGGCTGCTGTGGATTCGGGCTAATCGCGTCGGTCGCAATCTCCTGGACGCCGGCCACATCGCTTGGGGTCGACTCCCCCAGACTGGGCGGGAGCAAGGCACCGAGACCGCGACCAAGCCCGTGTCGATTAGCCATGGACGAGCACCTCCTTGGTAAGCTCGAGGTAAGCAATGGATCCGGAGGACCGGAGGTCGTAGAGAAAGACGGGACGGCCGTGGCTGGGCGCCTCCGTGAGACGGACATTGCGAGGGATCACGGTCGCGAAGGTCTGCCCGCCGAGATGCTGATGCACCTCGTTCTTCACCTGGGCCGCGAGGCTCGTGCGGCCGTCGAACATCGTGAAGAGGATCCCCTCGACCGCGAGCCGCGGGTTGAGACGCTCACGCACCATGTTGATCGTGCGGATGAGCTGGGCCAGCCCCTCCATGGCGTAGTATTCGCACTGGAGCGGAATCAGCACCGAGTCCGCGGCCGTGAGGGCGTTCAGGGTCAGGAGCCCGAGCGACGGCGGACAGTCGATCACGATGAAGTCGAGCTCGTCGCGAGCGGCGTCCACGGCGGTCTTGAGGCGGTGCTCGCGGTCCGACGTGCCCACCAGCTCGATCTCCGCGCCCACGAGGTCCATCTCCGACGGCACGATCCCGAGGAATGGGAGCGCGGTCGGCGCGGTCGCCTCCCTCAGAGGGAGGCCGTCCAGGAGGACGCTGTACACGGTTTGCCTGGGCTCGGCCTTGTTGAGACCAAGGCCCGTCGTCGCGTTACCCTGGGGGTCGAGGTCGATCAGGACCGTACGTCGCTCCGCCAGCGCCAGTCCGGCGGAGAGGTTCACGGCCGTGGTGGTCTTTCCCACGCCCCCCTTCTGATTCACGACTGCGATTACCCTGGCCACTGCGCCCTCATGTTCCACGTGAAACATCCGACAATGGGCCCCGGGCGGCTTCGTTCCACGTGGAACATTACCTCACGCAGGGGCCCGGATCAAGCTTCGTGCGAGGTCACCAAAAACGCCCGTTCCATCTGAAGTTTAGTATAGGGGGCCCGGACCCAGGTCATCCCGGTCGGCGCCCGGGGTAGGGCTCCCGAGGCTGGGGGCCCCGAAATCACGATTCGGCCACCCGGTTTGAGCCAGCGGCGGCACATCGCTAGGAAGGGTCCCGTCGGCGTGACTGCTCGAGCGACGGCGACGTCATAGCGGCCGCTAAGTTCGGGATCCTCCCGGATCGCATCCTCGGCGCGAGCATCGACGAGCCGGACCGTCTCCAGCCCTAGCTCTCGGCGGACGGTCCGGAGGAACGAGGCGCGCTTTTGCCGCGCCTCCACCAGCGTCGCCTCGATTCGGGAGTCGATCAGGTGAAGCGGGAGGCCCGGGATTCCGGCCCCTGAGCCGATGTCCACCAGACGAAGGGGACGGGCAGGGAGCTGAGGCAGGAACAGGAGCGAGTCGACGAAGAGCCCGCGCACGATCCCGCGCGGGTCCTTGAGTCCCGTGAGGTCGTGCACCCGGTTCCACTCGACGAGCAGCTCGAGGTACCGCGTGAACCGCTGCCGGTCCTCCGCGCTTGCGGGACGACCGGCGAGGAGGGGAATCGCCCCGAGCAGCTCGTCGAGCGGGTCGCCGGCGGACCCCTTGCGGGTCACGCCTTCTTCGCGGCGCGCGCCGGGGCCTTCGCCGCCTTCGTGGTGCCCCGGTTCATGTAGTGCTGCTGGGCGATCTGCAGGACGTTCGACAGGGTCCAGTAGAGCACCAGGCCGGAGGGCAGGTTGAGGAACATGAACGTGAAGACGATCGGCATCAGGAGCATGACCTTGGCCTGGCGAGGATCGCCCATCACGGGCGTCATCTTCTGCTGAATGAACATCGACGCGCCCATGAGGAGAGGCAGTACGTAGGTCGGATCGAAGTCCGCCAGATTGCAGATCCACAGATCCTTCCCGCCGAGCAGGGGAAGCCAGCTCGGCGCGCGGCCGAAGCAGATGAACGGCGCGTTCTGGATCTCCACCGCAACCGACAGCGCGACGTAGAGCGCGTAGAAGACCGGGATCTGCACGATCATCGGCAAGCAGCCGCCGAGAGGATTCACTCCGTGCTGCCGGTAGAGCGCCATCGTCTCCTGCTGGAGCTTGGCGGAGTCGTTCTTGTACTTGGCGCGAAGCTGATTGACCTGCGGCTGAATGGCCTGCATGCCCTTCATCGACCGCATGCTCTTCACGGTGAGCGGGAAGAAGATCGCCTTCATGATCACCGTGAGCAGGATGATGGCAACCCCGTAGTTCCCGGTCCAGGCGAAGAAGAGATGCAACATCCAGAGCACGGGAACGGCCACCCACTCCATGGGGAGGCCTCCGTAGTGCTGCGGGGCCGGGAACCCACCGAAATATATGGCCTTTTCGAGCCCAACGCCCAGCGCCTTGAGCCGGTCGTACTCTTTGGGCCCGACGTAGAGGAGCACCGTGCCCTCCCACGACTGTCCCGGCTGTAGCGTGGGAAGCGTCGTGCGCACGGCCACCGACGCGGAGCCGTTGACCGGCGTCTCGGCGAGCTTCCATCCGGGCCCTTTGGGGATGAGGGCCGAGACGTACCATTCGCTCTCGAGGGCGATCCAGCTGCCGTCCGCGGTGTGCCGCGATTCCTTCGACAGCGGCTCACGCCGCAGGCCATCGGCCAGAAGGCCAACGACGCGGACGGGATGCTGCCCGTGGAATTCCTCCGCACGATCCTTCGGCCATTCGACGGGCGCGCGCCAGCCCATCACGAGCTCGGCGGTCTGCGCCACCGAGTGGCGATTCTCGACGCGGATCTTCTTCTCGACGGTGTAGTTGTCGGGGCGGAAGCGGCGCGTCTCACTGATGCGGAGTCCGAAGCCGTCGTCGCCGGTCAGTATCAGGTCGGCGTGCGGCTGGTCCTTGCTGACGTCTAGACGATCAGTGGAGAGCTGAAAGTGCACGACCTGGGCAGGGGAGCCGGCGCGCTCGACGATGAGCCCGGAGGGCTCGAGCAGACCCGGGATCACGAGAGGCTTTTGTCCCCTATAGTTCAAGTCCCACTCTCGGAGCTGGCCGCCGCGGCTGCTCACCGTGGCGTGATAGAGCGGCGCGCGGATTTCCGTCGCGCGCTCGGGGATCGCGGGTGCGGCGACGGGTGCGGGCGCAGCGGCGGCAGCGCCGGGTGTCGTGGGCGCAGCGCCGGGCGCCGCCGCGCCGGGGCCGGGCTTGCCAGGCGATCCGGTCTTCGCCGGCTCGGGGTGCTGCTGCGCCGGCGGCGTGAGAAAGAAGGTCTGATACAGCATCAAGAGGCCCGCCATGAGCATGGCGGCCACGATGACTCGCTTCTCCATTACCGTCCTTGTCCGTGGGTGTTGAGCAGCGGGGGCGGGGGCGGGTCGTAGCCGCCGGGGTGGAACGGATGGCACCGGCCGATCCGCTTCACCGTCAGCCACAGCCCGCGTGCGAACCCATGCTCCGTGAGAGCGAGCCGCGCGTACTCCGAGCAGCTCGGCGCGAATCGGCAGACGTGCGGCAGTGCGGGGCGGAGCACGAGCTGATAGCCCCGCACCGCCCGCTCGGCCAGCCGGGCCATCGATGTCATGTCGACCTCAGCGTCCCACGGTCCGGCCCAGCTGGCGTAGCACGTCGTCGACGGCCAGCACGAGGCCGGCGAACCCCGCCGTCAGCACCGGGGGTCTGGCTATCAAAATCGTTGAAATGTCAGGGAGATCCTGGATCGTGCGATGCCGGTACGCCTCGCGCAGTCGCCGCCGCGCTCGATTGCGTTTGACCGCGCCCCGGATCTGCCGGCTGACCGTGAACCCTGCCTGTTGCTTCCCGGGAGTCGGGCTCCACAGCACGACGAACGCGGGCCGCTCCAGACGCCGGCCGCGCTCGAACACCGCCTGGAACTCGCCGGCGCTTCGAAGCCGCTCGGCGCGTGGCAGCGCCAGCGGCCTAGACCGTGAGCCGCTTCCGCCCCTTGGCGCGCCGCCGCTTGAGGACCTTGCGTCCACCCTTGGTCTTCATACGCTCGCGGAAGCCGTGCGTCTTCTTCCGGCGCCGTACGTTCGGCTGAAACGTCCGCTTCATTCTCGCTTCCTTTCAGTCGTACAACCCTCGTAGGGTACTGACCGCACCAAAACAAGTCAAGGCGCGCGACCCCCTTGCGACCCGATTTCACCGTGTGGTAGGTTCGCATTCTCGTTTCCCTCCGTGTGGGTCCGGCTCGGCTCGAGGTAGAAAGGTGCCGATTGGACGTTGTGACTGGTTGGTCGGATGGCCGGTGACACCCCTTGATCCCACAAATGACCGGAGTTATCCACTCCTGTGGATAACTCTGTGCGTAACTCCTCCAACTCCTCATCGAGGCTGACCGTCTGCCATGCTTGATACTCTCTGGACCAAGCTTCTGACCGGACTCGAGCGCCGTATTCCGGCCACCACGCTCGACAACTGGGTGCGCCCATGCCGTCTCGACAGCGTGCAGGGGGATCACCTGCGCATCGCCGCCCCGAGCAAGTTCGCGCGCGACTGGCTCGCCCAGCATCACACCGACGCCTTCCAGGCGGTGGCGCGCGAGGTGATCGGCGGCAACCCGCGCGTGAGCTTCGACGTGGACAGGAACGCGCCCGCGGCGGACGCGATGGATCCGCCGCCGCCCATCGAGCCCGCGACCTCGCATGCGACCGGGCTCTCCGCGCGGTACACCTTCGAATCCTTCGTCGTCGGCAATTCGAATCAGTTCGCGCAGGCGGCCTGTCAGGCCGTCGCCGATCTGCCGTCCAAGGCCTACAACCCGCTCTTCATTTACGGGGGTGTGGGGCTCGGCAAGACGCATCTGCTCCACGCCGTCGGCCACCAGATCGCCAAGGCCTATCCGCACCTGCTCGTGCTCTACCTCTCGTCGGAGCGCTTCACCAACGAGTTGATCAACGCCATCCGGTACGACCGGACCGCGGAGTTCCGCGCGAAGTACCGCAACATCGACCTCCTCCTCATCGACGACATCCAGTTCATCTCTGGCAAGGAGCGGACCCAGGAGGAGTTCTTCCACACGTTCAACGACCTCTACGAGGCGCGGAAGCAGATCGTGATGTCCTCGGACGCCGCGCCCAAAGAGATCCCCGAGCTCGAGGAGCGGCTGCGCTCCCGCTTCGAGTGGGGCCTGATCGCCGACATCCAGCCCCCGGACTTCGAGACGCGCGTGGCCATTCTCAAGAAGAAGGCCGAGATCGAGCGTGTGCGCCTCCCCGACGACGTCGCCTACCTGATCGCCAGCCGCATCAAGGCCAACATCCGCGAGATCGAGGGGTCGCTCACGCGCATGATCGCCTTCTGCGCGCTCAGCGGCCGCGACATGACGGTCGACCTGGCCCAGGAAGTCCTGTCAGATCTCTGGGGCGAGGACGAGCGGATCATCACCATCGACCACATCCAGCGAAAGGTCGCCGAGTTCTTCGGCATCAAGCTCTCGGACCTCCGGGCCCAGAACCGCACCAAGGCCATCGCCTTCCCCCGCCAGATCGCCATGTACATCGCGCGCCAACTCACTCACGCGTCGCTCAGTGAGGTGGGTCGCGCCTTCGGCGGGAAGGACCACACCACCGTGCTCCATGGGGTCGAGAAGATCCAGCAGATGCTCCAGGAAGATCCCAAATTCAAGAAGACCATCGACTCGATTACCCAGAACATCACCCTGTGACCCACCAGACTTCCCTCTCTATCCACGCCGGGATCCACAGCCGCGCGCTCGCGGAAGTCCGCGCCACTGCGGGCGCGACGCGTGATCCACGTCGTCCACACCACTTACGCCTACGCCTACGACGGTAGTGTCTTTCTTTCTTTCCTGACAAGGGAGAACCCTCATGGAAGTCCATGTGGACCGCGATGCCTTCATCCGGGGCCTCCAGCTCGTACACAACATCGTCGAGCCGCGGCAGACGTTGCCGATCCTCGCCAATGTGCTCGTCGAGGCCTCGGCGGAGTCAGTGCGGCTGACGGCGACCGATCTGGAGGTAGGGGTGCGGGTGTCCGTTCCCGCGAAGGTCACCAAGCAGGGCTCCATCACGATCTCGGCGCGCAAGCTGACCGAGATCGTCAAGGAGCTGCCGGCGGCGCCGTTGGCCATTCGCGTCCAGGACAATGCCTGGGTCGCGCTCAAGTGCGGCGGCGCGTCGTACAAGCTGGTCGGTCTTGTACCCGATGAGTTCCCCGCGGTCGGGGCGGGGGAGGCCGCCTCATGGATCAGCCTCGACGGCAAAGTGCTGCGCGACATGCTGGCCCAGACGAGCTTCGCCATCTCGCACGACGAGAGCCGCTACGCCCTGAACGGCGTGCTGTTCACGGTCATCGGCAAGGAGCTGCGCCTGGTGGCGACCGATGGCCACCGGCTCGCGGTGGCCAGCCGGCCCCTCGTCAACGGGGGAGCGAACGTGTCCGGGATCGTGCCGCGGAAGGCGGTGCAGGAGATCGCCCGCATCGTGGGGTCGGGGGAAGAGGTCCAGGTTTCGGTGAGCGACAACCAGTTCGTCCTCCAGATGCCCAATACCCTCCTGATGGCCCGGCTCATCGAGGGGACGTTCCCGAACTACGAGCAGGTGGTGCCCAAGGCGCACCCCCGGAAGATCACGATGCCGCGGGCGGCGCTCAGCGCGGCGCTGCGGCGGGTGTCCGTCCTGTCAGAAGAGCGGACCAAGCCCATCAAGCTCACGCTCACGCCGGGCTCCCTCAAGCTGAGCGCGTATCACCCGGACTACGGCGAGGCGGAAGAAAGCCTGGAGGTCGAGGCGACGGGCGAGGAGATCACGATCGGGTTCAACTCGCGCTATCTCCTCGACGCCCTGACCGCGCAGACGAGCGAGCAGATCGTCCTCGAACTGAAGGACGGAGTGAGCCCCGGAGTGGTGCGGAGCTTCGAGGAGGAGGGGTCGCTGTGTGTTATAATGCCCATGCGGATTTAGGACGCACGGAGGAGCGAATCCCGGGTGCAAATCGAATGGATAGCGCTGTCTGATTTTCGTAGTTACGCTGCGCTGTCCTATTCGCCGTCCTCGACGCTGAACATCGTCACCGGCCCTAACGGCCAGGGCAAAACCAACCTCCTCGAAGCCCTCGGATTGCTCCTCGTCGGGCGCTCCTTCCGCGGCGCCAAGGCCCTCGAGCTCGCCCGCTGGGACGCGCCGCGGGCGAGCGTGAATGGCGAAATCAAGCGCGCCGACGCCGCGCGCACGATTCGCCGCACCATCGGACCGCGCGAGGACGGGGCCTGGGCGGTGATGGGCGAGGGATGCCCGTGGGCGCGCGCCATCCCTTTTGGGTGGCAGGATCTCGCCATCCTCACGGGAGGGCCGCAGGCGCGTCGGGCCTTCCTCGACGGGTTCGCGGGGAAGCTATACCCCGCGCATGCGGCGACGGTGGGCCGCTATCGGCGCGTGCTCGAGCGCCGCAATCATCTCCTCCAGTCGGGGCAGCCGCCCATGGTCATCGACGAGGCGCTCGAGCCGTGGGACGCGCAGCTCGCGCGCGTGGGGATGGAGCTACTCGGACGGCGCCGCCAGGCGCTGGAAGAGTTGGCGACTGAGGTGCGCGGGCTCTATCCTGGAATGGCTGGAGAGGGTGATCTCGCCCTCGGCTATCGCGGGTCACTGCCCGAGGGCGTGGACGAGGGAGGATTCGTGGACGCGTTGCGGAAGCGCCGGGTCGACGAGCTGCGGCGGGGCCAGACCCTGGTCGGCCCCCATCGCGACGACCTCACCGTCGACCTCGACGGCCGCGACATGCGGCTCTACGCCTCCCGCGGCCAGCAGCGGCTCCTGGCCCTCGCGCTGCGACTCGCCGAGGCTGGCCCGGTGGCGCGGGCCGTGGGCTCGAGCCCGGTGCTCCTGCTCGACGATGCTCTGTCCGAGCTGGATCCGGCGGTGCAGGTCAATGTGCTGCGCCACGTCGAGGGCGCGGGGCAGGTCTTCCTGACCACCGCGGAGCCGACGCTGCCGACCCGCCAGGCCGCCTGGTGGCAGGTGCGCGATGGCCGGGTCGAGGACCCGGCCGCGCGGCTCGTCGCGGTCCAGCCCGTCCCCGTCCGGGGAGTGGCATGAGCTCCGAAACCTACACAGCCAGCGACATCAAGGTCCTCGAGGGCCTCGAGGCCGTCCGGAAACGCCCCGCGATGTACGTCGGGGACACCGGCGCCTACGGGCTCCACCACCTCGTCTACGAGGTCGTCGACAACTCCGTCGACGAGGCGCTCGCCGGCTACTGCGACAGCATCAAGGTGATCCTTCACTCCGACGGCTCCTGCTCGGTGGGCGACAACGGGCGCGGCATCCCGGTGGACAACCACAAGGAGAGTGGCAAATCGGCGGCCGAGGTCGTGCTCACCGTCCTCCACGCCGGCGGCAAGTTCGAGCACTCCGCGTACAAGGTGTCAGGCGGCCTCCACGGCGTCGGTGTCTCAGTGGTGAACGCGCTCAGCGAATGGCTCGAGCTCGAGATCCGGCGCGAGGGCAAGGTGTGGACACAGCGCTACGAGTACGGCGTGCCCACCGGCGAGCTCACCGCGGGCGAGAAGACGACCAAGCACGGCACAATCGTGAAGTTCAAGCCGGACGCGAAGATCTTCGAGGAAGTCACGTTCTCGTTCGACACGCTCTCGAATCGGCTCCGCGAGCTCGCCTTCCTCAACAAGGGCCTCAAGATCGTCATCGA
>Ga0111538_10011369_pt1 | contig 11810 bp, 12 predicted proteins | sample SoiMethybrSBSTD1_FD_79669 | JGI IMG/M metagenome (GOLD analysis project Ga0111538, IMG submission 79669) | Bulk soil microbial communities from a Populus tree surrounding site in Tennessee, USA - Soil MetaG P. TD hybrid SBSTD1 (version 2)... | ecosystem: Environmental > Terrestrial > Soil >...
ACCTGGTCGCCGCGCCACGGCGGCACCGGGCAGCGCGTCGTGACGAAGAGGACCTTCACCCGCGGTCCCAGCGCTTGGTGGTCGTCGCCTGGCGCCAGATGCCCGCCGTGCGCCCGCGCCGGTACCGCCACCACGCGAGCGCGTGCGCGACGCTCCGCAGGGCGACATAGGCGCCGAGCCGTGCCCGCGCCCCCGCGCCGAGGCTCGCGAGCACCGTGCGCAGCTCCGGCTGCGGCCGGCCCCGCGTCTCGATTCCCGGATACTCGTACGCGAACTGTACCTTCCCCATCTCGATGCGGATGCGCTGGCGGAAGAAGTCGGCGAGCGTGCCCGGCAGTCGCACGGCCACCTCGGCTCCCGGGGCGCGCACGACGCGTTCACGCCCCAGCTGCAGCTCGATCCAGCGCTCCGGCTCGAGCAGGTCCTCCGGGATCGTCGCCGGCATCGCCGCCAGCCGGGCGGCATAGAGCTGCGGCGAGATGTTCGGGAACTCGACGCCGTAGGGCGCCGCCATGATGCTCTCGAAGAGCCCGGGCCGCGGCGAGCACGTTGTCCGCGCCGTGGCGATTGCCGCGTCCGGGTGCGCCTCGAGGGTGTCGAGGAGGAGCCCGAACGTGTCGGGCGCGAACCCGACGTCGGCATCCATGAAGAGCGCCAGCGGCGCGCGTGCCGCCGCGCGGAGGACGTTCCAGGCGTTGGGCTTGCCGACGCGCGGCGTGAGGAGGGCCGTGACGGCGATCGCGCCCCGCGCGGGTGGCGGGGCCGTGTGCGGCGCGTCGGCCGCCAGGGTCTCGAGCGAGGCGTGCGCCCCCGCGGCGAAGTCCGCGAGCGCGGCGCGCGGGCCCGGCGCCTCCGCGCCGTTCAGGCAAACGAGCACCTCGAGCCCGTCGCGCGCCGCCTGCGGCGCGCGCCGCCAGCTCGCGAGCGCCGTGTCGAGCGTGCGCCCGAGCGCGGGCTCGTCGGTGCGACACGGCACGGCGAGGGTGATGAGCGCCTCGGTCACTCGGCGCTTCCCCCGGTGAGGCAGGCACGCGTGACCCGCGCGCACGCCGCCGCCGTCTGCCAGCGCCCGAGCGCGGCCGCCAGCGCGGCCTTCGTCCCGAACTTGCACGCGGCGACCGTACGGAACAGCCCGAGCTGCCCGCGGCGCGCGTAGAAGCGCATCTCCCCCTCGACGACCGCCGCCTCGCGCCCGAGGCCGAAGCGCTGCGCCGCGCTGACGTTCGCGCCGTGGATCGCGCGGGCGTTCGGCACGTGGATCGTGCGGAGCCCGACGGCCGCCGCGCGATGGCAGAGGTCCAGGTCCTCGCCGTAGAGGAAGTAGCTCTCGTCGAAGCCGCCGAGCTGCCGGAACGCGTCGCGCCGCACCGCCATGAACGTGCCGTAGACCCAGTCGACGACGTGAGGAGCGCTGCGCCCGCGGGTGGCCAGCCGCCCGGGTGTCGTATCGAGCAGGAGATGCGCGACGGGATGGAAGCGCGCGGCGCCCGGCTGCCAGCGGCCGGCCGCGTCGACGAGGCCGCCGCCGGCGATGCCTGCTCCGGGAGTGGTGGCGAGGGCCTGGACGAGCTTGCCGATGGCGCCGGGCTCGGCGCGCGCGTCGGGGTTGAGGAAGACGAGGACGTCGCCGCGGGCGGCCTGAGCGCCGCGATTGGCGCCGGCGGCGAAGCCGAGGTTGGCGCCGGTGTCGATAGCGCGGACGTCCGGGTATCGTGCGCGCGCCGCCGCCGTGCTGTCGTCGGACGAGGCGTTGTCGACGAGAATCGTCTCGGTGGCGTCCGCGCGGGCGATGACGAGACAGTCGAGGAGCGCCGGGCCGGCGTTCCAGTTGACGACGATGACGGAGGGGCGCACTAGACGAGCCCCGTCCCGGTGGCCGTTCCCCGGAAGCTCGCGGTTACGGACTCCGCGGCGATTCCCTCACGTCGAGCAAGCCGTGTCGCTGCCAGCCGACCAGTGCCAGCCACGTCCGGGCTGCTACCACAGGCGACGGTACCGACGGCGGCACAACGCTGGTGACCCATCCTTGGAACCAGGCTGCCGAAGAGCGCGGATCGAGTCCCGCTGAATCGCGGAGATGCTTCCGAAAGTTCTGCAGTACGTACACGAGCGCGTTCCGGACCTCGCGCGGGTTGCGAAGCATGTGTGAGTGGTAGCGGCCGTCCCAGACGCGCCCTCGCCTGCGCAGCAGCCGGTTGATCGCACGCGCTACCCGAATGGCGAGCCCCTGCACACCGCGCGCGAGCCTCGTAGGCTCGTCCGCTTCCACCAGCAGGTGTAGATGATCGGATTGGACACTGTAATGAAGGAGCCGGAAGGAGTCGTGCGCGGTCGCGCGAAAGGCGCGAGAGATCACGGCGAAGACCATGTCTCCCCGAAGCGATGGCAGCCCCCGTCGCGCCCGGAGCGTAACGTGCACCGGACAACGAGGGTCGTGCGGCGCCCGGCGACGGTGCGGCACCGAGCGGCGACCGGCGATGGGCTTTCGCCCGGCGCCTTTGCGCCGGCCACCCCAGGCGCGAACAGGGAGATCGAGCTGACGTGGCTCGCCGTCGCCTTTCATCTTGATTGGGCACTAAATATACCATGCTAGCTGGCATGTCAAGGCCAGCGGACAACGGCCAAGAGCGACGACCGCACTGGCGCCGACATCCTCCATGTCACAGACCCGCGAGACCCAAGATCATCAGGCCAAGACCCGCACAGGCGTACCAGAATTCACGCCACCACGCGTCCCAGTCACCGTGGACGAAGGCCCATCGCGCCCTCGCAAAACGCCAAGCCGCCCACAACAGACCCGTCAGCATGCAGACAAAGGCAAACGCGCTCAGGAACGTCGCCGACATGAACGCGCCCTACAACAACGCCCGCCCCATCTTCCGCAACCGCTCCGCGTCCACCCGCTTCGGAAACGAGAAATACGTCGCCTGCGCGGGGTCCATCGCGCGCGGCACCACCCGCCCCTGCTCGATCTGCTCGACCGCCTCGAGCAGCGCCTCCACGCCGACCTCCTTCGAGCGCACCATCAGATCGTGGAGTGAATCCTCCGGCCGGATCGGGACGGGACGCTGCAGGATGATGTCGCCGGCGTCGAGCTTCTCGACCATGTAGTGGACGGTGACGGTGGCGTGCGGCTCGCCGTGCACCATGGTCCAGAAGTTCGGCATCATGCCCTGGTAGCGCGGGAGGGGCGCCGAGTGCAGGTTGATGCAGCCGAAGCGCGGGACCTCGAGCACGCGCTTTCGCAGGATCTGGCTCGCGGCGACGGAGACGAGCAGGTCGGGACGGATCTCCTTCGCCAGCGTCTGCACGAACTCGGGCGCGTTGATCTTGGCGGGCGCGTACACCGCGACGCCGTGGCGGCGCGCGACGTCCCGGGCGGAATACGGCCGCGTGAGCGGTCGTATTCGATTCAGGCGGTCCGCCAGCTTCGCCCCGACGAACCGCATCCCGAGGCGGACGAAGTCGACGGGCCCGTAGAACTCCCACAGCCGGCCCGCCGTATCGCGGAGGCCCTCGTTGAACGCCGGCAGGATGATGATGCCGACGATGTCGCGCGGGCGCGCGCGGCAGAGCGCGTCGAGCGCGGGCGGCAGGTAGAACGGATCCTCCTGCGTGGCGACGACGATCCTCATGGCGCACCGCCCAGCGGCGGCGAGAGCCTCCTAGTGTCCGGCTCCTCGTCGGTCAAGCGCGCGGGCCGCGGGGCGCCTTCCCACACCTTCGCCACCCGGAGGAAGGCGTAGAACGCGCCCGTCGCGGCGATGAAGAGGCCGGGGATGCCCTCGAGGATGCCGCGATGGAGGACATAGGCACGGAAGAAGCGCCACGCCGGCTCGGCCACCATGCGGCCCACGCCCACACGGATGCGGCTCCGGCGCTCGACCGCGGCAATCGTCGTCAGGCGGTTGGCGCTGCGGAGATGGTCGGCGATGTCCGCGTAGGTGTGATGGATGAGCGGCTGGCGGAGCGGAAGCACGCGGCCGTCCACGAGCGCGCGCTCGTGCGGGTCCGTGCCGCCCCATGTGGTGGCCGTCCGGCGCAGCAGGCGCGCGATGCGCCGCGGGTACCAGCCGCCGCGCCACCACCAGCGGCCGAGGTACGACACCAGCCGCGGCGGCGCGAAGCCCGCCACTCCCGGCGGCACTTTCGCGAGCGCGCGGCGGATCTCCGTGACGAGCTCGGGCGTCACACGCTCGTCCGCATCGACGTTCAGCACCCACTCGCCGCGCGCCTGGTCGAGCGCGAACTGCTTCTGCGCGCGGTAGCCGGGCCAGGGGTTCATGATCACGCGCGCCGAGAACGCCCGCGCGCGCGCGACCGTGTCGTCGCGCGAGCCGCCGTCGACGACGACGATCTCGTCACACCACGCGATGGTCTCGAGGCAGCGCGTGATCATCGGCCCCTCGTCCTGACAGACGACGGTCGCCGACACCGTCGGCAGCGCCGGCGCCGGCGCGGGGCCGTGACGCCGATCCTTGCGCCGGGCGGCGCGCAGCACGGCCCGCGCCCACGCCCGGCGCGTCGCCACGTCGGCGTCGGGGCCGAGGTAGGCACACAGGAAGCGCGCGCGGTCGGTCGCCGCCGCCAGGCGCCCGAGCGTGCGCTCGAGCTGCATCACGTTCTTCAGGCGCCGGCGCCGGCTCACCGTCCTCGGGACCCGCACCTGCTCCAGGTCGAGGAGCACGCAGCGTGGTGCGTGCGCCGGTCCCGCCACGAGCACGTTCACGTCCTTCAGGTCGCGATGATAGACGCCCGCCGCGTGCAGGCGGCGGAAGAGCTCGCCGAGCGCCCGCGCGAGAGCGTGGCGCGCGGCACGCCGGCGCGCGGCGTCGGGGATGGCGAGGATCTCGCGCCAGCGCTCGTCGGCGGTCGGCACTCCGGCGACCGCGCGCGTGACGAGGAAGCTTCGCGCCCGGAGGCCGATGCGCCGGAACTCGACCGCGGCGACCACCTCGGGCGTCTCGAAGCCCCGCGCCGCCAGCGCCGCGGCGCCCGCCCACCCGCGGGCCGCGGGAGACGGCGCGGCGAGGCCGGCGAGCGCGTAGCGCCACCCGTAGACGTTGTAGCGCTTCACGTAGAGCGGCCCGATCGCCGTGTCGACGCGGCCGACGATGACCTTGCGCTGGAACTTGACCAGCGTGCAGTCGGCGCGCGTGAGGAGGCGATCGAAGTTGCCGTCCGCGCCCGTCAGCGTCGCGAGCTCGACGCCTCGCCCGAGCCAGGCCCTATCCGCCACGCGCGACCTCGCCGAGGAGCGCCTCGATCCGATCGAGGTGCTCGTCCCACGGATGCGTCTCGGCGCACGCGCGCGCCGCGGCGCGGAGCGCGGGCGCCTCGGGCCCGAGGGCGCGCGCGAGCGCCGCGCCGAGCGCGGCGAGATCCGTCGCGTCCTCGACGACGAGCGCGTCGAGCGGCGCGCCGAGGAGCTCGGCCGCGCCTACGCGCCGGCTCGTCACGACGGGCACGCCCGCGGCGCAGGCCTCGAGGACGACGTTGCCGAACGCCTCCTGGCGCGACGGCACGCACGCCGCGTCGGCCGCGGCCAGGATCGCCTCGACGTCGGCACGCGGGCCGGTGACGACGGCGCGCCCGTCGAGCGCGCCCGCCTCGCGGCGCCAGCGCGCGAGCCGCTCGTCACCCCCGACGAGCACGAGGACGACCTTCGCCGGCGCCGCCTCGCGCCAGAGGCGCAGCAGGAGGTCGAACCCCTTGCGCCGAAAGCCCGTGCCGATCCCCACGCAAACGCGTGCGTCGGCGGGCACGCCCAGCGCCAGGCGCGCCGCCGGCCCGAGCGTCGCGCGATGCTCGGGCCGGAAGCGCTCGAGATCGACGCCGTTGTAGACGACGGCGATCCGCTCCGGCCGGACGCCGTAGTCGCGCGCGATCTCCGCACCCGCGCCGCGCGACACGGTGAGCACGCGCCGCGACGCCGCGTACGCACGCCGCTCGAGCCATAGCACCGCCCGATGGTAGGGCCCCCGCCAGCGCGGGCGCAGGCCCGCCGACTCCATCGCGGCGAGGTAACTCCGATGCGTCCCGCCGCCGACGCGCAGCACGTCCTGACGAAGTGTCCGCCCGAACCCGACGACGACGTCGAAGCGCCCGCGCGCCACGGCACGCGGCGCCGCGACCGCGAACGAGACGAGGCGCGCCACCCGGCCGGCACGGAGGATCGGGACCCGGTGCACGGCAACGCCCGGCAGCGCCGCATTCGGCCGCGCCGTGAACACGTGCAGCTCGTGGCCGCGCGCGGCGAGCCCGGTCGCCGTGCGGCGCAGGTCCGCCTCGGTGCCGCCGCCCGCGAGACTCCGATGCATCAGCGCGATGCGCATTAGCCGTTTGCCCGCGCGCGGAGCGCGAGCCAGAGGGCGCGGAGGTGGTACGCGAGGCTCCCGGGTCGGAGGGCGCGGGCCTCCGCCAGCGCGGCGCGCGCGCCCACGGCGTCACCCGCGTCGGCCCGTGCGCTGGCGAGGCGTGCGTAGCGGCGTGCCTGGCGGCGGGCGAAGGTGCCGGGGCCCACCAGCTCCAGCACCTCGGGATGCTCGCGCGCGAGCTTGTCGGCGAGCCGCACGGCTTCCTCGCGCACGGTGCTCCGATCGCGGCTGATCCCCGCCGCGTGGCGGCGGTACGCGAACGCCGGGACGTCGAGGAACACCGCCGGACCGCCGAGCGACGCGCGCAGCACCAGGTCGAGGTCGTCGAGGATGCGGAAGCTCGCGTCGAGCGGCCCGGCCCGCGCGAGCGCGCGCCGGGTGAAGCACATCCCCTGGAGCTGGCCGAGGTTCCAGCGGAAGACGTCGGCGAAGCCGATCATGCGGCCGGCCAGCGTCCGCGCGACGGCGGGCGCGATCCACGGCGTCTCCTCGCCCGCGGCGTCTCCCTCGGGCGGCAGCATGATGCCGTTCTGGATCACCACGTCGACCTCGGGATTTGCCTGCAGATACGCGACCGGTACCGCGAGCCGGCCCGGCAGCGCCGTGTCGTCCGAGTCGTGGAAGGCGACGAACGGCGCCCGCGCGGCGGCGATGCCGGCGTTGCGGGCGGCCGCGATGCCGCCGTGGGGCCGGATCACCGGGCGGACCCGCGCGTCGGCGTATGCGGCGAGGAGCTCCGCCGTGCCGTCGGTCGAGCCATCGTCGACGACCACCACCTCGAAGGCCACGCCGTCCTGCGCGAGGAGGCTCTCGAGGCTCGCCCCGAGGAGCGCCGCGCGCTGGTAGGTGGGGACGACGACGGAGACGTCGGGCGTTGCGCTCATGCGGCGCCGTCCGACCGCGCCAGCTCGAAGGCGCCGAACATCGTCCGCGCGAAGCCTGCGAGCGAGAAGCGGTGTACGAGACGCTCGTGCCCCGCGGCCCCGATGCGCGCGCGCGCGGCCGGATCGCGGAGGAGCGGGACGATCGCGGCGGCGAGCGCCGCCGGATCCGCGGGCGGGACGAGCACGCCGCTCTCGCCGTCGACGAGCATCTCCGGGATGCCGCCGACCGCGGTGGCGACGATCGGGCGCGCGAGCGCCATCCCCTCGAGCAGCGCCAGGGGGAACGGGTCGCGGTGCGCGGCATGCGCCAGCACGTCGAGGGTCCGCACGACCGGGAACGGATTGGGAAGAAAGCCGGTGACCCGGACGGCGCGCTCGAGGCCGAGCGCGCCGATGCGCCCGCGGACGGCGGCCTCGTAAGCGGGATCACGGAACGACCCGACGAGCAGCACCTCCACGTCGGGCACCGCCTCGCGGATCGCCGCCGCGGCGGCGACGAGGAGCCCGGGATCCTTCCGCGCGTCGAGATTGCCCACCATGCCGATGCGCGGGCGGCCGTTCGGCTCGAAGCCGGCGGGGATGGGCGCCGCGGCCTGGCGCTCGAGCCATGCGACGTCCATACCGTTGTAGGCGACGTGCGTGCGCGTGCCGGGCGCGAAGCCGCCGAGCGCCCGCTCGGCGAGCGCCAGCGAGTCGGCCGACGGCGCGATCACGTGGCGGGCGTGCGCGAGGAGATGCTTCCGGTACGGCCCGGGCTCCTCGTAGCTCGAGTAGACGTGCGTCACCTGCGGGCGGCGGGCGAGCCGGCCCGCGAAGAGGCTGTGCGGGAAGGTCGACAGCGTGCACGCGTAGAGCACGTCGGCGTCGCGCGCCATGCGCGCCAGGCGGAGGATCGTCGCCGGCAGCGTGAGGCGATTCGCGAGCCGGCGCCAGCCGCGGAGCCCGGCGAGGTAGCTCACGATCGCCGGCGGCAGACCGGCCGCGGCGACGTTTGGATGCGGCGCCGCGAGGACGATGCGCATCTCCCACCCGTGCGCGGGCGCCGCGTCGACCAGGACGCGCAGCGCCCGCAGCATTCCCGCGTGATCGGGATGCGACAGGGTGACGAGCGCGCGTCTCACGCCCGCCCTCCCGTCGCCGGCGCGGGATCGAACGGCCCGCCGCTCCGCATCAGCTGGCGGAACCCCGCGCGCGCCGCGGCCTCCGCCGGGATGCGGTCGATCGCACAGCGACGCGCGATGATCTTCCCGACCAGCCAGGACGCGAGCCGCCGGCGCCGGCCGCGGCCGAGGCCGCGGCCGGCGGCATACGCGACGAGCACGCGGGCCCGATCCGTCGCGGTGAGGCCCGGCACGACGAAGCGGCCGAGCTGGACGAGGTTCCGCCGGGCGGTGAGCGCGACGAGCAGCCCGCTCCGGCGCGTGCGCTCGTTGTCGAGGAACACGAACGCGTCGCCGCACACCCGGACGTTCGTCGGCACGAGATCGCCGTGGACGAAGCCCGCGCCGTGGAGCCGGGCCACCTCGGCGCCGAGACGGCGGAGGAGGTGGCGCTTGGCCCCCCGCTCCGCGCCGAGCCGGGACGCCGCGGCGAGCAGCTCCTCGCCCCCCGCGTCACGCGTGACGAGGAGTCCCGCGCCGCCGCGCGACGCGACCAGGACCGCCTCCGGCGCGCGAAAGCCGGCGGCGCCGAGCGCCTCACCCATGCGGAACGCGCGCCACGCCCGCCACGCACCCGGCGCCTCCCAGTGCTTCACGAAGAGCGCCCCGGCGCGCCCGGCGACCCGCACCGTCCGCGCGTGCCGCGACCTCCGCCCTTCCCCGCTCGCCAGCGCGGCGAGGCAGGCGCGCGCGTCGAGCGACGCCTCCTTCCGGCCCCGCCATCCGTCCGAGACCCAGTCGTCCACTAGGCCCCTCGCCTCGGCCGGCGCCACGCGGCCGTCACGTCGGCGGGCGTGATGGCCCGCATGCAGACGCGCTCGATGGGGCACGCCGTGAGGAAGCAGGGGGCGCACGGCGCGGAGCCGGTCACGGCGAGGTGCTCCGAGCCCCACGGCGCCGAGCGCGCGGCGCTCGTGGCACCCCAGAGCGATACGGTCGGCACGCCGACGGCCGCGGCCACGTGGAGCGCTCCGGAGTCGGGGCCGAAGGCCAGATCGGCGCGTCCGAGGATGGCGAGCAGCTGGCGGAGCGAGGTGCGGCCCACCAGGTCGCGAACGCCGCCGTCGCTCCGCCGTACGACCTCGGCGGCGAACGGCGCGTCGGCCGCGGTGCCGAGGAGGACCGCGCTCGCCCGGTCGCGCTCGCGGAGCGCGTGCAGGACGGCCGCCGTCCGATCCGGGAACCAGCGGCGGCTCGAGCAGGTGCTCCCGAGGCACGCGGCGACGATCGGCCGCGGCAGCCCCTGGAGCAGGAGGTCGGCGTCGCGCGCCTCACCCTCCGTCGCGGCGAGGCCGAACTCGAGCGGCGCGGACGGAAGCCCGAGCGCGTCGCCGAAGGCGAGGAACTGCTCGATCTTCGGCCGCTCGATGCCCTGCTTCGCGATGCGCAGGTTCGAGAACAGCCAATTGCCCTCCCGCCCGTCGCTCCGCGCGAAGCCGAGGCGCTGACGCGCGCCGCTCGCGCGCGCCACGATCCCGCTCTTGAGGCTCCGCCCGAGGTCGAGGGTCATCGTCCAGCCGCCGGCGCGCACGCGGCGCAGGAACGGCAGGAAGGCGCGCGGGCCGGCACCGCGCTCGAACACGATCACCTCGTCGAGCCACGGATGCCCGGCGAGGAGCGGTGCCGACGGCGGCTCGACCGCCCAGCCGACGTGCGCCTCCGGCCGCGCGCGGCGGAGCCGGCCGAGCAGCGGCAGCGCGCGGACGACGTCGCCGATCGCCCCGGGGAGCACGATCAGGACCCGCACGCCGCCTCCGCTCCCGCCCCGTAGGCGGCGGCGAACGCGCGCCGCAGCGCCGGCCCGCCGAGGGTTCCCTCGGGATCGAGCTTCGCGAGCGAGCGCTCGAGCCGCGCGAGGTTCTGGCGCCGCGCACGTCGCCCGAGCGGCCCTTCGCGCACGCGCGCGCGGTCGAAGTCGACGACCACGATGTCGTCGCCCGCGGCCGGTCCCACGAGGAGGTTCGTGAGGTTCAGGTCCGCGTGGTAGACGCCCGCGTCGTGCAGGCGGGCCACGGCGAGCCCCGCACGGGCCGCCAGCGCGCAGCGCGGGCCGTCACCGGCCGCCTCGCGGAGCGCCGCGAACAGCGTCCGCGCGTGCGGCACCTCGGCGGTCACGAGCGCGCCGCGATAGACGAGGCCGCCCTCGACCCGCGCCCCGAGCACCTCGGGCGCCGGTACGCCCCGGCGCCGCGCCTCCACCGTCACGGCCAGCTCGTGGAGGGGACGCGGCCGCGGGCCGACGTACGTGTCGCGAACGACGCACGCGACGAGCCCTCCGCGGCGATAGAAGCGCACGACGACGCGGAGCCCGCCCGGCAGCTCGACGCGCCAGGCGCCGCCGCGCCCGCTCCCGAGCCGCTCGGCGACCAGCGGCAGCTCGAGCGCCGGCGCGAGCAGCCAGGGACCGATGCGCGGCACCAGATCGCGCCGGATCGCGGCCCGGACCGCGCCGGCACGCTCGAGCGTGTAGGCGTCGGGCATGCGCACCGTCACGCTTCCGCGCGCCGCACGGGATCGCCGGCGAGCACCGGGGCGATCGCCGCACTTTGGCGCAGCTCCCATACCTTCGCCGGCACGAGGAGCGCGCGGTAGCCCGCGAACACGGCCGCCACCCAGCGCGCCCACGGGCGGGCGCTGCCGCCGGGGGCGGCCATCGCACGCAGCATCGCCGCGAGGGGCGGCAGCACGAGCTGGTGGAGGCGCACGCGCGCCGGTCCCGCCGCGAGCCATGCCGCCACCGCGCCGCATTCCGCGTCGAGCGTCTGCACCGCGTCCTCCAGCGAGAGCGCGGCCTCGGCCACGATCCGCGCGCCGCCGGCGCCGAGCCCTCGCCCCTGCCCTGCGAGCTCGGGACGTCCGTCGCGCACCACGAGCGCCACCGCCGCGCGCGCCGCGAGCCGTACCGGCGCCCGTCGCGGCGTCCAATGCGCATCGATGCCGTGCACCTCGAGGGGCACACCGAACGCCTCCGCCCCGGAAACCCCCACGAGCGCCTCGCCGAGCCGCGAGGATGCGACTTCGCCCTCGAGGAGGAGCAGCAGCCACGGCGCCGAGCCGAGCTCCGCGAGATCGGCCGCGCGCGCCACATGCCGCACGCCGGCCGGCACGGCGCGCGCGTCGATCCGCGCCGCCGGGTCGAGCACGATCCGCTCGGCGGCCCACTCGACGCTCGCCAGCGACCGCTCGAGTCGACCCCCCCCCGAGGCCGCAAGGACGATCGCGGTGACGTCGCGGCTCACGAACGGACCTCCGTCACGTATGCCGCAGCGGCTTCGCCGACCGCGGCACGACTCTCGCCATTACCGACAGGCCACACGCTCGAAACTGAGCCGAGACGAAGTCTCGGCTCAGAGCTTTTCCGCCTCCTCGATGAGCATGATCGGAATGTC
>Ga0111538_10011370_pt1 | contig 11810 bp, 13 predicted proteins | sample SoiMethybrSBSTD1_FD_79669 | JGI IMG/M metagenome (GOLD analysis project Ga0111538, IMG submission 79669) | Bulk soil microbial communities from a Populus tree surrounding site in Tennessee, USA - Soil MetaG P. TD hybrid SBSTD1 (version 2)... | ecosystem: Environmental > Terrestrial > Soil >...
CCGGTGAAGGTCGCCACCGCGCCCGCGCGGTCGTTCGTCACCTCCTCGACGGCGGCCTCGAGCGAGAGCGGGTTGTCCGTGACGACGAAGGCGCCGCCCGACACCGGCGGGATGAGAGCGACCTCGTCCCCTTCGGCGAGCGGCTGCCCCGACTCGGCGTACTCGCGATTCACCGCGTAGAGGAGGCCGTCCGGCTCCTCGCCGAGCCCGAGCTCGGGCCAGACATCGGAGGCGAGGGCGCCCTCCGGGAGCTCGAGAGGCCGCTCGCCCGTCCCGGCGCGCTCGCGCAGGCCGGCGAACAGCTTCACGACGACACGCATCGGCCGACAGCGTACTCACGAGGAAATCTCGGTTTGAACCGACAAAGCCTCGGGTAGGCACACGGCAGCGAAGAGGCGCCGGCTTTCTCGCCAGGTTTGCCGACTCGACGGCACCACGGGTTCGCGAGGATCGGGGTCCCGGCGCCTCTTCGTCTTTCTCCTACGATCTGGCCGTGGCGTCGACCGACTCGCGCGAGACCGACTCGGGCATCGAGGTCAAGCCCGTCTACACCGCCGAGGACGTCGAAGGTGAGCTCGAGCTTCCCGGCGAGTTCCCGTTCACCCGCGGGCCGTACCCCGACATGTACCGCGGCCGGCCGTGGACGATTCGCCAGTACGCCGGCTTCGGCTCGGCCGAGGAGACGAACGAGCGCTTCCGCTACCTGCTCGAGCGCGGGCAGACCGGGCTGAGCGTCGCGTTCGACCTGCCGACGCAGCTCGGGTACGACTCGGACGACGCGCGCGCGGAGGGAGAGGTCGGGCGCACCGGCGTCGCGATCGACTCGATCGCCGACATGGAGCTCCTCTTCGACGCCATTCCGCTCGGCGAGGTCTCGACGTCGATGACGATCAACGCGCCGGCCGCGCTGCTGCTCCTGCTCTACGAGCTCGTCGCGGAGGAGCAGGACGTCGAGCCCGCGCAGCTCCGCGGGACGGTGCAGAACGACATCCTCAAGGAGTACATCGCACGCGGGAACTACATCTTCCCGCCGAGGCCGTCGATGCGGATCACGACCGACCTCTTCGCGTACGCGGCAGCGCGGATGCCGCGGTGGAACACGATCTCGATCTCCGGCTATCACATCCGCGAGGCGGGGTCGACCGCGGCGCAGGAACTCGCGTTCACGCTCGCGAACGGCATCGCGTACGCGCAGGCCGCGGTCGACGCGGGCCTGTCGCCGGACGACTTCGGCGCGCGGCTCTCCTTCTTCTTCAACGCGCACAACCACTTCTTCCAGGAGGTCGCGAAGTTCCGCGCCGCACGAAGGCTCTGGGCAGAGATCATGCGCGACCGCTTCGGCGCGACGAACCCGCGCGCGCTCGCGCTTCGCTTCCACGCGCAGACCGGCGGCTCGACCCTCACGGCGCAGCAGCCGGAGAACAACGTCGTGCGCGTCGCGATCCAGGCGCTCTCCGCGGTCGCCGGCGGGGCGCAGTCGATCCATACGAACGGGTTCGACGAAGCACTCGCTCTGCCGACGGAGCGCTCGGCCCGGATCGCGCTCCGAACGCAGCAGCTGCTCGCGCACGAGGCCGGCGGGACCGACACGGCCGACCCGCTCGGCGGGGCGTACTTCATCGAGGCGCTGACGGACGAGCTCGAGGAGCTCGCGCGCGACCTGATCCGGCGCGTGGACGAGCTCGGAGGCGCCGTCGCGGCGGTCGAGCAGGGGTTCGTCCAGACCGAGATCGAGCAGTCCGCCTTCCGCTACCAGCAGGAGATCGAGAACGGCGAACGCGTGCTCGTCGGTGTGAACCGCTACGTCGAGGAGGATGCCGAGCCGATCGAGCTGCACCGGCTCGACCCCGAGATCGAGCGGCGTCAGCTCGAGCGGACCGCACGGGTGCGGGCCGAGCGCGACGCCGATGCGCACCGCGCGGCGCTCGACGAGGTGCGGCGCGTCGCGCGCGGCACCGAGAACCTCCTCCCGCCGATGCGGGAGGCGCTCCGCGCGCGCGCGACCGTCGGCGAGATCTGCGGCGTGCTCCGCGAGGAGTTCGGCATGTACGACGCGCAGCGCGCCTAGGCCGAAGCGCCCGAGTAGCGCCGCAGCCCGAAGTGCCAGAACCAGCGCGTCGACACGAACAGCACCGCCGCGAACACGAGCGCGAGCACGACCGTCGACCACGCGAGCCGCGACGTCACCGCCTGCGCGGGCACCGTGATCGCGAACGCGATCGGCACGAGGAACGTCACGCTGAGGCGCAGCCAGCCCGGGTAGATCGAGACCGGCCAGCGCCCCGTCTGGTAGAGGCCGTCGAAGAGCTCGATGATGTTCCAGACGTTGACGATCCAGAACGCGAGCGTCGCGATCGCGAGCCAGAAGCAGTAGATCATCAGCGCGCCGATCACGAGCATCGCGAGGAAGAGCAGCCCGTCGCCGACGCCGACGCTGCCCTCGAGCCCAGCGATCCCGTACGCGACCACGATCGCGCCGGCGAGCACGTCCACCGAGCGCCAGATCCGCACCTCGCGAACGCTGGCGAGCACCTGCGAGTCCTCGGGCTTCGTGAGCGCGAAGTCGAGCTTCCCGTCGCGCACTTCCTCCATCAGCCGCTCCATGTTCGGCTGGATCGTCGTGCGGATCACGCCGCCGAGCAGGATCTGGATCCCCGTCACGACCAGCAGCTCCGACTTCGACCACCCGTTCAGCTCTGTCGTGTGCGAGTACACGAGCGCCAGCACCACGAGCGCCGTCACGACGGCGATCGCCGACTGGAGCAACTGGATGAAGAAGTTCGCGCGGTACTGCAGCTCGTTCATCGAGCCGACGCGGAAGAAGAGCCAGCCGAGGCTCAGCGCCCTCAATTGCCCACCGCCGAGTAGCGGCGAACGGCGAAGCGCCAGATGAAGAGCGTCAGGCCCGTGAGCACGATCGTCCACGCCGCCTGGGCCGCGAGCCCGCCGATCAGCTGCGCGTTCGACCAGTCGCCGACGAGCGCCTCGATCGGGAAGTAGAACGTCCACATGAAGGGCAGCGCGTAGGCGAGGTTCTCCGCCCAGTCCGGCATCAGCTGGAGCGGGACGAGCCGTCCGGAGAGCAGCAGCTCGAGCGCGACGAAGAGCTCGAAGATCGCGCTCACGCGCGTCGTCCAGAACGTGATCATCCCGAGGATCGCCATGAACATCGTGCGAATCAGGTACGCGCCCCAGATCGCGACCGCGAAGACGGCGACCTCGATCGGCCGCGGCGAGAGGGTCGGGTCGAAGATCAGCCAGAGCGCCGCCGCGATCGGCAGCCAGAGCACGATCACGACGATCTTCCAGCCCGCGAACGACGCGACGTCGTCGTGCAGCGGGTGGATCGGCCGCAGGAGCGCGGCGGAGAGCTGCCCCTCGCGGATCCGCCACTCCCACCCGTAGGGCGTGAAGACGATGTTCATGTTCCGGACGAGCGTCCAGACGATGTAGTAGGCGGCGAGCTCGCCCGCGGTGATGCCGCCGACAGAGCCGCCTTGCTGGTCCGCGATCGTCGTCCACACGACGAGGTAGATCACGGGCTCCGCGACCATCCCGATCATGTAGAAGTAGTTGGCGACGCGGTATTGGAACTGCTCGGAGATCATCGTCCGGCCGCGCGTGAGGTAGTAGTCGACGTACGAGCGGGCGCGCGACGACTCGGGCAGTGCGGGCGGTGCGGTCACTCGCGTTCCTGCGCGAAGACGAGCTCGATCACGTCCTCGATCGGCGGATCCTCGACCGTGAGGTCGGCGACGTCCTGCTCTGCGAGCAGACGCGCGGTGATCTGCGCGGTCTCGGCTCGCGGGACGCGCAAGGTGATGCGCGAGCCGTCCTGCTGGAGGACGTCGCCGTATGCCCCGAGGTCGCGCACGCCGTCCTGAAGCTCGACCGCGATCGTCTTGTACGCGGCGAAGCGCTCGCCGAGCCCGGAGAGCGCGCCGTCGAAGAGGATCCGCCCGTGGTGGATCACGATCACGCGCTTGCAGAGCGCCTCGACGTCCGCCATGTAGTGGCTCGTCAGCAAGACCGTCGCCTCGTAGCGGCGGTTGTACTCCGCGATGAACCCGCGGATCCGCTTCTGCATCGTCACGTCGAGGCCGATCGTCGGCTCGTCGAGGAAGAGCACGCGGGGGCGATGCAGGAGCGAGCCGACCACCTCGACCTTCATCCGCTCGCCGAGCGACAGGTTGCGCACGGGCTTGCGCACGAGGTCGTCGACGTCGAGCAGCTCGATCAGCTCGTCGCGCAGCGGCGTGAAGTCGGCGCGCGGGATGCGGTAGATCGCCCGGTTGAGCTCGAAGGAGTCGAGAGCGGGGAGGTCCCACTGGAGCTGGTTGCGGTTGCCCATCACGAGCGTGATCTGGCGCAGGAACTCGCGCGAGCGCTTCGACGGGACGTGGTCGAGCACACGCGCGACGCCCGACGTCGGGTAGAGCAGGCCCGAGAGCATCTTCAGGGTCGTCGTCTTGCCGGCGCCGTTCGGGCCGAGGAACCCCACCACCTCGCCGCTGCCGACCTCGAACGAGATCGACTCGACGGCTTGCACCTCGCGGTGCCGCCGGCGCACGAGTGCACGCATCGCTGCTGCGAGCCCCGCCTCTCGCTCGGGGACGACGTAGGTCTTCGTCAGCTGGTCGACGTGGACGACGCTCACGAGCCGGGACGCTAGCGTCCCCGCCGGTGCGCGTCCTTCTCGTCTCGCAGATGTACCCGGGGCCCGACGACCCCGACCTCGGCGTGTTCGTCGCCCAGATCGCGGACGCGCTCGAGCGGCGCGGGCACGAGGTCGACCGCGCGGTGCTCGACCGCCGGGCCGGGGGCAAGGCGCGCTACCTCGAGCTCGCCCGCGCGGCCAGGCGCGCGCCGCGGCCGGACGTCGTCTACGCGCACTTCCTCGTCCCGTCGGGCCTGATCGCTGCGCTCGCACAGCGAGCGCCGCTCGTGCTCACCGCGCACGGGCGCGACGTCCGCAACGTCGGCGCGATCCCCGGCATCCGCGCGGCGACCCGCTTCGCGGTCCGCCGCGCGAGCGCCGTGATCGCGGTCTCGGAGTACCTGCGGCGCGAGCTCGAGGCGAAGGTGCCGGAGGCGCGCGGCAAGACCGAGGTCGTCGACAGCGGAGTCGACCTCGAGCGCTTCCCGGTGCTCCCCCCGCCCGACGCGTTGCCGGCGTTCCTGTGCGTCGGCTCACTGACGGAGCGGAAGAACGTCGTGCGGTTGGCCGACGCGTTCGCTCGGTACGGCGAGGGGACGCTGACGTACGTCGGCGACGGGCCGCTTCGCGCGCAGCTCGACGGACGCGAACGCGTCGAGCTCGTCGGCCGCGTCCCGCACGACGAGATCCCGGAGCACCTCGCGCGCGCGTCGGTCCTCTGCCAGCCGAGCCTCCTCGAGCCGCTCGGGCAGTCCCTGCTCGAGGGGATGGCCACGGGCCGCCCGGTCGTCGCGACCCGGATCGGCGGTCCGCCCGAGTTCGTCCCACCGGAGGCGGGCGCGCTCGTCGACCCGCTCGACCTCGACTCGATCACGGACGGCCTAGGCCGCGCGGCCGCGCTCCCGGTCCCGAACCCGGCGGCGCGCGCCGCCGCCGAGGCTCACGACGTCAATGTGCAGGCGAGCCGTGTGGAGTCGATCCTCGAGCGAGCCGCTCGAGATCGGCGAGCCTGATCTCGACCAGCGGGGCGACCTTCTCCTCGAGCCCGGCGGCGCGGGCGACCTCGAGCGCCTGCTCGTAGCTCTGACGCACCTTCGCGTGGTCGACGCCCTGCTTCAGCCGGTTGTCTCCGGTCACGAGGAGCTTGTGGATCCGCTCGCGGGCGTCTTCGGCCTTCACATTCCGAGGGTAACAGTGCAGATTGAGAGGGCACATGGCCGCCGCCGTCAAGGTGTTGATCGCCGACGACCATCGTCTGTTCGCCGAAGCCCTGGAGGTGATCCTCGCGGCAGAGGAGCGGATCGACGTGGTCGGGCACGCGCGGGACGGCCGCGAGGCGGTCGAGCTCTGGCAGGAGCGCCGGCCCGACCTCACGCTGATGGACATCGCGATGCCGGTGCTCGACGGGATCGCCGCGACGCGCGAGATCCGCAAGCTGGACGACACGGCCTGCATCCTCATGCTGACCGGCTCGAACGCGAGCGCGGACGTGGACAACGCTCGCCAGGCCGGGGCGGCCGGCTACGTCACGAAGGACCGGATCGCGGCCGAGCTGATCGACGCGATCATCGAGGTGGCGGGGCGCTGACGCCCGCTACCATGGCCGCGCATGGTCGGCTTCTTCGCAGCACTCCACGTTCTCATCTCGTTCGCGCTCATCGGGCTCGTGCTGATGCACTCGGGCCGCGACGCGGGGATGGGCGGCATGGGCTTCACGCCCGCGTCCCAGGGCGGGACGCACATCGTCGAGCGGAACCTCACCCGCCTGACGGTCGTCGTGTCGGCGCTCTTCGCGACGAACACGATCGTGCTCTGGCACCTGCTCTAGAGCCCGGGCTCTGATCCCACGCCGGTGATGTTGAACCGTGCCGTGGCGATCGCCGGCACGAGCGCAGCCGTCGGGTACCGGTCGCCGTAGAAGTCGCTCGTGTTCACGAGCGTCGTCGCGCGGCTCAGGCCCGGGACGTCTTGGAGCATCTGCGGCACCGAGACCGTGAAGCGGAGGTTCACGAGCGGCTCGGCGATCTTGCCGTCGCGGATCCGGAACGTGCCGTCGCGCGTCATGCCGGTGATCACGCCCTCGCGGGGGTCGACGATCCCGAGGTAGTGGAGACGCGTGACGTAGATGCCGTCGCCGACGAGCTCGCAGAGCTCTTCGACCGTGTCGACCTCGCCTCCCGCGACGGAGATCCCGAACGCGAGCGGTCCGTACTGCCGGTAGACCGGCGGCGGCGCATGGCCGGTCGACTCGTGCCCGTCGCCGGCGCGCGCGGCGCTCGTGCGATCCCAGACGACGCCCTTTGCGACGCCGTTCTCGATCAGCTGCACACGCTGCTTCGGCACGCCCTCGAAGTCGAAGCCCTTCGGCAGGCCGCGCGGGTCGAGCCCGTCGTCGGCGATCGAGACCTTCTCGTCCACGATCTTCTCGTCGAGCCGGCCCGCGAGGTACGAGCGCCCTTCGAGCAGGCCGTTCGCGCCGAACGCGTCGAACGAGAAGTACGTGATGAGGTCCGCGAAGGCGTATGGCTCGAGCACCGCTCGATACGGCGCCGGTTCGATCGTCGTCGCGTTGCGCGTGCGCTGCGCCTTCTCGGAGGCCTCGCGTCCGACCGCGGCAGGGTCGACGCCGTTCCCGCGCCACGACGTGCCGCTCGCATAGCCCGACTCGCGATCGTTCGCCGCCACCGCGAGCGTCGTCGCGTCCGTCATGGCCTGGTACGCGTCGACGCCGGTCGAGGATGCGATCGCGAGCTCGGTCGCGCCGCTCGTGAAGAACCCGAAGAGCTCGATCGACGACGCGTCGATCGCGGCGCGCGCGCGTCGCGCCTGTTCCTCCGGCCCGAGCTCCGCGAGCTCGTCGTCCCAGCCGTCGACCTCCGGAAGCTGCTGCGGGGGCGCGAGCCCGGGGAACCCTTCCTCCGCGACGGCGGCGTCCGACGCCTCGCCGGCGCGCTGCGCCAGCGTGGCGAGCGACTCCGAGTCGATCCGGTTCGTCGAGGCCGTGCCGATCTTCCCGTCGCGCACGACCTGGAGCACGACGCTGCAGTTCTCGATCAGCGTCGGCTGGTGGACCTCGGACGACGCAAACCGCGCCAGCCCCGAGTTCTCGCCGAGCACGATCGCGAGCGCGTCGTCGCCCTTTGCGGCGTCGAGGGCAAGCCCCGCCACCTCGCGGACGTCGGTGCTCACGCCTTGACGCCCACCTGGACGTTGCGAAAGCGCGCCGGCGAAGCGCCGTGCGAGACGTGCGCGCCCTGCCCCGGCTGGCCCTTGCCGCAGTTCGTCAGCCCCTGCATGTGCCACGCCTCGGGCCCGGCGACCGCGTCGAGCGAGCCCCAGAACTCCGGCGTGATCCCCGTGTACGTCGCGTCGCGCAGCATGCGGCCGAGCTTGCCGTTCTTGATCTCCCACGCGATCTGCGTGCCGAACTGGAAGTTGAGGCGCTTGTCGTCGATCGACCAGCTCTTGTTCGTCTCGAGGTAGATCCCCTCGTCGACGTCCGCGAGCAGGTCCTCGAACGAGCCCTCGCCCGGATCGAGGTGGAGGTTCGTCATGCGGATCAGCGGCATGCGGTTCCAGCCGTCCGCGCGCATCGAGCCGCCGGCGCCGGCGCCGAGCCGCTCCGCCGTCTCGCGCGACGTGAGGAAGTTGCGGAGCACGCCCTCGACGACGATCGGCTCGCGCCGCGCAGGCACGCCCTCGTCGTCGAACGCGAACGTGCCGAGCCCGCCCGGTGTGGTCGAGTCGGCGGTGATGTTCATCTTGTCCGAGCCGTAGCGCAGCGAGCCGAGGTCGGTCGACTTGAGGAAGCTCGTGCCGGCGTACGACGCCTCGCTGCCGTAGACGCGGTCGAGCTCGATCGGATGGCCCACCGACTCGTGCACCTGGAGCTCCATCTGCTCGGCGTCGATCACGACGGTCATGACGCCGGACGGGCAGACGTCCGCGCGGAGCAGCGCGGCGGCCTGCTCGCCGACGCGCGGCGCTTCGCGCTCGAGGCCGAGCCCTTCGACGTACTCCCAGCCGGCCTGCGACGACGAGCCGCTGTGCGCCGACGGGTACGAGCGGATCTGAAAGCCGCCGTCGCTCACCGCGAGCGCGTCGATTCCGGCGCCGGTCTCGACGAGCTCCTGCTCGATCTCGGCGCCGTCGGACGTGAACAGGAACTTGTGCTCGCGGAGCGCGCGCACGAACGCCTCGGTGACCTTCACGTCCGCGTGGCGCAGCCCCTCTTCGGCGCGCAGACAGAGCGCGACCTTGTCGCCGAGCGACACCGCGAACGGATCCTTCTCCATCGGCGTGCGGTACGTGCCGCTCGCCGCGGCGAGCGGTGCGAGCGCCTTCTCGCCGCGACCCCCAGCCGCGCGCGCGAACGCGCACGCGCGAAGCGCGGCGTTGCGTGCGCCGCTCTCGTCGAGACGGCGGTCGCAGGAGAAGCCCCACGCGCCGTCGACGAGCACGCGCACGCCGATTCCTTCGCTCTCGAGGTCGCTGACGTTCTCGACGCGGCCGTTCTTCGTCGTCACTCCCTGTGACCGGCGAACGACCGCGCGCGCATCCGCATACGAGGCCCCCGCCCCGACCGCCGCGTCCACCGCCGCTCTACAGACGTCGCGCACGGCCGAACCCTATCCGCGGCTACACTGACGGCCCCTCAGGCGCTGGTGGCGGAATTGGTAGACGCGCTAGGTTGAGGGCCTAGTGGCCTTAAACGGCCGTGGAGGTTCAAGTCCTCTCCAGCGCATGACCCGCGAGGCCGGCGGAGCCGGACTCGCGAGGCGTACTCTGGAGACATGGCCTCCGTCCTCGCTCCGTCGGTGCTCGAGCTCCTGGAGTGGGTCGACGGCGCCGACCGGACCTACGCCGAGACGATGGAGTGGTGGACGAGCAACTGTCCACGGCATCCCGCGTGGGACGACGCCGCCGGCGAGGGCCTCGTCCGCGTCGTCGGGGGACGCGTCCGCCTGACCGAGCTCGGCATCCGGCGTCTTGACGACGTCCGGAGGACTCTCTAACCTCCTGTCGAACACACGTTCGCGGAAACGCGCGTTCGACCAACCGACCCAGGAGGCGGGATGCTCACCGGACGGCAACAGGAGATCTGGCAGTTCCTGACCGAGTACGTCGGCCGGCACGGCTACCCGCCGACCGTCCGCGAGATCGGCGAGTCCGTCGGGCTCGCCTCGCCCTCGACGGTGCACGCGCACCTCGCGAACCTCGAGCGGGCCGGCTACCTCCGGCGCGATCCGACGAAGCCGCGGGCGCTCGAGCTGCTGCGCGACCGGCCCGTCGCCGCCGAGGCCGAGCCGGCCGAGTCGCACAAGCTGCCGCTGCTCGGCTCGATCGCCGCAGGCGAGCCGCTTCTCGCCGAGCAGAACGTCGACGCCTACCTCGCGGTCCCGGAGCCGCTCTCCCGCGGCGGCGAGGAGTTCCTCCTTCGCATCCGCGGCGACTCGATGATCAACGCGGGGATCCTCGACGGCGACATCGTCGTCGTCCGCCGCGCGCAGGACGCGCGGAACGGCGAGATCGTCGCGGCGCTCGTCGGCGACGACGAGTCGGCGAACGAGGCGACGGTGAAGCGCTTCTACAAGGAGGGCTCGAGGATCCGCCTCCAGCCCGAGAACGACGCGCTCGACCCGATCTACTCGCCCTACGTGCAGATCCTCGGGAAGATCGTGGGGGTCTTCCGGAGCCTCTGATGGTCACGCCGCTCTACAAGACGCTCGACCAGGAGCTCCAGGCGCTTGCCCGCGGGGTGAGCCTCGAGTGCCTCGTCTGCGGTGAGTTCGTGCTGCGCACCGGCCGGACGATCTCGTGCCCGGAGTGCAGCTCGCACCTGCGCGCGGAGGCCGTTTCCGCGGAAGGCGGGCTACAATTCGACACGCAGGCCGGGTGATCGCGGGCGCACGCCCGAGGAAAGTCCGGACACCGCAGGGCAGAACGCTGGGGAAATCCCAGGCGGCGAAAGCCGACGGAAAGTGGCACAGAAAGGAGACCGCCTCCGGCGCATGACTGTCCGGAGACGCCGGCGGTAATGGTGAAACGGTGGGGTAAGAGCCCACCAGCGTCGTGGTGACACGGCGGCTCGCCAAACCCCGTTCGGTGCAAGGCGAAACAGGTCCCGCCGAGGTGGCCCGCCGAGGGACCGGGTACGCCGCTCGAGCCGGCGAGGAATCGTCGGCCTAGAGGGATGATCACCCTCGACAGAATCCGGCTTACAGGCCTGCTGACGGAAAGCCCCGCACCTGCGGGGCTTTCTCATTCACGGTTCGATGTTCTGGTTCAGCCGGAAGAAGTTCGTCGGGTCGTAGGTCCGCTTCAACGCGACCAACCGCTCGTACTTTCGCTTGCCATACGCCTGGCGGACCCTCCCCGCGCCCTCGTCGCCGAGGAAGTTGAGGAAGACTCGGTCGCCGGCGTGAGGCTGCAGCGCCGAGAAGAAGTCGCGCGTCCAGGCGACATGCCGCTCGCCCTCAGGGTCGTCCTCGGTCCAGACCGCGCAGATGTTCACGTTGTGGGCGGCGTCGCGCTGGCTGAAGGCGGTTGCGTCCTGACCGACGCGGCCGAGAGCGCCGCCGAGCTGGAAGACGATGCAGTACGACTTCGGCGAGGTGAGAGCGGACGCGTGCTCGACGAGCGTGTCGATCGCCGCATCGGTGAGCGGCGGCAGCTCGACGGACTTCCAGTAGTAGTGCCAGCCGTGCGGGACCGAAGGATCGAACATCGACTGCAGCGCGGTGTACGGCTTCGGCTCGAGCAGGTCGACGATCGGGCTGCCGAACTCCTTCAGCGGCCGCACCACCTCGATCCCGTCCTCGACGGCGCCGGCGTAGCAGGCACCGACCATCACGATCGGCTTGCCGCGCACGTCCTCGGGCAGGAAGGGAAGCGGCGGAGCGACACGCAAGTTGAAGATCGTCGTCAGCTCGTCGGGCGCCGCGGTGATGAACTCGCGGTAGAAGCGGAGTACTTCGCGGGCATCGTCGAGCGGGTGGTAGATCGGCCCGGCGAGCACGATCGGCCCCACTGGGTGAAGCCGGTACTCGAACGAGGTGACGATGCCGAAGTTGCCTCCGCCGCCGCGGACGCCCCAGAAGAGGTCGGCGTTCTCGTCCTCGCTGGCGCGGAGAACCTCGCCGTCGGCCGTCAC
>Ga0111538_10011371_pt1 | contig 11809 bp, 8 predicted proteins | sample SoiMethybrSBSTD1_FD_79669 | JGI IMG/M metagenome (GOLD analysis project Ga0111538, IMG submission 79669) | Bulk soil microbial communities from a Populus tree surrounding site in Tennessee, USA - Soil MetaG P. TD hybrid SBSTD1 (version 2)... | ecosystem: Environmental > Terrestrial > Soil > Tree...
ACATGCGGAAAATGGCCGTCGGGCCCGTGGCCCGCGGCCGCATCGACCTCACGCGTCCGGTGGCCGACAACCTCGCAGCGATCGCCGATGCCTTCGGGCGCAGGGTGCGGGACATCACGACGATCGTGCTCGACCGTCCCCGCCATCACGACCTGGTCGAGGAGATCCGCGCCGCCGGCGCGCGCATCAAGTTGATCCAGGACGGCGACGTCACCGCCTCCATCTCGGCCGCGATCCGCGGCACGAACGACCATCTGGCGATCGGCATCGGCGGCACCAGGCAGGCAGTTCTGGCGGCGGCCGCGCTGCGCTGCCTGGGCGGCGAGCTGCAGGCGCAGCTGTGGCCCACGTCGAGGCGCGAGATCGAGGAGGCCCGCGAGAACGGGATCGACGACATCGACCGCGTGTTCACGCTCGAGGACCTCGCGCCGCAGAACGTGGTCGTCGCGGCCACCGGCGTCTCGAACGGCGACCTCCTGCGCGGGGTGCGCTACCTCGCGGACAGCGCGCGCAGCCACTCGCTCGTCATGTGCACCTACTGCAACTGGGTGCGCTTCGTGGACGGCATCCACTTCTTCGCGCGGGAGCGCCGCGAAGAGGTACGTCTCCCCGGCTTCTAGCTAGCATCGGTCTCATGCCAACCAAGGAAGAGGTCGTGGAGGCGCTGCGTCAGGTCGAGGACCCCGAGCTCGGGATGGACATCGTCGAGCTCGGCCTGATGTACGACGTCGAGGTCGAGGGACCGAAGGTGCACGTCACCTACACGCTGACATCGATGGGCTGCCCCGTCGGCCCGATGATCGAGGAGCAGATTCAGGAGTTCGCGGCGCAGGTGCCGGGTGTCGAGGCGGTCGAGGCCGAGCTCACCTGGAGCCCGCCCTGGTCGCCGGAGAAGATGTCCGACGACGCGAAGTTCATCCTCGGCTTCGGCTAGAAGCCCGGGGGAAACCATGTTTCCCCCATGGGCCCCCCTTCTTCTGCCGCGCTCCGAGGCTCTTGTTGGGTGAGCCTCCCGGCCAGGCAAGCTGGCCTCCGGCGGCGGATCGCTCTCGCCCTTCGGCGTCCTTGGGGTCAGATCTTGCATTGACGGTCCAGGCGCCGCCGGCTTGCTAGGCGCGTACGCGCGACCCGTCCGGGTCGTACAAGGGCTCGGAGGCGACCTCGCCTCCGACCCAGGTGCCGAAGATCTCGACCTCGACGGGTCGCCCGACCTCGCTGTCTTCGGCGGGCACGTACGCATACGCGATCGAGCGCTCGACGGTGTAGCCGTAGCCGCCGCTCGTCACCCGGCCGACGATCCGGCCGTCCACGCGGACAGGCTCGGAGCCGAGCGCAACCGAGCGTGGGTCCTCGAGCACGAGACACGCTAGCCGGCGGTTCGGCTCCTGCCGGGCGAGTAGGGCCTCCCGTCCCAGGAACTCCTCCTTGTCGAGCTTCACCGCAAAGCCGAGCCCGGCCTCCCATGGTGTGTCCTCGGGAGTGATGTCGGTGCCCCAGACGCGGTACCCCTTCTCGAGGCGGCACGAGTCGATCGCCCTGTAGCCGCCGGCGACGAGGCCGTGGTCGCGCCCGCCGGCCCAGATTGTGTCCCAGAGCGCGAGGCCGTACTCGACGGGGCAGTAGAGCTCCCAGCCCAGCTCGCCGACGTAGGTGACGCGTAGAGCGAGGCAAGGGACGGGGCCGATCGCCAGCTGGCGCGCACGCATGTACGGGAAGGCCTCGGTCGCGAGATCGGTTGCAGTAAGCGGTTGCAGGATCGCGCGGGCGTTCGGGCCCCAGATGCCCAGGCACGCGAAGCGCGAAGTCACTTCGTCGACGTCGACCGAGCCGTCACCCGGCGCATGGGATGCGATCCATGCGAGGTCGTGACGCCCGAAAGCGGTTCCGGTGACGATGCGGAAGCGATCTTCTGCGACGCGCGTGACGGTGAAGTCGCACTCGATTCCGCCGCGCGCGTTCAGCATCGACGTGTACGTGATCGCGCCGACGTCGCGGGCGACGCGGTTGTCGCAGAGCCCCTCGAGGAACCCCGCCGCTCCGGGGCCCGAGACCTCGATCTTCGCGAACGAGCTCTCGTCGAAGAGGGCGGCGGCCTCGCGCGTGGCCCGGTGCTCGGCGCCAATCGCCGGAGACCACAGCCGGCCGGCCCAGCCGCGCGGGCGGAGGGCCTCGTCGCCGACGACCGCATTGGGCTCGAACCAGTTGGCGCGCTCCCAACCCGACTTCTCCCCGAAGACGGCCCCTAGCTCCTGAAGGCGCTGGTAGGTGGGCGACACGCGCAGCGGACGACCGGCGCTGCGCTCGTGGCCGGGGTACTTCACGTCGTAATACGTCGAGTACACCTCGACAGTCCGCACCAGCGTGTACTCCCGGCTGGTGTAGTGCCGTCCGAAGCGCCGCGAGTCCATCTCCCAGACGTCGAGGCTCGGAACGCCATCGACGATCCACTCCGCGACGAGCTGACCCATGCCGCCCGCCCCTGCGAGCCCGTGGGCGCAGAAGCCGGCCGCAACCCAGAAGCCCTTCACGTCGCCGGGCCCCAGGATGAACTCCCCGTCGGGCGTGAACGCCTCCGGCCCGTTCACGAGCTTGACGACCTCCGCTGTCTCGAGCTCCGGCACCCGGACGACCGCGTTCGTCATCAGCTCCTCGAAGCGGTCCCAGTCCTCGGGAAGGAGCTGCCCGTTGAAGTCGGCCGGGATCCCGTCCAGCCCCCACGGGGCGGGACGGCGCTCGTAGCCGCCCATCAACAGCCCGCCGGACTCGCCTCGGAAGTAGACCAGGAGCGACGGGTCGCGCATCGTCGGCAGGTCGAGCGGGAGGCCGCTCGGCCTCGTGATCAGGTACTCGTGGGCCATCGGGATCAGCGGAACGTTCACTCCGGCCAGTCGACCGATCTCGCCGGCGTACATGCCGCCTGCATTCACGACGATCTCGGTCTCGATCACCCCCTTGTCGGTCTCGACGGCGGTGACGGCTTGGTCGACGATGCGGATCCCGGTCACGCGCGTGTTCGTGTAGAGCTCGGCGCCGCGCCGGCGAGCCCCCTCGGCGAGCGCAAACGTGAGCTGGCTCGGGTCGATGTAGCCATCCGTCGGGAGGTGGGCGGCGCCGAGCACGCCCTCGACGGACATGGGCGGGAAGAGCTCCTGCGCCTCCTTGGCCGACACGAGCTCGAGCGGGAGCCCGAACGTCTTCGCCCAGCCGGCCTGGCGCGCCAGTTCCTCCATGCGCTCCTCCGACGACGCGAGGCGTAGCGACCCGACCTCGTGCCAGCCGGTCTCCAATCCGACCTCGGTCGCCAGCGTCCGGTAGAGCTCGACCGAGCTCATCATCATCTTCGTCAGGCTCAGAGAGCTTCGTAGCTGGCCCACGAGCCCGGCCGAGTGGAACGTCGACCCGCTTGTCAGGTCGGCCCGCTCGCAGAGCACCACGTCGTGCCAACCGAGCCGCGCGAGCCAGTACAGAACGGACGTGCCACCGACGCCTCCACCGATCACGACCGCCCTGGCCCTGCTCCGCACGGACGTACACTAGGAACATGCGCGTCGTCGCTTCGGAGGAAGCGCGCGAGTACATCGCCGAGCGCGGTGGCCGCCTCTACGTCTGGCCGACGTCTTCCGCCTGCTGCCACCCCGTCCCGAGGCTCGAGTGCGGCACCGACGCCAAAGCCGACCGCGAGTTCCGCCCGGTGGCCGACGACGCGTTCGAGATCTGGGCACCCGCGCGGCTCGCCCGCCTTCCCAGCGAACTTCACGTCGAGGTGCGCCGCTTCCCGCGCCGACGCGTCGAGGCGTACTGGGACGGCTGCGCCTGGATCGTCTAGCCGCCGCGGCGCCGTGCACGACATCGCTGAGTTCCTGAGAGAGCACGATCCGTTCACCGGGCTGGACGAGGCCGCTCTCGAGCGGCTGGCCGAGCGGGTCGAAGTGGAGTTCTTCCCCGTCGGCGCGACGATCTTCAAGCAAGGCGAAGAGCCCCCGGACCGGGTGCGAGTGGTACGTCGGGGCGCAGTTGCGCTCGTTGACCACGGCCGCGTGCTCGACCTCCTCGGCGAGGGCGAGCTGCTCGGACATCCTTCGATGGTGTCGGCGACGCCGACGGGGCTCGCGGCCCGCGCTCACGAGGATTCGCTCTGCTACTCATTTGTGGCGGAGGACGTGCTTCCGCTGCTGACCCGGCCTGCGGGGCTGCAGTACCTCGCCCGCTCGCTGCTCGCACGTCCGAAGCCGGGCCCGGTGGTGTCCGCGGACGTGAGCGGTTCCGACCTGGCGCAGCAGCCGGTTCGGTCGCTCATCCGCGGAGAGCCGCTCATCTGCGAACCGGACGCCACGGTCCGTGACATCGCCCGGCGGATGGTCGATGCCGGTGTCAGCTCGGTGCTGATTCGGCTCGACGATCACGACCTCGGGATCCTCACCGACCAGGACCTCCGCTCACGAGTCGTCGCCGAAGGACGGTCGACCGACGCTCCCGTGAGTGAGGTGATGACGGCACCGGCGTTCACGGTCGGCCCCGACCTGAACGGGGCCGACCTCTTGCTGGCCATGCTCGACCGGGGAATTCGCCATGTGCCGGTGCTCTCGCCCAAGGGGAGCGTGCTCGGGGTCGTGAGCGACCTGGACCTCCTCGCAGCCGAGACTCGCACGCCGTTCGTCCTGCGGAAGGCGATCGCCGACGCGCGCGACCTGCGAGACCTCCGCAATGCCGCAGAGCGCGTGAACCCGACGCTGATCGGCCTGCACCAGGTCGGCGTGCCGCCGGCGCAGATCAGCGCCGTCATCTCGGTGGTCGCGGACGCACTCGTTCGCCGGGCGATCGAGCTTGCAGTCGAGGCCCAGGGGCCTCCTCCGCAGCGGTTCGCGTGGCTCTCGCTCGGCAGTCTCGGTCGGCGCGAGGCCGTCCCTTCGTCCGACGTCGACTCGGGCATGGTCTGGGAAGACGGTGACGGGGCCGACCCGGCGCCTTACATGCAAGCCATAGGCGAGCAGGTGATCGAGACGCTAGCCGCGACGGGCTGGCAGTCGGACACGCACGGGGTGACGGCGAGCGGCACCGTCTCGGCCCGCTCTACGGCGGATTGGCAGCGGTCGATCAGGCAGTGGCTGGACGAGCCGGTCGGCGACAAGGTACCGATGGTGATCTCGATCCTGCTCGACAGCCGGACGGCGTACGGGCCCGACGATGCGTTCGGCGCCCTCGTTGCGTTGCGCGGCTCGCGAGGACGCCCGCTCCTGGCTCACCTCTTCCGGAGGCTGGCGCTCGCCAGCAAGCCTCCGACGGGCTTCATGAGGGACATCATCGTCGAGCACTCCGGCGAGCATCGCGGCAGCTTCGACATCAAGCGCGGTGGGCTCCTGCCGATCGTCGACATCGCGCGTTTCGCCGCGCTTGCCGCCGGCGCGCAGGTCACGTCGACGGTCGAGCGCCTGCGTGCCGGAGCCGAGGCGGGAACCTTGCCCGCCGCCGACGCCGGGACGCTGGCCGAGGCCTACGGCCTCTTCGCGGGGCTGCGGCTGGAGCACCAGGTGCGCCAGCTGGTCGACGGCGTGCCGCCGGACGACCGACTCGATCCCAAGCAGCTGAACCCTCTGACGCGTCGCCATCTCCGCGATGCCTTCCGCGCGGTCGCCTCGGTGCAAAAGGCCATGGCCTCGGACCTGGTCTGGGGCAGGTAGCCGTGTCGGACGCGGCGACCTCCCGGTCCGCCGCCGCGGCCTACACGCACACGCCTCCTCAGGCACCGGACACCCCGTGGCGTGCCGCCGAGTTCTGCGTGATCGACCTCGAGACGACCGGCCTCGATCCCGCCGTGGACGAGATCGTCTCGTTCGCGGCGCTCCAGGTCGCGGACGGGCGCCTCCGCCTGAGCGACGCCCGCTACGTGCTCGTCCGACCCCGGCGGATGCCCGAGGGGCCAAGCATTCGCATCCACGGACTGCGCAGCGGCGATCTCGTCGCGGAGCCACCGCTGTCCGCCGTCCTGAACGAGTTGCTCGAGGCGCTTACCGGCAAGGTCCTGGTCGCGCACGTCGCGGAGATCGAGCGGGGATTCCTCGACGCCGCGTTGCATCTCCATGGAATCCAGCTCGTGAACCAGGTCGTCGACACGGCTGCGCTCGCTGCGGAGCTCTTTCGCCGTCGTGGCCGGCAGCTGCCCGACCCGACGGCGCTCTCCCCATTGGCGCGGGCCCTCGGTCTCCCCGTTCACCGCCCACACCATGCGGACGGCGACGCGCTGACGACGGCGCAGGTCTTCCTCGCCCTCGTCACCCACCTGGACGCTCTGGAGCCGCAAACGGTCGGATCGCTGGTCGGTTGTCGGCGCCGCGGCAGCGGCTGGTCGCGGCTACGGATTCGGCTTACGAGGCGCTGATCGCGGCGCGAAAAGCGTCCTCGGCCGCCGTCCGCCGCAGCCGCTCGAAGTGCTCGGTGGCGTAGGCGACGAAGTCGAAGTCGAGCTCCGAGATGCCCTGCTGGACGACGCCCCACATCGCCTCGCGGAAGTCGGACATGAAGCGCATGAGGTGGAGCGCGCGCACGTCCCCGTCCCGTCGCTCACCGAAGTACGCCTCGAGCAGCGCGACGTTCGAGTCGTCGTCGAACTCGTGGTTGATGGAGAAGTTGGCAAGGTCGAAGAAGCGGTCGCCCCTGCCCGCGTACTCCCAGTCGACGAGCCGGATCTGGGCGCCGTCGTCGATGAAGTTGGCGTTCAACAGGTCGTTGTGGCAGGAAACGGCCCGCTCCCCGCCGCGCTCGCTCTCGATCCCGTATGCGATCTCCTTCGCCCAGGCGTAGTCGTCAGGCACGCGCACGCCGTGTGCCGCAGCAGTCGAGGCATAGGCCTCGACGACGCGAAAGGAGTCGAAGCGGCCGGGAATCGGGGGGCCGTCGTGGAACGTCCGGATCATCTCGGCGGCGCGGCGGACGGTCTTCGGACGGCGCATTTCCTCCGGCGGAACCGGCTCGCCCTCGATGAACCGCGTGACCAGGTAGCCCTCCGGCTCGACGAAGCCGACCACCTCCGGCCCGACTCCCAGCTCGGCGGCGACGAGCGAGGCTCGGTGCTCGACGGACCGGTCGATGCCCAGGAGTTGGGTGTCCTTGCCGCCGATCCGCAGGACGTACGCCTCGCCGTCGAGCAGGACCTTGAAATTGTGGTTCGTGATGCCGCCGCCGAGCGGCTCGAGGTCGGGCTTTCGGCCCGGCCAGACCCGCTCGGCGATTGCTTCCGGTGTGCTCGCCTCAGCCCCCTGGCGCGCCGACGGGTGGGGTCGCCGGAGGCCCCTCTTCGTCGATGACGCGCATCGCCTCGTCGAACTCGATCGTCCGCACCGGGCCCTTGTACTTCTTGTTGGCGCCGAGCACCCACCAGGCGCCGACGATGATGATCACGCCGAAGAGGAGGATCGGCCCGTAGTTCAGCCAGGTCCAGTCGAAGTCGCTCTTGAAGGGAACGCCGAGGTTGCTGAAGGGCAGACTGAAGGCGACGAGGCAGATCGCCACCCACAAGGTCGCGATCGGATTCATCCACTTGTACTTCGAGCCGAGCGTCCAGGCGCCGGGCTGGAAGTTGTCGCCGGCACGCCAGCGCAGGTAGACCGGGATCACGTACGCGGCGTAGAGGCCCATCGTCGCCATCGTGGTGACGGCGTAGAACGCCCACTGGTACCCGGCTTCGTTCGCCCGCAGCGCCGGCAGCGTGATGATCACGGCGAAGAGCGCGCTGCCGAGCACGGCGTAGACCGGCACGTGGCGCTTGTCGACGCTGCTCCAGAGCTGCCATCCGGGCACAGCCCGGTCGCGCGAAAACGCGTAGAACGTCCGCGAGCAGCTCGTCAGGCACGCCATGCCGCAGAAGATCTGGCCGACGAGTGCGAGCAGGATCACAGCCTCGGCCCAGCCCTCGCTCATCGCGCTCGTGAAGACGGCCGGCGCATAGCCGAGCCCCTCGTTGATGGCATCGACGTCCGTCGCGGCGAACGTGATCGCGAGCAGGACGACGTAGCCGAGCACGCCGGAGTAGAGCACCGAGCGCCAGATTCCCCGGGCGGCCGCCATCTCGGCCTCGCGCGTCTCCTCGGACACGTGCGCGGAGGCGTCGTACCCGGTGATCGTGTACATCGTGAGCAGCCAGCCCACCGGTATCACGAGGAACAGGAAGGCCACTCCGGCCGTCGACCCGCCGTCGAAGCCCGAGTTGTTGATGGTCTCGGTGAACACGAAGTTGACGCTCTGATGCCGGTCGGGCACGAAGACGAGGATCAGGAGGATCGCGGCAAAGCCGAAGAGGTGCCAGAAGACCGAGATGTTGTTGAAGAGCGCGACGAGGTGCGACGAATAGATGTTCACCAACGCATGTAGGACGATGAGGACGAGGAAGACGGCGAAGATGTCCCTTAGATTGGCGCCGTCGGCGAAGTTGATGAAGCCGAGGTCGAGCCCCCAGAGGTTGAATAACGTCGAGGCGAACAGGGCGGCCGCGTAGTCCACTGATGCGACGACGGCGATCAGCCCGATCACGTTGAACCAGCCGGTGAACCAGGACCAACCCGCGCCGCCGAGCCGGTGTGCCCACCAATACGGGCCGCCCGCCGTTGGGTAGGCGGACGCAAGCTCGCTCATCCCGAGCGCGACGAGGAGGATGAGGCCGAGGATGATCGGCCAGCCCCACGAGATGTTGATCGGACCGCCGTAGTTCCAGGCCTGGCCGTACGTGGTGAAACAGCCGGCCAGGATCGAGATGATCGTGAACGAGATTGCGAAGTTGGAGAAGCCGCTCCAGACTCGCGCGAGGTCCTGCTTGTAACCGAGCTCCGCAAGCCGCTGCTCGTCGCGGTCCTGGATCTGGGGAGCGTCCGCCATGCCGTCCTCCTCGTGACCCCTTGCGCCGACGGGCGAATCTACTTCCGCGTCCGAACGGAAGTCAACCTCCCGTTCGGCCCAGGATTCGAGGCTCCTTTGTACGCCCGCGATATAGTCGGCCGGCGCTGAACATCCTCGCTGTCGATCAGGGCACGTCTGCGACGAAGGCGCTCGTCGTCTCCGCGGGCGGTGAGGTTCTGGGCGAGGCCAGCGCTCCGGTCGACCCGCGGCCGGGCCCGGGTGGAGCGGTCGAGCAGGATCCCCAGGAGCTGCTCGACTCGATGCGGACCGCGGGCCGCGCGGCCCTGGCGGCGGCGAACGCACCGGTCGCAGCGGTCGGAATTGCGAACCAGGGTGAGACGGTGTTGCGCTGGGATCGCGCGAGCGGTCGTCCGGCCGGCCCCGCGCTCAGCTGGCAGGACCGGCGCGCGGTCGAAGTGACACGCGAGCTGGCGGGACAGGCCGACCGTCTCGTGGAGCTGACCGGACTGCCGCTCGATCCGTACTTCGCCGCGCCGAAGATGACGTGGCTGCGCAGGCGCGACGGGGCCGGCGGCGTGATCACCACCGTCGACGCCTGGCTGAACCACCAGCTCACGGGGAGCTTCGTCACCGACGCCGCGACGGCATCACGAACGCTCCTACTCGACCTGGAGCAGGCCGAGTGGTCGGACGAGGCGTGCGCGCTCTTCGAGCTCGACCCCTCGGAACAGCCCGACGTCGCCGACTGTGCGGCCGTCGTGGGCGAGACTGACGCGTTCGGAGGGTCGCTGCCCGTCGCCGGGCTCGCCGTCGACCAGCAGGCGGCCCTGTTCGCGGAGTCGTGCTTCGTTCCCGGCGAGGCGAAATGCACGTACGGCACCGGCGCATTCATCCTCGCCAACGCCGGAGAGCGGGTGCCGCGCTCCGAGTCCCGCCTGGCGGCCTGCGTCGCCTGGCGGCTGGACGGCACCACGACCTACTGCCTGGACGGCCAGATCTACACGGCCGGCGCGGCGGTCTCGTGGCTCGAGGACCTCGCGCTGGTCTCCCACGCTGCCGACCTGGACAAGCTCGGGACCGGGAGCGGCGAGGCGATCTTCGTGCCGGCCCTCGCCGGACTGGCGGCGCCGTTGTGGGCGCCTGAGGCGCGTGGGGGCTGGCTCGGCCTGTCGCTCGCGACACGTCGGGAGGACCTCGTTCGCGCGGTCGTCTGGGGGATCGCCGCGCAGGTCGCCTCCCTCGCCGCGGCGATCGGGACAGACCTCGGCCGCCCGCTGGAGCGCTTGCGGGTCGACGGAGGGCTCTCGCAATCGTCGGTCCTGATGCAGGCGCAGGCCGACCTACTGCAGGCGCCGGTGGAGCGCTATCCCTCGCCGGACGCGACCGCCCTTGGGGTCGCGGCGCTCGCCCGGCTCGGAAGCGGCGGCGCCACGACGTCGGCCGAGGCGGTCGGTTCCTGGGCTCCGACGGCGACCTTCGAGCCGCGGATGTCGGCCGACGAGGCCGCAGTGCGGCTCGCGCGGTTCAATGCAGCCGCCGAGGCGCTCGCCGCGCTGACCGAGGACGGCGACTCCGGCACATCCTGAACGCTCGGCCGGACTACGACGTCGCCATCGTCGGCGCGGGAGACGTCGGCGCGGCAATCGCGCGGGAGCTTGCGCGCTTCGAGCTTCGCGTGGCGCTCCTGGAGGCGGCGCGCGATGTCGGTGCCGGCACGAGCAAGGCCAACACCGCGATCCTGCACACCGGCTTCGACGCGAAGCCGGGAACGCTCGAGGCGCGGCTCGTGGCGCGCGGCCACTCGCTCCTGTCTGCCTACGCCGACGAGGTCGGCATCCCGCTCGAGCGCACGGGCGCTCTCCTCGTCGCGTGGAACGAGGAGCAGCTGTCGCAGTTCCCGGCGATCGCAGAGAACGCCCGGCGTTGTGGCTACGACCGGGTGACGCAGGTCGGGCGCGACGAGCTTGCCCGTCGCGAGCCGCACGTCGGCCCCGGCGCACTCGGCGCGCTGGAGATCCCCGACGAGCACGTCGTCTGTCCGTGGACACCCCCGCTGGCGTTCGCGACGCAGGCCGTGCTCGCGGGGGTGCACCTGCGCCGCGAGGAGCGCGTCACGGACCTGGCCCGGCTAGCGGACGGCGGTTGGCGTGTCACCAGCTCGCGCGGGGAGCTGACGACACGCTGGGTCGTCAACGCCGCGGGCCTGCACTCCGACGACGTGAATCGGATGGCGGGCCACCGGACGTTCACCGTCACGCCGCGGCGCGGCGAGCTGATCGTCTTCGACAAGCTCAGCCGCGGGCTCGTACGCCATGTCCTGCTACCCGTGCCCACCGGCACGACCAAGGGTGTGCTGGTCGCGCCGACAGTGTTCGGGAACGTCCTGCTCGGGCCGACCGCAGTCGACGTCGAACGCAAGGACGACACCGGCTCGACCGCGGACGGCATCGCCTACCTGCGCGAGCTCGGTCGGCGCATCGTCCCCGAGCTGCTCGACCATGAGGTCACGGCGGTCTACGCCGGCCTGCGGGCAGCCACCGAGCACTCCGACTACCAGCTCTGGGTCGACGCCGACGGCGGCTACGTCTGCGCCGGCGGTATCCGCTCCACCGGGCTCACGAGCTCGCTCGCGGTCGCGGAGTACGTACGGGAGGAGCTCGATGCCGCCGGCTTGCCGCTTCGCGATCGGATGGAAGGGCTCCCCGCCGTCCGGATGCCGAGCATCGGCGAGGGTCAGCTGCGCCCCTATGCAGACGCGGAGCGGATCGCCTTCGACAAGGAGTACGGGACGATCGTCTGCTTCTGCGAGCGCGTGACCCGGGGGGAGATCCGCGACGCGGCACAGGGCACCGTGCCCGCGGTCGACCTCGACGGGCTTCGCCGCCGCACGCGGGCGCTCATGGGTCGTTGTCAGGGGTTCTTCTGCGGGCCCCATGTCGCCGCACTGCTGACGCGGCACTCG
>Ga0111538_10011374_pt1 | contig 11808 bp, 10 predicted proteins | sample SoiMethybrSBSTD1_FD_79669 | JGI IMG/M metagenome (GOLD analysis project Ga0111538, IMG submission 79669) | Bulk soil microbial communities from a Populus tree surrounding site in Tennessee, USA - Soil MetaG P. TD hybrid SBSTD1 (version 2)... | ecosystem: Environmental > Terrestrial > Soil >...
ACGCGCATACCAGTAACCCGTATCGACGGCATAATAGAGCTGAACAATGCCCCGTGGGAACAGGATCACCAACGCCATCCAGGCCAAGCCGATATTCAGCGACCAGAACGAGAGTTTGGCCGCCCGATCGCTCCACCTGTCCGGGCGCATCACGTAACGCAGGCAGAAGAGCAAAAGCCCGGCAGCCAGCATGCCGTAAACTCCCATCATCGAGGTGTGGGCGTGATTGGCGGTGAGCGCCGTGCCGATTTCATAATAGCTCACGACCGGCAGGTTGATTAAGAATCCAAACACGCCAGCGCCGAGGAAATTCCACACGCCCACAGCCACGAGAAACCAGACCGCCCAACGGTGGAGATGATCGCGCTCGAGCGTCTTTTGCTCCCCTGTTTTGATGAACGACCACGCCTCCAGGGTCAGCAGCAATAACGGGATGACCTCCATTGCCGAAAATGTTGCGCCGAGAGCCAGGTGCGCCACCGGAGTGCCGCTAAAATAGAGGTGATGCATCGTGCCGATCACGCCACCGAGGGAATACAGGATGATGTCGAGATAGATGACGCGCAGAGCCGTGGCTTCGCGCACAACGCCCAGTACGACAAACATGTAGGCGACGACCACGGTGGTAAACAGCTCGAGAAAATCCTCCACCCAAAGATGCACGACCCAGAAGCGCCAGAAATCGTTGACCACGAAGCTTGCATGAGGGCTTGCCAGCAGACCCACGGCGTAAAAGGCAGGAATGGCAAGAGCCGCGTAAAAGAGCATCCACGGCATATTGCCGAAGTGTTGCTCGCGGAGCGTCCCGCTGAGGCCGCGAAACAACATCAACACCCACAACAACAGACCCACGATGAGCAGGATCTGCCAGAACCTGCCCAGGTCAAGATATTCCCAGCCCTGATGGCCAAACCAATGCCAGATGCCGTCGCCCAACCAGCCGCGCGCGCCCGCATACTCGCCCGCGAGGCTGCCGAAGACGACGATGGCGACAGCCATGAGCAGAACAATGGTGAGGGCGCCTTGGCCGCGAGGCTCCTGTCCTGCCATGAGTGGCACAATGAAGATCCCGGTCGCCAGGAAAGACGCGGAAACCCAGAATATCGCCAGCTGGACGTGCCAGGTGCGCATGATGTTAAACGGCAGGATCGTCGATACATCGATGCCAAAAAATCCTTCCGGTTCGGCGCGATAATGTGCGATGAGGCCTCCGGTGAGGGTCTGCAAGAGGAACAGCAACGACGAGACGAAAAGAAACCAGACGATGGCTCGCTGGGCCGGCGTCACGGCCACTTGATCGATCGGACGAAATCGGACCGGTGTGGTTGCCGCTTCGCTCCAGCCGAGCCAGTCGTAGCGGCCGAAGTAATACAAGATGAGCCCGGTCCCCCCCAACAAGCCGATGATGGAAATCACGCTCCAGGTCATGGCGTCGGCGGTCATGACATTACCCGCCAGCGATTCCGGCGGCCAATTATTGGTGTAGGAGTAGGTATACCCCGGACGATCGGCCGCCGCGGTCCACGCGGTCCAGGCGAAGAAGGCGGTGAGCCGGTACACATCATCCGAGCTCGTTATCCACTCAGCCTGGGCGCCGCCGCGCGTGTGCTTCGCATAAAACCTGGAGCGGTAGTATTCCACCATCCTGCGGTGCGCCTCCCCTCTGGCCACGCTCCAGATCAGCGAACCTTCCGCCGGGTTGTAGGTGTTTTCGTGAAGTTCGACGGCGACGCGCTCGCGCGCTGAGAGACCGCCGGCGAGCGCGCCTGCGTAAGCTTCGATTAGAAACTCAGCACTCATGTGCAAGTACTCGGCGGTAAAATCGGGGCCGAGATATGCTCCGTGGCCGTAAACTGAGCCATATTCCATCAGGCCGTAGCGTTGAAACACATGCATGCCACCGACGATATCGTCGCGGGTGAACAGGACCTTGTCACCCGCCACGACTCTCTCGGGGATGGGCGGCTGGTCACGATACACAAGATAGGCGAGCACGCCGAGTACGGTGAAGCCGACCAGGTAGGTCAGCACCGCTCCTTGCAACCAGCGAGACGAAATCGGCATCGGCTGTCGGGCCATCACGTGCCACCTCCGTGCGTGTGTTTGACGCGCTCGTGCTGGTGTTCTGTCGCTAGATTTGCATGAGAAATTCCCATGGCGCAGTGGGCTGATCCCCCTGCGGCCAAAGAAAGCTCTCCCATGGACGTTCGATCGCTTTGCGAAACTTCTGAGACAGACAGATGGTATGTAAACCAACCCTCGCTGAGGCCGCAAGAAGAAAACCATGCACAGCGGGGAGGGCAGTCACCACGGCTCACCATGTTCCCATCTCAAATGCACCACCAGAGCGGTGAACATCCCGCGGTCCCTCTTGGAATGCTTTACAGATGCCATGTGCGATGCCGTATAATGGGATACAGTCGCGCTAGGAAATGGCGGAAATGGTCTGTTGGACCCCCTGAGGTAGTCAACCCTTTCCCTGAAAAGGGATGACGAGGGTCGATACGAGGCCAGCCGGCTCCAGGCGATCGTGAGGCCGTAGAGCGGTTCAGGCATGTCGAAGACGGCGCCAGCCAGGAGGTGATCATGTCTCAACCGGAACGGGTGGACGTGCTCGTCCTCGGCAGTGGCGAAGCGGGCACATATCTGGCGTGGCACCTGGCCCACGCCGGGCATCGGACGGCCGTCGTGGAACGCCCAGGGGTCGGCGGCTCGTGCCCCAACATCAACTGCCTCCCGAGCAAAAACGAGACTCGAGAGCCGAACCGTGGCATGAACGTTGCGTCTCTACAGAGATACCCTGAGTCAGCTATGGCGCCATGGCCTATTATGCGGAGGCGCTGCAGAGCGACGTGAGCGACATCCAGCAGGGCACTACCGCCGAGGGTGTGCACCTCGGCGCCATGGCGGGAACAGTCGATCTGGTGCAGCGCGTCTCGACCGGCATCGAAGTCACGGGCGATGTCCTGCGGCTCAATCCACGCTTGCCGCAGGGGCTAGCGCGCCTCGACATGCGCATCCGCTACCGCGGGCACTCGCTCGATCTGCGGCTCACGGGCGACGCGCTCACCGTGCGGGGACGCGAAGTCGGCGCGGCGCCGATCAAACTGGGCTTCAAGGATGAGGTGTACGAGTTCGCCGGCGGCAGCACACGAGTCTTCACGCTTGGGAGTGCAGGCCCATGAGCACCGCAACGCTTCAGCAAGATCAGGTGGCTCCTTACCAGCAGCCGGTCGACGCCGTATTGGCTGGGCTCAGCACGGATGCGCAAAGCGGCTTGAGTCAAGGGGAGGCGCAAGCGCGGCTCGAACGCGACGGCACGAATGAGTTGACGGCCGAGAAGCCCGTGCCGGCGTGGCGGAAATTCCTCGCCCAGTTTCACGATGTGCTCGTCATCCTGCTGCTCATCGCGACGGCGATTTCAGCCGGCTTGTGGCTGTACGAACGCGAATCGACATTACCCTATGAAGCGATGGCGATCTTCGCCGTCGTGGTGCTCAACGCGCTCATGGGCTACCTGCAGCAGTCACGAGCAGAGCAGGCGGTGGCGGCGCTGCGCCAGATGTCAGCCGCACATGCCAACGTTATTCGAGACGGCGCGCAGCAGCGCATACCAGCGACTGCGGTCGTACCCGGCGACATCATCCGCATCGAAGCCGGCGATACCGTGCCCGCCGACGCACGTCTGCTGCAGTCCACCGCGCTACAAACGGCGGAGGCAGCGCTGACGGGCGAGAGCCTGCCGGTGTCGAAGGACACACGGCCGATTACGGAGGAGGTCGGACTCGGTGACCGCCACAACATGCTCTTCAGCGGCACGGCGGCGACGTACGGGCGCGGCCAGGCGGTGGTCGTGGCGACAGGGATGCAGACCGAGGTGGGGCGCATCGCCGGGATGCTGAAAAACGCGCCGGCAGAGACCACGCCGCTGCAACAGGAACTCGACCGCGTCGGCCGGCTGCTGGGCATCATCGTCGTCGTGATCGCGGTCGTCATGATTGGGACCATTCTGCTCGTCGAAGACATCAGTGGTTTCTCGGCGATGTTCGATGAGCTCATCTTCGGCGTAGCGCTCGCGGTCGCGGCGGTGCCGGAAGGCCTGCCGGCCGTGGTGACCGCCGTGCTCGCCCTCGGCGTGCAGCGCATGGCGAAGCGGAACGCCATTGTGCGCCATCTTGCGGCGGTCGAGACGCTCGGCTCGGCGAACGTTATTGCCTCCGACAAGACTGGCACGCTGACGAAGAACGAGATGACGGTGCGGGCGGTCGTCACCGCCAGTGGGCGCGTGAGTCTAGGCGGCACCGGGTACGCTCCCGAAGGCGACGTGCGCCGGGAGGGAGGGGGGGCGATCGAGGGCGCGCTCCGCGTCGAGCTCATGCGGGCGCTCGCCGCCGCCGACCGCGCCAACAACGCCGTGTTGCAGGAGCGCGATGGACGCTGGACGGTGCAAGGGGATCCGACCGAAGGGGCATTGATCGTCGCCGCACGCAAAGCCGGGCTGGAGGATGAGGCGCTCGACGCTCGCTTCGCGCGCGTCGCGGAAGTCCCCTTCTCGTCCGAGCGCAAACTGATGAGCACCATTCATACCGACGCCGAGCGGCAGGAGCACCTGCTCGCCCTCACCAAAGGCGCGCCGGACATCTTGCTTGCGCGCTGTTCGCAGGAGCTGGTCGGCGAAGAGCTCAGACCGCTCACAGCGGAACGTCGCGCGGAGCTTTTGCAGATGAACGACGAACTGGCGGGGGCAGCGCTGCGCACGCTCGGGGTCGCCTTCCGCTCGCTGCCAAGCGATGCATTCGGGGGTGAGGCGGTCGATGCGCGCGTCGAGCAAGAGCTCGTCTTCTTGGGATTGATCGGCATGATCGATCCTCCGCGCCAGGAGGCGAAGGAGGCGGTCGCGCGCGCGAAGGGCGCCGGTATTCGCCCGATGATGATTACCGGCGATCACCCGAAAACCGCTGCGGTCATCGCCGCTGAACTCGGCATCGTGGAAAACGGGCGAGCGGTCACGGGTGCGGAACTTGAGAAGATGCCGGAGGAGACGCTCGACCGGACGGTTCGGGAAGTATCGGTCTATGCGCGCGTCAACCCCGAACACAAGCTGCGGATCGTGAAAGCCTTGCAGCGCGAAGGCGCCATCGTGGCGATGACGGGCGACGGCGTCAACGACGCGCCCGCCCTGAAGACCGCCGACATCGGCGTGGCGATGGGCATCACCGGCACGGACGTGTCCAAAGAAGCCGCTGACATGGTGTTGGCGGACGACAACTTCGCGAGCATCGTCGCGGCAGTGGAAGAGGGGCGCGCGATCTTCGCAAACATCCGCAAGTTCTTGCGTTACCTGCTGTCGTCAAACATCGGCGAAGTCATGACGATGTTCTTCGGCGTGCTGCTGGCGGATGCCATCGGGCTGACGGCGCAAGGTGGGAGCGGTTTAGTGCTGCCGCTACTGGCGACGCACATTCTGTGGATCAACTTGGTGACGGACGGCGCGCCCGCCCTCGCGCTCGGCGTGGACCCGGCGGACACAGGCGTGATGCACACACCGCCGCGGCCACGGGGGGAAGGGGTGATTACGCGACGCATGTGGGCGGGCATCGTCTTCGTCGGCGTGATCATGGCGGCGGGGACGCTGCTCGTCCTGGATGCCAGCTTGCCCGGCGGTCTGCTCCAAGGCTCAGGGACGATGCGCTATGCGCAGACGATGGCGTTTACGACGCTGGTGTTCTTTTCACTCTTCACCGTCTTCAACGCCCGTTCGGATGAACGGAGCGCGTTCGTCGGGCTGTTCTCGAACCCGTGGCTGTGGGGAGCGGTGCTGGTGTCGCTCGTGTTGCAAGCGGCGGTGGTGTACCTTCCGTTCCTGCAACAAGCGTTTTCGACCGTGGGCTTGAGTGTCGGCGATTGGCTGCGCTGCGCCGCGGTGGCAAGCTCGGTGCTGTGGCTGCGTGAATTGAGCAAGGTGGTCACACGCGCGACCAGCCGCAGGTAGTCGCCGAGGACCTTCAAAATTCACGCGCCGGATGCTTTGAGCATTCTTTGGGACGCCAACAGCGATGACTTCACCCCACGGCTTCTCCAGGTGACCGCCCGAGCCGAACACGAATGGTTTTAGCGTGGAGAATCCTGCATGGCCCAGGCACGACCGACCAGGCTCGATCGCCCCGTCGACATGCGGCGCGATCATGTCCTGGGGAACCCCGAGGCGGAGCTGACGCTGGTCGAGTACGGCAGCTACACCTCACCTGCCTGTCACGCCGTGCATGAAGTCGTCGCCGATCTGTGGGATCGGTTCGGGGATAAGATGCGGTACGTCTTCCGGCAGCGCCCCGACACGGACAGCGGCCATGCACAGCGCGCCGCGGAACTGGCGGAGTACGCGTCCGAAACGACCGGCGATTTCTAGCTGGTCCACGACGCGCTGATGAAGGGCGGGCCGACATTCACGCCGGACGACTTCGACCAGATCGCTCGCGAATTCAAGCTGCCGCCGCGCGACGAAGCGTATGCGTCAGCAGACCAAGCCGCGAAGCGGCGGGTGCAGGAGGATGTCGAGAGCGCACAGCGCAGCGGCGTGCTCATCACGCCGACCTTCTTCATCAACAACCGTCGCTACGAGGGGTCGTGGGACACGAGCACGCTGGCCGAGGCGATGCTCGGCACGCTCGGGCACCGGCTCCATGCGGCTACGGTCGATTTCGTGCGATGGGGGCCATCCGCCGGACTTCTTCTCCTCCTGATGTCCGTGCTCGCGGTCGTGCTGGCGAACGCTCCGATCGGCCCGGCCTTCGATTCCTGGTGGGCCCAGTAGCACGGTAGCTGCGATAACACCTAATAGACTCTATCTCATTGCCAAGACAGATATTCTTGCATCACCATAGCCAGTGTCCATCTTCCTGCGAATTTCCCATTTCTCCAGGAACCGGCACTTTCTGGCGACCGTTGAGCGTATCCCAGCCCCCTCTCGGGTGATTTTCGTCACGAATTGCCAGGGCCAGATGTGAAAAGGGAAATTCGGAGGGGTCGCGGCGTTCCGTGTTAGGTCTGGTCGCAGCTACCGTGCTACTGGGCCATTTAGTGTCTGGATGATCGCCGGCGGGATCAGTCTTGGGCTCAATGGGCTCTACGGAGCCGTCAGTGGGCTCGCCCGTGGCGCCACGACGGCAGTGGCGGCAGGCCGGCGGCGATCTGGTGCAGACGCGAGGGCTCCATGACGCGACCCAGGTGATGCACAAACTGGATGACCCGACGACGGCCTCAACTCTGGCAACCGCGACGGGGATCTCGAACGAAGACGCGAGCGCAGCTCTCGCGGATCTGCGGGCTCGGGTGGACATGGTTCGAGACGATCCCGCGCGTGTCGCGGCGGAAGTCCGTGATTTCTTGGCGCCGTATGCTGAGCGGGCCACACAGCAGGCGACGGCCGCCGCGCCCATGGCCCAGCGTACCGCGACCATGGGCGCCTGGATCACCGTGGGCGCTATGGCCGGCGTGCCCAATATCCGGCGCCTCGGGCACGAGCCAATAATCGAGGTTTCCCACGAATCCTCGCTCCCGGGGGGGAAATCGCCCGTCCCCCGGAGCTGTCATGAAGAGGGCCATGGCCCTCCCTGAGCACCCTGGAGAGCCCTTGATGGGGTAACGGGAGAGACGGTGCGATGAGACGCAATGAAGATTGCAATCTCTTGAAAACACAAATCTGAGGGAGTCACACCCCGATAGTGAATTCTCTGCAGTGTTGAATGCACGTCGGAGATCGAGCTCATTGCAAATCAACATCTTAGCGAATGCCACAATCGCTTATTGCGTCCTATCTCACGTTCCCTCCCGCTGGCCCATCATGGGCGCCAGTGCACCCCGGCTCGGGATGCCGCCCTCGTCCGGGCGTGTCTGGAGGCCCAGGGATACCAAGCCCCCTGGTAAACCGGGCCGCGGAGTGAGCACGGGCCGTCCTTGGGAAACTCGCCAACAGGAGGAGCCTCCATGTGGCAAGAATTCAAAGCCTTTATCATGCGCGGCAGCGTCGTCGATCTGGCGGTCGGCATCATCATCGGCGTGGCCTTCGGGCGGATCGTGAGTTCGCTGGTCAATGATATCTTGATGCCGCCCATCGGGCTGCTGCTGGGTCGGGTCGATTTCTCCAATCTGTTCCTCAACCTCTCGGGCCAACCCTATGCCACACTGGCGGAGGCCAAGGCGGCCGGCGCCGCGACCATTAACTACGGGCTGTTCCTCAATACAGTGATCGAGTTCGTCATTGTGGCCTTGGCAGTTTTTCTGCTGATCCGCCTCCTCAATCGCTTGTACCAGGCCCCGCCGGCGACGCCTACGACCAAGACGTGTCCCTATTGCATCGCGGTGATCCCCCTGGCCGCGAGCCGTTGCCCCCAGTGCACCTCTGATCTCCGGGCGGCGTGAGACGGACGCCGCGCATCGGTCGGGCGTGAGTCTGAAAAAGCTCGGGCAGTACATGGGGTTTTTTGCTCAACCCCCGAAAAGGTATATTCCAGGGAGATACGATTGGCATAAGCTCAGGAGTGACCGAGACCGGGCAACGCTAGAATGATCATATATACCTGAAATCTTAGGGGCTTACTCTTCATTGACATGCGCATGTCAATCGACGATCGCTCGACTCAAAACGTGCCTATGCTGAGACCATCGGATTCCTGTGCCTCATGTCATGTCTCGTGATTCGATCATCACGCAATCTAACAAATACTGAAACATCAGACACTTACGGAACAGTTCTCCTGACCATTCTAGAGGCGTTTTCTGAAATATACCTTTTCGGGGGGTTGAGCAAAAAACCCCATGGTGCGCTCCTCTCCCCAGCTAGCAGAGTTGAGAGGGTTATTCGCCTCTTCAGGATGCTCCTCGTCCGGCTGACATCCACAATAGGCGTATTTCCCGACCGCCGCGGCCCATAAGAGGCTGGTTTCGGCGCTGGTGAGCGTCGGAAATGCTGCCGACGCTCGCTCGCTAAGCCGTTCTCCGTGGCTAAACATGGTATCTCCCCAGCATCGGCGTTTGTCTCACGCTGCCCACGGTCGGTCAGCAGGGGCTGACGGTGCCATCGCTGCCCTGGGGTATCTGTCATCTGCAGTCTCGAGCGCAGGGCAAAGGGAACATCCTACAGGCCGTCACGTATCGAGGCTGTATAGCGCGCAGCCGCCCGCATCTGCCAGCTCGGGGGAAAAGCTTCCGGTGTAGCTTGCGTGATGAGTTGGCGAATGACCATGGCGCGCGGGACGTCGAACTGCTCGGCCACGCGCTACAGCGTTGTCTCCCATGTATGAAGGCATACGGCCCGCACGGGAGGGACTCACGCCTGTTCCGCCGCTGGCCGGATGGTGAGCACCGGGCAGGGCGCGGTGCGGACCACGCGCTCGGCGACACTGCCCATGACCAGATGACTGAGCCCGGTGCGTCCATGGGTGGCCATGACGATCCAGTCGACCTGTTCGGCGGCTGCGGTCTCAAGGATTTTCTGGTGGGGCACGCCCACGGCGACCTGGCGCGCGATCTCGACTGGCGTGCCTGCACCCTCGGGGAGGAGGCGGGCCAGCTCCTGTTGCGCAGACTCCTGCATGTCGTCACGGAGTGCTGTTGTCATGTGGGCAGGGGCGTGACCGTCGGTGAGGTAGGACGGGAGCTCCACCACGTGGAGGAGGGTCAGTTTGGCCCCACAGGTCCGGGCCACTTCTACGGCATACGCGAAGGCCTGCTTTGAGCCTTCGGAGAAATCAGTTGGAACCAAGAGATGGCGCACGTCCATCAGACTGTCCTCCTCCTGCCGTGGAATCACGATCCCCCTGCGCTCAACCGTCGTGATTCCCTGGGCTCAGCGCGTGCCCATGCGGCATGAGCCCGCGCACGACCTGTTTCGCTCCAAATGGTGGGCGACCGCTCGCCGCCGCGAGACGCGTTCGTGGCGTCTGTGCCGGGCGGGTCTCATTTCACGAGGAGCACGGGACATTGGGCGAGAATGCCGACCTTGTAGCTCACCGTGCCCCAGCCGGCGGCGGGATGCTCCAGGTCGATCCGGTGCGATTTCAGCACGATCAGATCGACCCCGATCTCCCCGGCATAGCGCACAATCTCCGGGGCGCGGTGGCCGAAGACGACCTCCTCCCGTCGGGGCACCCCGCGCGCTTCAAGCGCGTGGCCGAGCCGCGCGAGGTGGTCGCGGGCCGTCTGTTCGAAGCGGGTGTAGAACTCCCGGTCTTCCGTGGCCCACACCTCGCTGATCACCTCGACGACGTGCAGGAGGGTCACCTCGCCGTCGTTCGCCTGCGCGAGACGTGCGGCGATCTCCAGCGCTGGTTGGTGCGTGTCTGTCAAGTCTACCGGCACGAGGATATTCTTGAACACGGGCCTGTCCTCCTTCTCCAGAAGCACCTGTGCCACGACAGGGGCGCATGTCTGCGGGCCGCACGGACGTGACTCACGCCTTCTCCGCTGGGGGCCGGATGGTGAGCACCGGGCAGGGGGCGGTGCGGACAACACGCTCCGCGACGCTGCCGATCAGCAGATGGCTGAGGCCGGTCCGACCGTGCGTCGCCATCACGATGAGGTCCACATGTTCCGCCTCGGCCGTCTCGACGATCGTCTGAGACGGCGAACCAATCGCCACCGCACGGGTGACCTCGATTTTTGCCTGCTGCGCCTCCGGCAGCAGCTGCGCGAGCGCAGTGCTGGCCTGCCGCTCCAGATCGCCCAGCAGCTCCTCGCCCATGGTCGGCAGCGTGAACTCCCCAAGGTAGGGGGAGGGTTCGAGGACGTGCAGCAGCGAGAGCGTCGCGCCGAACGTCTGCGCCAGATCGAGCGCATCGCTGATGGCCTTCTTCGAGGAATCGGAGAAGTCCGTTGGCGCCAAGATGTGACGGATGTCCATGGCCATATCCCTCCTCGTCGATATCGTCCCTGCGTCGCGTCAACACAGTCGACACGCCAGCCGTTGTCAGCCTGTTAATGGTCGTGACTCCCCGTGGTCATGCGTCGTGGGGCCGGCCTCCACAGGGGCGTATGTGCGGTGTTGCCGGGTCCACACGACCCGATGACCCGGCCTCCCCCGTAAGTAGACAAACCAGTAGACGGCCGCGACCATCACCCCCCCGCCGACCAGATTGCCGAGCGTCACCGGGAGCAGGTTGTCGAGGAAAAATCCGGCCCAGGTCAGCCGGGCGAGTTGCTCCACGGGTGGGCCCACCCGTTCGAGGACGTGCGCCTCGCCGCGCAGGAACAGGGCGATCGGGATAAAATATATATTGGCGATCGAATGCTCGAAGCCGGCCGCGACAAAGGCTGTAATCGGGGGGACGATGGCGAGAATCTTGTCGGCGGTCGTGCGTGCGCTGAAACACAACCAGACGGCGAGGCACACCAAGGCATTGCCGAAGACGCCGAGGACAAAGGCCGGAAGGAAGCCGTAGCTGACTTTGGCGACGGCGATCTTCACGGCGGTGGCGCCCACCTGATAGGCGTCGAAGGTCCACTGCTGCGAGAGGTAGATGCCGACGGCCGTGGCGAGCGCGCCGGTGAAATTCCCGGCGTAGACGATTATCCAGTTGCGCAACACCTGGCCGGTCGACACCTTGCCCGAGGCCCAGGCCATGACCATCAGGGTGTTCCCAGTAAAGAGCTCCGCGCCGCCGACGATGACGAGCATCAGCCCGAGCGAGAACACCACACCTCCCGCCACGCGTGAGACCCCATAGCCCAACCCATGTTCCGTCAAGAGCATCGTCGCCACATTCGCACCGAGGGCGATGAAGGCCCCGGCAAGCACGGCGAGTGCAAACATGG
>Ga0111538_10011378_pt1 | contig 11807 bp, 11 predicted proteins | sample SoiMethybrSBSTD1_FD_79669 | JGI IMG/M metagenome (GOLD analysis project Ga0111538, IMG submission 79669) | Bulk soil microbial communities from a Populus tree surrounding site in Tennessee, USA - Soil MetaG P. TD hybrid SBSTD1 (version 2)... | ecosystem: Environmental > Terrestrial > Soil >...
CGACATGGCGGAAGGCGTGAAATCGCTGTGGTCACGTCCCTACTTCGACAAATCGCGGGTCGGCATTTACGGCACGTCGTACGGCGGCTACGCCGCGGTCATGTCGCTGCTCAGGCATCCAGACGTCTTCGCGGCCGCGTCCGCATCGTCGCCGGTGACCGCCTGGTATCACTACGACACGGTGTACACCGAGCGCTACATGTGGCTGCCGGACGAGAACAAGGCGGGCTACGCCGCGGGCAGTGCCATGACGTACGCGAAAGATCTGAAGGGCCGGCTGATGCTCTACTACGGCACGGCCGACAACAACGTCCACCCGTCGAACATGATGCAGCTCATTGCCGCGCTGCAGGGAGCGGGAAAGAGCTTCGACCTGCAGGTGGGGCCCGATCGCGGGCACAGCGGCATCAACACCGATCGGATGATGGAGTTCTTCCTCGAGGCGCTGATGCCGAGGCCGGCGGCCACGACCACCAGCCAGGCGTCACGATAGCGTTGCTCGGTCCTGGTCTCCAGCGCGCGCTCGAGCAGCTCCGCGCGACGCGCTTCGCTGAAATCACGGGCGCGCGTCTGTCACTGTCGATCCCGGTTGCCGAGCGTCTGCTCAACGAGCTCGTCGGTGCGGTGCTCCCCCCGAATCTACCGGTGCGGGACGTGACAATCCGGCCGCGCGCCTCCAACACGCTTCAGGTGCGTGCGCGCGTCGCGAAGCTCGATTTCCTGCCGCCGATCACCCTCACCCTCGATATCGATCAGCAGCCGCGGGTTCCGGACACGCCACTCGGGCTCCGGCTGCGCACCGTTCCAGGGCTCGCGGCGCTCGCCGGACCGATGCTGGCCCAGAAGGCGCTCCCGCCCGGCCTCCGGCTCGACGGCGATCGGCTGTTCATCGACGTGGCGCAGCTGCTCGAGCGGGCAGGGCTCGCCGATCTCGTGCCGTTGATCGAGCGTCTGCACGTGGCCACAGAGGAAGGGCGGTTGATTGTCGAAGTCGACCTCCGCACCTGACCCCAGGTGGACTTCCGGTCATTTGGAGAGCGTCAAATCCCAAGCTCCAAATCCCAAATCCCAACACACTCCCAATGTCCAAATCCCAAAACCACATCCCAACCGGTTGGGAGTTGATTTGGGAAATTGGTTTGGGATTTGGAGGTTGGGAGTCCGTTGGAGCTTGGGACTTGGAGCTTGGGATTTGACTACAAGCCACCGCTACCGCCACTAGAAGATCGAGTACACCAGCCCCGCGCTCAGCACGAACGAATCGGCTTTCCAGCGGTCCTCGATGGCCGTCGTCCCATTTCTGTAGACGATGCCCGGCCGGTTGAACATATAGCCGGTGAACGCGGTCAGGCCCACCCGAGGGGCGACGGTCTGGGTGACGCTGAACCCGGGGCGAATGGCGTAGCCGTGGTCGGCATCGATGGTTGGCGCGCCGTTGATCCGCTCGAGGTATTCGTCGTGGAAATCAACGTAGTTGAAGGACGGCCCGCCCACGATCGACACGTTGAACAGCGTGCGATCGGGACCGAAGGTGTATCCGATGCCGGCCATCACCGGCCGGATCTTCATCCGGGCGAACTTGCCGCCGCCGCCCGCGGGGTCCTTGATCTCGGCGTTGACCCAGTTGAACGCGGTCGCGAGCCGCCAGCCGCGGCGAGGGTTCACCCTGACCAGCGGTGCCACGCTGAACGCGTTGTCCACATCGCTGTCGGTCATGGTGTTGAGCGCGACCGAGACACCGGCGCTCACGCGCCCGACGCTCTGCGCTGAAACCGGGGCGGCTGCGAGCGCGATCGCCGCCGCAATTCCAATCGAAGTCCTCCGCATCGCCATCGTCGTCATCGTCTGTCACTCCTCATCAGCCGGTCCGGTGCCGTCCGGGCGCAGTCCTATGGGTCCGCAGCGCTGCACATATTGTCTTGTCGGTGGAGCTGGATTATCTACCCGAGAGCGTCGGGAGATTCATCTTATTATTGTCGCCACTCTACAGGAGGCGCGTTGAGCCGCAAGACCGACCTGCTCCAGGGCACGCTGGATCTGCTCATTCTCCGGACCCTGGCCACCGGGCCGATGCATGGGTGGGCGATCGCCCAGCGCATTCAGCAGGTGACCGAGGACGTGCTGCAGATTGCCCAGGGCTCGCTCTATCCAGCGCTCCACCGGCTCGAGCAGGAAGACTGGATCGAGGCCGAGTGGGGCACCTCGGAGGCGAACCGGCCCGCGAAGTTCTACCAGCTCACGAAGGCGGGCAGGAAGCAGCTGGCGGCCGAAGAAGAAACCTGGGAGCGGATTGCCGGCGCGGTCGCCCGCGTGCTGTCGCAGGCCTGACATGATCACCAGGATCCGCAAACGCCTGCGCACGATTTTCCATCGCTCGCGCTACGAGCGCGAGCTGGACCTCGAGCTGCAGTTCCACCTGGACATGCTGACCGCACAGCACCAGCGGTCGGGCCTCTCGCCGGCGCTGGCGCGGCGCGCAGCGCTGCGCGCCTTCGGGCCGATGGCCGGCGTCAAGGACGACGTCCGGGACACCTGGCTGGCGCGGATCGTCGAATCGGCGCTGCAGGACGTCCGTTACGGCGTCCGGATGCTCGCCACCGCGCCTGCGTTTGCGCTCGGCATGATCCTGACGATCGCGCTGGCGATCGGCGTCAACACCTCGATCTTCGGCATCGCCTACGCCCTGCTGCTGCGTCCGCTGCCGTTCGATCGATCCGCCGACCTGATCGTCCTGCAGCACGGCACACCGGACGTCACGAGAATCACGTTCTCGCCCCCGGAGCTCGACGACTACCGCCGCACGAGTGGCTTCGACGCGCTCGCCGAAGTGCACTCGATGTGGTTCATCCTGCTCGGCACACGTGAAGACGGCAAGCCGTCACTCGAGCCCCAGCGAGTTTCGACCGGTGTGGTATCGCCGGACTACTTCTCGATGCTCGGCGTGCGCCCGGCGTACGGACGCACGCTGATGAAAGAGGACGATCGGCCCGGGGCGCCGGCGGTCCTCCTGTTGTCCGACGAGTACTGGCGGCGCGCGTTCGGCGGCGATCCGTCGGTCGTGGGACGGGTGTTCCAGATGAACGACCGCCCTCACACGGTCGTGGGTGTCCTGCCGCCGTTCCCGCAGTATCCCGAGGCAGTCGACGTGTACATGCCGACGGCCGCCTGTCCTTCGGGAGTCGCTGATCGGTATCGACACCTTCGAGCCCGCAGAGTTCGCGCTGGTCAGTGTCACGCTGTTGCTGATGGCTGCGGCCGCGTGCGCTGCGCCCGCAGCGAGGGCGGCGCGTGTTGATATTTGGAGAGTGCTGCGGGCTGAGTGAGGGCTTCGCACAAATCCCAAGCTCCAAATCCCAAGCTCCAACGCACTCCCAAATCCCAATTCCCAATCGCGATGAAGTGTGGAGGTTGGAGCCCGACGTCACATCCGATTGACAGTGACGTACAACGGCCCGATCCCGAACAGCACCGTCATCAGGAGCGTGCCCCGGCCCGTCCTGTTCACCACTTCGAAGAACACCTGTTCTCCAGGTGCGAGCGTGAACGGCACTGTCTTCCACACGAGCGTGTTGTGCACGCGCAGCGTGTGCGGACCGGGTTCTGAATGGCAGGTAACCGTGTCTCCCCAGAGGAGCGTGCCCACGTGGCGGCCGTCGAGCGACACGACGAGCTGGCGGGTCTGGTAGTCGGCCTGCGACGTGCGGGTGATCGTCACCGACGCGGGAAAGTCGTCGCCCGCGAAAAATCGATTGAAGGCGTCCCGTTCAGCCGGCGGCGCCACCGTCCGGACGGCCATGGCGGCAACACTCTAGCGCTATTTCGGGACGATGGTCGTGTCATTCTTCGTCGGTCCGGGCGGCTTCGAAAGCGGCAGACGGTCAGCGCTGGTTGGAAGACGACTCCGGTTGATCGAGCAGGAACCGCCGCACGAACATCACGGTCGCGTAGAACTGGAAGTCGGCATTGCCTTTCTTCGCGAAGCCGTGGCCTTCATCCCTGGCCATCAGGTACCACACCGGCTTCTGGTTCTGCTTCACGCGCTCGACCATCTGCTCGGCTTCGCTGAGCGGCACGCGCGGATCGTTGCCGCCCTGCACCACGAAGAGCGGGTGCGCAATCTTCTGCGCGTTGTTGATCGGCGCGGTCTTGTCGAAGAATGCCGCCATCTTTGGATCACGCTCGTCGCCGTACTCGACGCGCCGCAGGTCGCGGCGGTAGCTCTCGGTGTTCTTCAGGAACGTGTTGAAGTTCGAGATGCCGACCACGTCGAGCGCCGCGCGCAGCTTGCTGCTGTACATCGTGGAGACGGCCAGCGTCATGTACCCGCCGTAGCTGCCGCCAGTCACCATCACGCGCGCGGCGTCGAGCTCGGGACGACTGGCGATCCAGTCGAGCAGGGCCCCGATGTCCTTCACCGAGTCCTCCCGTTTCATGCCGTTGTCGAGACCGACGAAGGTCTTGCCGAAGCCGACCGACCCGCGCACGTTGGGATAGATGATCGAGACGCCGAGCTCGTTCAGGAAATAGTTGTTCCGGCCGATGAACGATGGCCGCGACTGTCCCTCCGGGCCGCCATGAATGTTGATGATCACCGGGCGCTTGCCCGTGAATCGCTGGGCCGCCTTGTAGTAGAAGCCGGAGATCTCGAGGCCGTCGAAACTCTTCCAGCGAATCAGCTCGGGCTCGGAGAGCTCCGATGCGACGAGACCACCGAGCTCGCTCTCGGTCCAGCGGGTCACCGCACCGGTCTGCGCGTCGAGCGAGTACACGTCCGAGGTCGAGCGGGCGCTGGCGATCGAGAAACCCAGCTCGCGGCTGTTCTGATGCCAGGCCAGCGCGCCGACCACACAATGTGGCACGCCGGCGATCGGCCGGGCGCGACGCGCCGCCGTGTCGAAAAGGTATAGCTTCGAGACTCCGGCTTCGTTCACCGAGAACGCCAGCGTCCTGCCATCCTTCGCCAGATCGATGCCCTCGACGTCCCACTTCAGGTCGGTCGCGAGCGCCGTCAGCTGCTTCGTCCCGAGATCGATGTAACCCAGACGCTGGAACTCGCTGTCCTTGTCGGTCGTGACGTAGACGCCACGACCGTCCGCCGAGAACAGACCGGCGCCGTACGAGACCTCCTCGGCCGGATTCGTGAGGGCGGTCTTCTGGCCGCCGGCGACATCGACGAGCCACAGCGTGCTCTTGGTGATCGAGGTGTACTCGATGACCAGCAGACGTGTATCGTCGGGCGACCAGTCGAGCGCCTGCCAGCCCCCCCCGGTGACCTGCAACACCCGTGCGTCGGTCTTGGGATCGGCGGGATTCATGACGTAGACGTCGCGGTCGGCGCCGTTCCGCCGTGTCGAGCCGTACGCGAGCCGGTCGCCTTTCGTGCTCCAGGCGCTGCCGCCGTTCTGCGACCGGCCGCCGTCTGTGAGCAGGGTGATGTGCCCGTCCGCGACGTCGTAGCGGTACAACTGGTCGAACTCGTTGCCGCCCACGTCCTTGGCAAAGACGAAATAGCGGCCCTGGACCGGTTCGAATGATGCGCCGCTCGTCGGCTCGCCGAAGAAGGTCAGCTGCGTGCGCGCGCCGCCGGGCATCTTCACCTGGTGCACCTGCGCGGTGTTGCCGAACCGCGTCGAGATCAGCATTTCGCGCCGGCTCGGGTGCCAGTCGGCGAAACCGGCCGGACGCGACTCGGTGTAGCGCCGCACCTCGTCGGCGAGCGACGCCGGGATCGCAGGAATGCCGTCGACCACCAGGTTCTCGGTCGGCGCGATGGTCTTGTTCTGCGCTCCTGGCTCGGCCGCCGCGAGGGCGGCGAAAGACAGGATCAACAGGAAGCGGTGATTACGCATCGGGCACCTCGGAAATCCTTCGAAACGTCAGGGGATGATACGCAGGCCCCGTACGCTTTTCCACTCGAGTCCGAACCGTGCGAGGTACTTCCGCAGGCGGTCGGCATCGTTCGGGGAGGCTTTCCGGGCCCGGGACACACTGAACAGCCGCCGGCCAGCGTCTGAGAGGGACGAAGCGCTGACGCACACGCGCAGCACCTCGGCGAGCTGCACCCGATCGAACGGGTCAATCCGGTCCCGGATCTCTGGAGCCAGGGCCAGCTCCACGAGCGTTTGTCGCGGCTCGCCACCCGCCGCCGCGCGCCAGCCGCGATCGAGGCGCTCGATCTCCTCGTCGACGACCTCCTCGGTAATCCGCCCTCCGGGAGCCAGGCTGGACATGCGCATGACCGCCGCGCTGAAGTCGCGAAAGTTGCCGGACCATGGGGCCTCGGGTGAGGTCGCGAACGACAGAAACCGTTCGCGAGCCTGACGGCTCATCGTCACTCGCACGCCGCACGCGACCGAAGCTTCCCCGACCTCGTGATCGAGATTGGGTTCGATGTCTTCGGGGCGTTCACGCAGCCCCGGCAGTTGAAACGTCCACATGTTGATCCGCGCGAGCAGGTCCTCGCGGAATCGCCGGCTGCGGACCGCCGCCGGCAGGTCCGCGTTGGTACCGGCGATCAGCTGGAAGTCGCTCCGCACTTCGCGATCCGAGCCGAGCGGCAGAAACGTCTTCTCCTCGATCGCCCGGAGCAATGCCGCCTGTTCGTCGGGACCGAGCTCGCCGATTTCGTCCAGGAACAGGACTCCGCCATCGGCCGAGCGCAGCAGCCCTGCGCGATCGCGCTCCGCGCCGGTGAACGCGCCGCGAACGTGGCCGAACAGCGCCGACATCGCGGCATCTCCACGAATCGTCGCGCAGTTCACTTCGACGAACGGCCCGGCGACCCGCTGCCGCAGCTTCTTCAGCTCGTAGATGCGCTTGGCGAGCCGCGTCTTTCCAGCGCCCGTCGGTCCGGTGAGCAGCATCGGCGCGCGCGACGCGCTCGCGACCTGCTCGATGCGAGCCACCAGGTTGTTGAATCGGCGGTTCCGGGTCTCGATGCCGCCCTTGAGGAGCGAGAGATCCGCGGTGCGTTGCTGGTGAAACCGCGAGGCCAGCTTGTCGTACTTCGAGAGGTCGAGGTCGATGATCGAGTACGAGCCTGGATGATTCTGCTGCTTGTGCTTCGGCGGCGCCGTCTGCAGGAGCCTGGCGGGGAAGTAGCGCGTCTCGGTCAGCAGGAACAGACAGATCTGCGCCACATGGGTCCCCGTGGTCACGTGAACGAGGTAGTCCTCGCGGTCCGGCTCGAATCGGTAGTTCGTCGCGAAGTCGTGGAGCGCGCCATAGACGACCCCGAAGTCCCATGGATCGCCGAAGTCGATGATGTGCGGCCTGACCTCGGTCTCCGGCGAAGCCGCCCGGATGTCGCCGATCACGGTCTCGGCGAGAGCTTTCTCACGCGTGGTGTGGAGCAGCTCGAAGCGCCTGATCACGAACTCGTCGTGACGGCACACGTCGACGGTCGGCCGCCAGACGTTCCAGCGCTCCGGTCCCCGTCCACGATCCAGCATCGTCCCCAGAAGCCCGATGACGACCGTTTGATTTATCGCAATGGCGCTTATTTTATCTCATGAGATAGAGCCAAAGCGTGGCTGGCGGCATTTTCCTGGCAAAGTGCGACCATCGGTACTGGCATTGGCCATGCTCTACAGTGGGCGTCGGCGCTGATAGCGGCAGGCCGGTGCAGCGAGAACGTGACCGCTGCGCCGGCCGTGGGGCCCGGGGGAGACCAAATGGTCAGGGTTCAGGAAGGCGTCACGATTGATGGGGCGGTGGGCGAGGGAGGCGGGCAGGTCCTGCGGACCGCGCTGGCGATGTCGCTCGCCACGGGCAGGCCGTTCCGGATCGACAACATTCGAGCCGGCCGGGCGAAGCCGGGGCTGCTCCGGCAGCATCTCACTGCGGTGCAGGCAGCCGCGGCGATTGGCAAGGCTCGCGTGACCGGCGACGCGCTCGGCTCCTCGTCGTTGACCTTCGCGCCGCGTGCGGTCGAACCGGGTGACTACGTGTTTGCCGTGGGATCGGCTGGAAGCGCGACGCTCGTGTTTCAGACCGTGCTCCTGCCGCTGCTTCTCGTGCCCGGGACCTCGACCCTGGCGATCGAGGGTGGCACGCACAATCCGGCGGCGCCGCCGTTCGACTTTCTGCAGCGTGTGTTTCTGCCGATCGTCACGCGTCTCGGTGGAGCCGTGACCGTCTCGCTCGAGCGGCCCGGGTTCTACCCGGCCGGAGGTGGCCGCTTCGTCGCGACCGTCACCGGGGGTGCACCCCTGCAGCATCTCGATCTTCGTGAGCGGGGCGCGATTGTTCGCCGTCGCGCCCGGGCCCATGTGGCCAACCTGCCCCGCCATATCGCTGAGCGGGAGGTGAAGAAGGCACTCAGCATGCTGAACTGGAACGAAGAGTGCGGCGAAGTGGAAGGCGTCACCGCGATTGGACCCGGGAATGTTCTGCTCGTCGAGATCGAAGCGGAGCATGTCACGGAGTTGCTGACCGGATTCGGTGAGGTCGGAGTCGCGGCCGAGGCTGTTGCGGCCCGCGCGGCGCAGGAAGCGCGGCGGTACCTTGCGGCGAATGCGCCGGTCGGAATCTGCCTGGCCGATCAGCTGCTCCCGGTCCTTGCGCTGGGGCAGGGCGGAACCTTCCGCACGCTGTCGCTGTCGCAGCATGCGCGCACCAACGCGGAGATCGTGCAGCTGTTTCGCGACGTGAAGATCGAAACCATCGAGCACGGGCGCGACGACGTCGAAGTTCACGTCGTCCGCGCCTAGGAGTGAGCCGCCAATCAGCCGGGGAACGAACCATGGCCGAAACCATCGCAAAGAACGTCGCCGTTTTCGGCGACCACGAACCCAACACGCTGGCGCAGCTGCACGACGTGGCCAGCCGCGCCGAGCGCGCTGCGCTGATGGCGGACGGGCACCAGGGCTACGTCATGCCGATCGGCGGGGTCGCTGCCTATACGGAGCAGGTGTCGGTTGTCGGGGTCGGCTTCGACATCGCCTGTGGCAACGCCGCGATTCGGACGAACCTGACCCTGCACGGGACGCCCGGCCTGGTCGAGCGGCTGTCCTCGGTCGCCGACGAGATTCAGGATGTGGTGTCATTCGGCGTTGGCCGCAAGAACCGTTCAGACGATGCGCCGGTGGACCATGACCTGTTCCGGAGCGATGCCTGGAATGCGCTGCCGCACCACGCACGTGACGGACTGCGTTCGAAGGCGCGTGTCCAGCTCGGAACCGTCGGCAGCGGCAATCACTACGTCGACGTCTTCGCGGACGAAACCGGCACGATCTGGGTCGGCGTTCACTTCGGCAGCCGCGGATTCGGTCACACGGTCGCGTCCGGGTTCCTCGCGCTCTCGCAGAACGCGAAATGGGGACAGCGGGTGCCCGAGCGCGAGGCGCTGCTGGGTCTCGACACGCCCATCGGGCAGGACTACTGGGCGCTGATGTCGCTCGCCGGCGAGTACGCCTACGCCGGACGCGAATGGGTTGCGCGCAAGGTGGTGTCGCTGCTCGACGCCGAGGAAGCGGAGCTCGTGCACAACCACCACAACTTCGCGTGGCGGGAAGAGCACGATGGCCGGGAGGTCGTGGTCGTCCGCAAGGGGGCGACGCCGGCCTTTCCCGGTCAGAAAGGCTTCATCGGCGGATCGATGGGCGACGACGCGGTCATCGTGCAGGGGGCGTTCGGGGCGGGTACGCCGGTCGAGGAACTCCAGCGCGAAGCGCTCTTCTCGACCGTCCACGGCGCCGGCCGGGTGATGTCCCGTACGCAGGCCGCCGGCAAGAAGAACTGGCGTACCGGCAAGATCCTGAAGCCGGGGCTGGTCTCGCCTCGGATGATGGAGGACTGGGTCCGGGAAAAGGGAGTCATCCTGCGAGGTGGCGGACTCGACGAGAGCCCGCACGCCTACCGCCGGCTGCCCGCCGTGCTCGAAGCCCAGGGCGGCACGATCGAGGTCCTGCACACGCTGCGGCCGCTCATCGTCGTCATGGCGGGGGCGGATATGTTTGATCCGTACAAAGACTGAGGGCCGGGATCCGGGATCCGGGATCCGCGGTCCGCGGTTCGGGTTGGTTAGAGGCAACCAGACCTAATTCAAAGGCTTGTTGTCGCTGACTACCATCACCCTCGGACCCCGGACCCCGGACCCCGGATCCCGATTCAGTCAATCACCACGTACCGCCACATCCGCTCCGCTTCCTTCGCCCCAACGTACTTGCCGATTTCCTTGATGAACTGCTCCTTCGACTTCCACGGCCGATACTCCTTGAATTCACGCACCATGCGCTGGCCGGTGCCGGGAATCGACAGGATGTCGGCGTCCGTCGCCGTGTTCAGGCGGACCGGAATGAACGTGTACTGCGCCAGCTGCGCGGTCTTCTCCGCGCCCACGTACTTGCCGATCTCCTTGTCGAACTGCGCGTAGGTCTTCCACGGCCGGTATTCCTCGAACTCGTGCGCCATGCGCTTGCCGGCGCCGGGGACCAGGAGGATCTCCTGTGCCGTGGCGGTGTTCAGGTTGATGTGCACGAAGGCCTTGCCGTAGAACTCGTTCGCCTGCTCCTGCGTGAGCTTCTGGCCGAGGAGATAGGCGTTCAGATCGGTGATGCTCGCAAACGGCCGCTTCTCCAGGAGGCCCTTCACGATCGCCGCCGTCATGTGCGGCATCGCCAGGAGATCCTTCTCGGGGGCGGTGTTGGCGTCCACCACGCCGAGCGACTTGCCGACCTGTGCCGCCGCCGGCGTCGCCATCACCGACAGGGCGAGGACCGCCGCTCCCATCATGGTCGCCATCTTCTTCTCTATCGTCATCGTCATGCTCCTGATCGTGCCGTGGTGATTCCGGAACCGGGGTCACTCCGAACCGGTACGCTGCAACGGATGCCGCAACGCAGGGTGTTGATACGTATATAGCAGGCCGAGCAGTCCCATCTGAATCATCGCCGCGGGGGCCAGCGCCGGCGGAGCCTTGGACGTGATCGCTTTCATGAACAGGCTCCATCCGTGGAGGCTCGGATCAATCTCCAGCTGAAACTCGCTGTTGCCCACGTAATGCAGCCCCATCCCGAGGAAGCCCGAGCAGATGAAGAGCGCCATCGTTAGCCGCATCAGCGTGAGCGCGCCCACTCCCTCCTTGAGCGCCGACAGCGCCACCGACAGGATGCCGAGCGCGATCACGCCGAGTGGCACCATCTGCCAGAATCCCTCGTGGTGATCGAGAAGCATGAGGTCGGCCGCGGTGCCGATCATCGCCACGGTCAGGAGGAACAGCATCAGGCGCCGCATGATGCGCAGACTGGGAGCTTCAACGGGTCCGTTCATGGTGCCGCTCGACGATAATAACGGACTCACTTCCCTTCGCCGATGCGACGAGTCTTGATATTTCTGTGTCTGGCGGTGGCGGCCGTGGCGCCGGCGTCCGCGCATCCCGCGCCTTTCAGCTACGTTGACGTGCGGCTGGACGGCGCGAACGTCGAGCTCACGGTCGCGGTGCACGAGTTCGACGTGGCCCACGATCTGGCAGTCGTGGATGCCAGCCGGCTGCTGAACGCGAGCGAGCTGGCGCGCTATGGGCCGGCACTCGTCGAGCTCCTGAAGGATCGACTCCAAATCTGGGTTGGCGGGCAGCGATTGACGGCTACCTGGTCGCCCGCGGTCGCGTTGGCGGACCGTCAGGCGATCCAGCTGCGGGTCCGCTACGACGCGAAGGGCCCGCCACCCTCCATCACCATCGCGGCGCGGCTCTTTCCCTACGATCCCGTGCACCAGACCTTCGTCAACGTTTACGAGCGCGAGGCGATCGTCCTGCAGGCGATCCTCGACCGTCATCGCGAGCAGATCACGTTCTATCCCGGCAC
>Ga0111538_10011381_pt1 | contig 11804 bp, 11 predicted proteins | sample SoiMethybrSBSTD1_FD_79669 | JGI IMG/M metagenome (GOLD analysis project Ga0111538, IMG submission 79669) | Bulk soil microbial communities from a Populus tree surrounding site in Tennessee, USA - Soil MetaG P. TD hybrid SBSTD1 (version 2)... | ecosystem: Environmental > Terrestrial > Soil >...
CGAGCCGGCGCAGGTGAGAGGCGGCTCAGGTGAACGGCGGGCTCTCGGTCCGGGCGAGCGCCGAACCCGACGCCTCCAGCGCGGCGCGCACCACGTACGGGCCCGGGTCGGTGGGGAGCGGCACCCACAGGTCGAGCGTGACCGTGTCGTGGTCGGTCGTCGACCGGAGGCGGTAGGCGAGGTCCTCGTCGAGCCAGGCGCGGTACAGCCGGACGTCGCCGCCCTGCCGCCACATCGACCAGGTGAGCAGCGCGGGCTCGTCGCGCAGCCCCACGAGGTCGAGCTCGGTGGTGACGACGACGCCGAGGGGTTCGCCCGAGGCGGGGCCGGCCCTCGCCGTCCCGAGCAGGGCGAGCACCCGTGCGGCGGCGACGTCGGGCGGCACCACGTCGCCGCCGCGGTCGAGCGCGTTGGCGGTGACCAGGTAGTCGAGCGTCACCGGGTCGACGCAGGGGACGCCGTCGCCGCAGCCCAGCACGTCGAGCACCCGGTGGCGGGCCTCGCCGGTGTAGTCGACCAGGCGGATCGGCCGCTCCTCGAAGCCGGGCGGGACGGTGAACCCGTCGGCGATGTCGGCGTCGAGCGTGCTGGCGGGGCCGGTCGTGACCCGCGGGCCCGCGGGTGGGGTCAACCCCCACCCCACCGTGGTCCCGGCGCCCGCGGCTCGGCCCGGCGCCGGTGCGGCCCGCGCCCGGACCGCCGGCGCGGCCGGCGACCCGACCGCCGGCGTCGACGGTGCCGGCCGCGGCGGGGCGCCCGGGTCGGTGCCGATCGACCCCGCCGGCACCATGGCCGTCGACCGCTGCCGGTACTCGCCCAGCGGAACGCCGGGCGTGACCCGGACGGCGGTGAACCGGGCGCGGGACGCGGGAGCGCCCCGGTCCGGAGAGATCAGCGTCGCCGTCGCGCCGACGGCGCCGATGGCGCCCGCCACCAGGGCCGCGATCGCCACCGCGCGGACGACGGCGCCGCGTCCCCACGACAGGCCGGGCCTCGTCACCCGCTCGGACGAGGACGGGGCGGAGCCGGGAGTGGGCGACGGCCCGGTCCGCAGCCGCACCGGGAGCGGCGGCCCGCCCGGTCGGCGGGCCGTGGCGGTGGCCCGCGCCGATCGGACGCGGCGGACGGGCCCGCCGGCGTCCGCCGCCCGCGGGACCCGGCGGCGGGAGGAGCGTCGTGGGCCTCGCTTCGCCATCGAACCGTCCAGGGTCCGCCGCCCCGCAGTGTCGCGCCGGCGGGGCGCCGCGTCGACCGCGCGCCGTGCCCCCGGCGACGGTGCGCCGCCCGCCGCTCAGGCGAACAGCTCGCTGTCGGCGCTGGCGAGCGACGAGTCGCCGAGCGCCAGCTCGACGCGGACGAAGTACGCGCCGGGCTCGCGGGGGAGGGGGACCCAGAGGTCGAGCGTCGTCGTGTCCCGGTCGGTCGTGGGCTGGAGGCGATAGGCGAGGTTCTCGTTGAGCCAGTCGCCGTGCAGCCGCACCTGCCCGCCCTCCTGCCACATCGACCACGACAGGAAGATGGTCTCGCCGCGGAGCCCGACCATCTCGAGGTCGGTCGCGACCACGATGCCGAGGGGATCGTCACCCGTCCGCCGCGCGGAGTCGAGCAGCGCCACGACGCGGGCGGCCGCCTCGTCGGGCGGGATGGGTGTGCCGTCGAGGCTGATGGAGTTGGCGAGGCTCATCGGGTCCACGCCGCTGCACGATCCGTCGGACTCGCAGCCCGTCGCCACGCGGGCCCTGGCGATCGTCGCCGCCTGCGACTCGGAGCTCACGGCTGGGGGTGGGCTCTCCCGGCTCGCAGCCGCGGCCTCCGCCTCCGCCGTCGCCGGGGCGATCACGAACCCACCGACCCCGCCCGCCGGCGTCGGGTCGGTCGGGGAGGACGCGTCGGGCGGCGTGGTGGGAGGACCGGTCGAGGCGGGGGGCCGTGTCGTGGGCGGTGCCGTTCGCCCCGACGGCGCCGTCGCGGTGCTGCGGGTGGTCGACGGGGCGGGCCGCGTCGTCGAGGGCGACCGCTCGCCGGGGGCGGGCGGCACCGTGGTCGCCGGCTGGCCCCCGGGCGCGGCGCGGCCGTGGGCGGCCGCCACCGCCAGCTCGACCTCGACGACGGTCGTCGGCGCCGGTGGCAGGCGTGGGCCTCCCTCCTCGCCGCCGCCGGCGGGGACCATCCCGTCGTTCCGCTGCCGGTACTCGCTCAGCGGGACCTCGGGGGTGACGCGGACGGCCGCGAAGCGGGCGCTGTTCTCGGGGTCGGGGGTGTGCGAGGGGAGGAGCGAGACGATGGCCGTGACCGCCGTCGCCAGCGCCCCGGCCGCGAGCACCACCTTGACCGCTCGGCTCCAGATCGGCGCGGTGCGGTCGGTCCCTCCGGGGGATGCGCCACCCGGCGCACCGCGGAACACCGCGACCAGGCGCTCCCCCAGGCTCGGCTGCGGGCGGGCGCGCGCGACCGGCCTCTTCCCTGCCGCCGCCGTGGAGGAGTGGCGACGGGCAGACCGGTGCGCCGCTCGTTTCGCCATCCGACCGTCCTCAGATCGGGCGCCCGAAGTGTACGACCGGCGACGGCGCGGGTCGACGGCGCGGGTCGACGGCCCGGTCGTGGTGTTCGCCGGCGCGTACGCTCGGGCCCCGTGGCGACGCTCACGCCCACGCCGCTCGACGAGCTGCTCGTCACGGTCGTCGTCGACAACGAGACCGACAACCTGTCGAGCACCGACCCCGGCATCCCCCGCCTGCCCGAGGTGGCGTCGCTGCTCGGGCGCATCCCGCCGGCGCGGCAACACGAGGGCCACGACGCGATCCCGGTGCTCGGGCACCTGTGCGTCGCCTGCCACGGGCTGTCCGTGCTGCTGACGGGCCGGGTGGGCGACGAGCGGCACACCGTGCTGTTCGACGTGGGCCCGTACGGCGACGTGTGGATCGACAACGCCGAGCGCCTCGGCCTCGACATCGCGACGATCGAGACGGTGTTCCTGTCGCACTGGCACTGGGACCACAGCGGCGCCCTGCCCGTGGTCGTCGCCGCGATCGCGGCGGCGAGGCGGACCGCCGGCCTCGACGCCCCGGTCGTGGTCGACCTCCACCCCGACCGGCCCGACCAGCGGGGCACGCAGCTGCCGTCCGGCACGGTGGTGCTGCTTCCGCCCGAGCCGACGCTGGCAGCGCTGACCGACGCGGGCGGCGACGTCACGCTGCAGGCCGACGCCCACCTGCTCGGCGGCGGGTTCTTCCTCGGCAGCGGCGAGATCCCCCGGGTCACCGGCTACGAGACCGGCCTCGAGGGCCACGTCACCTTCACGGGCGAGTCGTCGCGGGCCGACCCGCTGATCCTCGACGAGCGCTTCCTCGCCGCCGACGTCCGGGGCCGAGGCACGACGGTCCTGTCGGCCTGCTCGCACGCCGGGGTGGTGAACGTCGGCCTGGCGGCCCGGGCGTCGTGGCCCGACCGCCCGATCGACATGCTGCTCGGCGGCTTCCACCTGGCCGGCGCCGCGATGGAGGGCCGCATCGCCGCCACGGTCGACGACCTCGACGCCCGGGTGTCGCCCCGCATCCTCGCGCCGGGACACTGCACCGGCTGGCGGGCGAAGGCCGCCCTGGCCGACCGCTTCGCCCCCGACCGCTACGCCCCGTCGTTCGTGGGCTCGACCTTCGTGCTCACGGGGGAGTGACGCCGGTCGTCGTCGCGGTCGCCCTCAGCCGCCGGCCTCGGCGACCAGGGTGGCGAGCACCGGGTTGTCGACGTCGGCGGCGACCGTGGCCGCGGCGACGAGCGCACCCTCGTCGCCGAGCGCGGCGCGGTGCAGCAGGGCCCGGGCCAGCAGCTCGCGCATCCCGGTGCGGGCGGCCAGGTCGTGCAGCTCGTCGACCCAGCGGTGGGCCGCCGGTCTGTCGGCCCTGAGCGCCACCCGGCACAGGGCGTCGAGGACGTAGGCCTTCCCCCACAGGTAGCCGTCGGGCGCCCGCACGCAGCGGACCGAGGCGTCCTCCAGCACGGCGAGGGCGTCGCCGTCCCGCCCCCGGGCCGCCAGCACGAGTCCGACCCCGCACCCGGACACGCCCTCCCAGCACGGGTCGCCGATCTGGCAGCCGACGGCGAACGCGTGGTCGTAGCGCTCGGCCGCGGCGTCGACGTCGCCCGACGCCAGGTCCACGGCAGCGCGCCACGACTCGGGCCACGGCAGGAAGGCCAGCCACCCGACGCGGGCCGCGGTCGCGAGCGCGACGTCGAGCGCGGCGCGCGCCGGATCGAGGTCGCCTCGCAGCAGGTGGGCACGCCCGAGCATCGACGACGCGTAGGCGGCCGCCCGGTCGTCACCGACGGCCGTGGTCCCGGCGACCGCCGCCGTGAGCTGCTCGAGAGCGTCGCCGTAGGCGGCGCGATCGGTCGCCACCGATCCGAGCGTGGTCTGGACCTGTGCCTCCTGGCCCCGGTCGCCGATCGCCCGGGCCCGGGCGCCGGCGTCGTGCAGCCACCGCTCGGCGTGCACGTAGCGGCCCCGGAGGAACTCGACGTATCCCAGCTCGCGCTGGGCGGTCACGAGCGCGGCCGGCGCGGGCCGCACGCCGCCGGCCCGGGGCCCGTCCGCCGCCAGCGCCAGGGCCTCGTGGAGCGCGGCGGCGCCCTCCTCGTCGCGCCCGCGCGCCGCGTGCACCAGGGCGCGCCCCAGCTCGACGAGCGCGTCGGCGCGCAGGTCGGTGAGGCCCGGCCCGCCGGCACGCGCCTCGTCGACGGCGCGTCGCACCGTCTCGAGCCCGGGGTCGAGCACCCCCGCGGCGATGGCGGCCCGGCCCGACTCGAGCAGCGCCTGGATGGCGGGCCGGCCGAGGCGCGCCGAGGTCGATGCCGCCCCCGGCGTGGCGGCCGCCGCCGACGCCAGCGCCGCCTCCAGCGCAGGCCCGGGGGCCGCGCCCAGCTCCTGGGCGAAGATGCGCCGGCAGGCCGCCACCTGCCGGGCGGCCGCCACGCCGTCGCCGCCGGCGGCGAGGGCCCGCACGAGCAGGATGTGGGCGTTCTCGTCGAGCGGTGCCCGCACGACCAGCCGCGTGGCCACCTCGGTGGCGCGGGCCGGTGCGCCGCCCGCCAGCAGCTCGAGGGCCGCTGCGTGCAACGCCGACTCGGCGGCGGCCGCCACCCGCCGCCGCTCGCCGGCGAGCCACAGCTCCAGGCCCGGGCAGCCGTCGAAGGCCATGCCCTCGAGCAGCTCGTGGTCGAGCGTCTCGACGGCGATGGCGTCCTGCCACGACCCGTCGAGGACGGTGCGGACGTCGATCGTGGTGCCGGGGGGCGGGGTCAGCTCGACCACGGTGCTGTGGGCGCTCACGATCGGGCCCAGGCTGCGCCGGAGCGCGGAGAGGTTCCACCGCAGGGCGCCGAACGGGTCGTCGGCCTCGGCGAACAGGAGCGACACGAGCTGGTCGCGGCTGACCGGGCGGGACGCGCCCGCCAGGTACGCGAGCAGCGCCCACGCCTTGCGCCCGCGGACGGGGGCGACGGGCACCCCGTCGCGGTGGGCCGCGGGCCGGCCGAGCAGCGTGATGCGCAGTGGCGCCGACGGCCGGCGGCGCCCGCCGCCGGCCGTGGTGGGCGCCATCGGTCGGGACCGTCCCGTCAGCCCTCGGCCGTCGTCGGGTCGACGACGGACGTCACCTGTTCCACGCGGTCGGCCGGGAAGCCGCCGCTGCGGGCGTGCTCGCGGACGAGCTCGTCATCGGTGGACCGGTACACGCAGTACATCTTGTCGGCCGTCACGTAGCTGTGGACCCACTGGATGTCGGTGCCGAGGTCGCGCAGCACGCTGCACGACTTCTCGGCGATGGCGCGCATCTCGTCGGGCGGCACGTCGCCGAGGCCGTCGATGTTGCGTTCGATCAGGTATGTCGGCATGTCGTTCTCCTTGTTCCGGGGGACGACGTGCACGATCGGGGCGAGGCGTGTGACGGCCCGTGTGACGGTGCGCCGCCGCGCTGGATCCCGTCGGTGGGGCGTCAGCGACGGCCGGCGAAGTACCTCCGGTAGCCCTCGGCCACGGCGCGCAGCTCGGGGTCGGCGTCGAAGCGCGGCTGGAACTTCTGCCACGCCTCCTCGCGCTTGGCCGGGATGTACTCGGTCGGCCAGTAGCCCTCGTGGGGCCGGTAGCCCTTGAGGACGTTGCGGGCCACGGTCGCCTTGTGGACCTCGTCGACGCCGTCGGCGATGCCCATGGTCGGCGCCGCCGCGTACATGGCCTGGATCGGCGTGAGGTCGGTGGTGCCCAGCGAGCCGAGGATGTGCAGCGCGTTGAACGACACCTCGCGCAGCACCCTGGCCATCGTGAACTTCACGGCGGCGATGTCGGTGCGGGACTCCTGCGTCGAGGTGTTGTCGATCTTCCACGCCGTCTCGAGCACGAAGAGCCTCAGCATGCGGATGGACGCGTACGAGTCGGCGATCTTCTCCTGCACCATTTGGTGCTCGGCGATGATCTTCCCGTGCGACTCGCGGCTGAGCGCCCGCTCGCACATCATGTCGAAGGCCAGCTTGCACTGGGCGATGGTGCGCATGGCGTGGTGGATGCGCCCGCCCCCGAGCCGCCGCTGGGCCAGCACCTTGGCGCCGTCCTCGGGGCCCAGCAGGTGGTCGAGCGGCACGCGCACCTCGTTGTAGATGATGTGGTTGTGGTCGCGGGGCTGCGGCTGGATCTCGACGCCCGGGGTCTCGCGAGGCACGACGAACATGCCGTTCGTGCACATGACGAAGAGGATGTCGGCGACGCGGCCGGCGCTGGTGAACCACTTCTCGCCGTTGATGACCCACTCGTCGCCGTCGCGGACGGCATGGGTGCGGAACAGGTTGGGATCGGACCCGCCCTGGGGCTCGGTCATGGAGTACGCCGAGAACATCTCCTGGTTGAGCAGCGGGACGAGCCAGCGCTCCTTCTGCTCGTCGGTGCCGTAGGCCGCCAGCATCTCCATGTTCCCGGTGTCGGGCGCGGCGGCCCCGAACATCTGCGGCGCCGCGGGGTAGCGGCCCAGGATCTCGTTGAGGAGCCCGAGCTTCAGCTGCCCGTAGCCGGGCCCACCGAGCTCCTCGTCGAGGAAGATCGCCCACAGCCCCTGGGCCTTGACCTGGTCCTGCAGCTCCTTGACCAGCGCCCTGACCTTGGGGTCCTTGGACCGGACGGCGTAGGGGAACACGTAGCCGAGCGGCTCGACCTCCTCACGGCAGAACTCCTCGACCCAGTCGAGCTTCTTCTGGAACTCGGGGTCGGTCGAAAAGTCCCAGGCCACGGCGTCTCCTTGGGGTCGGGTGTGATCGCCGGCACAACGGTGGCACGCACTTGACCATGGGTCAACGGGGTCTTGCGGGCGCCGCCCCGAGGCCGGCGGTCGCGGAGGCGTGCCCCATCGGGCGCGTCGGTCACCGTGGCCCCTGCGTCCGACCACGGAGCGTGTGCAGCCGTTCCGCAAGCACGGCGAACACGGTCGCGCGGGGCTCTCTCGTGGTGCCGGGTGCGGAGCCGGCGGCCGCCATGCGGCTCTGGGCGGGGAACCCCTCCGCCCGCGGTCCCCTCGCGAGGACCTCGTGCCGGTCGGTTCCGCCGAACGTGCAGCTTGCGCACGGTTCTGTCAGCCCGGGCCGGCTCCGCGCCGCGTCTCCCACCGCCGGTCGCCGGGTGGTCGTCCCGTCGGACCCGTCGCTCGTGCGGGTCTGGCGGTCGTCTCTCGCGGGCGGCGAGCCCCGGAGGTTCGGACGACCACTTCGCGTGAGGAAACCATTGCGGTTCGGCGACTGCGGCGCGACGGTGGCGTGGGGTGTGGCGCCTCCCCGCGCCACATCGGGCACAAGGGAGGGCACATGTACCTGTTCACGCGCTCTGGACGCTTCGGGCCGCGAGCCAACCGCGAGGCGATCGCCTTCGTGGGCGAGGTGACCGAGAAGGTGCGCCAGGAGACCGGCCTCGACGTCCACGCATGGTCGGCGACGATGTCGCCGGAGCTCGGCACCGTCGTGTGGGCCACGTTGGTCGAGGACCTCGAGCACCTCGAGCAGGCCAACGACAAGCTGGCGGCGTCCGACAGCTTCCTCGACCTGGCCGAGCGGGGCGGCGAGCTGTTCGTCGGACCGCTGTCCGACGGCCTGGGCCAGATCGTCTCGGGCGAGATGGATCCGTCGGCCCCGACGCCCAACTACGTCACGTCGGCGCGGGCCGTCGCCACCAACGGCAAGCTGCGCGCCGCGCTCGACGGCGGGGTCGAGATCGCCGAGGCCGCCACCCGGATCACCGGCGTCCCGACGATGTTCGTCGTCGCCTCCACCGGCCCGTACGGCGGGTGCGCGTGGAACAGCGGCTTCAGCGACATCGGTCAGCTCGAGCAGGCCGAGGCCGCCCTGATGGCCGACTCCGGTTGGATCGAGCTCATCGACCGCGTCGGCCCGGCCTACCGGTCGGACGCGTCGCAGTCGATCTACCGGCTCGCCAGCTAGCGCACCTCGCAGGCGCGCCGCCGTCGCCGGGTCGCCCGGCGGCCGGTCGGGCGCGCCGCCGGGTGCCGCCGGGTCCGCCGTTGCACCCCCGTCCCCCCGCGCGGGGTGCAACGGCGCAGGCCGCGCCACGTCGTGGTCTCGGGCCCCGCGGCCGGTCGTCGGGTCCTACGTGGGCGCGTCGAGGCCGACCGTGCAGGCCGCGGCGGTGTCGTCGCCGGGAGCGACCGCCACGGTCGCGGCCCGCCGGGTGCGCTCGCCGTCGAGCGCCAGCGCCGCCCCGATCAGCACCAGGGCGACGAGCGCGTCGAGCCAGTAGTGGTTGGCGGTGATCACGATGGCCACGAGCGTGATGACGGGGTGGAGCACGATCAGCCAGCGCCAGCGGGTGTCGAGCGCCCGCACGACCCCGTACGCCACGAGCACGGCCCAGCCGAAGTGCAGCGACGGCATCGCCGCGTACTGGTTGGCCACCTGGCCCACGGCCGACCGGTGGTCGTAGATCGCGGGCCCGTACCGGGCGACGGTGTCGACGTACCCGGCGAGCATCCGGGGCGGGGCCAGCGGATACACGAGGTGGGTGATCAGTCCGGCCGCCGTGACCGAGACGAACAGGAAGCGGATGTGCGCCACCAGCTTCGGCGCCCGGACGTAGACGAAGACCAGGAACACCATCGACGCCGCGAAGTGCACCGAGGCGTAGTAGCGGTTGAGCAGCCGGACGACGTCGAGGTTGCCGAGCATCGCCCGCTGCACCGACAGCTCGGTGTCGAGGCCGACCCGGTCCTCCAGCGCGAGCACGTCGTGGGCGTGCTCGAAGGCGCGGGCCGACTCGTTCCGCCCCAGCATCCGCCCGAGGCGGTAGAGGAGCAGGAGCGCCACGATCGCGACGACCTCCTTGGCGAGCTCGCTGCCGTACCGGCTGCGCCACCACCGGAGGACGGCGCGCCGCAGGCGAGCGGACGGCGGGAGGGGCGCAGGCGCCGTGGTGGCGCGCGTGTCGCGGTCGGGTGGCATCAGACCGTGCGCAGGTGGGCGACGACCGTCGCCGTCGTGGGCCGGGTCCGGCGCGCCGGACGACCCTCTTCCGGGACGGATCCGATCACCGACGCGGAGATCGTCACGCCTTCGCGGTGACATCGGGGAGAACGCCACCCCCTCAGTGTGTCCTCTGACGGCCCTGGCGGACCGGACCTTATGGTGCGGCAGCCCTTCGGCGGGCGCGTGGATGGTGGTCGGGAGGGCGGGTCCTCGTCCGCCCCGTGGAGGCCGACCGCCGGGTCTTCGGCCCGGCTGGGCCGGGCGGCCGATCTGCCGAGACCTGGTCGATGCCGCGGCCCCCGACGACGGGTGCCGTTCGGATCGACACGTATCAGCCCCCGGCGAGACGGCCTCTGGTGGGCATCTGACACCTGCTCCGGCCGGCGGACGCTGCGTGAGCTGTGGGTCGGCAGGAGCTCCAGGAGAGGAGAAGCGCCATGCCGTATCCCCCACAGGTGTTCATCCGGCCGATGACGGCGATCAACGCCACCGGCAACGCGTCGGTGACCGTCGACCTGGGCCGGGCCCGCCCGTTCCTGTGCTGGGTCAACGTCACCATGACCGACTCGCTCGCGGCGTTCGACCGCGACAACGCGGTGGTGGCCGACATCTTCACGATCGACGGCGTTCAGCAACCGTCGAGGGTCTTCGGCGGCGACCACTGGGGGCCGAACGGTTCCGGGAACAACGTGATGCCCGGGGCTCGCCTCGGCTTCGGCCGCCTCGTCAACTGCTGGCTGCGGGTCTTCCACCTCTCCGACCTCGAGGCGTACGGCGAAGCCGTCGTCATGACCCTGGACTAGGAGCTCACCATGGACGAGCAGACCTTCATCTTCTTCGACAAGCGCTCCGGCCAGATCCTCGCCACCCATGTGCAGGTGACGGCGGAGGGGCAGGGCGTGCCGGTGGACCTCGACGAGCTCCGCCGCAGCTACCGCGCCTTCCCGGGCCAGGAGATCGACCCGGACGCGATCGACGTGCTCGACGTCGACCTGGAGCTGCTCCGGCGGAGCACGAGCAACCAGCGGTTCGTCGTCGACCTCGACACCCGGACGCTGGTCCGCCGCGACGAGGCGTCCGACGCCTCGTGACGTGGACGCGCCATTCGGTGTGCGTCGGCGACGTCCTGAGCAGCGGCGTGAGCGAGTGATCCCGACGAGCGCCTGGTTGCCTGAGTGGCCGGAACCCCGACGCCGTCAGCCGGTCGCCTTCTCCTCGATGAGGTCTTCGACTGCCTTGGGGATGGTGGTTTCGAAGTCGAGGAGCTTGGCCCAGGTCGGAGTGATCGTGATGACGACCATCTCGTCGTAGAGGCCTTGTACGCCGGCCACCCATCCCGGGTACTGGTCATCGGTCATCACCTTCCGACCTGCAGTCAGGTAGCCGTCCGGGATCCCGTCGACCAGTTCGACCTCGGCGGTGCCGCGCATCAACAACGCCTTCGGAGGGAAGGAGCCCTGGTCGATCGTGAGCGCAACCTTCGGATTGCTTCGAAGGGCGGCGACCTTGGCCGACTTCGGCACGGTGGCCATCACGACCCGCGCGCCTTCGGTCCAGAAACCGATCGGAACGACCCGGGGGTCGCCGTCGAGGCCGTTGTACGCCATCCGGGCCGGCTCGGGGCCGTTGAGCAGCCGCTGGGCGTACGGCTTGGCCAGGATCTCGGCGATCTCTTCCTCGGTCATGATGGTGATCCTTTCCGGAGGTGTCACATCAGGGGGACGAAGCCGCCACCTGGTTCTCGACATCGACGTTCGACGAAACGTCGAACTTCTCGCGCGATGCGGGCACGATCGACGAGCGCCGATGCGCTCCGGGGCCGGCCCCTCGACCACATCGGGTTCCCCGACGTGTTCGTGGATGCCACCGACCTCGAAGAGCTCGTTCGCACCTTCGTTCAGGGCGAGGACCCCGTCGATCGGGCGTGGCGCTCTCCGCGCCGGCCGGGGCAGCGACCGAGCCGTCCCCGACCGAACGTGCTCGGCCCTGGACCGTGGCGGACGAGCGTTCGCGTCTGTTCACCCTCGAACTTCGTCGACGCTCGACCGCGGCGCGCGGGCGAGTTCGGCCATACGAGCGAGCCCGCGCTCGGCCACGTCAGCCAGACGGGCGGCAGAAGCCTGCACCGCGGGGTCGTCGCGTCGCGACGGTTCGATGCGCGCGGGGTTCAGGGCGCAGCCGTTGGCCCAGGCGGCGATGTCCGGCTCGGCGCCGAACGTATGCGCCGCTACGGTTCCACGAACCTGCATCTGCGCCCAGTCGGCGGGGCTGTCCGGGAGTGTGTTGGGCGGACACAG
>Ga0111538_10011382_pt1 | contig 11803 bp, 7 predicted proteins | sample SoiMethybrSBSTD1_FD_79669 | JGI IMG/M metagenome (GOLD analysis project Ga0111538, IMG submission 79669) | Bulk soil microbial communities from a Populus tree surrounding site in Tennessee, USA - Soil MetaG P. TD hybrid SBSTD1 (version 2)... | ecosystem: Environmental > Terrestrial > Soil > Tree...
CGCCAGCCGTATGTGACTTGATAGCGCAGCAGCATGCGCGCCCATTGCGCGCGTGTGAGTGGCAGCGGCCGCGGTTCATGCACCGCGTATTCATTCCAGAGGACCACGGTGTGCTGCAGCCACGGCGGCCAGAAGAACCAGCGCGGCTCGGTGCCCGGCAGCATCAGCGTGGCATGTTGTCGCGACACGCTCGTCGCGCTCGACTGGCGCCGGAACCACAGCACCTCCGGCACCTGCCGGATGCGACCGTGCAGGTTCAGTTCGACGATCAGCAAACGGTCGGGACGCAGCACGGGACGAAAGATGCCCGCGCGCCGGAGCGCGGCCATGCGCATCAGGCCGTAGACCATGTCGCCTGACCCGACACCTTCATGGCAGAACCGCACCCACCGCGAGTGCAGATCGCTGGTGTTTGCGGTATCGAACAGCCTCGGCCCCTTGTCCTGCTCCACGCCATCAGGCGAGACGCGACGCGTGATCGGATAGGCAAGCACGGCTCCGGGATCGCCATCGAGCTCGGCGATCAGACGTTCGAGCCAGTGCGGATGCCAGCGATCGTGATCGCTCACCCAGGCAAAGTACTCGGCGTCCGGCCATTCACGCGCCGCAGCCTCCGCCACCTCGCGCCACGTCGCGATCATCGCCTGCCGCTGACCATGCCGCATGTAACGCACTCGCGGATCGCGTGCGGCATAGCGTCGCGCGACCTCCTCCGTGCCATCCGTGGAGGCATCGTCCAGCAGCAGGAGGGCGAAGTCGGCGTACGTCTGCGCCAGCAGCGCGTCGAGTGCGTGTGGCAGGTGCTGCGCGTTGTTGTACAGCGTCATGCCGAGCACGACGCGAGGCTTCTCCGCCGACGACGCGCCGGCTTCCATGCGCGTGCGTGCGACGGGCGCGGCCACGGATGCACGACGACGAAACGCGGGTTCGAGACGGCCAACCAGATGCTGATATCGAGGCTCCGCGTGATCGACCGGGCCGGTGATCTTCGGCGGCTTCTTGAATGCGCTCGTGTACTCGGTGTCGAGCACCGGAACTTCGGTCAGCCTGTACCAGTCGGAGAGCGCTTCGCTGACGCTGCGCAGCTCCGGGTTGTAGCGCGACCGATCGCGATTCAGGCTGTAGAGCAGCGGACACCCGGCCGTCGCGGCTATCGACGCATACCCTCGCACCTGCGCATCGGTCATCTCCTGAAACGACACCATGTTGACGGTCACGTCCAGTCGCAGCGCTGAAACGAGATGCGCCAGGGTCTGTGGAACGAAGACGACGTCGGCATCGCGCCAGCCGTCGATCTGCGCCGGGTCATCATCGAGTGCGAACGCCACGTGCGCGTTCGGGAACACCGTGCCGAGATACGTGGCCGAGAACAGGAACAGCTCGGGGAAGTCGACGATCACATATGTCGATCGCGGGAAGAGCGTCTTGAACTGGTAGGCGAATCCTCCCCAGCCGCCGCCGATTTCGCAGACCAGCGGGCGCTCGAGGCCGCGCACCGTATCGAGGACGCCGCCGCGCTGCATCGCGATCAGCACCTCGTAGAACTTCATCGTGTCGATGTTGAACAGCCGGCCATCGACGTCGAAGCCAAACCCGCCGAGTGCCGGCGCTTCGGGAACGAGCAGGCCGTCGCCACCGAGCGCGCGCAGCGCCTGCAGCCGCGCGGTGAAGAAGTCGCGGCGGCCGTCGCCCTTCTCGCGATAGTCGTACGGCCGCGTGTTGGTGATGTGATACGCGTGATGACGCAGCTTGCGGACGATGAGCGGCGTCGCGTCCATCATGTAGTCGATGTTCTCGAGCTCGTCAGTCCAGTACGCGCTGGCGTTGGTCGAGCGCGGACCGGCGGCGGCCTTCATGCGTGCCACGGCGTCACGAGCGCGCACGTACGCCGCGAAACCGGGGTCAGGGTCCGGCTGAAGCCGGACACTCCGCAGACCACTGTCGTGCGTGATTGGGTCCGTCACTCTTTGCTGTCGTCTGGAAAATCGCCGCGGCCGATGCCGGCGAGCGCGAGCACGCGATGCGCGAACATCGCCGTGCGGAAGCGCATCGAACGCAGCGCGCTTTTCGCTTCCTTGGCCTTGAGCAGCAACGCATCCCGACGCTGGCGCCTCGCCTTCCGTCTGATCTTCGCGCTGACGCGCGCGGCCCTGGCCGCACGGCGCGCGCGCAGCGAACGTGCCGCGTCGTCCTCGTGCTCGTCGTTCTCGTCGGCGCGCATGTCGTTCATCAACCAGCGGCCGACACCGATCCGTGACCACGACGCCGCGCTCGCAACGATCGGACGCAGCCACGTGCCGGATTCGAGCGACGGATCCGGTCGCGGCCCGGTCCGATGCAGCTGCTCGATCGCCTCGACGAAGGCCGGCGTCGCCGGCGTGTCGAGGCCCCGTGGCCGCACGAACGCGCCGAGAAATCGACGATTGCGCTCGTCACGTCGGCCCTCGAGCGCCATCGCCTCGGCAAGCTGATGCAGATTCGTCCCGATATCGCTCGCCGTGTGCAGCAGACCGCCCTCGACGTTCAGCAGATATTGGAAATGCACCATCTCCACCTGGTGCATGCGGTATTCGGGAAGCAGAAACGCGAGTACGGGCCGGCCGACGATCGCCGCTTCGAGGAACGCGCTCGTGCAGAGACCAACCACGGCGCTGCTGTGGTAGAGCGAATCGAAATAGTCGGTCTTGGCGCCGCTGTCGATCGGGTTTCGTCCGTGGAACGCGACGTTCTCATAGTGATCGAGGCTGACGCCCACCCACTCCTTGACGCGTTCGGGATGCGGGCGCACGAGCACGCCAACATCGCGCAGCACGGGATTGCTGCTGCTGCGCAACGCGTCGAGCCATCGCGTGATCAACGCCGGCTCCGGCGGATCGATGCGCGGCGTGAACGCCGAGCACACCCACAGCACGAACGGACGGTCGGTCCGCAGTCCGACTGCGCGGCACAACTCTTCGCGGCTGCGTTCCGGTGTGCGCGTGAACCACTGGTCGTAGCACTGCGCGCCGGTGACGACGATCCGCTCCTCGGGCAGACCGTGCATCGCGACCGCCTCGCGCTTCTGCACGTCGTTCCAGACGATCACCTGATCGGGGACCATGTGCAGCAAGGCCTTGCTCGAGAGATGGTCCCAGCTCATGATCGCCGCCGACACCGGAAGATTCAGCACGCGCGCCGCCTTGAGGAGATCGAGCTGCTGCGATCGCGAGAGCGTCAGCGACGCGAGCACGACAACGTCGGGGGCGTGTTCGCGCAGGTATCGGACGATCGCGTCGCTGGTCGGCATCAGCCGCTCGACGCGCTTCAACGCAGGGAGCATCACCCGAGTACCCGACGGCAGGGTCGTCGCCCACCTCACGACGCGAGCGGCGCGCCTCTGCGCGCGAAGGCGCAGCTTCGGCGGATACCGCGGATCGAGCACACGCACATAGTCGAGCGCGACGCGCATCCGCCGCGCCGCGTCGTACCACGGCTCGTCGTCCAGGGACGGCAATCGACCCCACGTCACGCGACCCGGATAATCGGACGCCAGGCGACGCGCGAGCTCCTCCCCACCGAGACCTTCGGGCTCGTCGCCGGTCAGGTGCACCTCATGCCCACGCGCCACGAGCTCGCGAATCACTGACTCGAAGTTGCGGAAGTGCGCGAGATGCAACGCGGCGAACAGGACCTTCATGCGAGCGGCACCCTCGCGATCACGCGCAGGTTCTTGCCGTACGCACCGGCGTTCACGAAGAACTGCAGCAGATCGGCGATCTCCTCGATGTGCTCGTCGTTGCGGCCCAGCACCTCACGTCGGTACCAGAGGTAGTCGGCGAGATCGAGACCCTCTGTCGCGACGTACACCGTTTCGAGCCCCTGACGCGCCATCAGATCGCGAATGGTGACCGGCGTGTAGTAGTTCAGATGATGCGTCGGCCAGATGAAATGCGCCTCCTTGCCCATGAGCAGACGCGATGCGGAGTCGTAGTTCGGCACGTAAAGAAAGACGATGCCGCCGGGGCGCAGCAAGCGGGTGCAGGCGCGCAGCGTGCGCACGGGATCCAGCAGATGCTCGAGAACGTCGAACAGCGACAGCGCATCGAAGCTCGCGTCCGCGAAATCGGCATCTTCGAGGGCCACCGTGCGCAGGTCGAGCCCACGCGTCTGTCCAAACTCGATGGCCGACGGATTGAGATCGATACCAAGCGCATCCCAGCCCGCTTCCTTGGCCGCCTCCACGACGAATCCGGTACTGCAACCGACGTCGAGATAGCGAGGTCGCGCAGTCGACAGGTGCGGCGTCATCAGCGCCACGCGTTCGCGACCGAATCGCTCGACGCGGTACGCATGGCTCGTGATCCCCAGGTCGCGGACGATCTCCTGATACTCCTGCGACGCATACACGTTCTTGTAGTGCGCTTCGTCGAACGTCGGGCTCACGTAAACAAGGTCACACCGACCGCAGCGCACCAGGCGCATGTGGTCCTTGTCCAGCTCATGATGCGGCTGGTGGCTGCCGCAGGTCGGGCACGGACGCGACGTCAGCAGATCGTCGGGAATGCGACCGTGCAGCCGGACCAGCTCGTCGATCGGATGCGTGCGCCTGGCAATCAGTTGCTTGTAGGAGCCGCCCGGTCGCAGCTTCGAGATGTCGACCGGCTGGTATTCGGCAAGCTGCCGGTACGGAATCTTCATCGCCTTCGTACTCCGCCTTCGCTGACGCCACGGCGGACAAGCAGCAGGTACTCGAGCAGCTCGAGGTCAGACTCACTGTCGATGTCGAGTGATTCTTCCGGCGTCATCACAAGAGGGCGACTGTCGTCCCCGTACAGCGAGCCCCGCCGCAGCACCTCCGTTCGAGTCGCGAGTACCGCCGGGCCGTTCCGCGCGAACACCTGCGGCTTGTCCTGACGACGATAGACCTGCGGGCCATCGAGAAACGACACGAGTCGATCGCCGTCAAGACGCATCACGGACACCGGATTGAACTGATGCGGCACCTCGGTGACCGTCACGACGGAATCGGATCCGCTCGATTCGAGCAACTCCACGGCACGATCGATGTGCTCGGCACGGCGCAGCGGCGACGTCGGCTGCAGCAGGACGACCGCGTCCGCCGCAAACCCTGCTGCGCTGATGGCATCCACCGCGTGCTGAAGAACCGGCAACATCGGCGTGGTGTCAGCGGCCAGCTCCGGCGGACGAAGGAACGGCACCTCGAGATCGAGCGCGCGCGCGGCGTCGGCAATCGCCGGATCGTCCGTGCTGACAATGACGCGTGACAGTCGCCGGCTCGTGCGCGCGGCCTCCGCCGTGTACGCGAGGAGCGGTCGCCCAGCGACCATTGCGAGATTCTTGTGCGCGATCCCCTTGGAGCCGCCACGCGCCGGAATGACTCCCAGAACATTCATCATTCGTGATTAGTGATCTGTGAGTAGTGATTCACGTGTGAATGGTGATCGACGATGGGTGAACGATTCGTGAATCACGGATAGTTCACGCGTTCGCAAGTCGGACATCACGAATGAATCGCTGATCACAATTCACGAATCACGAATGCGACCGCGCCGCCTTCTTCTCCGCGTCCTGCGCCGCGCGTGCCGCGCGGTGACGGTCCCACTCGCCCTCGCGTTCGGCGCGTTTCGCGTCGCGGGCGGCCTGGCTGCGTGCGCGCAACTCGGCTTCGCGCCGCATGGTGTCCGCCAGTGCACGGCGATCGCGCTCCATCACTTCGCGTTCACGCGTCGAATAGAGCCATGGCTCGGCCCATCGCCGTTGACGGAGGCCGATGACCGCGCTCAGCATTCGTCGAGTCAACGGTGCGAGGGCGTCGGCGGCAGCGGCGTGTGCTGGTCGATCCCGCATCTGCTCGACCGTCTGCACGAATAACGGCGTCGCGGCGACGTCGATCCCGTGCGGTCGCACGAACGAACGAATGAACGGCCGCGGTCCTGCTGCCGGATTCGAAAGACTGTGGGCCAGTTGACGCAGGTGCGTCTCGAAGTCGCGAGCGACCTCCAGCAGTCCTCCATCGACGCCGAGCAGATATCTGAAATGCAGCGTGCCCTCCTGGTTCTCGTACCACTCGGGCAGAAGAATCGTATGCACAGGGCGTCCGATGATGCCCGCTTCGATGAACGCGCTCGTATTCAGACCGACGACCACGGCGCTGTGGTAGAGCGCATCGAAGTAGTCATCGCGAAAGCTGGAATCAACGGGGCTGCCGCCGCGCATTGCCACGTTGCCGAACGTCGTGACATCGACGCCTTCCCACTCACGCATGCGGGACGGATGCGGTCGCACGAGAATCGGCACATCGCGAAGCGCGGGCAGCGCGCTTCCACGCACGCGACGGATCCACTCGAGGACGAACGGCGCCTCGGGCTGACTGCCAAGAAAGGGCGCCGAGCAGACGTAGAGCACGAAGGGGCGATCGTCCGGCAATCGCATCTCGCCGCAGAACGCGGCGCGATCGCGAGACGGCTGGCGATCGAACCACAAATCGAAGCACTGTGCCCCGGTGATCACGATCCGCTCCGGCGGCACGCCGTGCAGCTCGATTGCCTCGCGCCTCTGCGTCTCGTTCCAGACCAACACGAGATCGGGGCATTCACGGATCAGCGCCTTGCTCGAGAGGTGGTCCCAGCTCCACACGCACATCGCTGTCGGAATGCGCAACGCTCTCGCGGCGCGCAAGTACTCGATCTGCGAGGAGCCAACGTCGATGAGCGGCGTGATCAAGACGACGTCGGGCCGCCGCGACTCGACGAACGCGCGGATGGACGCATCCTCCGGAATGGCACGCTCGAACCGACGGACCACCGCCGTGACAGGTCGGCGGGCCCACGCAGCGTACCGACGCACGACGTTGCCGAGGCGAACGAACGCACCCGGCGTCCGCTCGCGGGAGCGATCGGTCAGCTTCGGCGTGTCATCGAACAGCGGGTGCTGATAGCGCAAGTAGTCGAGACCGAGCCGCAACCGGCTCGCCATCCAGCTCCAGTCGTCGTTCTCGCGCACCGGCGCATAGCCGCAGGTGATATTCGCCAACGCCCGGGTCAACGCGTCGACAAAAGCCGGCGGGCCTTCCGTGTCATCGCGCTCGACGGCGAGATGGATCTCGTGCCCCCGCTCCGCGAGCGCCCGAATCACGCTCTCGTAGTTGCGGAAATAGAGGAAGCGACGCCCGATGAAAAGAATCCGCATCTACGCGCTAGCGCTCTCCTCAAGCCGGTTGCGTGAACACGAGCCGCTTCTGCACGCTCAGCGGCACGCGCGCGAGCAGGTCCGCGATGCGCAGACCGGCGCCGCCGTCGCCATAGAGATGATCCGGCACATAACGACCGTGCGCGAGCTGGCGGCGGATCGCCGCAACAATCTCGTGCCGGTTGTAATCGACGTCGACGACATTCGGCCCGCGGTCCCGTCCCATCTGCCGCGTGCCGATGTTCACCGCGGGCACACCGAGGAACGCGCCTTCGCGAATCGGCGCGCTCGAATTACCGACGACGCAGGCACACGAGAGCATGAGGCGGATGTAGGTCTCGGTCGGGAAATTCTTGTAGAAGCGGATGTAATCGGGCTTGCGCCGTTCGCGGAACGTCCGCATCCCCGTCGCGATGTCCTCCGAGCCGGCATCGACATTCGGCCACAGCATCATCGTCGGGATCTCCAGCTCGTCGAGTGCCTCGAGCGTTTCCCGGATCTGTTCCTTGCCATGTCCGTACTCAGTCGTCACCGGATGCTGATTGACGAGCAGAAACGGCTTCGACGGATCGAGCTCGGCGCCCACGCCTTCCTTGTTCAGCCACTCGGCGTGCGGAACGCCGCCGCTGGCATGCGCGATCTCGGCGACCAGATCGATGCGCGGGCAGCCCACGACGTGCACCGTGTCCGGCGGCTCGCCCATGCGGATGATCCGCTCGGCGGCCGCTTCGTTCGCGGGGAAATGCAGGTGCGCCAGCTTCGTCACGGCGTGGCGGATGCTTTCGTCGATCGTGCCGCTGATCTCCCCGCCCATCGTGTGGGCCACGGGAATGTTCATGTAGGCCGCGGCAATCGCCGTCGACATCGTCTCGAAGCGATCGCCGACGCTGACGACGATGTCCGGCTTCAGGATGTCGAAGATGGTCGGCAGTTCGAGCAACCCGAGGCCGGTCGACTTGGCCATCGTTGCCGGCGTCTCGCCTTCGACAATCATCGTGACGCGCGCATCGGGTTTGAAGCCGTCGCTCTCGATCACGTCGACGACCGACCCAAAGCGATCGAGCAGCGCCGACGCGCCGACCACGAGCTGCAGACGCAGGCCCGGATGCTGCTGCACGGCGTGCATGACGGACTTGATGCTGCTGTAGTTGGCGCGCGAGCCGATGAAGACACAGATTTTCCTCACCACGCCCCCTCGAAGTATCGCTTCCATCGTGCTCCGGTCTTGGTGAGTCGCTTGCGGCTGCGATGCACGAACCCCCTGATGCGCTTGCGCGCACGCGTCACGACACCGTTGTCATCGAACGCTTCGATGAAGAGCACTGGCGCAATCGCGGCGAGCAGCAGCGGGCGAACGAGATAGCGCCACGAGGGCTCGCGCTCCGCCGCCGGCATTGGTGTCTCGCCGAGCCGCGTCACCGCATCGGCGAATATCGGCGTCGATCGCTGCTGCAGCCCCTGCGGCCGGATGAAAGACCCGACGAATCGCTCGGTCTCTTCGCGGGTCGTCTCCGGGTTCCGCAACACTCCACTCAACTGCGTGATGTGCTCGTCTATCGTGGCGGCGATGCGAAGGAACCCACCGTTCTCCGGCAGCAGATGATGGAAATGAATCGTCCCTTCCTGAGTGTTGGCAAACTCCTGCGCCAGCAGCGAGCACACGGGACGGCCGACGATCGCGGCCTCGATCATCGCGCTCGTGTTGATGCCCACGACCGCTGCACAGTGATAGAGCGAGTCGAAGAAGTCGTTGCGGTTCTCGGCGTCGATCGGGTTGTAACCCTGCCGCGGGAAGACGCTCACGCCTGACGCGCCGGCGAGCGGGGCGTCCGCCCAGCGGTGAAAGTTGTATGGATGCGGCCGCACGAGCACGTTGATCGTGCGCAATGTCGGATCGGGACTGTGACGCAGCGCCTCGATCCAGCGACGCACGAACGCCACCTCGGTGCTCGATTCGGAGATGAAGCTCGATGACCCCGTGAACAGCACGAACGCACTGCTGTCCGGCAGCCCCACCCGATGGCAGAACGCGTCACGATCGCGGGTGACGGTTTTCTCGAACCATCGATCGAACAGCTGCGCGCCCGTGACAGCCACCTTCTCTTCTGGGATGTAGTGATAGTCGGCCGCCTCGCGCTTCTGCGCCTCGTTCCAGACGAGCACCATGTCGGGCTCGATGCGCAGCAGCCCCTTGTTGGTCAGGTTGTCCCAGCTCGCGATGCAGACACCCGTGCGAATCCCGCACGCGCGTGCCGCCTTGATCCAGTCGACCTGATCGGACGCCGTGTTGACGAGCGGCGAGACCAGGAGCACGTCGGGCGCCTGCTCGTGGAGGAAATCGACAATCGGTTGACACACCGGAATCGCGCGCTCGGCCGCCACCAGCGCCCGCTCCCATCGACGCACCGCATCGGCACCGATGCGCGGAATCCGATCGAGCCAGTGATACGCGCGCGGCAGGACCTTGCGTTTGACTCTCGCGCGCAGCGCCGGCGCTGCCGCGAATGTCGGATGCAGAAACCTGACGAAATCCATCGTCGCGCGCACGCTGCGCCCGGCGTCGGCCCACACCCCCGCGGCCTCAGGCACCACGCCGAGCACGCTCACGCGATCCGCATAGGCGCGCAGGCCTTCGAGCCCGACGGGTTTCTTCGTGCGCTGGCTGTTGACCGCGATCGCGACAGCATGGCCGCGCGCCGCCAATTCCTCGATCGCCGAGTCGTAGAACCGCAGATACTCCGGCGAGTCCATGAGGAAGAGGATCTTCACTTCATCCTCGCGCGTTCACCGGTCTGAGCCACGCGCGCCGCAACGCGAGGCGCCCCGGCCGCGGTGACGCCAACCTGCAACACACGTTGCAGCGACCGGACCCGCAGCGGCAGTGGACGAACGTGCGGTCGAACCGCCGCCTGGTCCTCGATCGCGTCGACGACCCGCGGTGTGGCTGGTTGGTCGAGGCCGTACGGCCTGATGAACATCGTGATGAATTCGCGCACGCGCTGGCGATCGGCATCGGCGGATCCGAACGAACGGGCAAGCTGGTCGACGTGTTCGTCGAGCGTGTCGGCGTGCCGCAGCAACCCGCCGCGACGGAGATGACGGAAATGGAGCGTCCCTTCCTGTGTGCCCGAGAGCTCTGGCACATGGAAGGAATACACGAGTCGACCCACTATCCCCGATTCGATCAGCGCGCTGGTGTTGACGCCGACGACGGCGTGTGAGTGGTGCATCGAGTCGTAGTACTCGCTGCGCGCATCGAAGCCGATCGGGTTGGCCCCGGCCCGCGGCCAGATCGTGACGTGACCGAACTCCGAGAGGTCGACGTCCGCCCACTGTGCGGCGTTCTGCGGGTGCGGCCGCACGAGAATTCCGGCGCTCTGCAGCGTCCCGTCACGACTGCTGCGAATCGCCGCGATCCATCGGCGCACGACGTCGACTTCATACGGCGCGATGAACGGCGACGAGCAGAGATAGAGGAGATACGGGCGCCCGGCCGGTAGACCGACTCTCGAGCAGAACGCCTCGCGCGTGGTCGACGGCTGCGTCGCAAACCAGTGGTCGTAGGCTTGTGCGCCCGTGACGACGACCTGCTCCGGACGCGCACCGTGCAGCTCCGCGGCCTCGGTGCGCTGCAGTTCGTTCCACACGAGGATCCGATCCGGCATCTCGTGGATCAGCCCTTTGGTCGTCAGGTGATCCCAGCTGCCGACGCCGAGCACGCTGCTGATGCCGCGGGCACGCGCGCAGCGCACGTAATCGACCTGTCGCGATCCGAAATAGAGCAACGGAGTGACGAGCAGGACGTCGGGCTGAACGCGATCGAACAAGGCCTCGATCTCGCGACGCACCGGAATCGCACGCTCGATCTGGCGGAACACAGTGGTCAGCGCGCGAACGCCGGCGCGTGACCGCAGAACCGGCAAATCGGTGAGCCTGACGACCGGAGCGGGCGCCTGCGTGCGGCCACGCGCACGCAGCTTCGGCGCACCGTCAAACGCCGGCGAGAGATATCGCCAGTAATTCAACCCTTCCCGCACCGCGGTCGATACGGGGTACCACGGATCCTGCTTCGAGGCGCGAACCGTCTCCGTCGTGAACGCACCAGGAAAACGCGCCGCCAATCGCTCGACGATCGGCCTGCCATCGGTCACGCCGTCCTGCGCCGCGCGATCGGACACGAGATGAATCGTGTGCCCGCGCTCCGCCAGCAACGCGAGCGTCGACTCGAAATTGCGGAGGAAGCCAAGGTGGGTGATCGCGAAGAGGATTCGCATTCAGCTGACAACAGAAGGAATCAGGAATCGGGTATTCAGGGCTGGGCTAGGAATCAAGTGAGCGAAATGAGCGTGTAGGGCGGACGGCGGGCTGATCCCATCGGCCTCTTTCCTGGCCCAGCCCTGAATCCAGATTCCTGACACCTGATTCCTTCTTCTCATGCCTGTGCTCCGACAGGGAGCTTCACGCCCTTGAAGCGACGTGCGCGCTCGACGCCGACCGAGCCCCAGCCGGCGGCGGCGGCCGACTGCACGCGGTCAGGGTGATCGGCCGGCAGACGCTCGCTGTGATACGCGGTCACCGGCGTCCCGCAGAATGCGGCGAGGATCGCCAGATCGCC
>Ga0111538_10011383_pt1 | contig 11803 bp, 9 predicted proteins | sample SoiMethybrSBSTD1_FD_79669 | JGI IMG/M metagenome (GOLD analysis project Ga0111538, IMG submission 79669) | Bulk soil microbial communities from a Populus tree surrounding site in Tennessee, USA - Soil MetaG P. TD hybrid SBSTD1 (version 2)... | ecosystem: Environmental > Terrestrial > Soil > Tree...
ACGTGAAATCCCGCATTCGGTGGCCACCACTTCGCCGGCGTTGCCCATGTGCCAGTTCTCGAAGCTACACCAGAGGCCGTCGTTGATCATCGAGTCGAGTACCTCACCGTGACCCATGCGGAGGCCTTCGCGCGCGCGGGCGAGCAGATACGGCGCGTTGCTCATCGATTCCATCCCACCGGCGACCACGACCGACGAGTCGCCCGTGGCGATGCCTTGTGACGCGAGCATCACCGCCTTCAAACCCGAGCCGCAGACCTTGTTGATGGTGAGTGCGGACACGTTGTCGGAGAGCCCGCCGCGGAGCGCCGCCTGCCGGGCCGGCGCCTGACCCAGACCCGCCGACACGACGTTGCCCATGATGCATTCGTCGACGACGCCCGGGTCGATGCCCGCACGGCGAACCGCTTCACGGATGACCATCGACCCAAGCTGCGGCGCGGTGAATTCCTTCAGAGAACCGAGAAATTTCCCCGTAGGCAGGCGGACCGCCGAGAGGATGACACTGTCCATCCCTCGATGTTAACCCCCGCCGCGTCGCCCCCGTTGTATCGTCAGCACCCGGCCGGACGCAGATAGCCGCGGTGGGAGGAGCGCATGGATTCAGAAATCATCATCGTGCCGTCGCTGTTCTTCATGATCGGCTACATCGTCTATGTGATCGTGGACGGCTACAGACGGCGCCAGCAGATGCGGGTGTTCACCGAGTTTCACTCGAAGCTGCTCGAACGGCTCGGTTCGGCGAATGAGTTTGCCGAGTTCTTTACCAGCGAAGCCGGCAGCCGGTTCCTGGACTCGCTCTCGAGCAGCGAAGGCGGTGCGCCACAACTGCGAATCCTGCGTTCGATGCAGACCGGATTTGTGTTGCTGGCCGTTGGCATCGGGTTCTTCATCCTTCTCGATGAGCGGACGTTCTCGATCGAGGCGGTGGACGGACTGATGGTGATGGCCACAGCGGCCACGGCGATTGGCGCGGCGCTCCTGGTGTCGACCGGCATGTCCTATCTGCTGTCGAAGCGGATGGGGCTGATCGAGCGGCCGCGAGTGAAACGGGATCAGAACGCGTCGGTCTAAGCCAGTGGCGCGTCTCGATGAGCGCGCGTTCGCGTCGTGTTACCAGCACAACTCGCGCGCGCTCTGGTCCTATCTGTATCGCGTGACCGGCACGGCGTCTGACGCCGACGATCTGGTGCAGGAGGCCTTCTGCCGGTTGCTGCAGGCGGAGGTCGGCGGACTCGGCGACGAGGAACTGCGTCGCTATGTCTTCCGCATCGGCAGCAATCTACTCGCCGATCGCTGGCGGAGGGCGGCGCAGGAACTGTCGTGGCTGGACCGTCTCCGCGGCACCAGCGAGTCGCACGTTGATCCGGAGTTCGACGATACGGTCTCGCGTGAATTCGCCGTGCTGAAACCGCGTGAGCGGGCTCTGCTGTGGCTGGCCTATGTCGAAGGGGAGAGCCACGAGGATATTGCGAAGTCGCTCGGACTGTCGCGCGGCAGCATCAAGGTCCTGCTGTCGCGGGCGCGGGGTCGGCTCAGAGATCAGTTGGTGGCCAAGGGACTCACGGCGAGGGCATGATGTTAGAGTGGTTGCTGCGTATCATGTCGGCTGACGAGGAACAGGACGTCGCGGCGTACATGTCGCGGTTGGCGACGGCATCCATTCGCCATGCCTCTCGTCTGCCCACGGCCGATGTGCTGTGGGTGAAGGCGCAGATGCTCGAGCGATGGGAAGCCGAGCGCCGCGTGCAAGCGCCGCTCGACGTGATGGAGCCGTTTCAGATTGGCGCCGGCCTCGTCGCGGCCGGTATCCTGCTGTTCTGGTCGCTGCCAGCGCTGTTACGAGTCATCTCGTAACGAGGGCAACGCGTGCGTCGCCCGACGAGCGTCGGTTGAATCAGCCCAACAATGTGCGCTGTCGCGTCAAGCGCTGATCGCGATCGGCCGCGAACCGCTTGATGCCTGCGAGGATCGAGGGCGCATCGAGATGCGCTTCAGCGATCACGTCCGGCTCGAGACCGCCAGTGAGCCAGTGATTGTCCCAGTCCGACGTCAGCGAGTACTCGTCGGTCAGCGGACCAACGGCTTTGAGCGGCCACACGCGCCGCGTGCCCGTGCTCACGATCATCAGGTCGTACAGCGCCTCCGGCGGAAGCACTGAATTCCGGTACGACTCCGGCTGGCGATCGAACAGCTCCTCGCTGATCGCGGCGATGACCTTGACGTTCACGCCGGCGGCCTCGAGCGCCGGCAACTGACTCACCAGATTGACGGTTGAACTCGATCCCTGGGTGATGACGTAGCCGTGTTTCGGCTGGCCCGGCGCGAAGTCGCAAATCACGTAGAAGCCCTTCGCGGCGGCGAGCAGGTCGGCGTCTGCGAAGGTCGTGCGATCGGCGACGGGGAAGTCGGGCCTCGCGACTTCGAGCGTGATGATGCTGACCTTCGCTTCGCGCGCGGCGATCTCGGCGGCGGCGAAGTAGGCGGGCGCCACATCGTTGTAGTCCCAGAAGTTCAGGTGCATCACCTGGCCGCGCGGGAAGAGCTTCCACACTTGCGGCGCGAAGATGCCGAAGTGCGTGCGGCCGTCGGCGGCGGTCTCAGGACCTGAGTGCCCGACGAGGATGTGCAGCACACCCATCCGGAACTTGCTGTCCTGGCTCTGCTGACTCCACACGCGTGCCGGCGTGTACATCAATGGCGTGAACGCGCCGTAGGTGCCACTGATCGCCCAGACGCCGGCGAACTGTTTGGGATCGAGCGCCGCGCTCTGGCTGACCAGCCCAATCGCAGTTGACGCGTTGCCGGCCTCCTGAATCGCCGCCTTGATGCGCGTGCCGAGCGGATTGGTCTCGGGATCGTAGTGTCCCCAGATGCTGCCGTGCTCGAGATTGATCGACTCCGACAAATCGGCAGCAATGGTCATCATCCGGTTGCCGGTGACGTAGTTCAGCCACTTGACGATCTCGGAGATCGCGCGCCGTGTGCCGGCGACCTCACCGGCCTTGTGAAACAGCGTGATGGCGACGTCCTTCGTGGCCCCCGACACCGCGTTGGACACGGTGACCTTCTGCGGCTCGACCGGCAGATTCTTCACGCGCAGACGGTCGTCGAGGAATGGATCGACGCTGGCCGAGAAGCGCAGCGGCAGATCGTCACGCAGCGAGTCGCCGATCTCGACGAGGTGATCGGCGAGCCAGTCGCCGAGCCCGTTCTTCTCGAGCACCGACATGGCGATGTCGATGTTGGTCTTGTATTGGATGAGACGATCGCGGTTGTCCTTGACCGGACCATCGGCGATGCCCTCGAACGTAACGCCGTAGCGCTTCTCGAACGTCCGGGCGAGCGCCACGAAGTACTCCGAGTTCATCTTCATCGCGTAGGGATGACTCGGGTAGCCGACCACCTGTTTCCCGTGATCGGGAATCGTGCCGCCGACTGCTGCAGGCCAGTAGCCCTTCGTTGTCTTGCCGATCAGCACGACGGGCCGGCGATCGCCGGGATCGGAATCCTCGAGCGCCTTCAGCGCGGAGACAACCTGACCGTAGTCGTTGCCGTCGGCGACGGTGAAGACGTTCCAGCCGTACGACGTCCACTGTTCGACGAGGCGGTAGGCGTCGTATTTCGCATCGATGACGCCGCCAATGAGCGAATCATCGATGCCGGCGTTGTTGTCGGAAATCATCACGCGGAGACGCTTGCCGATCTTGAGCGCCAGTGCCTGCGTCTTCAACTCCTGCGCGTGACCTTCGGTCATCGCGAACTCGCCTTCGAAGGCGATGATCTTCGGCGCGTCGATCGACGCCCCGGCGACATCCCAGAACGCCGCCTTGCCCGCCGCTGTGGCGATGCCGATTCCCGAGGGGCCGCCGTTGACATCGTTGGTCATGTCGACGCTCTCGGCGTGACCGGCCAGCGCTTTGATGCCGCGTGCCTTCGCCTGCGCAAAGAGCGCCATGTCGGCCAAGCCGTGATCCTGGAGCAGCGTCTTCATCGCCCCGGCGCCGCGACGGAAGCCGAGTGCGTCGATCGGCAGAATCGCCACGGCCGGATCGACGTAGTAGCGCGTGTCGCCGGTGCCCCGATACCGGCGCTCCAGCGCCTGGCCCATCACCATCCACAGCGCGTAGCACGTCGGGATGCAGTGACCGCCGGCGAGCATGAACTTGTCGGAGTACGGATGCTTCGGTCGGCGGTAATCGAAGCGCAGGCCTCCCAGCTTTGGCCCAGCCAGGTGAACGGCCACGTTGTACGGGGTGTAGGCAAGCGGCCCGCCGAAGTGTCCGGTCTGCGAGTAGTTGCCGAGGAGCACGAGCGTCATGCACGTCATGAAGCCGACGTCTTCGAGACGCTGCCGGTCGTACTCGCTGGTCAGCTGCTGACGCGGGGATACGAGAGTTTCGCTGGCAGTAGCCAAGTCTGCAGTCTCCTGTGTTTGTGGCCCGTACCGCCCTAAAGCTTCGCGACCAAGATGCGGCGCACGACGCGATCCCCCAGCAACCCGTCCAGCCGCGACCGGATCAGCGCGGCGGAACGCTCGACCTCGCGCTGCCAGGCCGCGTCCTTCGCGCGCACGTAAAGCACGCCGTCGTGGAACTCGACGGACGTCACCTTATCGACAGCCGGACCCACGGCGGTACGCCAGGAGAAGGCGACCTTCTCTGGTGTCAGCGGGGCGTGCTGCAGGATAGAGGCGAGCGCGCCGGTCATGAGGTGATTGACGGGAATCACTGGGCTCTACACGATATCATTCTTGTCGTGACTCATTTGGTGTTGGCACGTGCCCTTCGTCCGCTCGGCGGCGTGGTCTTCGCGACGCTCCTGGCCCTGGTCGTTGCCGGGGCGAGACCCGTGGCGCAGTCAGGTGCGCCCCAGATGCCGCCGTTTCCGTGCGACGTCCAGACTACGGAACGCATTGTTGCCGTCGGCGATATCCACGGGGCGTTCGACCAGTTCGTTGCCATCCTCCGCGCCGCCGGCATCATCGACAACCGCAACCGCTGGAGCGGCAAGAAGGCGGTGCTGGTGCAGACCGGTGACGTCCTCGACCGAGGTCCCGATTCGCGCAAGGCGCTGGACCTGCTGCGGAAGCTCGAAGGCGACGCGCAGCGGGCGGGTGGGCGTGTCTACGCACTGCTTGGCAATCACGAGCTGATGCGGCTCGTCTCTGACTGGCGCTATGTGAGCCAGGGTGAGACTGAGGCGTTCAGAAACGCCGACTCCGCCGATCTACGCGAGCGTGCATTTGCGGTGTTCACCACGGAAGCGGAGAAAGCGGCGAAGGCGGTGGGGAAGCCGTTCGATCCGGCGGCATATCGCGAAGCCTTCCTGAAAGAGATTCCCCTGGGCAGTCTCGAGATGCGTTTCGCGTTCGAGGCCAAAGGCGAGTACGGCGCCTGGGTGCGTCAGCGCGCGGCGGTCGCGCGCATCAACGGGATCCTGTTCATGCACGGCGGAATCAGTGAGCCCGTGTCGATGATGGGCTGCGAGGGGATCAACGCCGCGGTGCGGAAGGATCTGCTCTCGGTGCCGGTGCCACTCGAGCAGGTCGCCACGCTCTTCTCGGCGAGCGAAACCGGCCCGTTGTGGTACCGCGGTCTGGCCAGTGAGCCCGAGGCGTCGCTGGCGCCGACGCTCGACGTCATCCTCGAGCGCATGAAAGCGCGCGCGATCGTGATCGGCCACACCACCGTCGCCGGCAAGCTCACGCCGCGCCTTGGCGGGCGCGTCATTTTGATCGACACGGGAATGGTGAACGGCGAGTTCTATCCAGGTGGAGTCGCGTCTGCGCTGGAGTTGCAGGGCAACAAGGCCACCGCGATCTATCTCGATCGCCGTGAGCCGCTGGCGGTTCCGGGTCTCGCGGCTACTACTCCGTAGCGCGGAGGCTTTAGCCTCCGCGAACGCGCGTCGCCTCGTCGTACAGCGTATCGATCAGCGCCTCACGTGAACAGAGTCCCGACCCCCAGAACGGATACTTGCGGAGGTCGCGCTCGAGCCCGGCCCGAATCGGGTTCTCCAGCAAGTACCTGATAACCTTCGCGCGATCCTCTTCGCCACGAAGGACGTGATCAAAATATCCGCCTTGCCAGAGTCGCAAGCCGGTTGATTGCTTGTGGGCGTAACCGGTCTTTTGCTTCCACGCCGCCATGAATTCCGGAAGGTTGCTGTCTGCCGACGTTCCCGTGACCAGGACGTGGACGTGGTCCGGCATGAAACAGTACGCAGGTACTTCAAAACTCTTCTCCTTTGCGGTTTGCAGCATTTGCGCGCAGACGGGTTCGACGGAGGGCGATGTCGTGAACCAGCAATGGCGATTGAAGGTGCAACAGGTGAGGGAGTACTCGTACTCGCCGATGTACGAGAAGTCTGGAAGGCGCTTCGCGGCATGGACACCCATGCCCGTCTTAAGGCAATCGGCGTACCCGCCGATCGATCGAGTCCGCGCACGCTAAAGCGTGCGCTCTACGACTGGGCGATCACGATCACAGCGTGAACAGCACGACGGGTTCGCCGAGCCTGGCGATGCGTTCGTCGTAGTGCTTGATGATCTTGTCGCGGCGGGCGAGCAGCGCTTCCTGCTCCTGTTTCGTCAGCGAGTTGCCCACGGCTTGCGCCAGTGCCTCGGGTGTCACGGCGCGCAGGCGTTCGAGGAGACCGCGATCGCAGCGCGACAGCTGCTCCGGCTTGAGCAGGTTCGTGTTCAGCCTGAACGCGCGCGTGTGATCGATGAGCCACATCGTCCAGTCATGGGTCCACAGGATGTTGCCCTGATTGCGATCGCGGTTCTGAATCAGCTCGTCCCAGATCCGCATGATCTGAATCTGCTTGTTGGTCTTGACCGGATCGGGCCCCTGCGACTTCGTCTTCATCCGCTCTTTCTCGTCCATCTGGACGTCGTCCACCCACCAGGTGACGGCGGCGACCTTGCCATCGATGGCGCGTTCGACTGACATCGGCACGGTCGTGAGGCCGATCAATTTCGCGACGCGATAGCCGGCGATGTTGTAGCGATAGGTGTCCTTGAAATTCAGCTCGGTGTTACGCCCGGCCTCGAAGACCTGCTGGGCGACATCGACCGTCTGGATATGCGCGTCATGTGTCAGCTGACCGTCGGTCAGTGTTGCGCGACGCGAGTTGGTCACGCCGCTCCCGGCATCTCGCTGGTTGGACACGCGCGCCTTCAGCAGGAACGCCTCCATCGCCTCGGGCGATAGCGCTGGCGTGGATGCAGGCGCAGGGGTCTCCTGCGCGAGGAGAGCGGGAGCGAGCCCGACAAGCAGGATCGCGCCCAGAACTCTTGAGCGGCGACGGACGTCCATGTGTGGCCCCTTTCGGTGTGTCGGAAGACGAGTCGGATCTTACGACAGCTCAGCCGCTTTCGTCTCGGTATCCCGCAAGGCGAGGACACCGGAGAACAAGCCCTGCATCAGATCAACGTGGTCGGCGAGCACCGAGAACAGCTCGTCGCGCTCGAGCCGCAGCGCGCGGCCATCCTTGCTCACGGTCGCCCGCCACCCCGACGTGGCTCCAGCCAGTGTGTCGGCGACCCCGATCGTGGCACCCGCTGGCGCGACCGCCGGGCTCGTTCCAGGGTGCTCGAGTACCACTTCGCCCTGAACGATCTGATACACGGCCGGTGGCGTGCCGACGTCGAAGAGTACGGTGCCTGCCTTCAACGGCACTTCCGGCGCGATGGCGGTCAGCGCGAGCAGTTGTGTCGCTGATGCGCGCGACAGCAGCGGATCGTGCCGCAACAGCCTCGCCGCGTGGACGGCTCCTGGCGACTCGTGATCCGTCAGCACGCGCGGCGGCTGCGCAAAGGGGAGACGCGGACGATCGTTGGCGAGCAGGAGCGCGAACAGGCTCTGCGCCAAAAGCACGTTGTCCGACACCATCGTCATGAAGTCGTCAGCGGCAATTCGAAAGCAGACCGTGGGCTCGATCGCCCGCACCGTGCTGCGCAGCGCCGTTCCTTGCAGCACGTCCTCGAAGCCGATCACCGCTGGCGGCAGGATTTCGCCATCGGGCGACGGACCGTCAATCGTTCTCGCGCCGCCCTCGAGCAGAAACAGCACGTCGGCCGCGGGTGTTGCGGCGTGACAGAGTTCACGGCCGGCTGGATGGCGGATCTCTTCGCCAGCCTCCGCAATCCGGAACAACTCGTCAACCGACAGCGCAGCGAACAACGGAATGACGCGAACGCGATCGGCCAGCTCGACGATCGGCAACGAATCGATCGATGCCGTCAATGCGCCATTGGCATGCCTGGCCGCCAGTGCCCACGACACCGCCTCGCCGACGACGGCGTCCTCTGAACGATGGGAGGCGACATATTCGAGGTCGTCGCTCAGCCCCCATACGCGGCGCTGGCCGACGAAGTGAACGGCGGCAGCGGCAACCACCGGATCGTCCTCGTGCACGAGCTGTGCGAGCGTGTCCTCCAGATCGCGCGGGCGGCTTTTCAGGACCGCGTTCGCGTAGCGGACCTTTTCGGTCAGCGGCGAGTCGTCCAGGATCGGCATGACGCGTTTGCGCACGACGCCACCGAGCAGATTATCGAGATACTCGACCGCCGCCGCGCGGCGACGCCCTCCACCCTGTTCGATCGTGTATCTCGCGGCCGCCACGTCGTCGACGTGATAGAGCAGGCCGAGCAGACGGTAGATGCGATCGATGGTGCGGTGCAGCTTGTCCTGGAGCGCGCGGGAGAGCAGCGAGTCGGCGGCATCCGGCGTGTGACGCAGCAGGTTGTGCTGCAGCGTCAGCCCGTTGTAATAGCGCGAGCTTTCTCGCACCACCTGCGACTCGAGCACGGCGCGCGGACAGGAGATCGCCGGATGATCGCGGCGGATCTTTTCGATCGCGGCAATCGCCTTATAGCGAAGGAAGCCGTCGGGATCGTCGAGTGCGGCAACCAGCGCGTCCATCGATCGCTGTGTGCCGAGCTCGGCCAGCGTCGCCGGAATATGACGACGGATCCAGACGTGCTCGCGTTGATCGCGAAGCGCGTACGCCAGTGCCCCGATGATCGTTTCGCCGTACCCAACAAGCGCCTCGCGCGCCGGGCCTTTCAGCGCGCGGTGACCGAGCAGCGAGAGCAGTCCAGGAATGAACAGGCCATCAGAGGCGCCCATTTCGCGAGCACTGCGAATCGCCTTCTGTACGACGAGGGGATCATGGTCGTAGAGCAGCGGCACGAGTAGCGCGCGGAATCGCGGATCGGTGATGTGCGCGAGCGCGGTCGCGGCTTCGGCGCGTCCGGCGGCGGCGGTGTCACGCACGTCGGTGATGATTTGCCGGAGCGCTGCCTCGGCCGCCATCACGTCGTCTTGACGTCCCGAATTGGCGAGCGAGATGGCGGACGTGACGACCACGCGCGGCTCGGCATCGGCCAGGTGACGGCGCATCAGGACGGCAGCGTCTTCGTGTTCGAGCTCGGCGAGGGCGCGCAGCGCCGCCGCGCGCACATTCACGTCTTCGTCCTGCACCATGCGCGACACGGTTGGCAGCCAGCGGCCAGCCGAGCGCGAGCGGGAGAGCGCCAGTGCCCGCAAGGTTCGCGCGCGGACTTGCGGCGACTGATGCTGGAGCAGAAGAGGCGTCACCAGGTGGCGCTTGTCCAGCGCCTCGAGCATCTCGATCGCGTAGAGCACGGCCGGTTCATCGGGATGCGACAGCTCCTCGACGAGGGTCTCGATCGTCACCGTGTCGGCCAGGTCGGTCCGGATTGTTCCCGGCGCAATCGCGCGCGAGCCGATGCTGGCGCGAAATGCGCGGCGGTACTCGCGCCATGCCATGAACACGATGCCGACCCAGATGCCCGTCATCCCCAGGCTGGCGTAACTCAAACGCCGCCAATCGAGTCCCAGTCCCCAGGGTTTGATGAGGACGAGGAGCAGGATCGCCGCCAACGCCTTCGCAAAGCGATCGGCGGTCACGTCGATGAACGCCTTCGCGCGGTGCTTCAGTTCAACCGGCAGCGGCAGGAACAGCACCTCTCGCGTCGTCTTGTCCACTGTGTAGCGGAGGGTGGCGTCGAGCACGCGGGCGAGCTGTGGCGCCCACAATGCCCCCGACAGGATCACGACGATCGCCGACGACCCCATCGCCACCGGCAGCAGCAGCATCGCGAAGGCCAGACCCATCGAGCGATGAATTCGACTGGTCAGCGCCACCTGCACGATGAAGCCACCGATAGACACCCACGCCGTGACCTCAGCGAGGAACGCCGTCATGCGGTCGGCGTCTCCACCGGTGGCTTCTGCCGCCATGCTCAGTTGTTGCTGCACGATCGCCGCGCCGGCAGCCGCGCAACCGATCACCAGCGCCATGATCTTCAGGTGGTCGGATTCAGCCAGCAGACGAAGGGCCTCGCGTCCGCCGACGCCTTGCTCCTCGATATAGCCGTCGCTGGCCAGGGTCGGCTGAAGGCGGAGGATGGCATCGACGATGAAGACGCACAGCCCTAGGAACACCGCGCTCACGAGCAGCATGTTGTTGCTGCCGACCTGGTAGACCAGCACGCGCAGGATCGTGGCGCCCACTGCGCCGCCGAGGCTGGCGCCGCCGCCGATGAAGCCGAACAGTCGCTTGGCCTGCCGCGCATCGTAGAGCTCGTTGGCCAGTGTCCAGAACTGGCTGATGAGGAAGAGGCCAAACAGCAAGCCGAACGAGTACAAAGCCACGGTCACCCAGACCGCGCCGGTTCGCAGCAGCGCCCAGAGGACGACCAGCACTCCGACGAGCGCCAGTTGCGTGATCGGGACGACGCGCCGGCGGGGCAGCCAGCGGGCGGCGTTGCTGTACCAGTGCATCAGCACACCGCTGAAAACACCCACTGCGAGCTGGACGAACGGCTGGTTGTCGGCGCCGAGTTGATCGATGAACGTGGAACCGGTGACCGGTCTGAGGATGTTGTGCGCCGTCATCGCCAGGAACGAGTAGGCGAACATCAAGAGCGCCACCTTGGTCTCGTCCTCGCGTAGCGAAACCACCCGCCCCAGTACTCGTTGCGCCCAAAGATTCATGCGAGGAAAGCGAAGCTATCATGAACCGTGCTGATTCTGGCCTCCGCGTCGCCGCGACGCGCCGATCTGCTGAGGGAAGCCGGGATCGAGGTCGACATCCAGCCGGCCGACGTCAACGAGGATGTCGAACCCGGCGAAGCGCCAGAGGCCTACGTCCGCCGCGTGGCCGAGGCCAAGGGCCGTGCCATCAGCGGGCGCATGCCCGGCCGGTTCGTGCTTGCGGCCGACACGGCAGTGGTCGTCGAAGGCCAAATCCTGGGGAAGCCTGCGTCTGCTGAGGACGCGGCGCAAATGCTGCGGCTCCTCTCCGGCCGCTCGCACCTAGTCATCTCCGGCGTGTGCGTGATGAAGGACGGGGAGCCCGCCGTTCCGACCGAAGTGGAGACGAGTGTGGTCGAGTTTGCCGACCTCTCGCCGGCTGAGATCGCATGGTATGTCTCGAGCGGGGAATCAATGGACAAGGCCGGGGGTTATGGCATCCAAGGCCTCGCATCCCGCTTCGTGACCCGTATCGCCGGGTCGTATACAAACGTCGTCGGGCTGCCGATTGCCGTCGTTTACCAGATGTGCACGAAGGCTGGATTGCTGCTATCCTGACGGGAGCTTCCGCTTCGAGAAGTCCTTATCTATGAGCCACAAAGCCGCAAAGATAGGTGTCACCTCCTTCGTGCTGCTGACCGCGTTCGGCGTCCTCATGTACACGACGCTCGGCGAGAGCATGCAGTACTACAAGTACGTCGATGAAGTCGTGGCCCAGCCGGCGACCTGGAAGG
>Ga0111538_10011386_pt1 | contig 11801 bp, 6 predicted proteins | sample SoiMethybrSBSTD1_FD_79669 | JGI IMG/M metagenome (GOLD analysis project Ga0111538, IMG submission 79669) | Bulk soil microbial communities from a Populus tree surrounding site in Tennessee, USA - Soil MetaG P. TD hybrid SBSTD1 (version 2)... | ecosystem: Environmental > Terrestrial > Soil > Tree...
CCTCCTGTGGTGGCCGCGGCTCCGGCGCCGCCACCGGCCGTGCCCAAGGACTTCGAGGCGAACCCGGCGCTGCGTCCGATCCACTTCGACTTCGACAAGTCGAGCGTCCGGGCGGGCGAAGACGAGAAGATCCTCGAGACGAACGCGAACTGGCTGAAAGACAACCGGAACCAGTCCCTGCTCATCGAGGGGCACTGCGACGACCGCGGAACTCCCGAGTACAACCTCGCCCTCGGCGAGCGGCGCGCAACGAGCACGAAGGATTTCCTCGTGGCGCGCGGGGTGGCGCCCGATCGCATCACGATCGTCTCCTACGGCGAAGAGCGGCCGGTCTGCAATGCCAAGAACGAGGGGTGCTGGTCCCAGAATCGCCGCGCGATGTTCCTGACCAAGGAAACTCGCTAGCCGCGTTCGGTTGTTGACGCAGTCCGGCGACCGGCCTGGGTGCTGTGATGCACCTCAGGCCGGCGCGCTGCGACAGCCTCGTCCCATCCTGCAGCAGTCCTGTCTATTGACCCGCCCGCACGGGTGCGCGACCTTGCCGACAGGCTGACGCTATCGCGCGTCGAATCTCGTCGCGGAGGGAACAACGATGGCCGTCAAAGGTAGTCGCCTGGTCCAGCTCGGCCGCCAGCACATCGGCGAGTCGTACGTGCTCGGCTCACTCGCCCCCAAGAACAACCCCCGCTGGAAGGGGCCGTGGGACTGCGCCGAGTTCGCGTCGTGGCTCGTGTTCCAGGCCGCGGGTCGGCTGTACGGGTGCGCCGTGAACACGGGCGACCCCGCCAGCGCCGACGCCTACACCGGCCACTGGGGGCGAGATGCGCAGCAGATCGGCAAGACCATCTCGGTGGAGCAAGCGGCGCGCACGCCAGGCGCCGCCGTCTTGCGGCTGCCTCAGCCGGGCGCGATCGGACACGTGGCCATCTCCGACGGCCGCGGCGGCACGGTCGAGGCGCATTCGACCAAGACCGGCGTGATCGCGTCGACGATCGCGGGCCGGCGATGGGACAACGGGGTCGAGGCGCCGGGGCCGATCTACCGGCTGACCGAGCCGCACATGACCGGGCCGGCCGTGAAAGAGATTCAGCGCAAGCTCAAAGAGAAGGGGTTCAACCCCGGGCCGCTGGGCGGCGACTTCGGCTCGATGACGCACGCCGCGGTCGTGTCGTTCCAGGCCTCGCGCGGACTGTTGATCGACGGCGAGGTCGGCGCGACGACCGCGCGCGCGCTCGGCGTGAAGCTGGAGTAACGGTTTTCGCGATCTCGGAGCTTGGTCCGCTGCCGGACCACGGGCTACGATGCAGCGGCATCATGAACGCGCCGGGGGACGCGTGACGTTCGCTGCACTGCGTGCGAGGCAGCCGGCTTGAAAGCGCTGCCTTCCCGCAACACCTACGTTCTGCTCATTCTTGCGTTCATCGTCTTGGCTCTGGCCACGTGGGTGGTCGGTCCTCACGAGGAGATCGTCACCCAATGCGAGGTCAGCAAGGTCACGCTGGCGGTCGAGGTGTGCCCCGCGGGCGATGTCGCCGCCGCCCTCGGCGAGAAGGAATCCGGTGTACGCCAGCGGCTTGGCAATCAGACCCTTCTGGACTTCGTGCTGATCGCATCGTACGTCGCGCTGTGGGGCGCGACGGCGTACGCGCTTCATCCGCGCGTCACGTTGGTCGTGGCGGCGGCCGGGCTCGCCGACGTGATCGAGAATCTCGCGATCCTCCACGGACTTGCCAGTCCCGCGCCCCTGCCGCTCGTTCGCTGGGCCGGCCTCACGAAGTGGACTCTGCTCGGCTTCGTGTTCCTCGCCTTCGTTGCGCAGTTCCGCCCGCATCGAGTGTCTGGTCGCTGGCAGGCATGGCTACGGGCGGCGACGGGAGTCGCCTACGGCGTGGCCGGGGTGCTGTGCCTCGTGGGGCTCGTGATGCCTCGTTTCGTGCAGTACGCGATGAATCCACTCGCCGTGGCGGTCCTCCTCCAGCTCACGCTGCACGCCGTCGCTCCCGCGGAATTCACAGGCCGGCGCCGTCCACATGCGTCGCAGCGGGATGTAACCGACGTAAGCCTGTCCGTCGAACAGGTGCTGCGTGAGGAGTTCGTGTGCCTCCACGGGCCATTGACTGGACCAGCCGGGCTCGATGCGCTGTACGAGACGATCCACGGGCTCGCCGAAAAGCGCTCGGCGCTGTGCCTATCAGGCGGCGGGATCCGCAGCGCGTCGTTCGCCCTGGGCGTGATGCAAGGACTCGCCACCGTCAAAGCGCTTCCACAATTTCACTATCTATCGACGGTCTCGGGCGGCGGCTACATCGGCGGCTGGCTGACGGCGTGGCTCTATAAGTCGAAGGCCGACGTCAAGACTCTCAGCGACTCACTGGCCTCTCTCGATCACGCCAAGAAGCTCCGCCCCGAGCCCGTCCCGCTTGCTCACCTCCGCGACTACAGCAACTACCTGGCGCCACGTGCGGGGTTGCTTTCGGCCGATACCTGGACGCTCGCGGGAACCATCTTGCGCAACTTGATCCTGCTCTGGGTGGTGTTATTGCCGCTGCTCGCCGCGGGGCTGATCGTGCCCCGGCTCTATCTCGCCCTCGTCGAACGCGGGCACCGCGGCGCGGTTCCTCTCGTACTCGGCGCGCTCGCGCTCGCTTGGGCGGTCGGCTACATCGGCGCCAGCATCCCGCACAGCACGACGGCACGGCGGGGACAGGGGAAATTTCTGACGTATTGTCTGGTTCCCCTTCTGATCGCCGTCGTATGCCTCACGCTCTACTGGGCGTGGGCTCCGACGCGCCAGTGGATACACTTCGCAGCGTTCGGAGCGGGCGTTCACCTGGTCGCCTGGGGTGGCTACACCGTATGGCTAACGACCAAGTGGGGAAAACCCAAGTCGTCGGCGGGCTCACGCCTGGAGAACGCCGGAGCCGCTCTGTTGGAGCTCGCAATCGTCATCTTCGTCGGAGTCGCCGCGGGAACGCTCGCGTGGCTACCCGCGAAGCTTCTGTTCAATGATCGCTTCACCGTGCTCTACGCGGTCGTCGCGCCGAGCATGTTTCTGGGCGCATTTCTGCTGGCGGCGACGCTTCTGGTGGGCTTGTTGAGCCGCTGGACCGACGACGATGATCGTGAGTGGTGGGCGCGTTGCGGGGCGTGGATGCTCATCGCAGGAGTCGTGTGGACGCTCCTGAGCGTCCTTGTCCTGCTCGGCCCTCTGGTCTTCTCGCGAACGGTGTTGGCTTGGCTGCTCGGCTCGGTCGGCGGTGTTTCCGGCGTCACGGCCCTCGTCGGCGGATGGAGCGCACGGACCGCCGCTGGGCCGGCGGCCGCGCCGTCGGGACTCGCGTCCAGGTTTGGCGGCTGGCTCCTGCCGGCCGCGTCGGCGGTGTTCGTCGTCGTGCTGCTCCTGACCATGTCATCGATCACGAGCGGAGTACTCGCGCTTGTGATGCATGTCGTGCCGACGCTCGAGTTCGACGGGCCATACCGGCAGCAATGGCCCGACATATCTCAGGCGCCTCTCGGTCATGGCGGAGCCCTCCTCGCTGCCTCGGCGCCGCTGGTGCTGATGGCTGGCGTCGCACTTGCGATGATCGGCACGGTCGCCGCCTGGTTCATCGATACCAACAAGTTCTCATTGCACGCGATGTATCGGGCGAGACTGATCCGCGCCTATCTGGGTGCGTCCAACCTCAACCGCAAGGGCAACCCGTTCACCGGCTTCGACGAGGCCGATAACATCCAAATGCACGAGCTGTGGCCCAATCCGTCCGCGGGCACGCCCACGCGTCGAGCACTCTTTCACGTCGTCAACGTCGCGCTCAACCTGGTTCACGGCGATAAGCTGGCATGGCAGGAACGCAAGGCGCACAGCTTCACCGTGTCACCGCTGCACGCCGGGAGCATGGCGATCGATGACGCCGTGGGATATCGCCCGACGCGCTCCAGGTCTAGGTGCTATGGCGGCCCCAAAGGCATCTCACTGGGCACGGCCATTACGATCTCCGGTGCTGCCGCCAGTCCGAACATGGGTTATCACTCGTCGCCTCTGGTCACGTTTCTGATGACGCTCTTCAACGCCCGTCTGGGCTGGTGGCTCGGAAACCCCGGTGCCGCCGGAAACAACACCTACTATCTTTCGAGCCCGCGCTTCACGGTCCGTCCTGTCGTGGCGGAAGCCTTCGGGCTCACCGATCAGTCGTCGCCCTACGTCTACCTGTCGGACGGCGGGCACTTCGACAATCTCGGCCTCTACGAGATGGTCCTGCGGCGCTGTCACTTCATCGTGGTCAGCGACGCATCGTGCGATCTCGCGTGCGGGTTCGACGATCTCGGCGGTGCGATTCGGAAGATCCGAGCCGATCTCGGGATCCCTATCGACTTCCCGAACGGCATCTCGATCTTTCCGCGCTCCGCGGATCAGACGAGCCGCGCCCGCGGCCTCTACTGGGCCGTAGGACACATCCGCTACTCCGCGGTCGATCCGCCACCGGCCGGCGCCGAAAAGGCCAGTCGCGACGGACGAATCCTCTATCTCAAGCCCGCGTTCTACGGCACCGAGCCGCCTGACATCTTTCAATACGCGACCGCCAATCGAGAGTTCCCCCACGAGTCCACGGTCGATCAGTTCTTCAGCGAGTCGCAGTTCGAGAGCTATCGGATGCTCGGCGTGCACGCTGTCGAGCAGTTGTGCAAAGGCTGGACACCGGGCTCGCTCGCTGATCTGGTTCGGCATGCCGAGCTGCGACCGACAGGAAATACCTGAGTCTAGAGTCCGGCCTGCGCGCGCTGGACGATGCGGCGCAGCGCTTCGAGGTGGGGAAAGCGCGACGCGAAGCTCGGCGGCAGCAGCGTGTGACCGACCTCGCCAAGATGATCGGTCGCCCAGGGCGCCTCGGCCAGCGGCGACCAGGTCGCTGAGGCGACGCTTACCAGCCCGTCGTTGTCTCGCTCGTCCGGCGTGCGGCCCGTGCTCCTGATGTAAGCGGCCAGTAGCCGCAGCGGATAGGACTCCGGACGGTTACCCGCATAGCAATAGCAGGGAATGTTCGCGATGGTGGGATGCTCGCGGTTGAATCGTTCGGCGCGCGCCACGGTCAGCTCCTCGAGCGCTCCGGTCGGAACTCTGAAGATTTCGAGCGCGCGCCGCAGGGCTTCGTATACAACTCGGCGGGGGCGCGTCGAGCTCGGGCTCGACTCCGGGCCGATGAGCAGGTCGGCGATGGGGCTTCCGTGATGCGGCGTACCGATCGTCGACAGCGATGCGACCCGCGCCGCCAGTCCGCAGAAGTCGCGATCGAGCGCATACCGGGCGTCGAGGCCCCCCATGCTGTGGGCGACGATGTGGATGGGCGCCCGCGGCCCGTCAAAGCGAAAGTCTGCGATCTGCTCGGCCAGTGCTTGAGCTCGCCGCTCGATGGAACCGGCTACCGGCACCTGGGGAAAGCAGGCGCCGGGAAACGCCTCACGCACCCCGCGAAAGTACTCCTGCCCGAACATGCGCTGGGGAGCGAGAAAGCCTGAGGCGAAGACCAGGTTCACCTGCCGCTCAGTTCCGGCGCAGCTGCACCTCCTCGAGCGGCGCCGACCACGGATACGGGTTGATCAGCATCAGCGCGGGCTCCTCCACTCGCGGGCCCACGCCGCTGGGCCAGACGTAGTCCCAGATCGGCCCGAACCTCACGCGCTCGTGCAGGAGCTGCTGGATCTGGTGCAGGAGCGCCTCGCGCTTACGGCGATCGGTGACGAGGGCCTGCTCCTTGTAGAGCGCGTCGATGTCGGGATAGCCGCCATAGGCATATGTCCCGGTGCTCGGCACGTGCTCGGACATCCGTGACGCGGCGTTGCCGTAGGCCGCGGTGGCGCAGACGCACAGCCCGCGCAGCTTCCGCGCCTGCAGCGCCGAGGTGTACGCGGCGCGCTCCATCGGCCGCATCTTGAGCTTGATGCCGACGGCGCCCAGATAGCTCACGATCGACTCGCCCATCGAGAAATACGGCGGCAGCTGATGCAGCTCTCCGCCGTCGAACCCCTTGGGATAGCCCGCTTCCGTCAGGAGCTGCCGCGCCTTCGCGGGATCGTAGGGGTACGGCTCGATCGGCAGCGCGAACTCGAAGTTGCGCGGGACGATGCTCCCCGCCGGCTTCGAGGCCCCGAGCGTCTCGGCCTCGCTGAGCGCTTTCCGATCGATCGCGTAGTTGGCGGCGAGCCGCACGCGCCGGTCGGCCCACGGAGACTTCGGGTCCCACTGATCGAGGAAGTCGAGGAAGAACGCGGCGATGCCGCCGGAGAACACCAGGCGCAGCGCGGGATCTCGCTTGATCTCCTGGGCCTGCGGCACGTCGAGCAGGTAGGCGACGTCGACCTCGCCGCGCTTCAACATCGCCGCCCGCGTGATGGAATCCGGCACGCTCTTGAACACGAGGCGCTTCACCGAGGGCACCTTGCGCCAGTAGCCCTCGAACGCTTCCATGACGAGCTCGATCCCCGGCGCGTGGCTCACGAACTTGTATGGTCCGAGTCCGATCGGCTGCTTCTTGAAGCCGTCGTCGCCGACGCGCTCGACGTATTTCTTCGGCACGACCCAGGCGGCGCCGCTGACGAGCGTGCCGTAGAACGTCATGAAATCGGGCCACGCGTCGTTGAGGACGAAGCGAACCCGATATGGATCGACGATCACGATCTCGCGCACCTTGTCGTGCAGGACCTTCGCGCCCTTCGCCCGCTGGAAGCTGAATTTCACGTCCTCCGCGGTGAACGGATCGCCGTTGTGGAACTTCAGACCCTCACGCAGCTTGAATTCGTAGACCTTCTGATCCGCGCTCACCGTCCAGCCTTCGGCCAGGCTGGGCGTCATGAGGTTGCCCGGCATCGGTTTCACCAGCGCATCGTGGATGGCGTACAAAACCCAGAACGCCGTGAGGCCCTGGAACTCGCCGGGATCAAACCACACGGGAGATAGGGTCACGTACAGCGCCCAGCGCATCTCGCCGTCCGGCTTCGTCTGCGCACCCGCGCGAGGTTGAGCGCCGGCGTCTCCGAACGGAACGAGCGCGAGCAGAGCGCACAGGACAGAAGCGGCCGCTGCCACGGACCATCTCGAGAGTCTCCGTGTCGGGGTCATCGTCGTCTCCATACCCAGCGGGCGACTCGGTCAGGTCGATTGGGCGGACCATAGCCTCACCGGGTGGGCGAGTCAATGACGCGGGGCGGGCTCAGCTCGCGTCGCGGCGAATCTCGATCAGCGACACGCTCGGCAGCGGCAGGGTGATCCGCAAGGTCAGCGCGCCGTCGCGCACCGCGACGGTCGAATCCGGCTCGAGTCGCTCGAGCCCCTGACGCCCCTCGATGGAGGCGAGCTCATCCGGCGACGGGTCTTGAGGTCCGCCGAGCGCGCGCCACGCCGTGTGGCTGTTGCTGTGCGCCGAATCGATGCGCCAGTGGCTCACGCGGACGTTGCCGGCGAACGGCAGGCGCTCGAGCCGCACGGTCACCGCGGTGTCGCGCGCATCGGTCGCGTACTGGTCGTCGGCGTGACGCCACACGAGCACGCTGACGCCGTCGCCGCCGGCGGTGGCGAGCGCGTCGACCTCTTCGGACATGCCCGCGGCGCCGTCGTCGAGCCGGTCCATCGACCAGGCGTGGCTCGATTCGACGGCCAGGCGCGTGTCACCGAGCCGGCTCAGCATCCGGTAGGCGTTGAGCACCGGCTTCTGGATGCCCTGCGCGGTAAAGAGGCTGCGCGTGCCTTCGAACAACCGTTCGCTCTCGAAGTAGAAGCTCCACGTCGTCGCCTGATGAACGCGGGCGCCGCCGCGCACGTCCAGGTCGAGGAGCTTCTTCATGAGCTTGCACTGGAACACCGCGAAGTACTCGGTGTTGCGGTAGGCGAAGTTGGCGTTGTCGTAGACACCCCAGTGCGCCGGCACCGAGGCGTCGCACTCGTCGACGATGCACGGCAGGTCGCGAAACTCCGCGTGCGCCGACACCGCGGCGAGCGCGGCGCGCACCTCGCGCAGCATCTTGAGGCTCGAGGGCGACTGCTGGGTCGGCGCCGGCCCGCCGAGCGGACCGTACACCCGCCACGGCGTGAAGCGCGCGCCCTTGGTGTGGAACGAGACGAAGTCGAGCGGCGCGCGGGTGCGCGCGCAGTGGGCGAGAAAGCCCCGGAGGAACTCGTTGCCGCGCCGCCCCGGTCCGAGATCGCCGGTGGTGGTCGGGCCGCCGACGGCGGCGTCGGGCAGCGCGGCCTTCACCGCCGCCGCGGTGACGTCGTAGAGCGCATAGAACTGCTCCGGCGTACCGCGCCAGTAGAAGATGTCCGGCTCGTTCCACAGCTCCCAGAGCCAGCCGCGTACGTGGGCGGCGCCGTAGCGCGCCACGCAGTGCTCGACGAGCGACCGCACCAGGCCGGCCCACTTGCCGTAGTCCTTGGGCGGCGTGGCCCAGAGACCCGCCTCGTACGGGCTCCACTGCGTCGGGCTCGGCTCGTACGCGAAGCGCTTCTCGGCGTCGTCGGGTACGAGCGCGCGTGGCGTGAAGGCCAGCTCGACCAGCGGCCGGAGGCCGGCTTCCACGACGGCGTCGTAGACCTGATCGGCGATCGTGAAGTCATAGAACGGCTGGCCCGCGGCATCCTCGTGATAGACGTTGCCCGCGCCCCAGTGTGGGAGCGACCAGCCGATGCCGCTGTTGAAGACATAGTGCGAGCGGACGAAATACGGCTGCTCCACGAACGCGCCGATGGTTTTGAGATGCCGCTTGCCGGCCGGTGTCGACGTCCAGTTGATCTCGTCGTAACCGAAGCTGGCCCAGATTCTTCGGATGGGGCCGAGCGTTGCCCCCGCGCCCACACGCACCGTCGCTTCTGCGATGTGGCCGGCCTCACTCATCGAGATGTCCTTTCGCCAGCGGGCGCATGACGCGCGGGGTCGTTGACACCGGGGAGATCCTACTGCTAGCTTGTGACCGGTCACAAGGCCCTCAGACGCGCCGGCAGGTGCCACGAATGACGGTCTCGATGAAGAACAAACGCGCCACGATCCGAGATGTCGGCCGGCGCGCCCTCGTGTCCCACCAGACCGTCTCGCGTGTGATCAATGGCGAGCTGTCGATCGCGCCGGCCACTCGCGCGCGGGTCGAGCGCGCCATTGCCGAGCTCGGCTTCCATCCCAACCACGTCGCGCGGAGCCTCGCGAGCCGCAAGACGTTCACGGTCGGCGTCGTGATGGGCGACGTGGCCAGCCCCTTCTTCCCGGACGTCGTGCGCGGCGCCGAAGACGTCTTGTCGCCCCTGGGCTATAGCCTCTTCCTCGCGAGCAGCCGCCGCGATCCCGAGGTCGAGCGCCGCAACGTCGAGCACCTGCTCGACCGCAGCGCCGACGGGTTGATCCTCGGCGCGCCGCGGAGTCGTCCCGAGGAGCTGGCCGCGCTGGGCCGGCGGGCGGGTGTACCGATGGTGTTTCTGAACCGCGAGGTCCGCGGCCGGCACGTGGCGTCGGTGTGGGTCGACTGGCCGAGCGCGACATCAGAGGTCGTCGAGTACCTCGCCGGGCTCGGGCACCGTCGCATCGCGCTCGTCGTTCCCTCGCGTGACGAGGCCCCGTTCGCGAGCCGCGAAGACTGGTACGCGCGAGCGCTTGGTCGCGGCGATCTGACACCTCCCGCGTCGCTGATCATCCGCGAGTCCATCTCGATCGACGGCGGTCATCGCGCCGGTCTCCGCTTGCTCTCGCTCGATGCGCCGCCGACCGCCGTGATCTGTCACAACGACACGATGGCCATCGGCGTCCTGCAGGCCTGCGTCGAACGCCGCGTCCGTGTCCCGCGCGATCTCTCGGTCGTCGGCTGGGACGACGTGCCGTACGCCAGCCTGGTCACGCCGCCTCTGACCACGGTCCGCGTGCCACGCCACGAGCTCGGCCGTGCCGCCGCCGCCACCTTGCTGGACCTCATCGCCGGGCGGCCCACCCGGGAGTCGGGCCCGCTGCCGCTGCAACTCATCCGCCGCCAGAGCTGCCGCCGGATCGGGCGCAGCCCCGAAAGGACATGATCATGAGTGACCACGACGAGCAGCCTTCGCGACGCCGAGTGCTGCAGGGCGGGCTCTTCGCGCTCGCCGCCTCGCAGATGCCGGACGGCCTGGTGGCGCGGGCCCAGGCGCAGGGGATCAAACCCAGCACCAACCTGATCGGCAAGCTCGAGGGCGCCGAGGTCGTCACCGATCTCGCGCGATATCCCAAGACGTTCAAGGAGGCGCCGCAGCTCGCCGAGCTCGTGAAGGCCGGCAAGCTTCCACCCGTACGCGAGCGCATCGGGCAGGATCCGCTCGTCGTCAAGCCGCTGCGCGAGATCGGTAAGTACGGCGGCACGTGGCGGCGCGGCTTCACCGGACCCTTCGATACCTCGAACGGCCACCGTGCCGCGCAAAACGACAAGCTGCTCTACTGGGACTACACCGGCACCAAGATCGTGCCCAACATCGCGCGCGCCTGGGACGTCAGCCAGGACGGCCGGACGATCACGATCTCGCTGCGCCGCGGCATGAAGTGGAGCGACGGCCAGCCCTTCACCGCCGACGACTTCGTATTCTGGTTCGAGGAGGTCTACTCGAACAAGGACCTGGTGCCGACGCCGCTCGCGGTGATGTCGATCAACGGCAAGCCGATCACGGTGAAAAAGGTCGACGCGTCCACCGTGCAATACCTCGCGCCCGATCCGTACTACGCGCTGCCGACGGTGCTCGCCTCGGTCTGGGGCATCGGCCACCACGCCCGCTTCGGGCGCGACGGGTTCGGTGGCTTTGCGCCCGCGCACTACTTGAAGCAGTTCCACCCGAAGTTCGCGTCAAAAGACGACATCGCCAAGAAGCAGGCCGATATGAAGCTCGAGACGTGGGTGCTCATGTTCAAGAATCGCAACGACGCGTGCCGCAACCCCGACCTGCCGGTGGTGACGCCGTGGAAGACGGTGTCGCCGATCAACACGCCGACCTGGATGCTGGAGCGCAATCCCTACAGCGTCTGGGTCGACACCGACGGCAATCAGCTGCCGTACATCGATCGCATCCGCATGACCCTCGGCGAGAACCTCGAGGTCATCAACCTGCGCGCGATCGCCGGCGAGTACGATTCGCAGGCGCGCCACATCGACATCAGCAAGCTCCCGGTGCTACTCGAGAACCAGCAGAAGGGCAACTATCGAGTCCACCTCGATCCGTCCGACCAGGGCGCCGACGTCGGGCTCTTCTGCAATCAGAGCTTCGACAAGGACCCGGAGATCGCGAAGTGGCTCAGCACGCGCGAATTCCGGATCGCGCTCTCGCACGGGATCGACCGCACCCAGATCAACGAGACGTTCGTGCTCGGCCTCGGTCAGGCCGCCTCGGCGGCGCCGGGCGACCGCACGCCGTACTTCCCCGGGCCGGAGTACAAGACCTTGCACGTCGGCTACGACGTGAAGAAGGCCAACGACATGCTCGACGCCCTCGGCCTCACCAAGAAGGACAGCGAGGGCTACCGCCTGCGAGCCGACGGTAGTGGCCGGCTCCGGCTAGCGCTCACGACATACCTCGGCTTCCTGCCGTTCACGCAGATCGCGGAGATGATCGTCGAGCAGTGGAAGAAGATCGGCGTTCGCGGCGAGGTGCAGGAGCTGGAGCGCGGGCTGGCCACCGTGCGCATGCGCGCCAACGAGCATCAGATCTATTTCGAGACGCAGTGGGGGGCGGACAACATGTACGGCCACCAGCCGCTGCTGTTCCCCACGGAGCTCACCAATCCGCTGGGACCGCTCTACGGCACCTGGTA
>Ga0111538_10011387_pt1 | contig 11800 bp, 9 predicted proteins | sample SoiMethybrSBSTD1_FD_79669 | JGI IMG/M metagenome (GOLD analysis project Ga0111538, IMG submission 79669) | Bulk soil microbial communities from a Populus tree surrounding site in Tennessee, USA - Soil MetaG P. TD hybrid SBSTD1 (version 2)... | ecosystem: Environmental > Terrestrial > Soil > Tree...
GACGCCGGTCGTCACAGTGTATGGGGCGGCTGATTGCGCCCGGAAATTCGCGCCGAGCCGGAAGCCATACCACAGCTGCGTGTTCAACGAGCTGTTCATGCGGTGACGCAGATCCTGACGCGAAGGTCCCCATTCGCGCGAGAGGTCGTGGCTGTCTGGCGGAAGCGTCAGCGGGCCGTCAGTGTCGTTCAGCGCCTCGCCATACGTATAGCTCATGGTCGACGACAGGCGCCGCGGTTGATAGTTGAACGCCGCCCACAACTCGATCGACTGATTGAACGTCCGGGCCGACGACTCGAGCTCGGTCACGTTCCAGACCGCGGGATCCGGCCGCGCGCCGTCGATCGGCGCATTCACGTCCCGGCTTCGAAACTGATCGCCTCCGACCTGGCGAGCGTAGGTAAAACGCACCCGAGTCGATCCAAGCGGCTGTTCGACGCCAATCGACCATCGCCGATTCCACGGCATGGCCAGATCGGACCGGGCGCGAATGACACTGGGCGGCCGGTTCGCTGCGACCACGCCAGCAAACGGATTCGGATAGCGCGGCGCAGTTACGACGACATCACGAAGGCGCTCGCCATCGACGAGCAGCGTCTGTTCGTAGAGCGATGCGTCGAACGGCACGTAGTACACGCCGAAGTGTCCCCTGAACATCGTCTTCCACGACGGCACGGGCGTCCAGCTCGCGGCAACCCGCGGGCCCACGTTCAGGCGATCGCCGAGATGCGTCTGCATGTCCTGGCGAACGCCGAGGTGCAGCATCAGGTTTCGCCGGACGCGGTAGTCGTCCTGCGCGCTCAGGCTGATGCGGCTCATGGTGTACGCGAAGTCAGGGTCGCCCAAGCGCTGCGTGTACGTGCTCGGCTGACCGACCGCATACGTATCGAGACTGGTAAAGGTGAATGTGCCTCCGGCATTGCGGATCTCATCGCCGTGATAGATCGCGTGTGTGCCGATCGCTCCGATGTTCAGCTGATGGGCGCGCCCGAAGGAACGCTTGAACTCGTCCTCGAACTGGATCTGACGCGACTCCCGGCCACCTTGAACCTGAGCGCCGCCGGCATTGAACGCGTCGAGAACCCGAACCGCCTGCGCTTCGGTCCTGGGCCGCGACTCGCTCGATCTCCAGTTCACCATCAGCCGGCCGTCGTTGACGACGTTGCGTCCGAACGTGACGCGGTGGGCCAAGCGTAGACCGCCATCCGACTGATCGCGGGCAAAGGCGCGCTCGGGCAGATCGAACTCCCCAATGCCCTGGTTCGGGGCGTGAGTCGTGTTGTGCCTGAACGCCGCGCGGATCTCATGGGCACTGTTAATCACGTGCTCGACTTCGAGCTCGACTCCCGAGCGTGTACTCGGCTGCGAGGCCAGCCGTGTGAAGATCGTGCCGTCGGGCAGGGCCGCGCGAACGGCTTGCTGGTCGAGTCCCTCGGAGCGATCCAGCGCCAGCGACAATCCGGTGCGGTTGCGGACCAGAGGTCCGTTGATCCACCAGCCGAACTGGCGGGTTCCACCAATCGGCCGAGTGGCGGCCATCGCATTGCGGGCGTTGAACGCCTCGTCTCGCATACTGAAGCTGAAGTCGTTCCACCAGCGGTCACCGCCGGGTTGCGTTCGCAATTCGATCTGCGGTCCGCCGTCGGCGCCGCCGTTCCAGCGGATTCGGATGTCGCGGATCTGCGATCCGCGCGGCATCGCGTCGCCGACGAATCCGTTGACGTTCAACTCGATGTCGCTGCCGATCAGCTGCTGAAGAACGGCCAGCGCCTCGTCTGGATCGTCGGGCAGGTCGGCAATTTGCTCGGGCGTCAGCGAATTGGTGAAGGCCTCGGTCAGCTGGCGATCGTCGGCGCTAGGCGCTACGTTGATCTCTTCGACGATGCCGGCAATGCGCAACTGCACTTCGCGCGCAACGCGTCCCCCGCTCCTGACCGTCACTTGGATCGAAGTCGGCTCGAAGCCAGGCGAGGCGATGGAGATCGAGTAGGTGCCCGGCGGCACCGGCGCCAGCGTGGCCTCGCCGCGATCGTTGGTGAGGGCGGCGATCGTCTTGTCGGGCGCCAGTTCGAGCGCGACGTCGGCCGAGGCGATGGCCAGGCCGAAGAGATCGCGGACCGCGATCACGACCGTTGCGGTCGCCTGCTGGGCGGCGACAGGGACAGGTGCGGCGATAGCCGTGAACAACAGAGCGACGACCACCGCTCTGGCGTTGAACGATTTCATGGTCGATCCGCCGGCCCCCGGGACGCCTGCACGCGTCGCTGACGGTGCAGATTGTACTCGGGCCGTCGTGAAGCCGGCGTAGTGGAACGCTAAATCGTTCGACGGCAGGTCTTGGCGACCTGAGGGGCCAGCTTGTCCAATCCCGTCAGATCGAACTGCGCCGACGCCGGCGGAGCATTGTACGGACTGAAGCCGAACTGCAGGGTCTTCGCCTCCAGCATCCGCCGGGTGAGGGCGACGCCGTCAGGCGCGAACAACGTCTGCTGGTCTTCGGAGGCGTCCCATGATTCCGCGTTCGCCGGGGCGCCATCGAAGCCGATGGCCACCGTGTGTTTGCCGGGCCTGTCCTCGAGTCGGGCCGGCCAGTCGGTGACGACGAAGACCTCGACCTGTCGGCCGAGGCAACGCAGCGCCAGCGTCGGCACGACCTTCCGCATCCAAACGGGCACCTCTTGCTCGGCCTTGAGCTCGAAGGTCACCGTCCGGGAGCCGTCGGTCGCCCAGCCCGATTGGCGGCTTCGCACCCACTTCGGTCCTGAGACGTGGGGCGGCGCGCCAGCGGCCCGAATCGGCGGCGCGGCACTCGCCTGACCTGTCGGCGGCGCGTCAGGCTCTTGAGAAGGTGCCGCAGGACGCGAACGGATACCCAGAGCGGCGAACACCATCCCCGCGGCGACGAGCGTCGTCACCGCGGCGGTCACGATCAGCCTCTGCATCCGCTGTTGTGGCGGCGTCACGTCCAACGGCATCGGAATCCGTTTCGTCGCGACCAGTGCCGTCGCCGCAGACACCTCGACCGCGGGCGGCGCAACGTGGCCGCAGTGCGTGCACAGCACGTCACCTTCTGGAAGAAAGTTCCCGCAGTTCGGACAGGTGTTCATTTAAGCCCCGCACTCACCGAGTGCAGATTCAAGCAGGGGCAAACGACGTTCCAGCGGGCTCGTGACGCGAACTGTCAGGACACGTGGTGCAGGGCGAGGCAGGACTTCGCAGCCCGCCGGAGGTGAGATATCGGATCTGTCCGCAGTCGACTACCCAAATCGTTCGTCGCCGAACAGTCCTGTAAGGACCCAGGCCGAGTGGGTTCAGGCGCCGGCGGGCTCGCGCGCCGGGTTCAGCCGCTTGCGCTGCAGGTTGATCCGGTAGTTCTGCTCCAAATACTCGACGCCTTCAGCCGTAATAATGAGCTGCGAGCTGTCGCCGCGCTGGATGAATTTCTTCTGGCTCAGATACCAGAGCGTGAACTCGAGGTGTTCGCGCGGACGGCCGATGAGCTCCTCCAGATCGGGAGAGAAGACGCCTGGATTGCTGGGCTCGATTCGACGCCTGGTGTAGAGCGCCTCGAGCACGGTCAGCCGGACGACCTGCTCAGACTCGAAGTCGTTTTCCGAGTCCGCGGCGCTGGCGACGAGACGCATGCGCTGCCGACGCCGCTGCTCGTAGGCAATGTCGTAACGAGCCCGGAGGTCTGGCTTGCTCAACACCGAGTAGGCTTCGTGCAGAGCGTGAAAGCGGCTGGCGCTTCCGGTTTCTTTGTTGTCAGGATGGAAACGCTGCGCCAGCAACCGGTAGACGCGGTGGATGGTCTCGGGATCGGCCGTGGGGCTGACCTGCAGCGCCTCGTAGTAGTCAACGGGTTGTTCGTCGGCCATAAAGAGTCGGCTTGCCGAACTATCGGGCTCGCAGCCGGCACACTGCACCCCACCTGCAGAGTTCGGCTCGTCGCTGCGCGCAACCGCGGGTGGCGACCTTCAGCGGCTGACGTGTGCCGTCCGGCGCTCGCGGGCGCGAGCCCACTCGTCCTGCGTCTGACCCCAGATGTCGATCTGCACGTTGTCGAACGGCGCCGGCAGCCGCCCAGGCCCGAGGTTTCGCGAGCCGAGCTTGCGGGCGACGCCTTGAGACGCGATGTTGTCTGGGGCAATGGAGTGGATCACGCGAGTCCATCCGAGATTGTCGAAGGCCCAATCGGTTGCCGCGATCGCCCCTTCGGTGGCATAGCCGCTGCGCCAGCGTTCGCGGACGATCGCCCACCCGACCTCGGGGCCCGGCCAACCGTCGGGCATCCACGGGCCGAGGCGTCCGACCCATCGTCCGCTGCTCTTCTCGACGACCGAGAACATCGCGAAGCCGTTGGCGTACCACGCGCCAATCATCGTCATCAGCCCACGCCAGGTCATGCTGCGCGGCGATGGCCCACCGACGAAGTGCGATGCCTCTTCGTCGGCCATGAATGCCGCCCACGCATCGAAGTCGGCCAGCGTCGGCGGCCGTAGGATCAGACGGGGGGTCTCGAGCCGCAGCGACTCGACGATCGAAGCGTTCGAACTCATTGATCACTCACCGTTCTGAGGTCCGGCGCCAGCTGGTTAGAAACTCTGCGGCCGGCGGATGGTCGACCTCAGGGAATCGCGGCCAGCTCACGGCGCGCCTGAGTCAGCAGGAGCAGGTTCTCGTCGGCGCGCTCCCAGGACTTCAGGAACGCACTGTAGGACTCGCGCGCCGCGGCTTGATCGCCGGCGAGGACCTGGGCGCGCCCGAGCCCGAGCTGCGCCAGCGTGTAGAGGGGCCAATTGGGATTCTCGCCCCGGTTGTTGAGAACGCTGCGGAAGTCCTCAATCGCCGCCCGGCCATCGCGGGCTTGCAGATGTGCCTGACCGCGGAGATAGGGCACCCAGTACTCGCCGCGTGGCGCGTGGTCGTAGATGCGCAGCGGCTCCAGGATCTCGACCGCGCGCCGTCCCTCGCCGCGCCGCAGCGCGACCCCCGCATGCACGACTGGCACGGCGACGCGAACCGTCATCGTCGCCTTCGGATAGCGCTCCACGAGCTCGCGCGCGGTCGCCGTCGCCTCGGCCTCGCGCCCGCACAACGCGAACACGCGGCCGGCCCGCTCGAGCGCGAAGTTGTCGCGGCTGAGCGTCAGTCCTTCGGGAGTCTCCTGTAGCGCCGGCTCGCATTGCCCCACCATGGCGTGAATCTCGGCGTCGATGAGCACGTGCTGCGAGGCGACCTCGCGGAACCCTCCCTGCATCGCGAGCTGAAAACCGCGCCGGAATTGCTCGTGGGCTGCCTCGAGGCGGCCGCCGAAGGCGAAGGTCCGCGCCTCCCAGCCATAGGCGGTATTTGTCTGGCCGACCCCGATGGACGACTGGAACTCCCTCGTCATCGTGGCCTGATCGCCGTTCATGAAGGCGATGAGATACGAGATCCGTCGCATGCCGGCGAATTCGAGCTTCTGTTCCGTGGCCCGTTCCAGCACGCTTCTCGCTTCGCCGGCCCGGTTGGCCGTCATGAGCACGGCCGCGAGGTTGGAGTACGACGCCGTGAACTTCGGGTCGAGCTCGATCGCCCGCTGCAGCGAGCGAATGGCCGCATCAGAACGCCCCAGGTTGATCTGCGCGATGCCTAGGCTGTTGAAGGCGAACGGCTCGCGCGGATAGGTTTCGGTCCACAACTGGCTGATTTCGAGCGCCTGTTCCCAGTCCTGAAGGGTGTCACGGTAGTAACGAAAACCGATGATGAAGCGCTCGCGCTCGCTGATCCGATCTCTGAGTTCGAACGCCCGTCGCGCGTACTCCATGGCCAGCGCGCTCTGTCCGGTATTCGCATACACGTTGGCGGTAAGGGCCAGGGCCAGCGCGAACTGCGGATCGAGCTCGAGGGCGCGCCGGAGGTGCGGCAGCGCCTCGAGCCGCGGCGTCGCCCGCCCTTCTTCGAGGGCCAGCGAGTACGCATGCAGCGCCTCGAGCGACGGCGTCGTGGCCCGCGCCAACGGCGTGTCGAATTTCTGAATCGACGGCAGCGATTCGCCCAGCTTCTGCCGCAGCTGAGAGACAGCGCTGCCCAGCGCGCCGAGGACCTCTTCGCGCGTCGCCGTCTCGACCTGCTCGCGCGCCATGACGTCGCCCGTCTCGGCGTTGACCGCCTCGAGCGCAATCACGAAGTGCGTGCCCAGCCGCGCGATTGATCCGCTGACCAGCGCTTTGACCTGCTCGCGCTGCGCGATCTCGCGCGCGACCGCCGGCGTCACCGCGGCATCGGCGGCTCGGCCCATGAGCCGCAGCGTCTCGCGCATCCGATCATCGGGGAAGACCTTGAGAAACGGCGACTGCTCCAGCGCGACCGCGAGCGCGACTTTCAGGGTACCGTCGAACACGGGTTCCCCGGTGGTGTTCGTGAAATCAGCGAGGATGATCGAATCCTGCTCGCTCAGCCTGGCCGTCCCACCGGGCACGTAGAAGAACGCCCCGACCGCCAGTGCGATCACCGCCAGCGCGGCAACCGCCCCGATGACCCACACCCGCATGCCGCGCGGCGTGTCCGCCTCGGCCGACGGCAGCATCGCCGCCATGGCGCGAGCGGTGGGCGGACGACGACTGGGGTCAGGCGTGAGCGCCTGCAGCACCGTCTGCTCGAGCGCGGGATCGACGTTCGCGACCTTCGCCGACGGCGGCGGCGGCGGACCCGAGGGAGTCGAGCGATTGAAGGGATGCTGTCCGACCAGTAATTCGTACAGGATGAGGCCGAGCGCGTAGATGTCGGTCGCGTCAGACAGCTGGCCGCCGCGCGTCAGCTGCTCGGGCGCCATATAAGCCGGCGTGCCCACGAGGTTGTGCGACTCGTTGTCCTCGCTCTTGACCGCCACACCGAAATCGGTGATCCGAACGCGGCCTTCGTTGTCGATGAGGACGTTGGCCGGCTTCAAATCGCGATGCAGGACCCCGCGCGCGTGGGCCGCCGCCAGCCCTTCACACAACTGGCGCGCAATCTCGAGAACCTTCTCCGACGAGAGCCGGCCGACCCGCTTCAGCAAGGTGGCGAGATCTTCGCCTTCGACGAGCTCCATCGAAAGGAACGCCTGTCCCTGGTCCTCTCCGACGTCGAACACGCGGCAGACCGCGGGATGCGTGATCTGGCGGGCCAGCCGAACCTCACCGATGATCTGCGCCCGCGCGGCCGCCCCGGTCGAATGAATCAGTTTCAGCGCGACCGGCGTGCCCAGCACGAGGTCGTCGGCACGCCAGACGTCGCCCATGCCGCCGCGACCGATGCGGGCGATCATCCGGTAGCGATTCGCGAAGACGCCTCCTGACTTGAGCGAGTCAGACGGGCTGACCGAGGATGACGGGAGGCCAGTCGATGCCGACGCGGCCGACGATTCGTCGTGAAACTGCAGTAGCGATTCCACTTCGGCCTGCAGTGCCGTGTCCTCACCACATTGCTCGGCCACGAACTCCGCGCGCCGGACGCCCTTGTAGTTCAGCGCCTCGAGGAACAGATCCTTGGCGCGTTCGTGCAAACTTGGCATGAAGGGGCAACCGAAGTGTACCCGCCCCGACGGCGACAGTCGAGTGGGGCGGCGGCCCAGCCAACCCCATTAATGGCCCTCTCGAGCGCCGCCCAGGCGGCGCTGCAGTCACACGGGGACCGTGAGCACGTGTGCCCGGCGCTGCCCTGCTACTGCTTCGACATCGAGGGCTTCATCGACGATGGCGGCGCAACGTTCTTGAAGACCGTGCCGCCACGCATCACGAACGTCACGTGGCGGACGACGGTGATGTCCTGCAGCGGATTCCCAGGCGTCGCGATGATGTCGGCTTCCATGCCCGCAGCCAGCGTGCCGATCAGGTGGCCGAGGCCGATCGACTCGGCCGACAGCGACGTCGCGCTGACGATGGCGTCCATCGGCGCCTGCCCGCCGTCCTTCACCCGGTAAACCAACTCGTCGTACTCTCGCCCGATGGCGCCCGGCATGCCGTCGGTGCCAAAGACCATCTTCACCTTCTTCTTGAGCGCGCGCTTGAAGGTGTCGTTGCCCGTAGGCAGCCCGTTCTCGAGATACTTGAAGCCTTCCTCGTTGTAGTTGCCGATGCCCAGGTAGTGGGGCTTGTTCTCGATGTAGTTGTGCAGCAGGAGGTGATTGTTCGAGTCGAAGTAGGTGCCGTGGCTCACCATGAGGTCGAGCACTTCGTCGGTGAGCCGGTTGCCGTGCTCGATAGCGGTGCAGCCCGCCAATACCGAAGCCTTGGCACCCTCGGGGCCCTGTGCGTGGACGATCGTGCGCTTGCCGAGCGCCTTGGCTTCGCCGCACGCCGCCTGGATCTGCTCGTCGGTCATCGTTTGCGCACCACCTTCACGGATGCTCTTCGTGGCGAACAGCTTCACGAAGTCTGCACCGTCAGCCACCGCCTGTCGCACGAACGCGCGAATCTGGTCGGGCGTCCCAGTTTGGTCGGTGATGGCTCGCAGAGACGTCAGCGTCCGTGGTCCAGGGACAGCCGCGTGAGCGACGGCGTCGCGGAGATAGCGGTCGATTTCAGCGCCAGGGCTTTGAATAGTGGTGAACCCCGACATGAGAACGTTGTAAGCGTTCTCCAGCAGGTACATCGTCTGTTCTTCGTTGGTCTCCGGCTTGCTCTCGCCGCTGTGCAACCGGCCGGTGTCGCGATCAAAATGGTTGGCGATGTGGACGTGGGTGTCGATCCAGCCCGGCATCAAGGTCGCGTCGCCCAGATCGTAAGTGACGCGAGACGGATTCGCCTCGATGCGGACGATCTTCGAGCCGTCGACGACGACGGCGGCGTTGGTGCGTATGCCGCCCTTGCCATCAATCACGCGCGCGGCCTTGATGACGATCGGTTGCTGGGCGAAGGCGGCGGCCGGCGCGACGCTGATCGCGGCGAACACGAGCGTGGCAAGCTTCATGACATCCCTCCCGATACAGGATTCCGCGTACTCAGCGACCGCGAGGTTCCGACGAGGGCGGCACCAGGCCTTTCAAGCGCATGTAGGTCACGACGTTGCCATAGTGCTCGAAAGCGTGCTGCGCGTGGAATGCCAGAACAGTCAGGCGCGGCATCCGGATCGGAACGCGGGCGCCTTCCCCGCCGGCATCGAACGTCACCTCGGGCAACCCGGCCGCGTCGGTCATGGCTGCGTATTGCGCGTCGCAGTAGACGAACGAATCAGCCAGGGCCTTCACAAGATCGGCCTTTTGCGACTTCGATTTCTCGATCCCGGCATCCATCGGCGGCGTCTGTCCGGCCAGCACCGAACACAGCCGGTAGTTCGCGTCGGCTAGATGAGCGATCAGTTGTGCAAACGAGCGAATCTCAGGTGTCGGGCGGAATGAGTACTGGGCATCCGGCATCTTCGCCGCCGCTCGAGTGACGAAGTCCTTGATGATCGAATAGTTCAGCCGCGCGCCACTGGTCAGCGGATTCGGCGACTGCGCCGCGACGTGGCCAGTGGCCAACAGCACTCCCGCGATGATCGCCGCCAGCACCCGCATGGCCCGAGCCTCCTCTCACGGCTGAACGGTCAACTGATACTCGTAGTCTCCGTATCCAGGGAATGCGTAGGCGAACTGATATCGTCCCGGTAGAAACGCCTCGAGATCGATCCAGAGCCGCTGAAGCGTCTCGATCTCCGCGTTGTCCGACCGTGCCGGGCCATTCAGTACCCGGTATGTCTTGCCGTCGGCCTGCCGCAAGCCTTCGTCGTAGACGCCGACGGGACCCTTTAACATGCTGAAGACGACGTCGCGCTGTTCGGCGTTCAGTTCGTGTGTGTCCGCGCCCTCTTTGATTCGGACCGTGCGTGCCGCCAGCGATCGGCCGACTTCGTCGATCACCTGGCGTACCTCGTCCTCGGTCAGCCGCGTCTCTTCGCGGAGGCGCTCCCGCAGCTGGGTTCGCGCCGGGTCCTCAGGAGCACTGCACGACGAGAGCAACGACACACAGAGCGCGACCGTCACGATCAGCACACGTTCGGACGCCACGCTAACCACCGGACATCGCTCCAATGACGAGGAATGGCTCCTTGCCCGTGATTACGGCATCGGGCAGGAGCGTCTCGGGCGGCTCGTGCGAGAGATCCTGTTCGCACGCATAGAAGCGTAGATACGGCCGCCGCTGCCGCGTGCTCTGATCGCGGATCGTGCCCACGAGCATCGGATAGGACGCCTCCAGCGCGTCGATCACCGCGCCCATGGTGGCGCGGCCACCGACGTCCACCGAGACTTCCTGGCCGACCCGCGCCAGGTTTCGCAGATGCGCCGGCAATTCGACGCGTATGGTCAAAGCGTCTGAACCTCCACTGACAGGACCGGTGGCAGGTCGCGAACGATCGGCGCCCAGGTGTCGCCGGCATTGGCCGAGCCGTAGACCTGGCCGCCGGTCGTCCCGAAGTAGATGCCGCACGTGTCGAGCGCGTCGACGGCCATCGCATCGCGAAGCACATTGACGTAGCAGTCCCGCTGCGGCAGTCCGTTGGTCAGCGCTTCCCACTCGCTGCCACCCGTCCGGCTCCGGTAAACGCGCAACTTGCCGTCCGGCGGATAGTGCTCGGAATCGCTCTTGATGGGCACGACGTAAATGGTCTCGGGTTCCTGCGCGTGGACGTCGATGACGAAGCCGAAATCGGTCGGCAGATTGCCGCTCACTTCGCGCCACGAGTCGCCGCCATCGTCGCTGCGCATGACGTCCCAATGCTTTTGCATGAACAGGGTCTTGGAACGCGACCGGTGCATGGCGATGCGGTGAACGCAGTGGCCGACCTCCGCCTCCGGGTTTGGAATCTGCTCCGATCGCAGGCCGCGATTAATCGGCGTCCACGATGCGCCGCCATCCTCCGTGCGGAAGGCGCCGGCGGCCGATATGGCGATGAACATTCGCTCGGCCTTGCTGGGATCGATCAGAATCGTGTGCAAACACATGCCGCCGGCGCCAGGGGCCCAATGCGGGCCCGATTGGTGCGTCCGCAGGCCTGGAAGTTCGCTCCAGGTCTGGCCGCCGTCGTTGGTCTTGAACAACGCCGCGTCTTCGACGCCGGCATGCACGACATCGGGATCGCTCAACGATGGTTCGAGGTGCCACACGCGCTTGAACTCCCAGGGATGTGGCGTGCCGTCGTACCACTGATGAGTGCCCGGCGTTCCCTCGTAGGCGAACTTGTTCCCGACCGTCTCCCAGGTCTGCCCGCCGTCGCTCGACCGCTGCATGAGCTGGCCGAACCAGCTGCTGCCCTGGGAGACATAGATGCGGTTCGGGTCTGCCGGTGATCCCTTGAGGTGGTAGATCTCCCATCCGCCGAAGTGCGGGCCGCTGACCGACCAATTCTGGCGCTTGCCGTCGGCAGTCAAGATGAACGCGCCCTTCCGCGTCCCCACCAGCACGCGTACCCCACTCATTGTGTGCTCCGTTCCTGGCGTCCCGCCGCACCACGACGCGTCGGCGCGGGCGCCGCCAACCTCTCAGTCGATCGAGCGGCGGCCAAATCGACACGGTCCTTGTCGATCCGCGACACCGCCTCAGCTCTGCTCCGCGAGCGCCTGGATCTTGAGAACGGTGTTCCAGTTGCGAGCCGTTCCCCGCGTCCCCAGCGCCTTCTCGATCGCGTTGGCGGTCAGCCGCGATCGCCCGACGCCGTCGGGATAGGTCACGAAGAGCTCGCGCTCGACGGCCCGCACGAGCTCCCGATCTTTGACCTGCTGTTGAAGGCCGCGAACTGCAGCAGCGGCCGGCGCCGCTTTAAGAAACATGACCAGCAGATGGCTGGGGTCATCCCGGGC
>Ga0111538_10011388_pt1 | contig 11798 bp, 9 predicted proteins | sample SoiMethybrSBSTD1_FD_79669 | JGI IMG/M metagenome (GOLD analysis project Ga0111538, IMG submission 79669) | Bulk soil microbial communities from a Populus tree surrounding site in Tennessee, USA - Soil MetaG P. TD hybrid SBSTD1 (version 2)... | ecosystem: Environmental > Terrestrial > Soil > Tree...
GGCGCGGTCGTCCGGCACGTCGATTTCCAGCCGATCGTCGAGCACGATGCCGTGGCTGATGAATTCGTGCTCGCCCCAGAAATGGCCGCGCGCGAGCGGCGTGTGCACGATGTTCGCGAGCGACAGTTCGAGCACTTCGCCCGGCCGCAAGCTGGGAACCGTGATGTGCTTTTCGCGCGTGTCGGTATAGACCGGCGCCTCTCGCTGGACGGCCGAGCTCAGGTCCTGCACTGCATCGCTCGACGCGGTGACGATCGTGCCGTCGGCCTTCAGCACTCGGACAAGAACGACATCCATCCGCTCGTTCGCCGAGTTGTAGGGAAACGTGAGCTGCCCCCACGCCTGCACGCCGGCTTCGCTCTGAACCTTCACGCGGAGGAAGGTTTCGCGGCGGCCGGTGCCGTCGTTCTCGAACCGCCAGGTGGTCCGCGATTGATCGACGACGAAGGCTTCCTGCGCGAAGTCTGTCCGGGCTGCTGCGGCGGCCGTCGTGCCCTGGCTGCCGAGCCCTGTCCTGGAGACGAGCAACGCCGCGACGACAAACGAAAGAGACCGAGGTCCGACTCTGATCATGTTGAGGATTCCAGTTCCCGCGGCTGCAGGGGGTTCGTGTAGGAGGGCCTGCTGCGCTAGTGCGTGCCGGAGTGGTTGCAAAGCCGCGGCCGGAGAGGGGGGTACCCCGAAGAGCGTGCAGCTGCAGGCCATTGCACGGCAGGCAAGCAACGCGGCTTACGATCGCGTGGCTCGATCGTGCAGGAGTGTTACGAACGCCATATACTGCGCCTGCCACAGGCTGTGACGTTTCCCGTCCTCATCCGCCTCGGCTCGCTGACGCTGCAGCCGCACTGGCTGTTCGAGACGCTGGCGTACACGCTCGCCGGCTACATATATGCCCGCGACCGCCGGCGCCAGGGCGACGTCGTCTCCAAACGAATCCGGTGGTGGGTGATCGGCGCGGTTGCCGTCGGCGGCTTCGCCGGCAGCCGCCTGCTGTCGCTCCTCGAGGATCCGCTGGAGCTGCAGCGCCATTGGTCGGAGCCGGCCTATCTGGCAGGCGGCAAGACCATCGTCGGCGGCCTCATCGGCGGGCTCATCGCGGTCGAGTGGATCAAGCGCCGGCTTGGCGTCCACGTGGCCACCGGCGATCTGCTGGTCGTGCCCCTGATTGTCGGGATCGCGGTTGGCCGGATCGGCTGCTTCCTCTCGGGGCTGGCCGATCGCACCTACGGCGTGGCGACCGCGCTCCCATGGGGCGTGGACTTTGGCGACGGCATCGCCCGCCACCCGACGCAGCTGTACGAGATCGTGTTTCTGGCTGGCCTCGGCGCGCTGCTGCTGGCTTCAGCCCCGCGGCTGCCGCTCGCGGGCGACCGCTTCAAGGCGTTCATGATCGCGTATCTCGCGTTTCGATTCGCGATCGATTTCATCAAGCCCGCAATTCGCATCGGCGGCCTCTCCACGATCCAGTGGGCGGCGCTGGCCACCATCGCCTACTACGCGCCGCATGTGCCGCGCGTGTTTGCCGGAATCCGCCATGGCTGATCGCGTGCGGCCGTACCTGTTCTACGACGTGGCGGTCTCGATCTGCTCGACCTGCTACGAGAAGGTCGAAGGCAAAATCGTCTTCCAGGACGGCGCCGTTTACATGCTGAAGCGGTGCCCGGTGCACGGCCACGAGCGGGTGCTGATCGCCGACGACGTGGAGTACTACCGGCGCTGCCGGGAGGTCTTCATCAAGCCGCCGGAAATGCCGCTCGTCTTCAACACCCCGGTGCGCTGGGGCTGCCCGTACGACTGCGGACTGTGCGCCGATCACCAGCAGCACTCGTGCCTGTCGCTCGTCGAGATCACCGACCACTGCAACCTGCAGTGCCCGATCTGCTACGCCGAAAGCGGGCCGTCGCGGCAGCAGTACCGCAGCCTCGAGCAGATCTCGCGCATGATCGCCGCGGTCGTCCGCAACGAGGGCGAGCCGGACGTGGTGCAGATTTCCGGCGGTGAGCCGACGCTGCACCCCGACTTTTTCTCGATCCTCGACCTGGCGAAGGGGGCGCCGATCCGGCACCTGATGGTGAACACGAACGGCATCCGGATCGCCGACGACGAGGTCTTCGCGAAGCGCCTGGCCGAGTACATGCCCGACTTCGAGATCTACCTGCAGTTCGACTCGTTCGAGCGCCACGCCCTGAAGATGCTGCGCGGCGCCGACCTGCGCGACGTCCGGATGCGCGCGCTCGAGCGGCTCAACCGCCTGGGGATCTCGACGACGCTGGTGGTGACGCTGAAGAAGGGGCTCAACGACGGCGAGATCGGCCGCATCATCGACTTCGCGCTCGAGCAGCCGGCGGTGAGAGGCGTGACGTTCCAGCCGATCCAGGCGGCGGGGCGGCTCGAGCACTTCGATCCGGCGACGGACCGCCTGACGCTGACCGAAGTGCGCCGAAAGATTCTGGAGCAGTCGCGCGTGTTCCGGCCCGAGGATCTGCTGCCCGTGCCATGTCATCCCGACAGCCTCGCGATGGGCTACGCCCTGAAGGTCGGCGGCGCGGTTGTCCCGCTCACCGGCCTCATCGATCCGAAGGTGCTCATCGAAGGCGGCCGCAACACGATCGTCTACGAACAGGATGAAACGGTGCGGGACGGCGTGTTCAAGCTGTTCGCCACCAACCATTCGCCCGCATCCGGCGCACAGAGCCTGCGGGATCTTCTGTGTTGCCTGCCTCGCCTCGACGCGCCGGCACAGCTCGGCTACGAGAACATCTTTCGCGTGCTGATCATGCAGTTCATCGATGCCTGGTCGTTCGACGTGCGCTCGGTGAAGAAGACGTGCGTGCACATCGTGCACCCCGACGGGCGGCTGATTCCGTTCGATACCTACAACCTGTTCTACCGCGATGGCCTGGAACAGTCGCGCCTGGCGCCGCTGCGGCGCCGCGCCGAGGGCGGCAGGCCGGGATTCGCCGTGGTGGAGGCGTTATGAAGCGTGCGGCGGCCATCGTTCTCATCGCGCTCCTGGTCGCTGCGGTGTCGGGCATCGACGCCCCGTCGCTGGCGCACGACGGGCAGGCGGCGCAGCCGCCCGACGCGCACGTTCAGGCGCTCGCGGCCCGCGCCACCCGCATCGGCATGAACCGGGTCGTCCGGATCGAGCGCACGGACCGCACCCGCCTCAACGGGCTGATCGAAAGCATCGCCGCCGACGCGATCACGGTCACGATCCTCGAGCGCGACAACCGCCGCCGCGAGACGATTCCATTCGCGGAGATCAGGCGGATCGACGAGGTCCGCGGGCACGCGCTGCGCAACGTGCTGATTGGCGTCGGCATCGGCGTCGCGGTGCTGGTCGGGACCTGTGCCGCGGCGCTCAACTCCGTCGAATCGCCGCGGAGCTCGCACTGATCCGGCGCGGCGACGCCAACCGCCGGCGCGGTGCGCCTTCGTAGTCGTCAATCGGTCCGCTTGTGGAGGCGCCTGCGAGAGGCCACGTGCTGCATCCGGCCGTCGGCGCCTGGATTGAGAAACGTGACGAAGCCCTGGCCCATCGCGAAGTGGCCGCCGCGGATCGGGCGCAGTGGTGCGGGCGCCGACTCCTCCAGGGTGTCGGTATCGTAAAAGCGTATCTTCGGGCGCACACTCACCGCGATGCCATCCTGATGCGGGATGACCCGAAACGCCAATGCGACAGACTCGTATTGGCCGACGTAAGGCTGCGGGTCGACGCGGCTATCGGTGGCTTGCTTCGCGAGCTCGTCAACGGCGGCTCCCAACGGCTTCGCGCCGGCGGCCTCGAACAACGGCGCGGTGATTTCATCCACCACAGGAACACCGTGTGCCGCGTTTGTGAGGACCGCGGCGACCGTCTTCGCCGCCGGATCCGCAAACAGCCACGACACGATGCCCGGCCCTCCGCCGTCGTGGCCGACAATGCCCTTGTCCATGGTCATCCAGCCAAGGCCGAAGCCCCCGCCCGCGACGCCGCGCCACGCCGCCGTCTGCCGCCGCATCCGGCGAGCACTGGCTGCCGACAAGAGACGATGCCCGTTGGGGGACACTCCATCGTTCACATGGGCCAGCGCGAAGGTCGCGAGGTCTTTCGCTGCGAGCATCGCCGTGGCGCCGGCCGGCGCGAAGCTCGGATTCAGAAACGCGGACGACGTGCGAGTGTTCGTGCCGTCCTGGTTGAGAAAATGGCCGACCGCAGCGCGGTGAAGCAGCGCGTTCGCCGGTTGAACCACTGCGTGCTCCAGCCCGAGCGGCTTGAAGATCCGTTCCTCGATGAGGGTGTACCAGCTCTTTCCGAGGAGCCGCTGCGCCAGATAGCCCGCCAGCACCGCGCCAGAGTTGCAGTACGACAGCTCGGCGCCGGGCGCGTGGATCTGGCCCTGTCGCGCGATGCGGGGGATGAGGTCCTCGATCCGTTCTGCGTCGGGTCCGGCGTCGGGAAAGTACTCCCCATCGATGCCGCACGTGTGGTTCAGGAGCATCTCGATCGTGATGAGCTCCGTGGCATCTCGATCGGCGACGTGAAAGTCGGGAAGATACCGCTTGAGCGGCGCCGCCAGCTCAATCCGACCCTCGTCGACCAGCTGCATGATCAGCGTCGCATTCAGCACCTTGGTGATCGAGCCAATGTGCATCACGGTCTCCGCCGTGACGCCCACGCCGGTAGCGACATTGGTCACACCGGCGGCCGCGACCTCCCACTGGCCGGCGCGGAACACGGCGGCGCTCGCGCCCGGCACCTTGTGCTTCCGGATCGACGCCCCGAGGCGGCCGGCGAGATCGTCGGTGGTCGAGCGGCCTGACACCGCGGGGAACGATGGCCGGCCGGCAGCCGCCGGGTCCAGGAACCGCGGCACCGCGGTCATCGCGCCGACCGCCCCCAACGTGCGCAAGAGGTCGCGCCTTTTCATCGTCATCTCGCTCAACCGCGGCTTCTTCAATCCTCCGCCGCTCGAACGTCGCTCTCCGCGGGAGACGGCGGGCGGCTGCCGAGCCAGGCGCCGAGCAGCGTGTAGCTCACGGCAAGGACAACAGGACCGATGAAGATTCCGATCAGGCCAAACGCGAGCAGCCCGCCGATCACACCGGCGAACATCAGCAGCATCGGCAAATTCGCGCCCTTGGTCATCAGGATCGGGCGGAGGACGTTGTCGAGGGTGACGACCACCAGCGTCCAGAGCAGCAGACCGGTCGCCGATCCGACCGCGCCGTGCCAGTAGAGCCAGGCGACGGCCGGTGCGAGCACAGGCATCGGGCCGACCTGGGCGATGCACAGGACAAAGGCGACGGCCGTGAGCAGGGCCGCGAACGGTACGCCTGCTGCCGCCAGGCCAATCCCGCCCAGCGTCGCCTGCACGATCGCGGTGACGACCACTCCCAGCGCGACGCTACGGATCGCCTGCGCGGCAAGCCGCACGACACGGTCGCCCGGTTCTCCCGCCAGGCGCCGGCCGAAGCGCAGCAGTCCTTCCGCGGCGCGCTCGCCGTTCGCGTACATGACCGCGGCAAGGGCGAGCGTGAGCAGGAACTGCACGAGCAGCAGGCCCACGCCTCGCATCGTGCCCGCCATCCACAGGATTGCTGCCGCAGCGTACGGCGTCGCCGCCGACGCGACGTCGGCCGGCCGGCTGGCGGCGATCTTCTGCCATGCCTCCACGGCCTGGGTCCCGACGAGAGGCAGCGAGCCCAGCCACGCAGGCGGTGGCGGCAGGGTGAACGACCGCAGCGTCGAGGCCCATTCGACGATCGCATTAGCGTTGGCGACAATGGTGCCGATGGCGAGCGATACCGGCAGAACAAGCAGGAGCAGCAGCGCCGCGATCATGGCGGCAACAGCCAGCGTGCGCCTGCCCCACAACCACGCCTGCAGCCGGCGCATCACGGGCCAGGTCGCCACCACGATCATCAGGGCCCAGACGATCGCGGCGAGGAACGGCCGCAGAATCCAGATGGTCAGCGCAATCAGCGCGACGATGATCAGCACGCCCAGCGTGGCGCCGGGGAGGTCGGTCTGAGGCGGCGGCGTGGCCAATGTGTCTGTCATGGTGACGGTTGCGGCGCCGGCTTGCAAGACCTGAGGTTGCGCTCGCTGAGTCTTCGCGTCATCCTGTCGCGACCATGCCGCCACGTCTCGTCGACGATGTTTCCGTGGCGAAATCCGGGACCAACGTCGACCGTTTCGTGGCGGTCACGCGCAACGGTGCAGGGTATGACGTGCTCGGCGAGCCGGCGGCGCGCGTGGCTCATCCCTGGCCGCGTACGCCGGAGGAGTCGGACGTCTTCGCCGAATGGTCGTGGAATGGGGACACGCTCACGGTTCGCAACGATGCGTGGGGATTGCAGCCGCTGTTCTACGCCGCCACGAGCGAACGCATTCTGGTCTCGACCTGGCTGCCGCGTCTGCTTCAGCTGGGCGTGCCGGCGGCGCTCGACGACCGCGCGATGGCGGTGTTCCTCCGTCTGAGTTATTTCCTCGGAACCGATACACCGTTCAGGGCGATTCGCTCGTTGCCGCGGCAGGGACTGCTGACGTGGCGGGCCGGCGTGCTCAAGGTGTCGAGCACGGGCACGCCGCCGACCGCGCAGCCGCTCTCGGCGCAGAGCGCGATCGACGGCTACGTGACCCTGTTTCGTCAGGCATTTCGCCGCCGGCTTCCCGCGGACCATCAGCGCGCGATCGTGCCGTTGAGCGGGGGACGCGACTCGCGCCTCCTCCTGTTCCAGCTCCTCGAGGAAGGGTGCCGGCCGGCTGAGGCGGTGACGATTCACCACTACCCGCCAAAGGCGAACGAGGACGTGCGCGTCGCGCTGGCAGTGGCAGAGCGAGTCGGCGTGGCCAGCGTCGTTCTGCCGCTCGCCCGGCGTCGCGTCGAGGCCGAGCGACGCAAGAACGTGATGACCAGCTTCTGTGCTGATCGTCACGTGCAGATGCTGCCACTCGTCGACTACCTGCCCGGGCGCGCCGATCTCATCTACGACGGGCTGGGCGGCGATGTTCTCGCCGGGGCGAGGCTCGAGCGCTCGGCGCCAGCGTTGGCGTTGCTCGCCAGCGGGCGCTGCCGCGACGTTGCGCGAATGCTGCTGACCGAGCACAGCGATGAGCCTGCGTTGCAGGCAATGTTGCGCCCCGACGCGCGCCGCCGCTTCACCTTCGACCTCGCCGAGGCGTGCGTCACCGATGAACTGGCGCGGTATCTCGAGTGGCCCAATCCTCTTGGCGCGTATCGCTTCGCCAATCGCACGGCGCGGTCGGTCGCGTTGCTGCCGTTCGGCCTGCTGGCGCGTGCGTGTCGCGTCGTCACGCCTTTCATCGATCGCGATCTCGCCGCCTTTCTCATGACGCTCCCAATCTCGGCGCTGGCCAATGGCCGCCTGCGCGACGATGCGATCGCCCGAGCATTTCCGCAGTACGCGCACCTTCCGTACGAGGACGCGCAGGCGGCGTGCGGCGCCGCGCCCGGCTACTACCGGCGCTTCTCCTGGGCGCTGGCACGCGAGGCGCTTCGCCGCCGGAACGCACCGCTGATGCGGCGACCGTTTCTGGCGTCACGTCTGGCCCGTTCGGTCGCGACCGGCCGCGCCTCGTGGTTCGAAGGGCGGCGCGCTATCTTCCTGATGCAGCTCGAAGACGTTTTGGCCGGGTACGTACCCGCGGTGCCTGATGCCAGTGGGCGCGTATGAGAACCGGGCGATCGATCAATACAGGACCGCGACGTCGATGATCGTTCCGCGGGTGTTGTAGATCACGGCATGCGCATCGAGCACGCCCCGGCGGTAGCCTGTGGGGAGCGGTGTGCAGTCTCGCTCCAGGCTGGCGGGAAACGGTTCCATCTTCTTCTGCCATCCCGGCGGCAGCTTGCCGGTTCGCTGGTACTTTTTCCGGAGGCCCGGCGGGAGGTTGCGATACTGGGGCACGTAGTGGCGGCGGATGATCTCGACGTCATGCCTGGTCCAGACCACTCGCACCGCCGTTGAAGTGACCTCCGCATCATCGTCGCGCGCGGCGGCATGTTTCGCGTCTTTGGACTTCTTCGGCCCGTGCTTCGCATCAGCAATCACGGTCGCGCTGCCGAGAACAACAAGGACAATCGCTGCTGCAAGGAGTCTCATCGTCGTGTCCTCAGAAGGAGCTTGCGTGTCGTTCTCGACAGCAACGACGATGCCAGGCTGAAACTCGTCATGCCCGCACGAATTCCTTACCTCCGATGACGGAATTGAGCCACGTGCGCGATTTTCGTCACTCGGAGGCCCCGTCGAGCACGCGTTAGAATCTGCGCATGATCGATCTGTTGCGACAATCGAGCGCGCGTCCCCGATTCGGGCCGCCGGCTGCGCGCCATGCGTGAACGAAACGTCCGCTCCCGCAACGACATCGTCGCAGTCATCGATGTCGGCTCCAATTCCGGGCGCGTCATGGTCTTCGAGCGCGACACCGCGAGCCATCTGCGGCTGCTCGCCGGTTCGCGTGCGTCACTTCGGCTGGTTCACGACGTCGACACGCTCGGCGCGCTGAGCGACGCGACGATGGCGCGCGCGATGGAGGCGCTGCGCGATTTCAAGGCCATCGCCAGCAGCGTCGGCGCCAGGCATATCGTCGCGGTGGCGACCGCCGCGATGCGCGACGCCGCCAACGGCGCGCTGTTCACCGAGCGGCTGCGGCGCGAGCTGGGGATCCGCCTCGAGATCATCGGCGGGGTGGAGGAGGCGCGCTTCGGGTTCGCCGGCGCGGTGCGAGGGCTGGCGGTGTCGAACGGCCTGCTCTTCGACCTCGGCGGCGGCAGCCTGCAGGTGACGCGGTTCGCCAAACGGCGGCTGGTGAACAGCCTGAGCCTGCCGTTCGGCGCGCTGCGCGTGAGCGAGCGGTTTCTCGAGTCCGATCCCCCCAGCGCCAAGCAGCTGCGGCGCCTGCGCGACGAGGTCCGCAGCGATCTGAAGAAGGCGCGCGTGCCGCGCCTCGAGGCTGGCGATCGGCTCGTCGGCACCGGCGGCACGCTGCGCAACCTGGCGAAGATCGATGGCCAGGCGCGGCGCTACCCGCTTGGCCGCCTGCACGGGTACGAGCTGTCGGTCGATCGGCTCCGCGAGGTCGTCGATCGACTGGCCGCCACCAGGGCGAAGCGGCGCGACGAGATGGCTGGCCTCAGCGCGGAGCGAGCCGATTCGATCGTCGGCGGCGCCGTCGCGATCCAGACGCTGGCGGAATTCGTCCGCGCCGACGACATCCTGGTCTCGGGCCAGGGCGTTCGCGAAGGCCTCGCCCTCAGTTTTCTGAAGATTCCGATCGGGTCGCCGGAAACCGTGAAGGAGGCGTCGCTGGTGTCGCTCGTCTCGCGGTTCGGTGGTTGGCGGCCGGAAGCGGCAACACGCCGGCGGGAGGTCGCCGCCGCGCTCCAGCGCGGGCTCGAGCCGCACGCGCCTGCGAGCGTGGCGGCGGCCATCGACCATGCCGCGCGTGTGCTCGACATCGGCCGGACCCTCGACGTCGTGAACCGGCACCAGCACGTGGCCGACATCATGCTCACCACTGACCTCAACGGCTTCGCGCACCACGAGCTGGCGCTGGTGTCGTCGATCGTGCGGCGGGCCGGCGATCGGCACGCCGAGATGATCGCCGTCGGCCTCAACGGCGATGCGCTCGAGCCTGAGCAGGTGGACCGCGCGGCGATCATCCTTGCGCTCGCCGACGAGATCGAGGCCAGGTGCCCGCACGGGCGACGGATTGCGGTCGACTGCACGATCGGTCGCAGCGTGACGCTGTCGGTGCCGCTGCTGCCATCCTGGCTGGCCAGGGATCTGGACAAGCGATTCGAGCGCGCGTTCGGGCGATCGCTCATCATCCGGCATTGACGCGCGAGGTTTCAGACGCTGGAGCTCGAACGTCTCGAAGCCAGCGGCCTTAACGGGGTCGTGGCGTTACTGCGTCACGCGGACGACTTCTTCGAGCGTGGTCACCCCTTCTCGTACCTGCGCCAGACACTGCTCGCGTAGCGAGGTCATACTATTGGCTCGAGCGGCGGCGAGCAGCGCAGGCTCGGTCGCGCGCGACAACACGAGTTCCCGCATGACCGGAGTCATACGCACCATCTCGTAGATTCCGATGCGCCCCGCGAATCCAGTGCCGCGACAATCAGTGCACCCGGCTCCGCGCCACAGCGAGTCCGGCACGTCCGCACCAAAGAGGTGATGGACGCCGTCTGGCACGGGCAGCTCGGTCTGACAACGGCTGCAGGTGCGGCGCACAAGACGCTGGGCGACGATGGCCTGAACGCCGGCGGCGAGGAAATACGGCTCAATCCCCATGTCCAGCAGCCTCGTGATCGTGCCGATGGCGCTGTTGGTATGGAGCGTCGAGAACACGAGATGCCCGGTCAGCGATGCCTCGATGGCGGTGGTCAACGTCTCGGCGTCCCGAATCTCGCCGACCATGATGACGTCCGGGTCCTGCCGCAGCACCGCGCGCAGTCCCTTGGCGAAGGTGAAACCGGCCTTCTCGTTGATCTGTCCCTGGTTGGTGCCGGCCAGCTCGTACTCGACCGGATTCTCGATCGTCGTGATGTTCTTTCCGGTCTGCACCAGTTCGCCGAGCGCGGCGTAAAGCGTTGACGTCTTGCCGCTGCCGGTTGGCCCGGTGATCAGCACGAGACCTTCGGGCTTTCTGATGATCTCGCGGAAGTCTTCGAGCAGCGGCGACCGCATCCCGAGCGCGGCCAGTTCGAGCCGGAGCGCGCCCTGGTCGAGCACGCGCAGCACCAGCTTTTCGCCATGAATGGTGGGATACGTGGAGGCGCGGCAATCGAGCCGCCGCGAACCGATCGTAACCGTCAAGCGGCCATCCTGCGGCAGGCGGTGTTCCGCGATGTCCATGCCCGCCATCACTTTGAGGCGCGCGCAGATGGCCGGCGCGATGCCCGGGGCGACGTAGCTGATGTCCTGAAAGGTGCCGTCGACGCGCAGGCGCACCCGCAGGCTGTCGGGGGTTCGTTCGAGGTGAATGTCGCTGGCACCGGCGGTCGCAGCGCTCGAGAGAATGCGATCGACCGCGTGGACCGCCGACTGTTCGGTCGCTTCGTCGAAGACGTCGTCCGGCCCTGGGTCGGTGGCGCGCCGGCCGCCCGGTCGCCGCCGATCAGCACGCGCCGGATCGCGGCGGTCGATCGAGATCGACTGGATCAGCACCTGCGCTTCTTCCGCGTCGCTGCGCGCCGCGACCTCGCCACGGGCGTAGAACCGCTCGATCGCCGCCAGGATTTCGTCTTCGAGCGCGACGAATGTCTGGATATGGCAGCCAGAGGCAAAACGGAGATCGTCGAGCGCGCTCAGATCGTTGGGCGACGCGATCGCGACCTGCAGCATGACGCCGACCTTCTGCAGCGGAACGGCGACATACTTCTTCGCCAGCTTTTCCGGCAGTGCCGCGACGGCGCCAGCGCTGACCGTGAAGCCGTTCAAGCGCGTGGCCGGGACGCCAAGTTGAATGCTGAGCGCGCCAAGAACCGCGTCGGCGGTCGTGAACCCCAAATCCATCAGTACCTGTCCGAGCCGGCGATCGGACGTGCGTTGATGGTCGATGGCGGCGGTGAGCTGTTCCGATGTGATCAGGTTGCGGGCGAGGAGCACCTCGCCAAGCGCCACCGAATTTCTTATCGGCGCGGCGCGGCGCGCCACCGGCGGTGCGGGTGTCGGCGCTGCACTCGCTGGCGGATTGGAGCCGGATAGAAACGCCGCTTCCGCCAGGGGGTTGAATTGGACCGCCATGATAGGGAACCCTGAAAACCGGGGTACGCGCGCAGTGAACC
>Ga0111538_10011390_pt1 | contig 11797 bp, 7 predicted proteins | sample SoiMethybrSBSTD1_FD_79669 | JGI IMG/M metagenome (GOLD analysis project Ga0111538, IMG submission 79669) | Bulk soil microbial communities from a Populus tree surrounding site in Tennessee, USA - Soil MetaG P. TD hybrid SBSTD1 (version 2)... | ecosystem: Environmental > Terrestrial > Soil > Tree...
GCGAGCATGTAGCCGGCCTGGATGCGGCCGGCCATCAGCGACTCCTTGATCTCCGGCCAGCCGTTGTACTTGCTGTACTCGAAGCTGAACTTCGTCGTGCCGGCGGCTGCGGCGCCATTCGTAGCTGCCCGGGCGACGCACGCGACCGGTAATGTCAAATTGCAGGTGACCGGCAGGCCGCCGACGATGAGAGCATCGGGATCGCGCTTCGTGCAAGCGCTCGGGCCGAGCGGCAGGGCCGCTGCCGCGAGCAACTGGAGGACGGTTCGCCGCGAAACGAGATCTGAGGTCATGGGCGGAAGCGTACCGCCATCCCTCCACCGGGCGCCATGGCAATGTCGAGCGAGTCTTTGGCAGTGACCGTGCGCTTTTCGATTGTCAACGCTGTCGGGGCCGTCCTGTAGTCCGCTGCAGCGGCGTCGCGATAGATCTGGGCTTCGTAACGGCGTCCCGGCGCCAGAAAGGTCAACGGGACTCGCAGGCTCCGCGCATTCTCGTCCGTCACTGCGCCGAGGTACCACTCCGCTGCGCCGCGCTGCTGACGAGCCACCACGACGTAGTCGCCGATCGCTCCTTGCAGGGTGAGCGAGGTCTCCCAATCCGTCGGCACGTCGCGGATGAATCGAAACGCGTCGGGTCGCGCCTGGTAGTTCTCCGGCAGATCGGCCGCCATGTGAACCGGGCTGTAGACCACGACATACAGCGCGAGCTGCGTAGCAAGCGTCGACTGCACGCGCTCCTTGAGCTCTGTCTTGCCGAACGTGAGGTCGAAGATGCCGGGAGTGAAGTCCATCGGTCCTGCGAGCAGGCGCGTGAAGGGCAGGATCGTGACGTGCTCCGGTGGATTTGTCGGCCGGCCCCACGCATTGAATTCCTGGCCGCGCGCGCCTTCCCGGCTCAGCATGTTCGGCCAGGTGCGGCGCAGCCCGGTGTCCTTGACCGGCTCGTGCGCGTCGATCGAGATCCTGTGTCGTGCAGCGGTCTCGGCCACGAGCTGCTCGTGCCGCACGCGATACTGGCCGGCGAACCATTCGTGCCCGATCGAACCGTCTGCGAGCGAACGCTCGATCGTGCCGTTGTTGCGTACATAGCCGGTCTTGACCACAGCAATGCCATTCGCGGCATAGAGCCCGAATGCATCCTCGAGCTGACGCTCATAGTTCTCGAGTGCGCCGGCGGTTTCGTGATGACCGATGAGTCTGACTCCGCGCTCGCGTGCGTAGGCCGCGAGCTGCGGCAGATCGAAGTCGGGATACGAATGGGTGAAGCTGAAGTTTTCGCCGTTGGCGATCCAGTCGCCGTCCCAGCCGGTGTTCCAGCCCTCGACGAGCACGCCGCCGAAGCCATTGCGCGCAGCGAAGTCGATGTAGCGCCGCACGTTCTCGTTGGTCGCGCCGTGGCGCTCGCCGCTTCCCCAGGTGGAGCGGTTGAGGTGCATCTCCCACCACACACCGACGTACTTGCCTATTTTGATCCAGGACGTGTCAGCCAGCCGGTTGGGCTCATTCAGATTGAGCTCGATGCGCGAATCGGCGAGGGCCATCGGCGAGTCGCCGATGAGAACCATGCGCCAGGGCGTCGCGAAGGGACCGGTCTTGCGCACGAGCACGCCGTCTGACCACGGCATCAGGTCGGCTTTCAACGTGCGCTCTGCCGTGCGGCGCAGATTCATGCTTGCGTAGTCGAGCAGCGCCGCCTCGTGAATCGACACGTAGAGGCCGTCATCGCTCTGCATCGTCAGCGGAGTCTCGGCGAGTTGCACGTCGAGCAGCGGCGCGCGTCGATAAAGGTACTCGTCGCGATCCGGTTGTCTCGCCGGATACCACCAGGCATCCCAGTTCCCGATCAGCCGGAACTCCGTGAGCTCGTCGCGGATGGCGACCGCGTCGCCGGCAGGAATGCGGTCGTACGCGTAGCGAAATCCGAAGCCATCGTCGAAGACGCGGAAAATGACGTCGAACGGCCGGTCATCACCATTCGCAGCCGACAACGTCACGCGCAGCTCGGCGTGACGATCGCGAATCAGCCGCTGCTCGCCCCACGGCTGCCCCCACGTGCGATCGACGTTCGCGCGGCGCGGATCGGAGATTTGCTTCGCGGGTGACCAGGGCCGCCCGTCGAAGAGCAGGCCGAGCGCAGCTCCATCGATGACCTGTCGCGTGCCGCGATAGACGCTGTAGTTCGCGCCGCGACTGTCGGTCGCGACGCAAACCGTCAGCGTTGCACTTGGAGAATCGACGCAGGTTCCTGCGCGTGCTGTCGCAGCAGCAGTTGCAGACAACGAAGTGAAGAGCAGTGCGGTTGCTGCCCCCAGGACTACTCGGCTGACCATAAGTGCTTTGACGAATGAGCGGCCGGTTTTCCTCAGCAGCTGCGACGCATGCACGAGCCGATGAGGAAAGCGTGCGCGAAGAACGTCAGGACATCAGAAGCGATAACACTCAAACGAGACGAGGGGGCCTCCATGACACGAGCGACCAGCAGCCGGCGGCGCAACGTTCTGCTGCAGCGGGCTGTTTCCATGGCGACGTTGGCAGCCGCAGGCGCCGCTGTGCCTGCCTGGGCGCAGAACGTTCAAGGCGGCGAAAAGCTCGAAGAAGTCGTCGTCATCGGCTTTCGCGAGGCACTCGCGACTGCGCAGGCGATCAAGAAGGATGCCGATACGTTCGTCGACTCCATTACCGCGACGGACATCGGCGCCTTCCCGGACAAGTCGGTGGCCGAGGCGCTGCAACGCGTGCCGGGCATCACGACGTCTCGATTGCAATCGAGCGATGACAGCAATCACTTCTCGGCAGAGCCGTCCACCGTCCTGATTCGCGGACTGACGTTCGTACGCACCGAGGTCAACGGGCGCGACTCGTTTTCCGCCGACGGCTACCGGGGCCTGAACTTCAACGACATCTCCCCCGAGCTGATGCAGGGCATCGACTCGTACAAGAATCAGACGGCCGACATGACCGAGGGTGGCATCGCGGGCGTCGTCAACCTGCGCACGCGCGTGCCGTTCGACGGCACCGGCCAGGACATCGCTCTGACCGGACGCGCGAACTATGGCGATCGCTCGGACGAGCCGACGTACGAAGCGTCGGGTCTCTACAGCAACGTCTGGGAAACGGATTCAGGCCGCTTCGGTGCGATGTTGAACGCTGCGTATTCGCACATCACGACGCAGACCGAAGCCGTCAACATGCATCGCATCAGCACGTTCTGCTCCGACTACGCGGGGCCGAGCGGCACGCTGCCGGCGGTCGTGAACTCGGACGGCTCGATTGCCTGCAACAACAATCCTTACGGCGGCACGGGTTGGGTCTATGCGCCGAGCCAGGTGAACTTCTCGCAAGTGGAATACGACCGCAAGCGCTACGGCGCCGCGGTCGCCCTGCAATATGAGAGCAGCGACGAGAGCGTCCTCGTCACGGTGCAGGGCATCGATTCGCGCTACAAGAATCCCTGGATCGAGCGCAGCTCGAACATCAGCTTCAACAACGGCGCCGGCTTCGGCACGCCCGTCTGGTCGCCGTTCGCCGCGCCCGCGTGGCAGCCGGTGACGGGCAGGTTCAACTTCGGCGCCGATGGAATGCTGAATTCGGGCGTACTGGGTCAGCCCATCACCGCCTCCGGATTCGACAGCGGCACGCCCGGCGGCAACATCAACCGTGGCTCGGCGGTGGCGGGCCTGCCGTTCGTGAACGACTGCGACATGGATCCGGTAACGCCGGGGATTCAGACCGGCGGCTGCAATCAGCTGACGGGCTCGAACGTGAGCAACGAATCGCGCATCTTCGATCACGTCGAAGGCACGCGCGATCTGTCGTTCAACGTGCAGTGGGACGTCACCGATCGCCTGCACACGAGCTTCGATGCGCAATACATCAAGGCGAAGACCAACAACTACGACATCCTGGTCGCGGCGAATACGCTCGCGACTGCGAACTACTCGAGGAACGGCGATGGTACGCCGCGCATCGAGCTGACGCCGGCGCCGAACACGAACTACGCCGACGGGTTCCTCTCGAATCCGCACAACTACTGGATGCAGTTCATCCAGGACCACTGGGAAAACAACGACGCCGAAGAGAAGGCGGGCAAGTTCGACGTCGAGTACGACCTCGGCGGCGGCGGCTGGCTCAACTCGCTCAAGGCCGGCGTGCGCTTTGCGGACCGCGATCAGAAGGTGCGCTACTCGACCTACAACTGGGCGCCGATCGCGCCGTCCTGGAGCTGCAACGGCGGGGCCTGGAACATCGACACGACGACCCCGACACCATATCCGACCGATGGCGCCGGCAATCCGATCGCGGGCTGCCCCACGGGCACGTTCCAGGGCTATCCCGCCGGCATCTGGGATGCGACCAGCCTCAACAGTCACTACAACGGCAACGTGTTTCCGAATGGGCCGATGGTGTTCCTCAGTCGGGACGCATTGCGCAACTACGGTCTGCACACCGAGGGTCTGGCCGATCGCAACATCAACGCCCCGCAGGGCTGGAATCCGCTGTGCGATCGTGAGGCCAATATCGACGGTTGCTTCACGCAGCCCGAGATCGTCGACGTCGGCGAGAAGAGCAAGGCGGCGTATCTGATGCTGCGCTTCGGCGGGCCGGACACGACGATCTTCGGCGACATCAACGTCGTGGGTAACGTCGGCGTGCGCTACGTGCAGACCGATGTGACGAGCGCGAGCAGCGTGATCTTCCCGACAGCGCAGTGGTACAACGATGCGTCGACCGGCGGGCAGGGCGCCTGCGATCCGAGCAACAACGGACCGACGCAGGCCACCGATATCCAGTGCTGGCTGACACCGGGGTTGCTGGCGTTCAGCACCGGCTCCGGCATCCGCAACGCGCTCGACAAGTCGTACAGCAACGTGCTGCCGAGCTTCAACGTGCGCTTCGGGCTCACTCCCGAGCAGTACATCCGCTTCGGCTACTCGCGCGGAATGTCGCGTCCGGACTTCGGCCTGCTGCGCAACTTCGTTGCGATCAACGCACCGCCGATCGACACGAGCGTCACTTCGCCCTACCTGATCCGCGACGCGCAGGGCAACGTCACCGGCTACAACTTCGTGTTTGCGGCCGAAGCGGGTTACGCGGGACTGGAGCCGGTAACGGCGGACAACCTGGACCTCTCTTACGAGTGGTACATGAGTCCGAGCAGCTCGTTCACGCTGGGCCTGTTCTACAAGAAGCTGGACAACGCCATCGCTTACGGGCGTTCGGGACGCGCGTTCACGAACAATGGCACGACGCAGGACGTCACAATTCGCGGACCGAGCAACGGCGACGGCGGCGGCACGCTGAAGGGTTTCGAAGTGGCGTATCAGACGTTCTTCGATTTCCTGCCCGGTGCGTGGAGCGGGCTCGGTGCGCAGGTGAACTACACGCGCACGCAACAGTCGGACATCAACAACTCCAACCTGGCCGTGCAGGCGGGCTATATCGCGGGCAGCACGACCGCGTTCGGCGGCGGCAACAACACGTCCACCGGCGGCAACGGCAATGCCGGCAATCCGCTCTCGTTCGCCAGCAACGTGATCGACGCGCACCGGCTCGCGGGCATTTCAGACCACTCGTTCAACGTCGTGGGCTTGTACGAGCACGGCCCGATCGCCGCGCGTCTCGCGTACAGCTGGCGCTCGGAGTTCCTGACCGCGAATCTCGATTGCTGCATCGGCTTGCCGATGTGGCAGGACGACAGCGGTTACCTGGACGGCTCGATCCGCTACCAGGTCAACGATGGCCTGGAGGTCTCGCTGGATGTCACGAACATCCTCGACACGACCGCGGTCATGCAGCAGCAGATATTCGGTGACTCGCCGGGCAGCCCCGGCGCCAAGCCGGTGAAGATCGATTCGGGTTGGACCCGCAACGATCGCCGCTTCCAGTTCGGCGTTCGTTTCAGGTACTGACGAGGAGCAGCGTCCCCCGGAGGGCGCGCCGTGGCGAGAGCTCCGTTACGGCGCGCCTTCATACTAGCCAAGGCAAGATGTTCAAAGTCGTCATTGTCGGTGGAGGCAGCGCAGGATGGATGTGCGCGGCGGGCCTCGTGGGCGTGCTGCCGCGATCGCAGTACCACGTCACGCTCATCGAGTCCGATGAGATCGGCACGGTCGGGGTCGGCGAGGCGACGCTGCCCAGCCTGAAAGACTTCAACGACCTGCTCGGCATCGACGAGTCGCAGTTCATGCGCGAGACCCGCGCGACCTTCAAGCTCGGGATCGAGTTCCGCGAGTGGGATCTGCCGGGCGATCGCTACGTGCATCCGTTCGGTTCTTTCGGACAGCTGTGGGGCGGCATCGAGTTTCAACACCACTGGACGCGCGCTCGTCAGCGCGGACTGAATCCCGCACGCTTCGAGGCGTACTCGTGCGCCATCCGCGCCTGCGAGCGCAATGCGTTCGAGTTTCCGGATTCGCAATTCACGCGCTCGACGCACTACGCCTATGCCTATCACTTCGATGCATCGCTGTACGCGGATTATCTGCGTCGCTGGGCCATCGGACGCGGCGTGCAGCGCGTGGAAGGGCAGGTGACGGGGGTCGCGCTCCATCCGGAATCCGGCAACGTCGCGACCTTGACGCTCAAGTCGGGCGCGCGCATCGAAGGCGATCTCTTCATCGACTGCAGCGGTTTCCGCTCGCTGCTGTTGGGCCAGACGCTGGGATCCGAGTGGCAGGACTGGAGCCACTGGCTGCCGTGCGATCGCGCTCTCGCCGTCCCGTCTGAGCGCACCGGCGAGCTGACGCCGTACACGCGCTCGACGGCGCAGAAGGGCGGCTGGATCTGGCGGATTCCTTTGCAGCATCGCACCGGCAACGGTTACGTGTTCTCCAGCCGCTTCCTCAGCGAGGAGGACGCGCGCGAAACGCTGCTCGGCCAACTCGACGGCAAGGCGCTCGCAGAGCCCAAGCTGCTGCGTTTCCGCGCCGGGCGGCGGGTCCATGCCTGGAAGCGCAATTGCGTGGGCATCGGGCTGGCGAGCGGATTCCTGGAGCCGCTCGAGTCCACGAGCATCTTTCTCATTCAGCGGGCAATCCAGGATCTGCTGCGATTGATGCCCGTGCGAGCAGTGGGCGAGCCTGCGGATCCTCGCCTCAGCAACGAGTTCAATCGCCGCTCCGACGCGCTCTACGAGCGCATTCGCGACTTCCTCATCCTGCATTACGTCGCCAATCGTCGCAGTGGCCAACCATTGTGGGATCACGTGCGGGCCCAGGAGCTGCCGGCGAGTCTGCAGCACAAGATGCGGCTCTTCGAAGCTCGCGGACATGTGCCTTATTACAAGGACGGCTTCTTTTCGCGGGACAGCTGGCTCGCCGTGCTGTTCGGTCAGGGGCTGCGACCGGCTGCGTATGACCGACTCGCGGATGCGGTGCCGCTCGCGCAGCTGGATGGCAAGATGCGCGAACTGCTCGACCGCGTCCACGGACATGTCGAGCAGATGCGCCCGCACAGCGAAGTGATCGAGCACTACTGTTCCGAGGAACCCGCTGTTCGCCAGGTGGCCTCGCTATGAGCGCCGGCGTTCCCAGGGAAGTGATCCTCGTCGGGCGCGATGCGCCCGTCTGGCTCGCAGCCTGCGTGCTGCAGCAGGCGCTCGCGAACGCTGGCGTGAAGATCACGGTCATCGAATTGCCGAGTCGTCTGCATGCGGTGGACGTCTACGCCACGTTGCCTGCGCTCGAGCCCCTGCACACCCGCCTGCGGATCGAGGAGAGCAAGCTGATTGGCGTGACCCGCGGCGCGTTCACGCTGGGCAAGCGATTCGTCGATACGTCCGGCACAGCGCCCGCGTTCTTTCATGCCTACGGCTCGCACGGTGCGCGCATCGACCACAAGGAATTTCTCTCGCACTGGCTGCGAGCGCGCAAGCTCGGTCTGCAAGGGGCGCTCGAGGATTTTTGCCTGACGGCGGCAGCGGCGAAGCACGGACGCATGCTGGTCCCCGACCCGGAGATCGAGGCGCACGGCTTTACCGACTACGCTTATCACCTCCCGGCGATCGCATACAGCGCGCTGCTGAAGTTTCTGGCGGTGAAGCGCGGGGTCGTTGTGCACCAGGCGCGGGAGGCGAGCGCGGAGCTGGATGCGCAGGGCGCGATCGCCGGCGTTGTACTGGACGGCGGCCGGCGCGTGGCCGGCGATTTCTTTCTCGATGTCACCGGCGAAGAGAGTCAGCTGCTGTCGGCGCTTGCAGTGAAGCGAGAGAGCTGGCGGAGCCATTTCGTTGCCGATCGCGTGCTCGTCGCCGGTGGCGCGCCGATCCAGCCGGTGCCGGTGTATTCCGAAGTTCGCGCCTGGGCCGATGGCTGGGTGGCGCTCTACCCGACGCAGGTGGGCACGCATATATGCGAGGCGTATTCGAGCGAGCTGCTCAGCGACGAGAGCGCGTTGCATGCGGCCGCGCGCCTTGCTCGCATGGCCCTGCACGGCGGCGTGATTCGAACCTGCGAGCCTGGCCGACGGGCTGTCACGTGGGAGCGCAACTGCGTCGCCATCGGTCAGGCAGCGTGCGTCTTCGATCCTGTGCATTCCGTGGACCTGCAAGCTGTTCAGGTCGGCCTCGTGCACCTGCTGCACCTTTTCCCGGTGCAGGCCGACTACGAAGTCGAGCGCGCCGAATACAACCAGAGCATACGCTCGGCATTCGAGCGCATCCGCGACTTTCAATCCGCGCACTACTTTCTCAATCGCTTCGGCGGCTCGCAGTTCTGGACGCGCGCTCGAGAGCACCTCCTGGCGCCCGAGCTCAGGCACAAGATCGACACGTTCCAGGCGTGCGGCGAGGTCGCCTATTACGAAGACGAGACGTTCATGATCGACGATTGGCAGGCGCTGCTGATCGGCCATGGCGTCTGGCCCGCAAGCTACGATCCTGCCGTCGACCGCACTGCGCCGGAGGTCATGGAGCGCGAGCTCGGGCGCCTGTTGAGCTTCATCAGAGCCAAAGCGGAGGAACAGCCATCGCACAACGACTACCTGCAGACTGTGTGCGCGCCGCCGCAGCGGGCGTGACACCGCAGGATCTCGACGCGTTGCCGCGGATCTCCGTTCAGCGCGTCGATTCACCGGCGGCGTTTCAGGAGATCGTCGCGCTCGAGGAGCCCATTGTCATCGAGGGAGCGCTCGATCACTGGCCGGCCCTCGCGGCCGGCCGATCTTCTGCGGCCGCGATGAACGACTATCTGAAAGCGATGGATGTGGGGTCGTTCATCGAAGTGCTCGAAGCGCCGCGCGAAACGCAGGGTGGTTTCTGCTACACGCCGGACTTGCGCGGCTTCAATTTTTCGCATCGTCGCCGGCGGGTCGCGGAGACGCTCGATCACCTGCTGCGTTCGATCGACGATCCGAAGTCTCCCTTCATCGCAATCCAGTCGCTGCCGCTTGCCGAGCATTTGCCGGAATTCGTGCGACGCAATCCCGCACCGTTGCTGCCGCCGCACGTGCTGCCGCGACTGTGGGTGGGAGGTGCCGTGCGCACGCAAACCCATCAGGACCCGGAGCACAACCTCGCGTGCGTGATTGCGGGCCGCCGCCGCTTCCTGCTGTTCCCGCCGGAGCAGGTCGCGAGCTTGTACGTGGGACCGATCGACCGGCCATTCCCGCCGCCGCTGTCGCTCGTCGATCCGACGATGCCCGACCTGGAGCGCTTTCCGAAATTCGCTCTGGCCTTGCAGGCCGCCCGCGTCGCGCATCTCAAAGCGGGCGATGCGATCTTCATGCCGAAGTACTGGTGGCATCACGTCACTTCGCTCGAGCCGTACAACGTGCTGGTCAACTATTGGTGGGGTGATGAAGCACGAGGCCTGGAGCGTCCCATGGAAAATTTTCTGACGGCGCTGCTGGCGATCAAGAACCTGCCGCGGGGCGAGCGCGCGTATTGGCGGGCGATGTTCGAAACGTACATCTTCCGGACGCAGGGCGAAGATCCGGTCGCGCACATTCCTGCAGCGTTGCAGGGGCTGCTGGGCAAGCCCGATCCGGAACTGCGCTCGCGGCTGAAGCAGCAGCTCAGAACGACCTACCTCAAGTCGTAGCAACGGGACATCTTGTGGAACGGCTCGAGCATTGCCATATTCGCGTAACACAAGGGGGCTGCCCGCCACGAGCGGAGCAGGTGGTACGAAAGGCAATGTCCGAACTTCCGACAAACAGGAAGGGCTGGCTGAGTATTTTGCGTGCGGTCCGGCGCATCGTCGGCGAGTCCGACGCGGCCGAAGACCTGCTGCACTCGGCGTTCGTGCGCCTGTCGGAGTACCGAAAGCAGCACACCGTCGATAACCCCTCGGCTTTCCTGGTGAAAACCGCCGCGAATCTCGCCATCGACGAGCGCCGGCGCATGCAGGTGCGGCGCGAGAGTCCCATCGACATCGGCGAAATGCTGGATCTTTCCGACGGCCAGCCGCTGCACACTGAGGTTTTGGCGGCCCAGGAACGTCTAAACAAGATCATGGCCGGCCTCGATTCGCTCGGATCGCGGACGCGCGAGATCTTTCTGCTGCATCGTGTGGATGGACTGAAGTACCGCGAGATTGCCGCGCAGTACGACATTACGGTAAGTGCGGTGGAGAAACACATCGCGAAGGCGACGTTGTTTCTCGTGAACTGGGTGGAACCGGAATGAGCACGCGGCCAGGCGAACGTGACGCGCATACCGTGCGGGCAGAGGCCGCAGCATGGCTGGCGCGGCTGCGTTCGGAAGAGCGCACGGCCGACGACGAGCAGGGTTTCCGTGCCTGGCTCGCGGAGAGCGAAGCACACCGCGCGGCCTTCGAGGTGACGAACAGCGTCTTCGAGATGGCCGGCGCAGCGCGCCGCAGTGTTGCTCGAACGCAGGCGCCGCTCGTTACCCGCCGACACGTGCTGCGGACCGGTGTGGGCCTTGCAGCGGCCTCGGTGGCCGGCATCGTGGTCTATCTGCGTGCTGGCACCACCTATGCGACGGAAATCGGCGAGCAGCGCGACGTTTCCCTCGAAGACGGCACACGCGTGCGTCTCGATACCGACTCGGAGATTCGCGTCTCGATCAACGATGAGCGCCGCCGCGTGCAGCTGCGCCGCGGCCGTGCGCACTTTGCAGTCGCCGCTGATTCAACCCGGCCATTTCAGGTGATCGCGCGCGATCGCCTCGTGACGGCGGCGAAGGGCGAGTTCGACGTGAGCCTGGACGGCGTGCTGGTCTCGGTCCTGCCGCAAGCGGGGCCGGTGCAGATCGCCAGCGAGCAGGCGGCTTCGCAGACTTCGACGCCGGCGCGCACGGTCATGCCGGGGCAACTGGTCGTGTTCGCCGAGGACAAGCTGGTTCGCGAAGAACAGCCGGAAATGAAGCGGGCCGTCGCCTGGCGCTACGGCCGGCTCGCGCTGTTCCAGGAGCCGCTCGCAGATGCGGTCGCGCAGATGAATCGCTATACGCGGCGGCCGATCGTCATTCTGGATCCTGAGATTGCGCAGATGCGCGTCTCGGGCAACTACAGCGTCGGGGACGCTCAGGCGTTTGCCACGTCGATCTCGGTGTTGCTGCCCGTCGATGTGAGGCTCGAACGCGATCGAATTACTTTGAGCGCCGGTTCCGAAGGGGGACAGCGCCCGATTTGACAACACGGCGGCTACGCGGGGGAGCATGTCGTCGAGGCTGAGTCGCGCGGTTCGCATCGTGCTACGGTGCGTCGCGGTTGCCGCCGTGACGACGACCAAAACTGCGACTACGCGACAGGCAACAATCGCGCTACGCATCGAAGCACAGCCGCTGGACACAGCACTGCGCAAACTGTCGAGTCTAACCGACACCAACATCC
>Ga0111538_10011392_pt1 | contig 11796 bp, 10 predicted proteins | sample SoiMethybrSBSTD1_FD_79669 | JGI IMG/M metagenome (GOLD analysis project Ga0111538, IMG submission 79669) | Bulk soil microbial communities from a Populus tree surrounding site in Tennessee, USA - Soil MetaG P. TD hybrid SBSTD1 (version 2)... | ecosystem: Environmental > Terrestrial > Soil >...
AGCTCGAACGCGCGCACGCGCAGCGGATACTCGCTTTCGAAGATCTCGACCGGGGCGCCGGGGGTGAAGTGGTTCATCGCCATGACCGCGGCGGCGCCGTCATTGCGGTTGGTCCCGCCCAGCGAGGTGTTGAGGAGCTCGTAGAGCACGGCGGGCTTGCCGCTGCGCGATTTGCGGTAGCCGATGGTGACCGCGCCCGAGCCCAGCCCGGACGGCGCGACGGCGCGCGCCGGATTGAGCTGCCCGAGCGCCGAGAGCACGGTGTTGTAGACGAGATGCGCGGTCGGAAAATACAGATTGACGGTCGCGGGATGCCGCGCGTTCACCACCGTTCCTTCGGGCAGCACGAAGTCGACCGCTTCGCGCAGCCCGAAATTGACCGGGATGGTCGGGTCGCAGATCGCGATCACCGCCATCAGCGTCGCCGCCTGCGCCGTGCAGGCGACGAGATTGACCGGGCCGATCGTCTGCTCAGCGGTGCCGGTGAAATCGATGCACAACCGCGCGCCGGTCTTGGTGGCGCGTACATGGATGCGCACCGGCTTGTCCTTGCGCGCGCCGTCATGATCGAGGAAGCCCTCGGCCTCGGCGCTGCCGTCGGGCCACGCCCGCAGTTCGGCGGCGACGCGGCGCGCCGTCAACGCCATGAGGCTCGCCATCACCGCGCGCACGGTCTCGCGTCCATATTCCCGGCAGAGCGCCGCCAATCGCTCGACGCCGAGCCGGGTGCAGCCGACCTGCGCCCGCAGATCGCCGAGCACGACCTCGGCGACCCGGCTGTTGTTGGCGATGATGGCCTCGATCGCATCCTCGATGCCGGCGGAGGTCTGGAAGCGCACTGGCGGGAGCAGCAGACCGTCGTGATAGATCTCGCGCGCGGCGGCGCCGGACGAGCCCGGCACCAGACCGCCGATGTCCGACTTGTGCGCGAGGCTCACGCCGAAGCCGAGCAGCACGCCCTCGTGGAAGGCGGGGGTCACGGCAACGAAATCCGGCGCATGCGGGCTGCCGCACTTGTAGGGATCATTGCTGATGAAGCTCTCGCCCGGCTTCAGGTCGGCGGCCGGATAGCGCGCGAGCACTGCCTGCACCGCCTGCTGATAAGCGGTGAAATGATATTGCAGGCCGCCGCTGATGATGACGACGCGGCCTTCGGGATCGGTCAGGCCGGCGGTGCCGTCCTTCGATTCCCGCAGGATCGGGGAGTAGCCGCTGTGGTAGAGCGCATATTCCATGGTGGCGGCGGTCTCGCGCAGACGGCTCGCCACCACTTCGGTCGTGACGGGATCGACGGTCGTTGCATTGCTGGTCATGGGTGCTCGCCGGTCTCGATGATCAGGGTGGCGGTGCCGTCGACGGTTGCGATCTGCCCGCCCAGCACCACGGTCGTGGCGTCGAACTGGTCGATGATCGCGGGCCCGGGAATGCCGTCGCCGGCCATGAGCTTCTGCCGGTCATAGACCTTGGCACGCACGAAACGGTTGGCGTCGATGTCGAACAGGGGACGCTCGCCCTTCAAGGCGCGCTCGGCGCGGCCATCGCCGCGCGCAAGCTTGGGCAGTTCGAGGCGCGGGACCTCGATCTCGGCTTGCAGCCGGAAGGTCACGATCTCGGCATCTTCCTTGGGGGCGGATTGGCCGTAGACCTGAAGGTGCACATCGTCGAAAGCCTGCTTGAGCCGCGGCTTGTCTTCGTCGGCGATCTCAGCCGGACACGCGACCGGCAAGGTATAGCCTTGATGCGGGTAGCGCAGATCGAGGAGGCGGGTGAGCTTCACGGCGTCGTGCGCAAACCCCTCCTCGCTCGCCTCCGCCAGCGCCTGCTGACGGAGATCGCGGAACAGGTCGTTCATGCGCTGCGTCGGGAAACGGCTGAGCACGCCGACCTCGGACTTGAGATAGGAGTGGCGCACGCTGGTCTGCAGCATGCCGATGGCGCAGTTGAGCCCGGGATACGGCGGAACCAGCACCGTGGGAATGCCCACGCTGCGCGCAAGCGCCGCCGCGTGAAGCGGTCCGGCGCCGCCGAAGGCCACGAGCGCGAACTTGCGCGGGTCCTGTCCCTGCTCCTGCAAGGCGAGGCGCAGGTCCACCGCCATCTGGGTGTTGACGATGCGCAGGATGCCGGCGGCGCCCTGCAGCACATCGAGGCCGAGCGGCTTGGCCACGGTCTCGATCGCGCGCGCCGCGCACGCCGCGTCGAGGCGCAACGAGCCTGCGAGAACCGTATCTGCGCTGAGCGCGCCGAGGGCGACATTGGCATCGGTGACCGTCGGCTCCTCGCCCCCACGGCCGTAGCACGCGGGTCCTGGCACTGAGCCCGCGCTCCTGGGGCCGACCTTGAGCAGACCGTCCTTGCCGATCCAGGCGATGGTTCCGCCGCCCGCCCCCAGCGTGCGTACGCGCAGCATCGGCGTGCCGATGTCCTGGCCCGCGATCTGGCCCTGCGTGGTCTCCAGCAACCGCCCGTCGACGATGACGCTGATGTCGGTCGAGGTGCCGCCCATGTCGAAGGTGATGACGTGCCGCCGGCGCGTGACGCGCGCCAATTCCGCGCCGGCGATGACGCCGGCGGCGGGTCCCGACAGCAGCGTCTGGTTGGGATGACGCGCACCGAGCGCGATGCGCATCAGTCCGCCGTTCGACTGCATGAGAAAGAGCTGCGGCGTCTTCAAGCCGCGCTCGATCAGGCGTCGCTCCAGTCGCATCAGATAGTCGGCGATGGTCGGACCGACATAGGCATCGATCACGGTCGTCGACAGCCGTGGATATTCGCGGATGACCGGCAGCACATTCGACGACAAGGAGATCCGGCACTCCGGCGCGATCTCGGCCACGATCTCCGCCGCGCGCCGCTCGTGCGCGGGATTGAGGAACGAGAACAGGAAGCACACGGCGAGGGCTTCGACGCCCTTCGCCTTCAGGCGATGCACGGAGTCCCGCAGCCCCGCTTCATCGAGCGCGGTGACGACCTCGCCGCGATAATCCAGCCGCTCGCGCACCTCTTCGGTCAGCCACTGCGACGCCAGCAACGGCGGCTTTTGATAGAACGTGTCGAGCAGATCGCTGCCGCGCGGCTGCGACCAGCCGCGCGCCTCGTACACCGCGCGAAAGCCCCGTGTGATCAGCAGGCCCGTTCGTACGCCCTTGCCTTCGAGCAGCGCGTTGGTTGCAACCGTCGTTCCATGAACGAACAGCGAGATATCGGCGGGGTCGATGCCTTCCGCGAACAGCTTGTCCATCGCATCGAGGACAGCGGCCGACGGATCGCTGGAAACCGATGGCACCTTGGCGCGACGCAACTCACCGGTGTTCTGTTCGACGGCGATAAGATCGGTGAACGTTCCTCCGGTATCGACGCCCACCAGCCACACACCCACGCCCGTCCTCCCGTCACTTGTTTTCTTCGATTATTTCCGAGTCGTTCGCTTGCGCAAGCGCAGCACGACCGCTCGTCCATCTTGTTAGCCCTGCAGTCTTGTAGTTAGGTACCGAAAACACTGCATGGACCAGGGAGGACTATTCATGCGCCGCCTCGACATCGTGCAGGCTGGGGTTGCGGTTGCGCTGCTGGCGCTATCGGGCGCTGCAGTATCCGCGCAGGAACTCGTTCGCATCGGCCTCGCCGTTCCCCACAACGCGGCTTACGTGCAGTTCTACGCCGCCGAAACGCTCGGCTACTACAAGGAGGCGGGCGTGAAGGCCGAGCTCACGCTCTACCGCGGCGGCGCGGCCTCGCAGGAAGCATTGAGCGCGGGCGCAGCCGACATCATCACCTATTTCGGCGCCGGCGTCGCGCTTGCGATCAGCAAAGGCGCCAAGGAGAAGATCGTGTCGGCGATCGATCCCACGCCGCATGGCTGGCAATTCCTGGTCCTGGCGAACTCGCCCATCAAGAGCATCAAGGATCTCGACGGCAAGAAGATCGGCGTCGCCACCAAGGCCGGCACCGCCGACATGTTCGCGCTCTGGGTCGCGGACAAGGCGGGCGTCAAGGTGCAGACGATTCCCGTCGGTGGCGGCGGCATGGTCCCGGCGCTGCGCGCGGGGCAGGTCGACGCCATCGCGATGTTCCCGGGATTGAGCCTGCAGCTCGTTGCGACAGGCGAAGCGCGCTCGCTGATGGATCTCGGCAAGGAAATGGAGCCGACCCTGCCCGATGTGATCGTCGCCTCGCAGGAGATGATGGACAAGCGCCCGCAGATCGTGCGCGGCACACTCGCCGCGATCTACAAAGCGGTCGGGCACCTGCGCAACAACCGGGAGTGGGCGCTGAAATACCTCAAGGACTTCACCGAGGAGAAGGACGACAAGGTGAACGTCCTGACCTACGAGCAGGTGGTGGTGCCGCTGTCGCAGGACGGCATGGTGAAACCGGAGTGGATCTCGAACTCCGTCAACATCGCGGCGAAGGTCTGGGGCCTCGACGACCTGCGCAAGGTCAAGCCCGAAGATATCTACACCAACGCATTCCTGCCCGGTGCCCCGCGCTGACGTGCCCGCCAGCTCGACCGTGACGGGGTGGCTGATCCGGCTGGGTCCGCTGATCCTCGTCGCGGCGCTCGCGGCGTTGTGGGAAGCGGCGAGCCGGTCCGGCTTTGCCGATCCGCGCCTGCTGCCGCCCCTGTCCGAGGTGCTGCGGGTGCTCGCCGGTCTGTTGCAGGACGCGCGCTTCCGCGGCGATCTCGGCTTCACGCTCTCGGAGATCGCCGTCGCGTTCGCGATCGTGGGTCCGCTCGGGCTCGCGGTCGGCTTCTTTCTCGGCGAGAGCCTCGCCGCCTACCGTATGTTCGCCCCTGCCCTTCATCTGCTGCTGTCGATTCCCAAATCGATCTTCCTCCCGGTGTTCATTTTCGCGTTCGGCATCGGATTTCTGCAGAAGGTCATCTTTGCCGTCACCCTCGCCTTCTTCATCGTCGTTCTCAGCGGGATCGCGGCCGCCCGTTCGGTGCCCGCCGGGCTGGTCACGGCGGCACGCTCCTTCGGCGCCAGCCGGGCGCAGATCTATCTGCGGATCTATCTGCCGGCGATGGAGCCTTTGATCGTCGAAGGGCTGCGGATGGGGCTGATCTTCACCGTCACTGGCGTGCTGCTGGCCGAGATGTATGGTTCGCCGCGCGGGATCGGCCGCGTCATCTTTGCCTGGGGCGAGATGTTCAAGATGCCGGAATTGTTCGCAGGCGTGCTCCTGGTCGTCGTCATGACCATCGTCTGCAACGAGCTTTTGCGCGGCATCGAGGAGTTCCGCAAATCGCGCCGCCGGGGCTTCCGGTGACGGCGGGCGGCAGGTCTGCAGGCGCGGGAGACGTGATCGCGGTCGAGGCCGTCGGCAAGACCTATGGCAGCGGCGAGCACGCGCTCGCCGCGCTGGTCGATGTATCGTTTGCCGTGCGCGAGGGAGAGTTCGTCACCCTGGTCGGCCCGAGCGGCTGCGGAAAGTCGACGCTGCTGCAGATCCTGGCCGGGCTGGTGCCGGCCTCGACCGGCCGCGTGCTGATCAATGGACGGCCGGTGACAGGTCCGTCCCCGGACACCATCGGCGTCATGTTCCAGGACGCATGGCTGCTGCCGTGGAAGACCGCCGTCGAGAATGTCGAGTTTCCGCTGGCGCTGCGCAAAGTCTCCGCGGCGGAGCGCAGGAAGCGCGCTCTGCCGCTCATTGATCTCGTCGGGCTTGCGAGCTTTGCCCACCGCTACCCCGACGAACTGTCCGGCGGGATGCGCCAGCGCGTCGCGATCGCGCGCTGTTTGGTGCAGGAGCCGCGGGTGCTGCTCATGGACGAGCCGTTCGCCGCGCTCGACGAGCAGACCCGCACGCGCATGGGCAGCGAGCTGCTGCAGATCTGGGAGAAAAGCGGCGGCACCGTCGTGTTCGTGACCCACGGCCTGACCGAGGCGATCTATCTCGCCGACACGGTGTTCGTGATGGGCACTCGCCCGGGCCGCATCATCGAGCGGATCACGGTGCCGCTGCCGCGCCCCCGTACCATCGACATGATCGGCAGCGAGGCCTTCGGAAGGCTGCGCAACGACATCTGGGACCTCATCGCGGAGGTGCGCACATGAGCGGCCTGCGCCGACGGCTGATGCGGCTGGCGATGCTTGCGCTGTTCCTGGCGATGTGGGAGGCCGCCTTCCGCGTCGGGCTCCTGAGCCCCATCATCTTCGCTTCGCCCAGCCTCATCGTCAGCGCGGCCATCAAGGATGGCTGGACCTTCTTGCTCGCCTTCCGCATCACGGTGTTCGAGATCGCCGTGGCGATCCTGATCGCATGGACCTTGGGAATCGCATTCGGCGTGGTGGCGGGATCGTTGCCGGTGCTCGCGCGCATTTCCGCACCCGTGCTTTCCGCCCTCATCGCCGTGCCCCTGGTCGTGCTCTATCCGGTCCTCATTGCCTGGCTCGGGCTCGGACCCGCTTCGAAGGTGGTGTTCGGGGTCGTGTCCGGCATTTTTCCAATCGCGCTCAACACCATGGTCGGGGTGCGCGAGATCAATCGCGGCTACGCCACCATGGCCGCCGCCATGGGCGCCAACCGGCGCCAGATCATGTTTCAGGTCATGGCCCCGTTGGCGCTGCCGGCGATCGTCTCGGGGCTGCGGCTCGGCACCGCTCTCATCGTGATCGGGGTGGTGCTCAGCGAGATGCTCGCTTCCACCGACGGCATCGGGTTTTGGATCTCCTACCACCGCGCGCTGTTCAACACCGGCCAGGTCTATCTCGGCATCCTGCTCGCGCTGCTGATCGCGGGACTGGCGAACGCCGCACTGTCCCTGGTCGAACGGTTCTATGCCCGGCGGACAGTGGATCAACCGGTACCGTGATGCGCGACCGCAACCGCCTTGTCATCGCCAAGGCGAGGGGCCTGAGCCCCCTTAATCCGAGAAGGCGGCCGCGGACGAGAACGACGTTCCCGTTGCGATTCCGCTTCGTTCCCGGATCGATTCCACAATGTCCCGCGATGCCGCGCAGGCCCGGAAAACCTCACGTTCCGACGAACCGCACCCTGGCGACGAACACTCATTTTGCCTTGTCGCTGCGGAAACACCGCTTTCCTTAAGGGCTCGAATCATATCTCTTACGGCCGCGCATTTTCGCGCCTCCGAGGAGGGCAATCCATCATGGCGGTTTCGCGCACAGGCAAAGCGAAAGCACCAACGGCTGCTGCCAAGGCAAGCCCCGTTACGCTCAAGCATCTGGCGGCAAGGTTGGCCAAGGATCATCAACTCACCAAGCGCGCGGGGGAGGCCATCCTCGGCGATCTTGTGAGTCTGATCACCAAGCATCTCAAGAAAGGCGAGCGGGTCCGGATTTCGGGCTTTGGCATCTTGCAGGTCCGCTCGCGCGCAGCCCGCATGGGCCGCAATCCGGCGACCGGAGAGGCCATCAAGATCAAAGCGAGCAAGAAAGTGGCATTCCGGCCGGCCAAGGATTTGAAGCTCGCGATATAAGACTGGACCGGACGTTCTCGCGAGAGATTTGCCCCGTCGGCGCCGCCGGCGGGGCCTTTCTATGATTCGGTCGCCGCGGTCTCATGAAGGCGGGCGGGCTACCGAGGCCGGCACGTCAGCCTCGACGGCCATGAACGACAGCGTCGTCGCCGTCGCCAGCCGCTGTCAGTGACGCATATCCGAGCCCGGGGCGCTCGCGTACTCGGCCTCGAACTGCGAAATTTCGCGGACCAAGTCCTCCAGAATACGTTGGCGCACGGCGGCATCCGACCCGAACGTCATCTCCGCGACGGTCTTGGCCAGCGCTGTAATGATTTCGTCCAAGTCCACGGTGTCTTTCTCGCCGGTCGACGAGCCGTACTCTGCGTAGAATTCATCGATCAAGTCGCCGATCAGACAATGCAGACACGGCCGCTCGTCATTCGAGTCCGCGTTATCCGCCATGGCCATCCTTTCTGGCGCGGACCGGCGCTAAGCCCACGTCTTGTGATCCGCCTCTGCCCCGGCCCAGGCGTCGGGCCTCCGGTTCCGCCCGAAATGTGGGCGGTTCAAGGAGAGGATTCCTCGGAACAAGTACTGTCAATGTCTTGGGTTGGCAAACGATCCATCCGATGCTTTCAAGCCGCAAACTGCCAATCGCGCAAGCGTGAACACCGACCGGTAAGCCTGTCTCAGCGCTCCCCTCATCCCCCTGGCTAAGTGGCAGCGGCAGCGGAAGCACCACAGCCGGCATGCCGGCGCATGATCGCTCTCCCGGCGCACAGGTGGGTCACGCCGACGATGCAGCCCCACGCCCGACTCAAGCGGGCGGCCGCGACAGCACCGTGGGCGGCGCGAACCTCGCGTGCCGTAGCGCCGACATCTGATGCACCAACCGCTCTTATGCTCATAGCGAGTATAATAGCGGTTAATGCAAGACCCGAGGCCCCTATTGACTGGGCGCGCGCGGCAAACCGCGTCCAGGGCGCTCGTTGGCCTATGCTGCGGGCTGGTCTTTGCGTTTCGGACGACGCTTGCACCACGCGGTGATGGTGGCAGCATCGATCTTTTCGTCGTCTGGACCTTGCACGAAATTGACGATGCAGTTTCGCCGCATCAGATCGCAGGCGGCGACGAGGGCATCTTCTTTGGATGCAAATGCGCGACTGACACCATCGCTGTTCAATCGACGATCAAAATAGTGCGCGGTCCAGCTCATGCCGTGCTCGCAGGAACCCCCAGGACGAGCCGGGCCGCGACAAGCCTGCTCTTATTTCACTTTGAGATTTATCGCCGATTCCTTGCCGCGGCTGCTCTCAATTTCGTATTCAACGACTTGTCCTTCGTTGAGCGAACTCAAGCCGGCGCGTTCGACTGCACTGATGTGCACGAACACATCTTTACCGCCACCACCTTGTGGCTGAATGAACCCGTAGCCTTTGGTCGGATTGAACCACTTCACAGTGCCCGTAGCCATTATGGTCTCCTGATGAATTCTAGCCTCAACACACTAGTTCGTTTGACGGCCAGTTCCAATACCCCCACACCCCATTGTCCCGCAGCGCGTTTGGCCAGGCTCCTGCAGCATCGCAAGCGAGTGCCTTGAGTGACGCGGCACGCGGCCGATGGCCCTCGGCTTTGACCGAGAGAAGCCAGGCGGGACCGCAGCCGAATACCGCTTTGACGCCTGGAGAAGTGGAGGCTCCTCCCTCCATCGACCCCCGGGGATTTCCGCCTTCATGCAACAAGGGGCAGCGCCAAGGCAGCGATTTTCTCACCCCAGATGGAGTGCGCCTGAGAATTTGGATGGAACCCGTCGCGTGCGAACAGGTCTGGGGTCAAGGGCGCTGAAAAACGCTCCACAGCAAGCCGCGGCAGCCGTCCTGCGAGCCGATCGGCCGCCGCCTGCAGCGCGGTCGAGCGCCAACCGAGGATGTTGCGCAGCGGCCAGGGCAGCGCAGGAAAGGATACGAGGGGCGCGACGCCTCCGATGATCACCGCCGCGTCGCCGACGCGTTGGCGCGCAGCGGTCACGAGCTCCGCTAGATCGTCGGCGAAGGCCGCCGGCGAACGGTAGCTGGTGGCGTCGTTGACGCCAAACGCAACGATCAGAAGATCCGCGGGTTCGGGCGCGACGCGCGGCAACAGTCGCTGCAATGCGTCCCGGACGGTAGCTCCGGAGAGCCCGCAAGCCCGCCAAGCCGCGGGGCGGCCGGTCTGACGGGCAAGCGCCCGCGCCGTCACCGCAGTGACCGTTTCGTCGCCACGACAAAGACCGACGCCCGAAACCGAAGATTCGCCGATGCCAACAACGCGGATCGGCTTGCCGACGCCCGGCACCTCTCCCGCATGCGGTGCAGCGGCGGCGGGCAGTCGCGGTACGCGACGACGCGTCACCGACCCTTGCGCCCACGCCAACGGCAAGAGCGCCACCGAACCAGCCAAGCCGGTGACGAGAACTGGGCGAGATATCGCGGCCGCGGTGGAATCGACTCCGCCGCGCTTCGTCATTCCCGATCCCGGGAGCGCGTCAGCCCCGCCAAACGGCGCGGGACAGGAGTGGCCTTCGCGCCACCAAGCCATCACACGCCCCTCCCCGGGGCACGACAACGGATCTTGATCTCCCCGCGCACGTACCGCCACCCGGCCGGCGCGACGTACTGAAGCTCGCGTGAGCGATGACCAAAAAATCCCGCCGAGATATTACGCATGACGGTGTGACGACAATGTTCCTGCAAGGAACAAACGCCGATCCCAGGACCTGAGTTCCTGCATCGCTGATGAGTTACTTTCCAGCGTCGGCCACGTCGTACGCTTCCGCCAGCGCCGGCCAAGCCGTGTTCGTCCGGAACAATCCTGCAGCTTGATGATTGCGCCCTGATGAGAATGTCGGGAAATTCCCGAAGATCAGAAGAAGCCAATAATGTCCGTACGATTCTTGATTCCCGTCGCGATGCTGTCGGCAGCGCTGATCGCCACCGCCGCACTCGCACAGACCGGTGGCGCGGGCGGCAGCCCGGGTGCGACGGCGCCGAGCAATCCGGGCGTCCAAGGCGCCGGACCGGCGACGCCAATCACCACCGGCAGCGGCGTGACTGCGCCGAACGCCACGGTGCCCAACGCGAATATCAACCCGGGCACTGGTCAGAAATACGATCCCAGCAACCTCAACGACATCAACAATCCCAACAATCCAGCCAACCGCAAATAAGCAGCAACGGCGGCGTCGGAACCAACAGCCCCTGCGAGCGTTTCTCCTCTGCTTGGCAGAAGGTCATGAACTTCAGCTGAGCCTCGGAAAACCCCGCCCCTATCACGTGGCGGGGTTTTCTTTTGCCGCGGCTCTGAAGTTCAAGCCCATGGTGGAGAGTTACATTTGCCGTGCGGCCTTCTGATTCACCGGGTCGTGCCCGTGGGCTATCGCCCCCAGAATGATTTTGGCCCGCGCCCTGGCGCGCTCTGGCGTGATTTTCCCGACTGCCGCAATGGTCTCCGCCGCACAGGCGCACCGCGCCCGCCCTTTAGACGACCACAAAGGACTTCGTCCCGGTGAGACGCACCCTCACGCCGAAGCCGGCCACAGCGTCATCCCACATGGTGAACTCGCTGCAATTGGACTTGAGCGCATCTAACCATCCGCTTGGTGATTCTCTGCGCGGTCATTGGCTGGCTCGCTCTGCAATGGGGGGTAGCACCGGGGCAGCACCGCACGGAAAGGCCCCGGAAATCCCGGATGGCAGCGTAGGAGCCAAAACGCCCGCAACAAGCGGATTTTTATCGCTCCCTAGTCCTTGAGGCGCGCTCATAAACCGGGGGCGACGAATGAGCCATTGATAGCGTCATACTACCAGCCGCCGGCCCTAAGTTCTGCGTCTGTGACAGCCTTGAACGAGACGCCATTTCGAAAGTTCTCCTGCGCCTTTCGCATGCGCTGCACGCTGTCCGGATGCTGTGCAATCCAGCTGTCGCGCTCCTCGCGCCAGGCGGCGAGACTTGTCTCGATATGGCTCGCGTCGAGCATGGCACCGAAATTGTCCGGCATGTCGGCCGTCCTGACGCCGGTCATCGCTTTCGCGACCAATTCACCCAGCGCCGGCGCAAAATGGAACGCCTCCGGCCAATAGACAACCGGCCCCGTCCGCTCGTCGATGAGGTGATTGTAACGTGTGAAATCGTAAGTCGGCGCGAGGGTGGCGAGCGTACGCTTCAATTTCTCCACTTCAGGCCACAGGTTCAAACGGTAAAGCGCGTACAGCACGTCCGCGTGCAGCGGGCTCAGGAAGAATTGGCAGTCCACGTCGTGCCTTTGGCAATCCGCGATCATGGCTTCAGCCGCGACAGCAATGCGCGGATCAAGCCGACCGGTG
>Ga0111538_10011396_pt1 | contig 11793 bp, 7 predicted proteins | sample SoiMethybrSBSTD1_FD_79669 | JGI IMG/M metagenome (GOLD analysis project Ga0111538, IMG submission 79669) | Bulk soil microbial communities from a Populus tree surrounding site in Tennessee, USA - Soil MetaG P. TD hybrid SBSTD1 (version 2)... | ecosystem: Environmental > Terrestrial > Soil > Tree...
CTGGCATATTCAAAGGGATCCAAGGAATTTGCGAATGGAAAGGGTCTCTCTTCCGAAGTCCTGTCTGACTCGTCCTGTACATCATACACAGTGAGAGCATCAATGTCCAACGTGCTTAGAGTGTTAAGTGTCTTTTCTGCTATCTCGCCAAGCTTTTCCGGCGATGTTGTTGCCTTAGGCGGCGTTATTCCGTAGAGTAAGACTCCCGACTCTCTTTCTTTGATCTTGTTAAAGAACATGGTTTAAGGCGGCTGAATATAAAATTCAAAAATAACAAATTATGGAATATCCTTACCTTATTTGCTGTCAGACTTACAAATAGCCTCCTTGATCTTCGGACACCATCACTAAAACAGAACAAGCGTTAGCATGAAGAACGCAGGTAATCGTCAAGTCTCTTCTTTTGTCTTAAATGGTGACGCATGTGCATATCGGCAAACTGAAGCCATTCCGTGGCGGTGAAATAATTAAGGCCGGGATGTTTTGACTTGCCATGGAACGCAGATTTTTTCATTAATGCAGCCCTGGCATTTATGCTCTTTTTTAGATCTATGAATTGGGTTATGAGCGAGTCTTTATTCGCGGGTTGTGGGATCTTCGAATTCGAGGGCGCCCCCGTCAATCTTTCATTGGGAAAGGAATTATTCCGGAACATCGCTATGCCTTCAGCAGTCATTTCCTTGCCTGCATTACGATTGCTGGATATACAGATATCCATTCTGCTGATATAGTACGATGTCTCGTTAATGAGATGATTGTACAGTTGTCCCAAAGACCAGCTGGTAGGCGATGGTTTAGCAAGCAACTCCTTCAGGTTATAACGCTGCAAAGAATTTATCCACTCGTCAATGGTATTATTAAACGACTCGATCGGCATCTTTTCAATATCGCGATGATGTATAGGATGATCTATAGCCCATCATCATTCCGATCGGAGCTAGTAACATATATGAGAGATATTGAATTGGCCATGGCGGTGTAACAACACGGATGTCGTTCTTGTGTGCAAGCATGATGATCGAAGCGTGAAAAAAATTTGGTATTCCTTGTTCATTCAATTTACCATCCCTTGACAATGCAAAGAAAGTATTAAAGAACTCGGCTATTGTTAAAGCCGGTCGAAACTCCTGAATGTAACGAGCATCTACGTTACCTGGGTTCCAGAAATAGTGTCTTACATTTGGTGCAATAGAAACTGTATCGCCTGCTTTTGCCGTCTGTTCTTTGCCATCAATTCGGAACGTACATTCGCCGGCAAGTATCCTGAAATTATTTTGTTGGAATGGATGGATGTGCTCGGGCTCCCTCGAGTCCGACGGTGGGCTGATGCAGTCAATTTCAAGTAGTTCCCCATCTGTTTCCGCGGCGGTTTTCATAAACAGCATCACCTGGCCGGTTCTGGCGTTGATGATTTTTTCGCCTTGCTTAATCATATCGTGAAGTCCGAAGCCTGCGATAATCTGCGCGATAAGGTATCAAATGGTATTCATCTGGCAATCGAACTAACCTCGGCTCAGGTAGGCGTAAGCGCATAGGCTGTAACTTCCAATACGTTAGCGATCGCCACACCCACTCGAGTGGACCAAACCGAAAGTAGCTAAGCCAGATCGGGCTTATTATCAATTGAAATATCCAGATAATAATAACTACAACAAGGAGCTCATGGTATTCAAGCATCGCGTAATAGCCTAATCCATAGCCAAAGAATAAAAAGCAGCAAATCAATGATTGAAGGATGTAATTACTAAGCGCCATCTTCCCAACTGCCGCCAGGATGTTAATAAAATTATTCAGCCATCCTGACTTGATCATAAGCACTATCAGTGACAGGTGACCTATCATCAGGAGTATGCGTTTGAAAGCGAAGACATAGATTGTGATATCAACAGCGTGCGCCTCAAGAAATTTAACGTGGTCAGGAATTTCCATGGCTTGCTTCCACGAAAAGAGTTCCAAGGGAATGCCTATTCCATAACACGCGATCATAGTCAGGGCGTAGAACTTTTTACTAAACCTACCGGACAAGAAACCCCAATGAAACAACGCCATCCCAAGGAGCATAAGTTCGATTGGATCCAGCATCAATATTGGAACTCGTTTGGTTTGGGGGAGAAGCATTGCGGGCCGTACTTCTTTTGCCAGCGTCTGGTAGTCTGAACGTTTTATTTCGATACTTTCTTTAATTTTTGCCGGATCAGGATAAAATCCTTTTTCTTTTTCCAGCCATTCATTTCTGATGTTCAGTTGTTCATCGGTCAGTGGCAATCCCTGGTCTTCAATTTTTTGAACTTGCAAATAGGCAAGCCGTTGTTCACGATTGTGGTTATAGAAATACGTTTTCAATGCCATTTCGACCATGCAGACAGTGAGCATCGCTGCAATCAGAACACCTGGCTTTGCGTTTCTGAACAGGTAAAGGACAAAGCCACACAGGCTAAACAAATAAAGGACTTCCCCATGCCAAAGTAGTAAATGCGTGTGAAGTAATCCAAAAACGGTGAGCCAGGCCATCCTGCTATAAAATAGCACGGCTGAAGACCTTCCTGATTTTTTCTTGTCACGAATAAACAAAAGCACTCCCACACCGAAGAGCAGTGAAAACATCGCCCGCATTTTTCCTTCGAAAAGGGCGGTGACAAAAAAAGCAAGGTTGAAGTCCAACGTACCGGGATGCTTGAGAATCTCCTCCATATAACGGACTGGCAATGCGAACGACGCGATATTAACCAATAACATACCCAGCAAGGCGACGCCACGGAGAACATCCAACGTTACTATCCGATTGTCCGTTGCGACGGGTCTAAGGTCGCTGCCTGCAGAAATTGAACTCATGGCCCTTGATCTATTAACTCTTCTCTTCGATTAAGCAATACGGTTAAAAAACGGTACAACGGTAATGTGGTGAGTCCTTCTGATATCTGATTTCCTTGTATTGCAACAAGAGGGAAGGATTGATCAGCTGCAACTTGAACTCAATGCGAGCTAGTTTGATAAATGTGCTGACCGCCTGGATTTTCGTCAAAACGATTAGCTACCGACATCGCTCAACTTGACGTATTTTTGCCAAAAGCCCATTTTTCAGCATTTCAAATAAAGGAAAATTAGCTGTTTCAAAAAGCGTGTAGTGGGTTAAACCGCCGACGTTACCGATGGGATGACAAATTCCAAGTTTTTCCGCTTACGCAGGTCGCCTCATTTATAGAAACCGCCTGGCTCCTGTAATTCAATGGTTAAAAACTTTGGTTCATTTAATATGACTTCTCGTTAACGAGGTGATTGTACAGCCGCCCCGTTGACCTCGATAGTTATCGGGGCGATAGTTTATCAAGGCAAGTCCTTCAGGTTATAACGCTGCAACGAATTTGTCCACTCATCGATGGTTTTGTTAAACGACTCGATCGACATCTTTCAATTGCGCAATGATGTATAAGATGATCTATAGCCCATCATCATTCCAATCGGAGCTAACAATTTATATGAGAGATATTGGATGGGCCAAGGCGGTGTAACAACGCGAATGTCATTTTTGTGCGCAAGCATGATGATCGATGCATGAAAAAAACTTGGTATTCCTTGTTCATTCAATTTACCATCCCTTGACAATGCAAAGAAAGTGTTAAAGAACTCTGCAATTGATAAAGCTGGACGAAACTCTTGAATATAGTGTGCATCGATGTTGCCAGGGTTCCAGAAATAGTGCTTTACATTCGGCGCAATCGTAACTGTATCTCCTGCCCTTGTTGTCCTTTCTTTGCCATCGATACGAAAGGTGCATTCGCCAGCAAGTATTCTGAAATTATTCTCCTGGAATGGATGAATGTGCTCAGGTTCCCTTGTATTTGACGGTGGGCTGATGCAGTCTATTTCCAATAACTCCCCATTTGTTTCGGCAGCTGTCTTAAGAAACAACATTACCTGACCGGTTCGGGAGTTTTTGATTGTTTCACCTTGTTTGATCACGTGACAAAGTTAGTATAAGAATATGTAAATCGGTGCGACGGTTCGCAAGGACTTATATCGTCGTCAAATAGATTCACAAGACTTGTGACCATACCATTTGTCTTCGAAGCAAATGGAGATCATCACATTCTAACGCCGATAGTTAAAAAACCGCATCGCGGCCTGACCTCAAAATAGTATATTGAGGCGTCTAAAATTCAATGGTAAAAAACTATTTGAAAATAGCCCTTCGGTTCATGTTGAGGCAAAAGGGCTTTTCCATCATTAACATATCGGGGCTCACCATTGGAATCACATGCAGCTTGCTCATCCTTCTCTATATACAGGATGAACTAAGCTACGACAAGTTTCACCCCGACGCAGAAAGAACGTATCGCGTAGGATTCAAGGGAAAGCTTGAAGGAAGACAGTTCATATCGGCACAAACAGGAACGCCGGTTGCTAAGGCGCTGCAAAAAGAAATCCCGCAGATTGAAAGCACGCTTCGCATAGCAAGCTGGGCTACATTTCCCGTTCGGTATGAAGACAAAACATTTACTGAAGACAAGTTGCTGCTTGCTGACTCAAACTTCTTTCACTTTTTCAACTTCAGGTTAGTGGATGGTAGTGCGGATAGCGTATTGAATGGTGAACGCAAATTAGTTATTACCGAATCTGCGGCCCGGCGTTACTTTGGATACACCGGGCCCGGCGACAGATCACCCATTGGAAAATCTCTAATGCTGGCACAAGGGTATGCCGTGACCGTTGCAGGCATTGCGGCAGATCCTCCGCTGAATTCGCATTTTCATTTTACCATGATCCTTTCGCTGAAGTCGTGGGATGAGGCTAACACGGGCAATTGGATCACAGGCCGCGTTGTCACCTACTTCAAACTTCGGCCTGGCGCCAGTATCGAATCCGTTACGTCGCGGTTTGATCTGATTATCGAGAAAAATGTTAGTCACGAGCTCGAACAATTCGATCATATAACTCTTGCTGAATTCAAATCGAAGGGGAATGATCTGCAATTCTTTGATCAACCCATTACGTCTATCCATCTCCAATCCAGGCTTAGCGATGAGATTGAACTGAACAGCGACATTCAGTACATCTACATCTTCGGTTCGGTCGTCTTACTTATTACTGTTCTGGCCTGTATAAACTTCATGAATCTTTCAACCGCCCGATCCGCTAGCCGGGCAAAAGAAGTTGGAGTACGAAAATCGGTAGGGGCCCAAACGGGAAAACTTGTTATGCAGTTCCTGCTGGAGTCGTACTTCTACATCATGATCGCGGTGCTGCTTTCGCTGTTCCTCATCAGTGTAATGCTTCCTTTTTTCAATCTGTTCACCTACAAACACCTCAGCATCGCCGTGCTGTTCAGACCAGTATATCTTTTAGGCGGACTGGGCTTTACACTTCTCGTCGGCCTGCTAGCCGGTAGCTACCCTGCGTTTTATCTTACTCATTTTAATCCCGTTGAGGTTCTAAAAGGTGAACTTCGGGCTAAGCTCAGAAGTTATGGCATCCGGAATATCCTTGTGGTTTTTCAGTTTGTCATCTCTACCGTTCTGATCATCGCGACGTTGATCGTGTATCAACAACTTCGTTACCTGCAGCAGGCAAATGTCGGCTTTGACAAAAACAACATTATCAATCTATTGCATACCAAGAACCTTGGCGACAGAGGAAAGGCATTCAAGCAGGAACTCCTTAAGTATCCGGAAATAAGTTCAGCGAGCTATGCCAACCGCCTTCCCCCAAATGTCGAGTGGCAATCCGTGTTCCGGCAAGTGGACTCGGTGAAAGAGTATTTTATGGCCGTGTACGAAATGGATGCTGACCATCTCGAAACGATGCGTTATTCAATGAGTGGGGGGCGATTTTTTTCATCTCAAGTCCCGTCCGATACCAACGCAATCATTCTCAATGAAACTGCTGCAAAAATATTGGGGATTAGCGATTTCAAGGGACAGAAAATCGTGACAAACTACGATCACGATGGCAGAAAACGGGAGGTGATCGGAATAATCAAAGATTTCAACTTTCAGTCTTTTAGAGAGCCCGTCCAAGCGCTAGCTGTGGTGATGGGGCCCGAACCAAACTGGGAAATGGCCATCCGCCTCACGAAAGGAGATTCGGACGAGAAGCTGGCCCTGGTCCGGTCTTTTTGGAAAAAGTACGCCCCGGAGGCCCCTTTCGAATACACTTTCCTCGACAAGAACTTTGAGGCAAAACACCGGACGGAAAAAAAGCTGGGTATTGTTTCGGCACTTTTTACCGCCCTCGTGATCTTTATCGCCTGTCTGGGTTTGTTCGGACTGGCAGCCTTTACTACTGAACAGCGGACGAAGGAGATTGGCATCCGAAAGGTGATGGGTGCAAGCGAAAGTGAGATTGTCTTCATGATCAACAAGGATTTTCTCCGGCCGGTGATGGCAGCCAACCTTATCGCATGGCCACTCGCCGGATGGATCATGCATGTGTGGCTTGAGCAATTTGCATTCAGGATAACATTTCCCTGGATAGTGTTTGTTTTCGCCGCGTTGATCTCGTTGATCGTTGCACTCGTTTCCATAACCTTTCAAGCGTCGCGAGCTGCCCGTGGCAATCCTGTAAAATCATTACGCAACGAATAATCAATGCAACTTTTTGTACACTCAGGTTGTCTAGTTTACGTTATAGGATTAACATAAAAAAAATAAATTGCAGGCCGTAGGGGTTTAACAACATCAAGTTGTCCTAAATTCGCAAATCGAAAAAACATGAAAAAAATTCTTGCTGTCGCTTTATTACTCCTCCCCTTCCATTTTTTAGTCGCGCAGGAAATTACCCGGGATCTCAAATCATTCAGAAAGATCATCGTATCACCTCGCATAAATCTGGTACTTGAAAAAGGGGATCAGGAGAGCATTCGCCTTGTTTACTCCAATGTACCGGCGGATAAGATCAACATTACGATCCAAAACAACACTTTGCGCGTGTACCTCGATGACGCCAAAGTGAACGAAAAGACGGAGCAGGTTACTCCTACCGAGCGCCGTAGCATCTACCACAATGCCTATCTCACGGCTTATGTAACCTACAAAGAGCTTGAACATCTTGAGATACGCGGCAACCAGGAGCTTACCTGTAACGGGCCGATTCGCGCTGAACGGTTCACACTTAAAGCATATGGTGAAAATGACATCAAGCTCGCTTCTGTGAAAGCGGATTACTTGAGGACCAGCCTTTACGGCGAGAACGACCTTAAAATAAAGGGGGGCAAAGCCGAATATCAGAAATACAAGTTATTCGGAGAGAACAAGATTGATACGCACGAACTCAAGAGCTACTCCGCCACCACAAACACGTTTGGCGAAAGTCAGATAACACTCAGTACACAAGACCAGCTGCGTATAAATGCATTTGGTGAATCCCAGATCACTTACAATGGTGATGCCGATGTCAACAAGGGTTTAGTGTTCGGCAATACGACCATCCACAAACTCAATTAGAGTTATAAGGTATAAGGGTATAGGGTATGTATGGCAGGAGCATGCCATAACCATGGGCATGGCGCGTTTGAGTAAATTTGCGCACCCACTCACGCACCCACTCCTAACTCCTAACTCCTAACTTCTAACTCCCTCCATGTATCCTGTTGAAGAAGTCGTCCCCCAACTCAGGGAGTTGTTAGCTTTAAATAGAATTGTCGTCTTGCAAGCACCTCCTGGCGCTGGAAAGAGTACGATCCTTCCTCTAAGACTTCTGGATGAACCATGGTTGAAAGGCCGCAAGATCATTATGCTCGAGCCCCGGCGGCTGGCGACGCGTTCAGTTGCGCTGCGAATGGCAAGCCTGTTGGACGAAGAAGCAGGAAAAACCATCGGTTATAGAATACGGTTTGAAAGCGTTGTAAGCAGCCAAACGCGTTGTGAAGTTGTTACTGAAGGGATTCTCACCCGGATGATCCAATCTGACAATGCGCTTGAGGATGTAGGACTGGTGATTTTCGATGAGTTTCACGAACGCAGTATACACGCCGACCTGGCTCTTGCTTTGTGCCATCAGGTGCAACAGATCCTGAGGAATGATCTACGCATACTGATCATGTCGGCTACACTTGATACCGAGCGGATTGCAGATGTCCTTAAAGCGCCGGTCATCACGAGTACAGGAAAACAATATCCTGTTTCGTTAAAGTATCTGACGCCTGATAAAGGAGTACTACTTTCCAGTTCAGTACTAAGAGCGCTCCATAAAGCGCTCGCTGAAGCACAGGGTGATATTTTAGTTTTCCTTCCCGGTACCGGCGACATACACCGTGTGATGGAGTCACTTGATAACGGTATCGATAATGTAAGCATCCATCCCCTTTATGGTGATCTGTCGTTTAAAAAACAACAAGAAGCTATCATGCCTCATCCAAAGGGAATGAGGAAAGTTGTTCTGGCAACTTCGATCGCCGAAACGTCTCTCACCATCGAAGGCGTCGCTGTAGTTATCGACAGTGGGTTTGCCAGAGTTCCGAAGTACGATCCACGCAGCGGGCTCACACGGCTCGAAACCGTGCGTGTTACGCGGGATGCCGCCGACCAACGCGCCGGTCGCGCCGGACGATTGGGCCCAGGTGTATGTTATCGACTTTGGCCGGAAGCTTCTCACGCGGGATTGGTGGCTACACGCCAAGCTGAAATCCTGGACGCTGACCTTGCTCCAATGATCCTGGAACTCGCCAACTGGGGAGTGAAGAACATCAATGACCTGTCGTGGTTAACTCCACCCCCATCCGGCACAGTTGGTCAGGCAACGGACTTGTTACACGAACTCGGCGCCATCGAGGAAAATTCTATTACTTCCAGGGGAAAGAAAATGGCCGAGTTGCCAACACATCCCCGCATTGCCCACATGCTTCTCGAAAGTGGCACGTCGATCAGCCTTGCGACGGATATCGCGGCCTTGCTGGAAGAGCGCGATCCACTCTCAAAATCCGGTGGAGCAGATCTGTCGATAAGGGTCGAATTACTGCGAAGGTGGAGAAGTGGCGAACGAGTATCAGCAGAACAATCTGCCCTTGACAGAATAGAAAAACTTGCTGCCGCATGGAGACGGCTGTTTAGAATAAAAACCGACAACCTGATGCCTGCAGATTCTGATGTGGGCAAAATGCTTTCGGAAGCTTACCCCGAACGTATTGCGCGGCAACACGAAAAACACAGCACCCGCTACAAGCTGGCCAATGGTCGAACGGTCCGGCTACCTGATCACGATCCACTTATTCGCGAGACGTGGCTTGCAGTCGCTCAATTAGATAGCGGTGCCATCGAAGGAAAGATCTTTCTAGCAGCGCCATTATCAGAAGACGATCTCATAGATCGCGCCGTAGAACACGAGGTTGTTACGTGGAATTCAGAAAAAGGAATGATCACAGCGGCAATTGAAAAACGTATAGGCAACGTAGTTCTCGCCTCGAAACCTATGATGAAGCTGCCACCAGGGGTTAAGGTAGGCATATTATGTGATGCGGTTCGCGACGAAGGTCTTAAACTGCTGAACTGGGGTGATACGCACCGCGAATGGCAGGCAAGAGTATTGAGTCTTCGACAATGGAGAAAGGATGATGCGTGGCCTGATGTTTCGGATGAAAATCTTCTCAATACCGCACAAAGCTGGCTAGCTCCTTACCTCGCAGATGTTAACAAACGACATGACTTTCAACGACTCGAGCTTTCAAACATACTGACGGGAATATTACCCTGGAACCTGGCTAAAGACCTTGACAAGCTTGCTCCGTCCAGGCTTCCGGTGCCAAGCGGCTCCATGATCAAGCTTAACTATTATCCAACGGGTGCGCCACCGGTAATGGAAGTTCGCCTTCAAGAAGTATTTGGACTACTCGAAACACCAGCGGTAAACGAAGGTCGAAATAAAGTTTTATTGCATTTACTCTCTCCCGGATTCAAGCCTGTACAGGTCACACAAGATCTTAAAAGCTTTTGGCAAACTACGTATCATGAAGTGAGGAAGGAGCTACGGATACGCTATCCAAAGCATCATTGGCCTGAGGATCCGTGGACAGCGGAGGCAGTGCGGGGGGCGAGGAGACGTTAAACGTTATCCGTTATCGGTTATCCGTTAATCGTTGTTTCGTTCGACCCCCTGACCCCCTAAAGGGGGAAAAAGATTTGTCTAAGTATCATCACCTTTGACATTCGGAGTTTGACATTCGACATTCCCGCCCGCGTCCCGAGGCCTCGGGACTACGGACGGGCAGCAAACTCGAAAAGATCCCCTCCCTCAATGTTTACCACTTACACTCATTCCTCATTCATCATTCCTCATTCTTCATTATTCTAACATACTGATCTACATATTCTGCTACCTTTTTCCTCCGGTATTGCATAATGAAACGTGGATGAGCAAGGGGAATAATTTTACTAAAGAATTTCTGTTCTGCATTTAAACGAGTAAGGAACTTAAAGTTTTTATCTTCACCGAGGCAGTAACATACTGATGTATTAATACCAAGTTTTAGCGTCTTAGTGAGCGTTTGAATTATAAATGGTCGCAGGCAATTTTCCAGTTCGCGGATGTCGTAGTAGTTAAGGTTCTTTCCGTCTTTAATAAAACCGAGAGGACTTACGGCACTAAAGTGAAACTTGCCATAAAATTGCTCCAGACCTCCATAAGCCGAAATCATTTGATAAATAAAATCTGCGGAGAGTTCCGGTTTTTTATGAAGGTTATTCGGAATGCCACAATACTTTTCCAGTTTAATGGGGTCGGTGAAAGGAATACCTGTAAGTCCGGCGCCATGTCGACCGGGATTTATTCCGAGGATAAGTTGCCGCTTATTATTATCCCCATAGTATTTGTTATAAAACTGTTCGCAAAGACCATAGGTAATTTTGTCCTTGTACGGGTTGAGGATTTCAACGCCGTCGGAAAGCTTGGCGGATATATGAAGCTGCTTGAGAAATGTCAGGATTTGATCAGCGAACATGTTTCAATTTCAAGTTTCAAGTTTCAGGTTTCAAGTTGGTTGAGAGTGAGTTGCTGTTAGATTGTGAATTCGAATGCACTCTTATAGAATCCCTTTTCCTGGACGTATTCGATAAGCTGAAGATAAAATGGGTGTGAGCCAAGTGTTGCGCTATCGCCAATCATGATCAATTTTTTCCGAGCACGAGTCATCGCCACGTTTGTGCGCCGAATGTCGGCGAGAAAGCCAACTTCACTTTTTGGATTGCTCCGTACAAACGAAATAGCGATGACGTCTCTTTCCTGTCCCTGAAATGCATCTACCGTATTTATTGTGATATGCTTCTTTAAAGGCTCGAGTATGGTGGACGACTCCGCGATCTTGGTCAGCAATTCCACCTGCGCACGATAAGGTGTAATGATCCCCATGGAAACTTCGAGCGAGGTCCATTCATCGAGTCCGATCTCCTCAACCAACGCTTCAACCCGTCGCATTAGGAGATGCGCTTCTTCTTCGTTGAATCGACTCAACGTCTCTGGATCCTGATTCTCCACGTACCCGGCACCCGCCGTATCAATGAATTCAACAGGAGACTGATTCGGCCTGAGCAACTCGGCCCTTACGGACTCGTGTGCTATCAATTCGTTTTTATAAAAATACGCAGAGGAGAAATTCATTATATCTTGATGCATGCGATACTGAACTTTCAGCATCGCCGATTGTTGGGGTTGGCGTTCTATGCCTTTTTCAAAAAGGGTCTTCGACAATCCAAGCCGTGCCGCCTCTACCGACTTTATCGTCGGTGGAAGTTGTTGGTGGTCACCTGCGAAAACCACTCTTGAACTACGAAGTATAGGTATCCATGTCGCCGCCTCCAATGCCTGTGC
>Ga0111538_10011397_pt1 | contig 11791 bp, 8 predicted proteins | sample SoiMethybrSBSTD1_FD_79669 | JGI IMG/M metagenome (GOLD analysis project Ga0111538, IMG submission 79669) | Bulk soil microbial communities from a Populus tree surrounding site in Tennessee, USA - Soil MetaG P. TD hybrid SBSTD1 (version 2)... | ecosystem: Environmental > Terrestrial > Soil > Tree...
GACGATCTCGCTCTCGGCGATGAAAGAGATGAGCATCTCCGCGCTCACGAAGATCGCCAAGGAACTGGAGATCGCCGGCGCGACGGGCATGCGCAAGCAGGAGCTGATCTTCGAGATCCTGCGCGTGCGGGCCGAGAAGAGCGGGAACGTCTTCTCTGAAGGGGTGCTCGAGACGCTCCCCGACGGATTCGGCTTTCTCCGCGCACCGGACTACAACTACCTGCCCGGGCCCGACGACATCTACGTCTCGCCCTCGCAGATCCGCAAGTTCGACCTTCACACCGGCGATACCGTGTCCGGCGTCATCCGGCCGCCCAAGGACGGCGAGCGGTACTTCGCCCTGATCAAGGTCGAAGCGATCAACTTCGAGCCGCCCGAGAAGACGAAGGAGAAGATCTTCTTCGAGAACCTCACGCCGCTCTACCCGGCGCAGAAAGTCTCGCTGGAGACCGACGCCGACAACCTGTCCGGACGCGTCATGGACCTGCTGACGCCGCTCGGCAAGGGCCAGCGCGGCCTGATCGTCGCGCCGCCCCGCACCGGCAAGACAATGCTCCTCCAGAGCATCGCCAACAGCATCACCAGGAACCACCCGGAGATCTACCTCATCGTGCTCCTCATCGACGAGCGGCCCGAAGAGGTGACCGACATGCAGCGCTCGGTGCGCGGCGAAGTCATCTCCTCCACCTTCGACGAGCCCGCCCAGCGCCACGTGCAGGTCGCCGAGATGGTCATCGAGAAGGCCAAGCGGCTGGTCGAGCACAAGAAGGACGTGGTGATCCTGCTCGACTCGATTACCCGCCTGGCGCGTGCCTACAACACCATCGTCCCGGCATCGGGCAAGGTGCTCTCGGGCGGTGTGGACAGCAACGCGCTCCAGCGTCCGAAGCGCTTCTTCGGCGCCGCCCGCAACATCGAGGAAGGCGGCTCCCTCACCATCGTTGCCACGGCGCTGGTCGACACCGGCTCGCGAATGGACGAAGTCATCTTCGAGGAGTTCAAGGGCACCGGCAATTCCGAGATCCACCTCGATCGAAAGCTCACCGACCGGCGCGTGTTCCCGTCGATCGACATCACCAAGAGCGGCACGCGGAAGGAAGAGCTGCTGTTGCAGAAGGAGGAGCTCAATCGTGTCTGGGTGCTCCGCAAGGTGCTGACGCCGCTGTCGCCCAGCGAGGCGATGGAACTGCTGCTGTCGAAGATGGGCAAGACGAAGACCAACGGCGAGTTCCTCGCGGCAATGGCGTCCGGCAAGTCCTAGCCGATCCTTTTGCAGGCCAGGTTGGATCACCCGTGTGTGAAGGATCGGACCCATTGAAGGAGCCAATGCGTCCAATCTGTTAGAATTGAAGTTTCAGTTCGCCTCAGAAGGAGTGGCCGTGAAGGAAGGCATCCATCCCAAATACCAGGTGGTCGAGGTCCGTTGCGCCTGCGGAAATACGTTCAAGACGCGGTCCACGAAGCCGGAACTCCACCTGGAAATCTGCTCCGCGTGCCACCCGTTCTTTACCGGCCGCCAGAAGCTCATCGACACGGAAGGCCGCGTCGAGCGATTCACGAAGAAATACGGCGCGCAGACGTCGGAGCAGCGAAAGACGGCAGCCAAGGCGATGAAAGCCGCCGCGACCACGGGCAAGAAGAAGACAACCGCCACCACACATTAAAACAAGGGCAACGAGGCAGAATCGGCGCGCGCCAGTTTCCGCTCGAGCCTTGCCAGCCGATGCTCGGTGGCGGCACGGCGTGTCATCGTGGCTTCGATTCGAAGCGATCGCTGCGCCAGCCCCCTGGCCGACAGCAGGCTTCGCAGCCTGTGCTCGTGGTGCACGGCGAGCGCCTCGACAGCTTCGCGCTCGAACTGCCTGCCACAATCCCCAACGTCGAGAAGACGCTGCCACGCCTCGGCTGCGGCTTCGTACTGCCTGGAACGGCGCAGCAGTACCGCGTGTGCGTGCAGCGCCTCGGCACACATACCGGGGCCCATGTCCGCCGACTTCGCGTAGCACGCCAGTGCGTCCGACGTCATTCCGGACCGTTCGTACAAGCGCCCCAGTCCGAGCGCCTCGCGCGGAGTGCTCGCCGCGGCGGCGCCGTGCTCGAGCAGTTGCGCCGCCCGCGCGGTGAGCAGGCAGAGCGAAAGCAGGTCGCGCCGGTTGTGCTCGAATACCGGACCGAGCGGGCGCGCATCGCCGGTGCGCACGTAGTGGAAGTACCTGGCTGGAATCTCGAATCCGTGCACGTCCGCCTCGCGCGCGTGGCCGAGGAGCGACTGTTCAAGGCTGCCGAGACGATGGCCGTCCTCGTCGCCATGCCAGAGGCGCCGCGCATGATGGAGCATGTCCACGTGCGGCATGCCGGCAAACGGCATCGTCAATCGATTCAAGGCATAGCGCGTCTCGATGAGCGGGAGGTCGAATGATTTCCCGTTGTAGGTGACGACCCCGTCAGCCGCTCGTGCGGTCTCGCTCACCGCTTCGAGCAGCGTACGCTCGGACGTGAAGCTCGATAGCAGAAACTGCCGCACGTGGAATCGTCCTCGACTGAACCAGCCGCACCCGACGAGGAACGCATAACTCCCAGCGCCGCCGGCGAGGCCGGTGGTCTCGAGATCGAGAAAGAACAGATTGCCGCCGCATGCCGTGCCGGCCAGCAGCGCGAGACGCGACCACCCCTCCTCGGGCGGAAGGCTGTCCGCAACAGAAATCCATCCGTGGCGATGGCCGGGAGCGTAGCTTCGTTCGACGACCAGGAACCGATGCGGCCCGTCCTGTCGCCACTCCCCGTCGAGGACCTCGGCAGCGTCGGACGTGCGCGTCGAGTTCTCATAGGGCGGGTCCTTCTCCTGGTACCCGCCAGGCGAGTCCCCGTAAGGCGGGTCCTGCTTTTGGGACCCGCCAGGCCTGACGATTCCGCGCAACCGATCGACGATGGAGCTCACGCCGGCAACTCCGGAGCGGGCGCAGCGATGAGATCGAGGATCCGCAGTGCCACCCTCTTCGCCAACGGACCGGTATCGCCGAGGGGACCCACGCACCCCGGGCACCCGCGCTCGCATTCGCAGCCGGCGATGAGCTCACGAGTGCGCCTCCGCAACTCGCGGTCCATTGCAAACAGCGGCTGGCTGAACCCGATGCCGCCGGGGTAGTTGTCGTAGATGAAAATACGCGGCTCGTCGGCGAGCACGATCGGTACGCCCGATCGGGTGAGACTGTGCGAGTCGGCTTCGTTGCCGCTCCCGATCGAGATGCCGATGTCCTGTCGATCGCACATGAGCAGCAGTTGGGCAACCTGCCGCATCGCGTACGACAGCCCCACGACACCATCGCGCCGGTCGTCCGACGCGAAGGGCAGCGCGGCCAGCACCTCCGAGGGCACCGTCAACCAGTAAGCTGTCGTGTGCATCTGTTGCTCGGGCAGATCGAGCTCGCCGGACCCGACGTTCTCGTTCGTATAGAACTTGATCTTCTTGAACCCGACGACGCGCGACGATACGTGTACTTCGCCGTGGGATGCCAGGCCCATTCCGGAGGCGCGTGCAGCCGACACCTCCTCCGCGCTGCCAGGATGGGCGTTCGCCGCGGCGGCACTGTCGCTGCCGAAGGTCTCGAGCACCGTGACGTGCGTGTAGGTAATCGCATCGGTGTAATAGTCGCAGTCGATCCTCCGCACGTAGGCCTTGCGCCCCTGGAAATCGAGCCGTTCGACCTGGTACAGCACGCCTTCCACCAGATAGATTGCCTGCTCGTGAACGGTGGACGGACCGCTCGAGAAGCTGGTCTCGCCGATCACGTCTGCGCCGTCGGTCGTGTCGATCACGACGAAGTTGTCGGACGAGATCGACCGCAGGCTCACGGCGTCAGCCGGATACGACTCGTTCGTCCACTGCCAGACGGCATCGGCGCCTTCTTCGGCTTCGGTGCGATGTAGGAATCCGTTCTCTTCGAGGATCGCGAGCACCGCCTGCACGTCATGCCGTCCGTACGCCTCGGAGGTGGTGAACGGCAGCTCGAAGGCCGCGCACTTCACGTGGTCCACGAGGATGTGGAGGTTGTCCGGATTGACGAGCGCGTGTTCCGGCGCCGACTCGAAGAAGTACGGAGGGTTGCGGACGACGAACTGATCGAGCGGCGCGCTGCTCGCCACGAGCACTGCGGCCGAGCGGCCGCTGCGGCGGCCGGCACGGCCCGCGCGCTGCCATGTGGCCGCGATCGTACCTGGATATCCAGCCATCACGCACACGTCCAGGGCGCCGATATCGATTCCGAGTTCCAGCGCGTTCGTCGAAACCACGGCCCGGACGCTGCCTTCGCGTAGCCCCTTTTCGATCTCGCGACGGCGCTGAGGGAGGTATCCGCCGCGGTACCCGCGGATCTGATCGCGCGTACCCGGCGGCCCTTCGAAGTCGTCCTTCAGGTATGTCGTGAGAATTTCAGTGGCCAGCCGGCTTTGGGCGAACACGATCACCTGAAGGCTGCGCTTCAGGAACTCCGCAGCGAGACGGCGAGTTTCCGCCAGGTACGAGCGGCGGATGCCCAGTTGCTGGTTGACGACGGGCGGATTCACGAAGAGGAACCACTTCTCTCCGCTTGGCGCGCCGCTCTCCGACACCAGTTCGAAGGGCTGCTCGACGAGCGCTTCGGCCAGTTCGCACGGGTTGGCGATCGTCGCCGACGAGCAGATGAATGTCGGGTTCGAGCCATAGTGCCGGCAAATGCGGCGAAGCCGTCTGAGGACGTTCGTCAGGTGGCTTCCGAATACGCCTCGATACGCGTGCAGTTCGTCGATGACGACGAACCGCAGGTTTTCGAACAGCTTGGCCCATCGAGGATGATGCGGCAGGATGCCTGAATGGACCATGTCGGGGTTGCTGAGCACGACGTGCGCGCGGCCCCTGATGGCGCGCCTGGCGTCCTGCGGCGTATCGCCGTCGTAGGTGAACACACCGATGTCGAGATCGCTCCGCCGTGAGAGTTCGTCCGACAAGGCATGCAATTCCGCCAGTTGATCCTGGGCCAGCGCCTTCGTCGGGAAGAGATACAACGCTCGCGCGGAAGGATCGCGCAGGATGCTGCTCAGAACCGGGGCGTTGTAGCAGAGCGTCTTCCCCGAGGCAGTCGGCGTCGTGACGACCACGTTGCGCCCGCGCAGGGCGTGGGCGACGGCGGCGGACTGATGCGTGTAGAAGCGCTGAATTCCGCGGTCGCGCAACGCCGCCCTCACACGAGCGTCGATGCCGTCGATCTCCTCTCCGAAGCGCGCCTCCCGGGCAGGCAGCCGCCGCACGGCGGTCACCCACGCGTCCGGCGAATCGGGGCGCTCGGCGGCTCCGCCCGTCAGCCGGTCCAGGACGAGCGCAAGCGCCGGGTCAGCCCCCTTCGGCGCCGGTCCGGATCGACTGTCGAGATTGAGCGGAGAAAGCGTTGCCTCGGCTGGATCCGGGAGCATGACGGACGATCATAAGGCGAAAGAAGAGTGCGCTCAAGACTCTGCTCTCGACCCAGAAGCCGGGAGCCTAGAGCCCCTTCAACTCGGCTCGCACCGGATCGAAGTCCCGGTCCCGTGCGAGGCGCCATCGCGTGAACGCAGGCAGCCGCGCCAGCGGCAGCGCGAGATGCTCGCGCGTACGCACGATGTCGCCGCGCCCGGCATAGAGCGCGGCCATGTAGTAGCGGGTGGCGGGATCGTCGGCGCCTGCCGCCACCCGCCGGCCATGCGCCTCGATGGCCATGTCACCGAAGCGGTCGGCCGCCTCGCGGTCCCCGCGCGCGCGGCACAACGCGCTGAATTTCTGGTGCAGCTCGATGAGCGTCCGCTCACGAAGTGCATGGTCGCTCGTCGTGACGTATTCCAGCTCGCGCCGGTATTCGACGTACGCGGCATCGTAGTCGCCACGCAGGTAGTGCACGTACCCGAGCCGGGCGTGCGCGCCGACGATGAGCAGCCCCTCGGTGCCCGACATCGCGCGCTCCTGCAGCTCGATGGCCTGCCTTGCCGCGGCCTCGGCCTCTTCGAGATGGCCGCTCAGCGCCTCGAGCATCGACAACTGCAGATGTGAATACCCGCTCTCGGGATTGAGCGCAATCGATCGACGCAGTTCCGCGATCCCTTCGGGAACCATCCCGCGAAACAGCCAGAGCGAACGAGCGAGCGTCTGGTGCACGTCCGGGTTGTCGGGCTCGAGACGCACCGCCGTTTCGAGTGACGCAATGCCCTGCTCGATCTGACCGAGCTGCAGGCGTGCGCTTCCCAGCCAGGCGTGCGCGTTGGCGAGCCCCGGGTTGAGCGCGATTGCGCGGCCGAGATGCTCGATGGCCCGGTGATGGAAGTCGGACAACCCGAGGAACATGCCTTTGAGATAGCACGCACCGCCCAGCGCGGACCACGCCGCCGCGTAGGTTGGATCGAGCGCGACGGCGCGCTCGAAGAGGCCGATCGCACGGTCCATCGCCTCGCGTCCGGCGGAACGCATGTTCAGCACACCGCGCGAATACGCCTCGAACGCCTCGATCGACTGTGTCTCGTCACGTTCGATGGCCTCGGCATCTTCCCTTCCGAGCTTCGCGTCGAGTCCACGGCTCACGGCGAAGACGATGCGGTCCTGCAGCTCGAAGATTTCTCCGACGCTGCCGTCCACCTTCACCGTGCGTATCAACTTGCCGGTCAGCACCTCGAGCAGTTGCACCGTGACACGAATGCGCTCTCCCACGCGCTGATACGCACCGGTCACGACCCACCACGCGCCCAATCGCCGCCCGATCTCGATCGGCAGGTGTTCGCTCGTGCTCTGGGACGGCCCCATGGCGTTCAGCAGCTCCGAAATCTGCCCGCGGCTGATGACGGCCAGGTTCTGGACGTTCTTGAGATCCGCGGTCACTGTCTCGGCGATGCCGGTGCCGATCCAGTCGTCGGAGGCGTCGCGCGTCACGTTGTTGAAGGTCAGCACCGCTATGCCCCGCTGTCCCGCATCGACGATCGGCGCCCGCAACCCTTGCGTCGTCTCGTTGACCTCGAGCCTGCGTGCGATCTGGCGCAGGTCGACATGAAGCTCGCGCGCGGATTGATACCGGTCGAGGGCGGACTTCTGCAGCGCTTTCGACACGATTCGCTCGAGTTCGGCAGGGACGTTGGAGATGACGCGAGACAACGGCTCCGGATCGGCGTGAAAAATCCGGTCGAATGTATCTGCCAGGGTGGCGCCACGAAACGGCAGACGCGCGGTCAGCAGCTCGTACAGCACCACGCCGAGCGCGAACAAGTCGGTCCGATGATCGACAACGTCGGCCCGCAACTGCTCCGGCGACATGTAGGCAATCGTGCCGAGCACCATTCCCGGCGACGTCACCAGCAGCTCTGACGTGGAGCGGAGCGCCTTCTCGGTGGACTGCGGCGCCTCCATCTTCGCCAGCCCGAAATCGAGCACCTTCACCAGGCCGCGCCTGGTTTGAATGAGATTGCCGCTCTTGATGTCGCGGTGCACGATGTTCATCCCGTGCGCTTCGTCCAGGGCGTCGGCGACCTGCGCCGCGATGTCCACGGCGTCGCCCATCGGCACCGGCCCGCGGGAGACGCGATCCGAAAGCAGCTCCCCTTCCACGTACTCCATGGCGATGAAGAGCAGGTCCCCGTGCTCGACGAACTCGTACGTCACCGCGATGTGCGGCGATCGCAGCATGGACGCCGCGCGGGCCTCGCGCAGCAAGCGGGCGCGGCTGTCCGCGTCGCGCTGGCGGTCGGCATTGAGGAACTTCAGCGCCACCTGCCGGCCAAGCCGAGTGTCGTCGGCGATGTAGACCTCGCCCGTGCCGCCGGCACCCAGGCGCTGACGGATGTTGTAGTGAAGGATGGACTGCCCTGTCAGAGACGACGTTGACACCTGATCCCTTGAGACGCGGCTACGTTCGCCGGGGATCCATTGTAGTGGTGGTACAGTTCACCAGATGTCCACGTCCTTTCGCGCCAGGTTGAGGTCTGGCGAACGGCTGATCGCGCCGCTGGTCACGTTGAATTCTCCGCCCGTGGTCGAGCTCCTGGCGGAAGCAGGCTTCGATTGGCTGTTCATCGACGCCGAACACTCGCCCCTCGACACGGCGCAGATGCAGGCGTTGATGCAGGCGGCCGGCGCAACCCCGTGTGTCGTCCGGCTGTCAGCCAGCGACGAGATGCACGTGAAGCGCGCGCTCGACATCGGGGCCGCCGGCATCATCGCTCCGCAGGTGAACTCAGTCGAACACGCGCGACGCATGGTCGAGGCGGCCAAGTACGCACCAGCAGGCCAGCGCGGCCTCGGCATTGCGAGGGCGCACCGGTACGGTCTGCGCGTTCGCGAGTACATGCAGAGCGCCAACGACGACACGGCGGTGATCGTACAAGCGGAACATCGCGACGCGGTGGAACGGATCGACGATATCGTCCGCGTCGAGGGTGTCGATGGAGTTCTGATCGGACCGTACGACCTCTCGGCGAGTTTGGGTCGTCCCGGAGCGGTCGATCACCCCGACGTCCGGCAAGCAATCGCGCGTGTTCGGGAGGCGTGCCGCGCGGCCAACATCCCGATAGGCATCTTCGGACTGACGGCAGACGCCGTGAAGCCGTACATCGAACAGGGCTTCACGATGATCGTGGCAGGCGTGGACACGGTCTTCATCGCCAACGCATCGTCGGCGCTGCTGTCCGAAGTGCGCGCGATAGAACGAAACACCACAGTGGAGACACGCTGAACATGGCCCAACACGTCGAACCTGCGGTGGCAAGTCCGGCATCCGCAAATGAAGACCAGGAGGCGCAAGCCGGTGCCATGCTGGTCCTGAATCAGGCTGCGCTCGGTTACATCGTGTCCGCGGCATTGAACGTGGCGCTGGAGCTCGGAATCGCCGACCGGCTGGCGGACGGTCCGCGCTCCTCTGCCGATCTGGCGAAGGACGCCGGCGTCACCGAAGACGGTCTGTATCGCGTCCTCAGGGCCCTGGCGAGCGCCGGAGTGTTCGAGGAGCAGGGCGGGCGCACGTTCGCATTGAACATGGCGGCGGCAATGTTGAGAAAGGGACCCGGTTCTCTGCACGACCTGGGACTGTGGATGACGGACCCATTCCATTTCCGCGTTTATGCCGAAACGCTGCATTCAGTGAAGACGGGGCAACCCGCCGCTGAAAAAGTGACCGGTACGCCGGTATTCGAGCACCTCGCGCACAACCCGCGGCTTTCGGCGGTCTTCAATAACGCCATGACATCGTGGAGTGGTCCGACAGTCGCCGCCGCGCTCGAGGCGTACGATTTCAGCGGCATCGACGTGCTCGTGGACGTGGCAGGCGGTCACGGTCACGTATTGGCATCGGTGCTGCGGCAATATCCCGCGATGCGCGGGATTCTGTTCGACCTGGACCACGTCATCGCCGGGGCGTCATCCCTCATCGACGAGGCGGGAGTGGGCGCCCGCGTCGAGACGCTGTCCGGTGATTTCTTCAAGGCCGTACCGCGAGGCGGCGACGCCTACATCATGAAGAACATCATCCACGACTGGAACGACGCGGAGGCGATCGCCATCCTGAAGAACATCCTCACCGCATTGAGTGAACAGCGGAACGGCCGAGTCATCCTGCTCGAGGCGGTGATTCCTCCCGGGAATCAGCCGGATTTCGGCAAGCTCGTGGACATCGAGATGCTCCTGATGCCCGGCGGCCGCGAGCGGACGGCAGACGAGTTCGCGTCGCTCTTCGAGCGAGCCGGCTTCCACCTGGCCCGAATCGTGCCTACCAAGTCTCCGTTGAGCGTGATCGAAGCACGTGTCGCCCGGCAATCGTAGCGCCGGCAACAAACCGCGAAATTCGGAGGGCCGCCCATGACCGTCGATCGTTACACCAAGCTGCTGCTGACCCTCATTGCGCTGGAGCTCGGGTGGATTGCGTTGAGCAACGCCGGCGTCCAGGTTTCCGCTCAACGGACCGAGCCGACGCCTGTTGTGATCCGCGGCGTCGAAGGACCGCCGGGAAAGGAAGTGTTCCTGCCGGTGGCCGTGGTGGGATCGACGGTTCTCCGCGTCGAGGCGGCGCGTCCACTCGAGGTTGTGACGGCGCAGCCCGTGAAGATCGAAGCCGACCAGCCGATTCCAGTAGAAACGGGCAACGAGCCGCTCCTGATTCGCACGGTTTCCGATCCGCCGGCGCTGAGACCCGGTGTTGCGCCGGACGCGTTCAGGCCTTGACGACCGTGTGCGACTGCAAACCGCGACGAGTCGTGGACCCAGTGCGAACGTATGGTTGACGCAACCAGGATCGGGCGAGTGCGGCCGCCAAGTCGTCGCGAGATCAGAGCTGTCGCGTCGAAAACGAGCGGACCGCGAAGATCAGCGCGGCGACGGTGAAGCCTGCTGCCCACCACACCATGAGCGGCGTCGGTACTGACGCCGTGGTGAACATCAGGGCGCCGACGTTGCGGAGCCCGGCGGGCTGCACGTTGTACGATCCAAGCCGCCACAACGAGTCCGCGGGGCTGATCAGGCTTGCGACAATGCCGACTGTTTTTGCCGCCTGGCTGCCGGCGAACCCGCCGATTTGTTCGATCCAGCCGCCGATGAACGCGATGCCGTAGAAGCCGAGCGCCGTGACGCCGTTGGTCACCGTGTTGAGCCGCGTGCCGCCGGCAATTGAAACCGTCATCAGCAACACGACCTCCATGAGCATCAGCGGCAGTGCCACGACCGGACGAACGGGTAATGGACCGGCGATCACCCGCACGACGAGTATCACGCCGAACGACAGCGCCAGCAGGTAACTTGTCACCAGCACCGCGTGGCCGAGCCATTTGCCAACCACGATGTCCGCGCGTCGGAGCGGCTTGGACGCAAGCGTCTGCATCACACCTGAGTCAATCTCTCCGGACAGCGTGTCCACGGGCAGCAGCACGGCAAACAGCACTGACAAGAAGTTTGCGCCGTAGAGCCCCATGAGGGTCAGGACCGACATCAACAACTGGCGTTGCAGCAACGCCGTTCCCTCACGCAGTTGCTCGCGGTGCACGAAGAACAGACCGGCGCTGTACACAACCAGATACGCAGTCGCGCACACGAGGGCGGCAGCGACGATGCGTCGTCTGCGCGATTCGTACAGCGTGAGATGAGCGATGGTGAGGATCGACATCGAGATTACCCCGGCCGCTGGTCTTCGCCCATGACCTCCACAAACCATTCCTCGAGAGACTTGCGGTGAGGCTGTACGGCGTACACGCTCGTGCCGTGGCCAACGAGCCATCGCGTCAGCTGCGGAAGAACCGCTTCGCACTCGACACGCATGCGGACGACCCCGTCACCGCCGTGATGGATGGCGCCGCCGAACGACGACAGTCCCTCGAGCAGGCAGGCGTCGATCGGACTCACCCGCATCTCGACGTCTACGAAGCCGCTGGATTGACCGAGCACCATCTCGTGAATGGTCCTCCCCTGCTTCACGAACGCGACACGGTCGCATGTCGCCTCCACTTCTCCGAGCAGGTGTGAGTTGAGGAACACCGTGGTGCCGCGATCGCGCAGCTCGGCGATGATGTCCCGGACGAGCAGCCGGCCGAGCGGGTCGAGACCCGAGGTCGGCTCGTCGAGGAACACGAGAGACGGATCGTTCAGCAGGGCCTGTGCCAGCCCGGCTCGCTGCAGCATGCCTTTGCTGTAGCCGCGCAGCGGGCGGTCGGCGGCTTCCAGCAAATCGACTCTGGCGAGAAGGCGATCGATCCTCATGTCGAGGCTGCTGCCGGCCAGCCCGTAGAGTCTTCCGTGAAACCGGAGCAACTCGCGTGCGCTCAGGCA
>Ga0111538_10011398_pt1 | contig 11791 bp, 8 predicted proteins | sample SoiMethybrSBSTD1_FD_79669 | JGI IMG/M metagenome (GOLD analysis project Ga0111538, IMG submission 79669) | Bulk soil microbial communities from a Populus tree surrounding site in Tennessee, USA - Soil MetaG P. TD hybrid SBSTD1 (version 2)... | ecosystem: Environmental > Terrestrial > Soil > Tree...
CGGTTCGTCGTGGCGAGCGCCCCGGGCATCCCCGTGCTGCCCGCGCCCGACTTCACTCCGGACACGGTCTCCGACCTGCGGAGCACGTCCAACCAGGCCGACCTGATCGTGATCACGCACCCGACGACCGTCGGTGCTCTGTCGACCACGACCTTGGACCAGCTCCGCAACTGGAAGCTGGCGAACCAGGGGATCACGTCGAAGGTCGCGGCGATCCAGGACGTCTACGACGAGTTCGGCGACGGGAACCCGAGTCCCCTCGCCATCAAGAACTTCCTCGCCTACGCGATGACGAGCTGGGCGAACCCGAAGCCGGCCTACGTGCTCCTCCTCGGCGACGGGACGTTCGACTACAAGTACAAGGACACGTCGGTTCCGGACGGCAACTTCATCCCGACGCAGATCCTCTTCAAGGACGATCCGTCGTTCGGCTACTACGCGAGCGACAGCATCCTCGCCGCCGTGTCCGGCTCCGACATGACCCCGGACCTCGTCGTCGGCCGCATCTCGACGCGGACCGACGCCGAGACGCAGGCCGTGCTCCAGAAGACCCTGAACTACGAGCAGAGCCCGCCGGCCGGGAACTGGATGCGACACGCGATCTTCATCGCCGACCGCGGGAAGAACTTCGACGAGGACGAAGAGCAGCAGTGGCGCGATACGAACTCCGCCGGCCGCAATCAGATGAAGATTCCGCCCCACACCGAGCGCACGATGAACTACTGGGGGGATTACTGCGGAGGCACGGCGTCGGGATGCACGATGCAGAAGGCGAACTTGCTCCGCGCGGACATCAAGAGCGCGGTCAACGGCACCGACGGATTCTCCGACGGCGCCGCGATGATGCAGTTCACCGGCCACGGCAGCTTCAACATCTGGTCGGATGACGTGTTCTTCGCGCAGGGGTTTTCGGGACTCTTCGACGTGGACGCGCTCAACAACGGCGCCCGCCTTCCGTTGCTCGTCGTCCATAACTGCCTCACCGGCGGATTCATGGACATCAACAACGTCACGCTCGGCGAGGCGTGGCTCAAGCGCGCGGGAGGCGGCGCGCTCGCGGTCTTCGCGCCCTCGGGGCTGACCGACACCTACTACGGGCTGGACATCACCAGGGAGATCTTCGGCGACCTCTACGGCGCTCCGAAGGAGCGTTTGCTCGGGAACGCCGTCGCCGCGGCGACGAACTTCGTCTGCCTCCAAGGAAACGCGCAAACCTGCCAGAACTACGCGCTCCTCGGCGACCCGAGCGTGCGGATGAACCTGCCGACGGTCGCTCCGCCGACGAACGTGACCGCGACCGGCGCGAACCTGACGGTCAACCTCAATTGGACGGCGAGCACGACCCCAGGGGCGACGTACAACATCTATCGTGCGGAGGGATCCCCCACCGCGGGGTACACGCCAACGCCGATCAACGGCGACACGCCGATCAGCGGGACGAGCTATGCCGACGGCGGCGTCTTGAACACGAGGACGTACTACTACTACGTGGTCGCGCTCGACGGCTCGAACTTCGAGAGCCGCTGGTCGAACTTCAACAGCGACTGCGCGATCTCGGGGCCGGATTGCCTCAAGGCGACCCCGATGAATCCGAACCCGCCGCCCGCGCCCGTCGTCCAGGTGACCGACGCGGAGATCGGAGGACGCCTCAACGTCACCTGGACCGCGGTGGCTCCCGACGTGAGCTTCTACACGGTCAAGTGGGGAACGACGGACGGCGGGCCGTACAACTTCACGGCGAACGCGGGCAACTTCACGAGCTTCACGATCTCGGGACTGAACAACGGCACGACGTACTTCGTCGTCGTCACCGCGACGAACACCTCCACCTTGACCTCGACGCCCTCCGCGCAGCAGTCCGGGAAGCCGACCTTCGTGCGCGGCGTGCGCGCGCCCGACGTCATCACGACCGTTCACGTCAACAAGTTGAACGCCACCGATCTCCAGCTCACGTGGAACGCGGTCACCGAGGACATCTACGGGAAGGCGACGGCGATCGCGAACTACGAGGTCTTCCGCGGCACGACGCCGACGTTCGTCCCCGGCCCCGGGAACAAGATCGGGCAGACGGCGGGCACGACGTTCACGGACCCCGGCGCCAACTCGCTCGCGGCCCCGGCTTACCACTACCTCGTGCGCGCCGTGGACACGGCGGGGAACGTCGGCGGCCTCGGGAACCAGCTCCCGAACGGGATCGACGTGATCACCCTGTCGAAGATCCCCGACGGCCTGGGAGGCTTCTCGATCGGCCTGTCCTGGGCCGCGGTGACGACCGATTTCGACGGGAAGCCCCTGGCGATCGACCACTACGAGGTCTACGGCTCCGCCAACAGGTTCACGAGGACGGACATCCGCAACGGCACGGCCGGGGTCCAGCTCCTCGCATCGCCCGTGACCCCCTCCTGGAGCGAGCCGCCCCCGCCCGGTAACCGCTACTATTCGGTCATCGCGGTGGACGATCGGGGGAACAAGAGCCCCTTCTGATCGTGCGCGCGGCGAGGTTGGTCTTGGGGGAGCAGGGGGGCGACGAGTACGCGCTCATCGAGGCGGCCCGCGAAGGCGACGCGCGCGCGTTCGAGAAGCTGCTGTCGCTCCACGAGGCTCGCGTCTACCGCGTGCTGCGACTCCTCGGCATCCCTCGGGCCGATCGGGACGACGTCGCCCAGGACACCTTCCTGCGGATCTTCCGCGGCTTGAACGGTTACACGCCGGGGCGCCGCTTCGACTCGTGGGTCTACAAGATCTCGGTGAATGCCGCCCACGACTGGCGCGAGCAGGCCGACCGCCGGCGCCGCGACGAGGCTCCCTGGGACGTCACCCGCGACGACCTCCACGCACTCGAGGGCCCCGGGGCTGCGGAGCGCCTCGACCTCGCGCGGCGCCTCGAGACCGCGCTCTCCCTTCTGAGCGAGCGCGAGCGCGCCGTGTTCGTCCTCATCGAAATGGAGGGGATGGACCGGCACGAGGTCGCGAAGACCCTCGGAATCACCGGTATCACCGTCCGCAGGCATTTGAGCCTCGCGAAGGATCGCCTCCGCCGCGCCCTCGAAGAGGTGTAGAACGCCCCCAGCAACTTCTTCCAGGGGGCCTCGATGCGATACGCCCTGTTCGGAGCGGCTCTCGCGGCGTTCCTCGCAGCACCCGCGTCCGCCAACTGCAATCCAGCGAAGCTCGCCGGAACTTTCAACGAGGCGAACTACGTCTACCTCGACATGGGGCAGGGTGTGACGAACGCCCACGTGGTCGGCGCCTTCTACGCGTGCGGTGACCCGGCGGCGAACAACGGCACCTACGCCGCGAGCGAATGGCTGTTCGTGGATCTGAACGGCTTGCTGTCGATGCAGGCCAACCTCGGGGACGCGCGCGTGAACGGATGCCCGACGGGGAAGCTCGTGACGCGGCTGCAATCCCTTCCGCCCGGCACGAACACCGTTCCGCGATTCTTGACGATGGTCGCCACCGAAGGCGCGGCGGGAACCAGCTCGGCGTTCGACTACTCCTATCTCCGGGCCCCGGCCTACGTCCTGGCATCCGTACCGCTGCCGCGCCCGCGCGTCCTGAGCTCGAGCCGTGGGCAAGACGGCACCATCCAAGTGGTTGTGGGGATCGACCCCGTGAACGCGGGCAACACGAGCGGTGACGCCTGCGGAGCCGTCACGGGGTACGAGATCGTCCGCGCCATCGGAATCGATCCGGGCCGCGATCCTCGCGATTGGACGGTCGTGCAGAGCGTTCCGAGCGACGGCTCGGGTGCGACCGCCCAATTCTCCGTGAATTGCAACGATCCTTCCGCCGACGAGTTCTACGCGACGCGGCTCCTTTTCGCCGATGGACAGAAGGGGGAAATGGTCAGCCGCTCGTTCCGCGCGAACTGCCATCCCACCCTGGCCGAACCGGCGTATAAAGTCATCCCAAAGCGAAGCTCGGGGACGAAGAAGCCGCTTTAGGGGGAGGGGCCATGATCCGAACCGTTGCCACGACGTTGGCGATCGCCGGCGGAGCTGCGCTCGCCGTGACGAGCGCCGCAGCGAACTGCAATCCGGCGAAGCTCGCGTCCACCTTCAACGAGCAAGGCTACGTCTACATCGATATGGGCTCGGGCGTGACGAACCTGCAGACCTTGGGCCGCTTCATCGCGGCCGGGGCTCCGAGCAGCAACAACGGCACCTACGGGTCGAGCGAGTGGCTGTTCGTGGACATCAACGGCAAGCTCTCGATGCAGGCGAACCTCGGCGATGCGCGCGTGAACGGCTGCCCGACGGGGGTTCTCGTGACCCGCATCTACACGCCCGCCACGAACCCTCCACGCTTCCTCACGCTGACCGCGACCGAGGGCTCGTGCGGATCGTCGACCGTCTTCGACTACCGGCGGTGCCCGAACCCCTGGCCCGACGCGACGATCCTGCAAGCGGTACCCGTGCCGCGGCCCCGGCCGCTCGCCTCCAGCCGGGTTCCGGGCGGCAGCGTCAACATCCACTGGTCCTTCGACGCGGTCGCCGCGGGGAACCCCAACGGCGATCCCGCCGGTGCGCTCAGCGCCTACGAGCTCGTTCGGGCTATCGGTTCCGACCCGGGACGGGATCCCGCGGCCTGGACCGTCGTGGCGAGCGTGCCGAGCGATGGCTCGGGCCCGGTGACCCTCGATGCGGCCGCGACCTGTGGCCTTCCCCAGCAGGAGGAGTTCTACGCGACGCGCCTGGCCTTCAAGGACAACGAGAAGAGCCTCATCGTGAGCTTGCCGACGCGAATCAATTGCAATCCGGCATTGGCAGAGCCGCATTTCAACGTCATTCCGAAGCGACCGGCAGGTCCCGCAAAAAAACCGGCGACGCCTTGAACGGTTAGCCCTCCTCGGGGGTCTTCCCTACTCGAACGGAGGAATCCCATGCACGACTCGAACGACGACCTCATCCAGGCAGCACGGCGCGCCTGGGAGACCGTCACCCCCCAAGAGTCCCTCCCCCAGGACCGCAAAGCCGCGCTTTTCAATCAAATCCGCCAGGAGACGGAGCAGGCGGCGTACGTGCCGCTCGTGGTCCGTGGCTGGCGCTGGGCGTTCGCCGGCAGCCTCCCGGTGCTGGTGACCGCGGCCCTCCTCCTCGCCTTCGGTGACCGGACCCCCCAGACCCACATGGCCCGCCTGTCGGCCGAGAAGGTCGACGGCCAGGTGGTCTTCACCCTCGCGAACGGGAAGGCCCGTCACGTCGTCTACGCATCCACGGACCCCCGATCGTTCAACGGGTCCACCGCCGAGCCGCTCAGCTCGAACAGCTTCAGCGTCGATGCCAACGGGGGCCCCGCCCTCGTTTTCTATAGGATTGATTGAACTTTTATGATTTTCGTCTCTCAACACAGCCATCAGGGGGGATCGAAGAGCTTGGAGCTTTTCCTTGACCTTCCGTCGGTTCCGGGTACATTCACGCGGAATATGACTGCGGGGAGTGGGCTCCAAATCTTCGCGCTCGGGATGGCGCAGACTTCGGAGGAGATCGGATGACCAAGAGATCGTTTTTCGGGGCGGCAGCGGTCGTAGCGGCCGTGGCGCTGACAGGCAGCGCGCTTGTCGCCTCCAACATGGGCTTCAAGCTCAACTATTCGCTGGACCAGACCGGCGCGCCGGTGCCTGGCGGCACGTCCAAGGTCGGCATCAACACGCTGGCCCTTCCGGACAACCGGCAGTCCGGCCTGAACACCTCGATCGACCTGATGAACGACATCGGGTTCGCGGGGACGGCCAGCATTCAGCGCTTCATCAAGGCCTCGGACAGCCTCGAGGTGTACACGGGCCGCAAGGGCTCGCCGAACGCGAACTTCAACCTCGCGGCGGGCGAGGCCTACTACGTGACGATGACGACGACCACGCCTTACATCGTCGTCGGCTCGGACGATCCGGCCCTCACGTACACGCTGAACGCGCCGCAGGCGGGCGTGTCCAAGTCGGGCACGAACTTCTTCGCGTACAACTACCATCAGACCGCGGCCACCTCGAAGGCCCTGATGGACGACATCGGCTTCACCAGCACCGCGAGCATCCAGCGCTACATCGAGGCGACGAACGGCCTCGAGGTCTACACGGGCCGCAAGGGCTCGCCGAACGCCGACTTCCCGCTCGTGCCTGGTGAAGGCTACTTCGTTGTCATGACCGCGACGGTGAACTACGCACCGTCCCACTACTGATCCAGGGAGGACAGGTTAACCATGCGCAATGCTTTCAGATTCCTTGCGATCGTTGGTGTGGCGGCGGTCGTGATCGCTGCTGTGACACCCGCTTCCGCGGGCTGCAATCCCGCGAAGCTCGCATCGTCCTTCAACGAGCAGGGCTACGCCTACATCGATCTGGGCGCTGGCGTCAGCAACACGCAGGTTGTCGGCGGGTTTTGGCAGGCCGGTGCCCCCGGGAACAACAACGGCACGTACGGCCCCAACGAGTGGCTGTTCGTGGACCTCGGCGGGAAGCTGTCGATGCAGGCGAACCTCGGTGACGCGCGCGTCAACGGTTGCCCGGCCGGCAAGCTGGTCGTCCGTCTCTCGACGACGACCGCCAGCCCCCGCTTCATGACGTTGACCGCGGTCGAGGGCGACTGCCTCTCGTCGACGGTCTTCGACTTCCGCTGCGGCCGGGCCACGGGCAGCATCATCCCGTCGGCTCCGATCCCCCGTCCGCAGGTGACCAGCTCGGGCCGTGCCGGCACGGTGGTCAACCTGAACATCAACCTCCCCTCGACGGCCGCCGGCAACCAGGGCGACTCCGCGGGCGCGGTGGCGAGCTATGACATCGTCCGTGCCACCGGCGCCGACCCGGGCCGTGGCGCGGGTGGCTGGACGCTCGTGACCAACGTTCCGGCGGCGGGCGGCGTTCCGGGAACGGCTTCGTTCTCGGCCGACTGCAGCAACCCCAGCCAGGATCAGTTCTTCGCGACGCGTATCGTCTTCGCCGACGGCCAGAAGGCCGAGTCGGTCTCCGATTCGTTCCGCGTCAACTGCAACCCGGCTCTCGCCGAGCCGCGCTTCAACGTCGTTCCCAAGAAGCCGGTCGGCCCGAAGAAGGGCATCAACCAGAACTAAGCGTCCGGTTTCCTTGTAAGTCCCAAAGCCGCGGGGGTTCGCCCCCGCGGCTTTTTTGTTGACCGCACCCGGCTGAAGTATCTTCACCGTTTCCCGCGCGGCGAAACGGAGGTCTCCCCCCGATGCGAGTCCCTGTCCCGCTCTTGGCGTTGCTCTTCGGCGTCTCCTGCGGCGGTGGTGCCTCGACGCTGCCCGCGGCCGCTGGGAAGGGCCGGACCATCGTCCTCGTGACGATCGAGTCGCTGCGGGCCGATGCGGCGCTCCCCGAGGCTCTCAAGGGACTGGCGGCGTCCGGCCGGACGTTCGCCGACGCGGTGTCGGCGAGCCCGATGGCGCGCCCCTCCGCGGCCTCGATGTTGACCGGTGTCGCGCCCGACCGGTCGGGGGTTCGCGACAACCTGTTCGATACGCTTCCCGCCGATGTACCGACCGTCGCCGAGAAGCTCAAGTCCGCGGGGTGGACGACCGGGGCCTTCGTCGGATCGCCCTCGTGCGCGAAGGGGTTCGGGCTCGAGCGCGGCTTCGACCTCTACGATGCGCCCGGGATCCCGAACCTGGGACCGGGCCGGCTCCTGCCGCCCGCACGTCCTGCGGCGACGGTGGCCGGGAACGCCGCTACGTGGATCGCGGGGCTCCCCCCCAAGGCGGACGTCTTTGCGTGGGTGCATCTCGGCGACCTCACCGTCGTGCCGTTCAGCCTCCCCGACATGAAGACCGCGGCGGAGGATTATCCGAAGGCGGTCGCCGGGCTCGACCCCGCGCTCAAGAGCGTCCTCGATGCGGTCGCGAAGCGCCCCGGCGCCGAGATCGTCGTGGCGGGGACGCACGGGATCTACCTCGGCGAGGACGGGAAGTACGGGGACTCCTTCTGGATCGATCCCGTCACGCTGAAGGTGCCCCTCATTTGGTCCGGAGGTCGCGCCACGAAGGAGAGCGGCGCGCGGCCGGCGTGGCTGCCGGACGTTGCGGCCACGATTGCGGCGAGCGGTGGCGTCACGCTCGGCGCGACGTCCGAGGGCATCGACCTCGGGGCGTCCGCCGATGCCGGGCGCGAGCGTCCCTCATGGTCCTGGGCGCCGGACGACCAGGAGGGCTGGCCGAACCTCGCCTCGTCGAAGGACCGGCCGGCCACGCCCCGCACGAGGACACTCTCGGACGCGACGCGGGCCAAGGTCGAGGCGACGGGAGTCAAGCTGGGGAAGACACCCAAGGCCTGGAGCGAGCGCCCCAAGGGCTCCGAGGAGGTCGCGCAGCGATTGGGCTTGGGCCGCTACCTCATCGGCCAATCCCGCGAGGGACCGGCGCGCGTGACGGCGCGGCAGGGGATGACGAAGTTCCCGGACGACCTCGGGCTTCTCTCGATGCACCTGTACGTCATGTGGCGGGCAACGAGCCGCGACCCGGTCAAGGACACGGTGGAGCGGCTTCTCAAGCTCTACCCCGATCGCCAGGACGCGCTCCACTGGGTGGCGCACTACGAGACGGGCGCGAAGCACTTGGACCGCGCGGAGGCGCTGTCCCTCGCGGCGCTCGAGGTGGGGCCGCGCGACCCCGACATCCTGTACGACCTCGCGTGCTCGAGAGCGTTGGCCGGCGATGTTCCCGGAGGCTTGAAGTATCTCGCCGACGCGATCGAGGGCGGCTTCCTCGAGTGGGACTGGATGGACAAGGACCCCGACCTCGCCGCGCTGCGCGCCGACCCGAAGTACGCCGAGCTGCGCCGCGCCGCCTCTCGATGAGAGCGCTGTACGCTCTGATCCTCGGGACGGTCGCCGCGGTGGGGTGCGGGGACGAGGGTCCCGCGCGCGGGGTGGTGCTCGTGACGCTCGACACGACGCGCGCGGACCACATCGGCTGCTACGGGAACGCGCGCGCGAAGACGCCCACGCTCGACGCGCTCGCCGGAGAGGGCGCGCGGTTCGATCAGGCGGAGAGCGCGGTCACGACGACCCTCGCCTCGCACGCGACGATGTTCACGGGACTCTACCCGCCCGCGCACGGGGTCCGGTACAACGGCATGTTCCGGCTCGTGTCGAAGACCCCCACCGTGGCGGAGCGGCTTCGCGAGGCGGGGTTTGCGACCGCGGCCTTCCCGGCGGCGTTCCCGGTCACGGCACCCACCGGTCTCTCCCGCGGATTCGACGTCTACCGCGACCTCTTCACCGAGCCCGGCGGGAAGGACCTCCCGATGAGCGCGGAGCGGAAGGCCGGGGACGTCGTGCGTCTCGCGACCGCATGGCTCTCGGGGGTGGGCGACAAGAGATTCTTCGTGTGGGTCCATCTGTTCGACGCGCACTGGCCGTACGAGCCGCCGTTCCCGTTCTCCGCGGAGTTCTCGGACCGCCCGTACGACGGCGAGATCGCCTACGCCGACCGCGAGCTGGGGACGCTCTTCGAGGCGCTCCGCGCGAAGAAGATGTGGGACGGCGTCGCCGTCATCGTCGCCGGAGATCACGGCGAGGGTCTGTTCGATCATGGCGAGCGGCAGCACGGGCATCTCGCCTACGAATCGACCTTGCGGGTGCCGCTCGTCGTCAAGCCGCCCCGCGGCGGGCGTGCGGTGGTGGTCCGTGAGCCCGTGACCCTCGCCGACCTCGCCCCGACGATCCTCGACTACGCGGGGGTGCCCCTTCCCACCGATCTCCACGGCGTGAGCCTCCGCAAGGCGGCGCGCACCGGGAAGTCGGCACGGCGCGATCTCTACTTCGAGAGCCTGACCGGCTCGCTGAACTACGGGTGGAGCCCGATCGAGGGGTTGCGGCGCGGATCGTGGAAGCTCATCCGCTCGAGCGTGCCGGAGCTGTACGACCTCGGGGCGGATCCTGGCGAGGGCACGAATGCGATCGGCCGCGAGCCGCAGCTCGTCGAGGACCTGACCGACCGGTTGCACACGAGCCTCACGGCGTGGGCCGGGATCGCCCCCGGCGATGCCGCGTTCGCTCCCGACCGGGAGTCGCTCGCGCGCATAGAGAACCTCGGTTATGTCGGGGGCACGATGGGTGGCTCGGCGAAGGACGGACCCTCGCCGGCCTCGAAGATCCACCTCGAGGGGGAGATCCTCCAGCTCCGCGACCTCGTCAACGGCGGAGCGTGGCCCGAGGCCCTCCAGACCGCGCGGCGGATCCTCGCGGACGATCCCGGGAACCGGTTCTGCCTGTACAAAGGGGCGATCGCGGCGACGCAGATCCCCGATCTCGCCGCCGCGCGCGAGCTGGCGGGACGGTGTGCGAAGCGCTACCCGGAGTTCAAGGAAGGGGTCGTGCTTGCGGCACAGATCGAGATCCGCGACAAGCGCCTCCCCGCCGCGATCGACATCCTCCGGACGGGTCTCGAGAAGTCCCCAGGCGATCCGCAGCTCACCTACCCGCTCGCGGTGGCGCTCGTCTCCGCGGGGCGGGACGCGGAGGCTGTCCCTCTCGTCGATCAGGCGCTCGCGGCCAAGGATCCCGACCCCTCGTTCCACGTTCTGCGCGCCCTGATGCGTGCGAAGGCCGGCGATGCGCCCGCCGCGATGGCGTCGCTGCGCGACGCGTTCGCGCACGGCTACCGGGACGTCGAGACGTTGAGCACGGAGCCGGCGCTCGCCCCCCTGCGCAAGGTGGCCGGCTTCGACAAGGCGGTCCTCGAGATGGTTCGCGAATGAGGGCGGAGCGGCTCGCGCGGTTCGCGTTCCCGGCGCTGTTCGTCGTCAGCGGCGGAGCGGCGCTCGTCTACCAGGTCGTCTGGAGCCGGATGCTGGCCTCGGTCTTCGGCGTCACCGCCTTCGCGGTCGCGACCGTGCTCGTGTCGTTCATGGGCGGCATGGCGCTCGGGGCCGCGATCCTGGGGACGCGCGCCGACCGCGTCCAACGCCCCTTGCGCATGTTCGCGATGCTCGAGGCGGGGATCGGCCTCTACGCGCTCGCGATGCCGTGGCTCCTCTCCGGGATGGACGCGACGCTCGTCGCGCTGTGGCCGTCCCTCCCCGAGTCGTTCGCCGTGCGCTCCGCGATCCGGTTCGTCGGGAGCCTCGGCCTGCTCATCGTGCCGACGATGCTCATGGGGGCGACGCTCCCCGCGCTCGGGCAAGGCCTCCTCCGCCGCCGCGCGTCGCTGGGCCTCGGGATCGGCATCCTCTACTTCGTCAACACGATGGGGGCCGCGGCGGGGTGCTTCCTCGCCGGCTTCGTGCTCCTCCCGAGGTACGGCCTCTCGAGGACGACGTGGATCGCGGTCGCCGGGAACGCGCTCGTCGCGGCGGTCGCGTATGCGATCGACCGGTCGGTCGCGGCGTCGCCCCACGCGGCGCCTCCGCCCGAGCCCGAGGGCGAGGGCGCCGCGGCCGCGGCGACCTCGCCCGCGTGGTGGCCGTACGCGGTCACGTGCGGGAGCGGCTTTTCGGCCCTCGCCTTCGAGGTGGTCTGGTTCCGCCTCCTCGTGCTCGTCTTCGGATCGACGATCTATTCGTTCAGCGCGATGCTCTCGGTCTTCCTCGCGGGCCTCGCGGCGGGCTCGATCGCCGGCGGGGCGCTCGTCGATCGCGTGCGGCATCCGGCGCGCCTGCTCGCGTGGACGCAAGGCGGCATCGCGGCGGCGGCGCTCGGGGGCAGCCTCGCGGTGAATGCGATGCCGTCCGTGTTCCTGCGGAGCCTCGCGCGCTTCGGCTTCGACTTCGACGGGATGACGACGACGAAGCTGATGCTCTCGTCGCTCGTGCTCCTCCCGGCGGCATTCCTGTTCGGTGCGA